>Ga0210410_10001063_pt1 | contig 26656 bp, 24 predicted proteins | sample IncBWC4MmetaG_FD_161058 | JGI IMG/M metagenome (GOLD analysis project Ga0210410, IMG submission 161058) | Forest soil microbial communities from Barre Woods Harvard Forest LTER site, Petersham, Massachusetts, United States - Inc-BW-C-4-M | ecosystem: Environmental > Terrestrial > Soil >... | reverse complement strand
CTTCGTGCTTCAACCTCTTCGTCCGGTGAGCGCGATACCCGGCATGAGCGGGCTCACGCTCACCGTCAATGGAGTGGGCTTCGCTTCCGGCGCAACTGTGAACTGGAACGGCTCGGCAAGAGCGACAACCCTGGTTTCCAGCACCAAGCTCACCGCCTCGATCACCGCAACGGACCTCGCGCACGTCGGCACGGCTTTAATTACAGTCACCAACGCCGCACCGGGCGGAGGCGCATCCAACGTTGTGTATTTCCCCGTTCGTCAAAAAACTTCGCCCGGCGGATTCGCGCGCACAGACACAACTACGAATTCCGTAACCCCTTACGGCATGTTTGTGGCGGACTTCAACAATGACGGAAAACTGGATGTCGTCGTCTCCTATCAATCGTCCCCTGTGATGGCCGTTTTTCTGGGCAACGGCGACGGCACATTTCAGGCCCCGGTGACCACAGCTCAGTCGGATTCCTCCTGGCCGGTTGCCATCGGAGACTTCAACGGCGACGGCAAACTCGACGTAGTGACCGAGGGCAACTTCGGCACGGTCTGGTTTTACTTCGGCAATGGCGATGGAACTTTCACCGAACAACCTACTACCTACGGCCCCTCGCCCGCGAGTTACAGCGCGGGTGACGTCAACGGCGACGGCAAACTTGACCTGATCGTCAGTTGGGGCGAACAAGGCGTTTATGGAAACGACGTGTGGTTCGGCAACGGCGATGGCACGTTCAATGATATGCAAAGCCTCAGCGTTGGAGCGGCGGGTCTGAGCGCCCTGAGCGACTACAACCGCGATGGCAAGCTCGATGTGGCCATCGCGAGCTTTAACGATCTGGAAGTAGCCATGGGCCGAAGCGCTGGCGTTTTCAACACTCCAACGCCCTACAGCATCGGAGGCTACCAGATTTTCGACCTCTGGGCGGCCGATTTGAACAACGATGGCAGGCCAGACTTGGTCAGCAATGACGGCTTCATCTTTTTGAACAACGGCAACGGCACATTCACCGTCCCCGCAAGTCCGAACGTCCCCGTAACCAACAGCGTGCAGTTCCTCGACGCCAACGGCGACGGAAACGTGGATATTTTGGGCTTTGCCGCATCCACGCAAGGCGTTAACGGGGTCGGCATCTATCCCGGCAACGGCGATGGCACCTTTCAAAGCCCAATCGTATCTCAAACCTCGTGGGGAAATAACAACACCCCTCTTGGATTTGGCGACTTCAACGGAGACGGCCGCATCGATGTTGTCACCTTCAGCCAGGACCTGGTCACAGGTCTACCGGTGATGTCGGTCTTCCTGCAGAACAATCTTCACATTTCGCAGAGCATCATCAATTTCGGGATCGTGAAGTTGGGGTCGACCAGTAGCCAGACATCGACGTTAACCAACACCGGAAACTCGACCTTGAATCTGGGGATGATCGGTCTGAGCAATCCGAACTACTCCTCCATTACCACCTGCGGAACCAGCCTCGCGCCGGGGGCGAGTTGCGATGTGACCATCAACTTCTCTCCTCGGGTGAAAGCCAAAGCGCTTCCCGCGAAGGTCAGAATCAACTTCTCGGGCACTTTGGGCAGTCCGCAATATATCGAACTCAACGGCCTCGGAGACTAGCAGTCCATCGTTGCCGCCCAATCCTCCGCGGGGAGCATTTCAGCTCTCCGCGGAGTTCTTATTTTTGACGCCGCCATCCGTTGGCGGATCGGCCTGCCTTCAAAAACGGCTACACCGCCCTAATGCTAAACTTTCTTCATGTCTGAACGACGCTCGCGCACACTGCTCTGGATTTTGATCGGAGGAGGCGCCTTCTTCCTCTTCGTGCTGGCCGTGTTTTCGCTGGTCTACCTCACTTTGCATGCCGGCACCAGCGACGCGGGTATCGGCGGCTTTGGCGACCGCATCGGCGTGATCGATCTCGACGGAGTGATTCTCTCGCCGCAACCGGTCGTGGGCCAGCTCAAAAAGTTCGGCGACGATTCCTCGATCAAAGCTATTATTCTGCACGTGAATTCTCCGGGTGGAGGCGTCGCGGCATCGGAAGAGATTTTTCGCGAAGTGAAGCGCATTCGCACGGAGAAGAAGAAGAAAATTGTGGTTTCGATTGAAACCGTGGGCGCGAGCGGCGCTTATTACGTGGCCTCTGCCTCGGACAAAATTTTCGCCGACAGCGGCAGCATCGTCGGATCGATTGGCGTAATCGCGCAGTGGGTGAACTATGGCGACCTGCTGAAGTGGGCCAAACTGAAAGATGTCGTCCTCAAGACCGGCGAATTCAAAGATACAGGCAACCCCTCGCGCGACATGACACCGAGCGAGCAAGCCTACATGCAGGACTTGATCAATAACATGTTCGGACAGTTCGTGAAGGCCGTAGCCGATGGGCGCCGCATGAAGGTCGAAGATGTGAAATCAATCGCGAACGGCAAAGTCTGGACCGGCGAGCAGGCAAAGTCGATGAACCTGATCGACGGCGTCGGCGATTTCGAAGCTGCAGTCGCAGACACGGCGAAGTCCGTGGGAATCAAAGGCGAGCCAACTCTGGTGCGCCCCGATCGCGACCGCAAGACCTTGATGGATCTGCTTATGGGTGATGTCTCTCAATTTCTACCCGGGCGCGAAAAGATGCTCGAGCAGCAGGTCGGCTTCTATTATCTGTGGAAATAGAAATCAGGTCCGATAGGGCGATTCGATTTGAGGAGTGATTGGCTTAGGTGCTCGCGGCCAAGAATTCCTTAGCGAACTCAGCGGTTTTCCTTAGCGATCTTTGCGTTTAAAGCTCTTGGCGCCGAACCGGACTATTTCATAAGATTGCACGCGCCGCCAGCCCGCATCCGAGCCGTAACTTGCATTTAACCCCTGATATTTGAGAAGGTTAAGGATCAGGCGAGGCCGGGATCGACTCCCGACGCGGGCTCGCCAGCTAGCGGACTGGCAACTTGGCCGCCGCTGGAAGGACCGAGAAGAATTTATGACCAAAGCCGATCTGATTGACGAAGTCTCGCGTTTAGCGGAACTTACACGCAAAGACAGTGAAGTCATCGTGGAGACCATCTTTGACAGCGTGGTGCGTTCGTTGCGCGCCGGAGACAAGATCGAGATTCGTGGCTTTGGCAGCTTCCGCACCCGTCAGCGCAATCCCCGCGTCGGCCGAAATCCCAAGACCGGAGAGCGCGTGGAAGTACCCGCAAAGAAGATTCCCTTCTTCAAGCCCAGCAAAGAATTGAAGGACCTGGTAAACGAAGGCGATCCAACGGCGGTGAGCACGGGAGAACCAACTCCCGCTCCTCCAACCACTTCGGCGCCGCCTACGGCGTAAGATCCGTCGGCAAATTTAGTAAAGCGGGCGATGCAGCCTGAGCAGATAGACCAGCAGGGCCAATGGGCCAAGGAAGAGCAGCAGCACGAGCAGGCACGCTCCAATCACAAATACCCAATCTTGCCAGTGATGCCGGCGCGGCGACTGCTGATCGCGGATGAGCAGATTGTAGTTGCGACGGTTGGCCTTCCACGCTATGTGAGCGAAATCGCCGACGACGGGGATCGCGCCGAACGCGCTCTCGATGGTCAGGTTAAGCAGCATTCGCGTAATCGCCATACGCGAGGCGCCGCGCTTCCACGCGGCGAAGACAATGAACATCGAGGCGAATGCCGCCAGGGCATCGCCTATGCCGGGAATCCACCCGATGAGCGCGTCAAGACCAAAGCGAATTCCAGTGCCGGGAATTTCGTAGCGATCATCGAGCCACGTCGCGATGTAGTTCAAATTTTCGTCTGAAGTAGTCTCGGGAACTTTCTCCGCACGCGACAACGGAGGCAGAATTTCTCCGCGGACTGATAGAGGTTTGGACATTGCCAATTGTTCAGACGTTAGTTCCGAGTCTCAGGTTGCCGACCGAGGTGCGAGGAAACCGTCGTGGTCGCCGATTGTATCGGGGCAAGTCGAGTGCTTCAAGCATAATGAACGGACATGAAATCGTCCCACGCACGCATTATTCGCATGATCGCCGTCTTCAAGTTTTTCAAAACCGCGCTCTTCCTCGCGGTTGGCGTGGGCGCGTTCAAACTGCTTCACAAGGACGTAGCCATGGTGATCAAGCATCTGGCAGAAGCATTCCGGCTTGATCCTGCGAACCATTTCATTGAGGCCGCACTGGAAAAAGGCGCCAAGCTGCAACCTGCGCAGATCAGGAAGCTCGGGGCGGTTAGCTTTGTCTATGCTGGGCTGTTTTTCACGGAAGGGATCGGGCTATGGTTGATGAAGCGCTGGGCCGAATGGCTCACGGTGGTGATAACGAGCTCGCTGGTGCCGATCGAAATCTATGAGATCTACCGGCATCCTTCGCCGGTTAAGGTGGTTGTGCTATTGGTAAATGTAGCCACAGTCGGATATCTGGTCTACGGCATTCGCAGCCACAAATCGAAATAGACAGAATCGACGTTATCGGTTGTTTCCCCTGTGATCGTCTGTGTCCCCCGTGTTAAAGCCTTTGACTTCCTCGCAGGAAATATCCGGAAATGCGAATGGGCTCATTCGTGGCGTAACGCTTCGATGGGATTGAGGCGGGAGGCGCGGAAGGCCGGGATCATGCCGCTGATCAGTCCTACGGCGCCAAGAATCAGGGTGGAAGCGATCAGCGTTCCGGGAGCGATGATCAGGCGGATGTCGCCGGCCTCGCCGTTCTTGGCAAAGGCGCTGTAGAGCGTCAGCCGTCCTACGGAAAGTGCAACCGCGTAAGCAAGGATCACTCCCAGCACGCCGCCGATGAAAGTGATGGTGAGAGCTTCGGCGAGGAACTGCGTCAGGATATAACGCCGCCGCGCTCCCAGCGCTTTTTGCACACCGATCTCGCGCGTGCGTTGGGTAACCGAAACCAACATGATGTTCATCAGCCCGACGCCGCCGATGCCCAGGGTCAGCGTGCCGATAAATCCCATCAAGATCTTCAGCCCGAGCGTAATGATCTCGAACTGGTGCACCTGCATCATCAGATTGAAAACTTCGACCGCCTGATGGTCGGTTTGATTGAACTTGTGTTGCGTCGCCATAATGGAACGCACCGATTGTTCCAGGGTTTCGTACTCCGGCGTCTGGTAAGTGAACCAGATGGTATCGAGGTAATGCGTAGACTTCAGATCGCTCATAGTGGTGAAAGGAACATAGATGACGCGGTTGATATCGTCGTTCCCTTCCTGCATCTTGGCGCTCAGAACTCCGACGACCTCAAAGCTGAGCCCGTCCAGCCGAATGTGTTCGCCCAGCGGATTGCGTCCGGAGAATAATTTCTCGCGAGCTTCGGAGCCGATCACTGCCACGCGAGCCCGCTGCACCTGATCTTCCATGTTGTAGAAACGGCCCTGGCCCATCTTCAGTGCGCGGATCTCCAACACGTTGGGTTCATTGCCGGTGACGGGAAAGGTGAAGACTCTGGTGTCGTATTGCACGCTGGCCTGTTTGTCGACACTGGGTGTAATGTGCGTGATTTGCGGCAGATTTGTGGTGAGCGTCTCGACATCGTCCTGCGTGAAGCGGACGAGATTTCCCGCCTTCTGGCCGCCGGCTTGCATCGACGTGCGTCCCGGCACAACGATGACGAGCTTGGTGCCGAAGTTGGCAAAGATGTTGGCGCAGGCCTGGCCAAATCCATCGCCATAGGCCAGCAGCATGACGACGGTGGCGATTCCCCAGGCCATGCCGAGCATAGTAAGCGCGGTGCGGCGGCGATTGTGCCGCATTGCTCCGTAGGCTTCCTGAAGGAGATCGCGAAACATAGGAAATTATTCCTGGCGCAAGGCTTCCACCGGTTGCAGCATGGCCGCTTTGCGAGCGGGATACAGGCCCGCGACCACTCCGGCCAGGGTCAAGCTGCCAATCGCGAGCATGGCCGACGTTGGCACCAATTTCGGCGGATCGAATCCGCCGGGGCCTTGCACTGTCCCCATCATCGCCATCAAACCTCCGGCCAGGCCCATCCCGATCAGTCCGCTGCCCAGCGTGAGCAGCAAGCCTTCCAGAAAGAAATGAAACAGAATGCTGCGGTTGGTGGCGCCCAGCGCCTTCCGTAATCCAATTTCGCGGGTACGCTCGCTCACGGCCACGAGCATGATATTGATCACGCCGATGGCGCCGAGCGCCAGCGTGACCATTCCCACCGCGCCCAGAAACATATTCATCACATCGAAGATGGTGCCCACCATCTTCGATTCCTGAATCGAATCCCACTCGTCATAGGCGTTCGGATCGTTTACGTCGAAGCCGTGATTGCGGGCAACAATTTTGTGTACCTCCGCCTGCGCCAGCAGATGCTCGGCGGTCGTGCTCGGCTGGTATTCGATAAATGAAATCGAATTCTGATGATTCTCGCCCTTCAGCGGAAAGTTCGTGGCCATCACCGTAAATGGGATATAGCCGCGCATGTTCAGCCAGGTATTGTCGCCGCGGCCGAGATGCGGCATGCTGCCGATCACTTCGAATGGGATGCCGTTCAGCAGTACTGTCGAACCCAGCGACGGACGCCCGGGAAACAGTGTCTTTAGTAATTCACTCCCCAGAACGATTACATTCCGCCGCTGCGAAACGTCCATGTCATTCAGCCAGCGCCCGTCTTTCAGAGGAAGATAACTAATCTCATTGAGCTGCGGCTCCACACCGAGGATCTCGACTCCTGCGCTGGCGAATTCACTGACTTGCTTCAGGTTCGTGCGCGAAAGCATGGGGCAGGCGCGGCGGACATGCGGGGCTTGCGTGCGGATATCGGTGTAATCCTGATAGGTGAGCAGATATGGCCGCGCCGACTGCATGCTACCCTGCACGGCAGGCGCGCGCCCCGGAAAGAGAAACATGATGTCTTTGCCGAACTCAGCCATTTCGCGCTTATTGCCGGAGCGGAAACCTTCACCCACTCCCACCAGCAGCAATAACGATCCCACACCCCAGGCAATACCGAACATGGTGAGGAACGAGCGCAGCTTGTGCGCCCACAGGTTGCGGAAGATCTGCGCGAAGATGTCGAACACCGACCGCATAGTCGTGAAGTATTCTACCTTTTTCCGAGAGGAATTCCGCCGTTTTTCATGCGGAGTTGGATTACTCGTACCCTCGGATTAGAGTACGGATAAACCTGATCAGTTGTTCCGCTGGACTTCTTTATTGGCAGGGCGTTGCGCCTGCATTGGCCAAATTAAGCCATTGGTCCGCCGGCGAGAGCCCCGGACTAACCCCGGATTCCGGCCACTGCCATCATTCGTCCCGTCTTGCCGCTCTCGCCGCGGTAGGAAAACAGCACATCGGGATGGCAGTTCGTGCACAGCGGTGATGCCTCGATATTCTTCTTGGGCACGCCGGCGGCTAATAGCTGCTGGCGGTTGGCCTCGACCAGATCGAGAAAAATGCTGACCGGTAACTCGCTGTGACCGGGAGCGCGCGCGGTAAGAAACAGCATCGGATATTTCTCGCGGACCGGGTCGGAGTCTTTGACTTCGTGAAAAAGGCCTGCGGCATAGGCAAACTGCGATTCGAACCTGGCGCGAACTTCTTCTCCGACCTGGTAGCAGCAGCCGTGAATGCCAGGACCGATCGCAGCCCGGATATCGCGTGGGCGCGTGCCGAAGCAGCGCTGCATCTCTCCGACGCCTTTCTCCACGATGCGCTGGACCGTACCGCGCCATCCGGCATGAAAGACGCCGACAGCGTGGTGCCTGGTGTCGACCAGAATTACCGGCAGGCAATCGGCAGTCTGTATGGCGAGCAGCAGGCCAGGGATTGAAGTGATCAGGCCATCCCCGGTTAGCGGCTCGGTCGGGACGGCGTTGACGCAATGGATGAGATCGGAATGAATCTGTCGGAGGGTGATGAGCGGCCAGAACTCTTCCCTTTTTTTGGAGCCGTGTAATCTACCGGTGGCAACTGCTCCGAGTTCGCGCAGAAACGCCGCCCGATTGCTTTCGACGGTGGTCCTGGCGTCGTCCTTCGTGAAGCCGAGGTTGAGGTCGCCCCTGCGGTAAGCCCGAGAGAATCCGCCAGGGCGAGTGGAAAAGCCGTGAATCAGCCAGGGAATCGCGGTCAACTGCGTGGCGGTTAGGATTACCGGCTGACTGCGCCGCTTGGCCTTCAGAGGCTTCGCTTTGGGCCGCTTCGGTTTGGGAAGAGACGGAGTCGCCACGCATCCATGGTACCGCAGAGTCCCAATCCTGCGAATGAGGCCAAGTGCAGCAATATCGTCCATATGGATTTCTTAGCGAACTTTGCGGCGTTCCTTCGCGAACTTTGCGTCTTAAAGCTTTTGAACGCGAAGTCCGCTAAGATCGCTAAGAACGGAATTCGGTTTGCTCGCGCCCCAGCCCCTCCGATATAGTTTTAGTCAGCTATGTTCGACAACTTTAAGGCTGCCGACCGCTGGTCCAAGAAGGAAGCCCACTGTGTCTACCAAGCGCTAATCGTGGCCATTGCCACCCGCCACGCCGACGCGGTAGACGTGAAGTTTCTGGTCGACGGCCGCAAAGTCTGGGTCGCCCTGCCGCATCCCGCATGGGTGGAGTACAAGAAGCGCACTGGGCGCAGCATTACCGACTCGCTGGCGATAGAGATTGCCGGACATTATCTGAAGTCTGCGCTGGAGTCGGGCGAAGGCGTGGGGCGCGACATGTATTCGCTGACGATAGAAGAGACGCTTTCGCATCTTGAGGCAGTCGTGACCGAGATGCAGGCGCAGCCCGCTTAATTCGCAGAATCCGATATGGTTTTTTCCGCGCAATCCCTTCGCAACGATTCATTTCTCAAGAATGTTGTTTACCCTTGGGGAATCCGCATGTATATGAAGGCATTGAACTTTGCGCATTCTCAGGAGCAATCGCCCGTAAAGGCTGCAACCACCCCCTTGGCAGGCGCGGGGCTTTAGGGGAGAATAGGTCGTTTTGCGTTTGCCGTTATTCAGGAGATCTTATGGCGACAATGATGCATGTCAGCGATCTGGCCGAATTATTAAGCGATGGCAACACGCACTTTAATCTCTCCCCGGCCCAGTTGGTGGAGCACTCCATACGGCGGCAGGAAGCGACTCTGGCGGCCAACGGATCGCTGGTCGGCTACACCAATCGCACTGGACGCTCGCCCAAGGATAAGTTCATCGTCCGCGACCACACTACCGAAAATACAGTGAACTGGGGCGCGGTAAACCAGCCCTTCGATCCGGAAAAGTTCGATGCCCTCTATGAGCGGGTGCTGGATCACCTGCGCGGGCGCGAACTGTATGTACAGGATCTGTTCTGCGGCGCCGACCCGGCGTATCGGCTGCCGGTGCGAATTGTGAATGAATATGCCTGGCACAATTTGTTTGTACGGCAGCTGTTCCTGCGTCCCACTGCCTCGGAACTAAAGTCGCATCATGCCGACTTCACTGTGATCTCGGCTCCCGAGTTCAAAGTCGATCCCAAGCGCGACGGCGTGAACTCCGAGGTTTTTATTCTGCTGAATTTCTCCCGGCGGACGGTTCTGATTGGCGGAACGTCCTACGCGGGTGAGATGAAGAAGTCGATTTTCAGCGTGATGAATTTCCTGCTGCCGCCGCGCAACGTCTTCCCTATGCACTGCTCGGCCAATGCCGGACACAACGGAGCCAGCGCGCTTTTCTTCGGACTCTCCGGCACGGGCAAGACCACGCTTTCTGCCGACCCTTCGCGCGACCTGATCGGCGATGACGAGCACGGATGGAGCGACCACGGCGTCTTCAACTTCGAAGGTGGATGCTATGCCAAGTGCATCAAGCTCTCGAAAAAGAACGAACCGCAGATCTGGAATGCGCTGCGCTTCGGCTGCGTGCTGGAAAATGTCACGCTCGATCCACTGACGCGGGTTCCGGACTACGACGACGACAGTAAGACGGAAAATACGCGCGCGGCCTATCCCGTGGACTTCATCGAGAACGCGGTGATTCCGGGCATCGGCGGACATCCCAAGAACGTTGTATTTCTAACCGCGGACGCCTTCGGAGTTCTGCCACCGATTTCGCGGCTCACTCCCGAACAGGCGATGTATCACTTCCTCTCGGGTTATACGGCTAAGGTCGCGGGAACCGAGACCGGAGTAAAAGAGCCGTCGGCGACGTTCTCGACCTGCTTCGGATCACCATTTTTGCCCCTGGCTCCGAAGGTCTATGCCGAAATGTTAGGCCGCCGTTTGCGCGAGCACAACGCGCAATGCTGGCTGGTAAACACGGGCTGGCAGGGCGGTCCTTATGGTGTCGGCAAGCGCATGGATATTCCCTACACGCGCGCCATGGTGGACGCCGCGGTTGAAGGCGAACTGAACAAGGAAGCGTTCGAGATCGAGCCGACGTTCGGCTTCAGCATCCCAAAGGCTTGCCACGGCGTGCCTCCGCAAGTACTGAATCCGCGCAATGCCTGGGCGGATAAGACCGCCTACGACAAAGCGGCGGAAGACCTGCGCAACCGCTTTGCCAGGAATTTCGAGAACTTTGATGCCCCGGCTGGAGTTAGAGCGGCAGGGCCGAGGGCGCAGAAGTAATTTGGACTCCGACCATTCCCGGCAGAAGTATCCACAGGGAGCATAACCTCCTCCCTTCACGATTCGTCCCGCCAGCCGGCAATAAGTCGGAAGTGGTAGCAGTTTGAGTCGCTATTGTTACGGCGTCATCCTGAGTGGAGCCGTTTTTCAGGCGGAGCGAAGGATCTCCCGCTTAACCGCTCCGGAGCGTCAGCCAAACTGCACCACTCCCAATAAGTCCGACCAATCTAATTGAGCCGCCACATGATATGGTTCTCCAGCGCCAGGTGCGCTCTTAATTTTGGAAAGTTAAAATTCTTCTTACTCTCATCTGAAAAATTGATGGAGATTTCGCTACTGTCATGTTCGCCCGCAAGATTCGCATCGAGTACGAAGGTGAGGATGGGAAAAACTTGCCTTGTCCGCAAAAGTGGCTTGACAATTTCTCGATGCGCAACTTTACTAACGCCAGCGTGTTCGACGACACATTGCCGGTGGCTGATGGTGAAATGGAAATAGGGTCAAATGTGCCCCTTGGTCAGCTTAAGGATGCGATGGAAGATTGGTTCCGGAGGAAGGGATACCTGAGTAAGGAGTCGAAATTGTCACTGGTCGAGCGCGTGTCACCAGATTGACACTACTAGAAGTTTTTGATGGCAACCTTCAGAAGCAGGAGGAGGAAAATACGACGCAGAAATGGCCTGATGGCTCGGCAGTTTTGTCCTACAGCACTTACCCTAGCAACTGCGGCTCGAGCAAATAGCTTCTTACTTTTCAGCAGGATGTACCAGTCGTACTGGTTCACGAGTTGGTAAGAGAGTTGCAGCAAAATTTGGCGGAGGTGCTTTATGAGCTATAAATCGGCAAAGCTTTCCCCCCCAAGCACCCAGACTTCGAAGTTCAAATTTGCTATTCGCGGTCCGTGGAGCCTGCCACCGGCAGGCGTCCAGGATGTTCAATTCCTTCGCTCCTGGCTGGAATATGACTCAGGCATCGCCCGCGAAGGTTCGTCCGGCCGCATAAACTGGAGCGCGGTATGCGGTCTGTTCGTGATCGCAGTGGTCAGCGCCAGCTTCTGGGCTGGAGTGGGTTTGGCTGTGGCTCGCGCCCTGAAATAGACTTAAGCAAGAGGCCAATCGAGGGTCGAAGGCTCGGCCCTCGCGGGTTTATTTTGTCACCGCTATCTTATTTGTCATAGCGAAGCAGCGACATCACGTCGTACCCCTTCAGCTTTTCCCGCCCCTTCAAGAAATCCAGCTCAACTACAAATCCCAGGCCCGCGATCTTCGCCCCGAGCCTCTCCGCCAGCTCCGCTGTAGCTTCGGCGGTGCCTCCGGTGGCGAGCAGATCGTCAACGATCAAGACTCTCTGGCCCTTCTGAATGGCGTCCTGGTGAATTTCTAAAGAGTTGGTGCCGTACTCCAGGGCGTAGTCATATTTGACTGTGGCTGCCGGAAGCTTGCCAGGCTTGCGCACTGGGACGAAACCTGCGTTCAGCCGGTATGCCAGTGCCGGCGCGAAGATGAAGCCGCGGGCTTCCATACCCAGAACCAAGTCCACGTCCTGCGAGATGTAGTACTCGGCCAGTTGGTCGATCAGTGAGGCAAAGCCGGCCTTGTCTTTCAGCAGTGTGGTGATGTCGTAGAACAGAATTCCCGGCTTGGGGAAATCGGGGACCTCACGGATAAGGCGCTTGAGTTGTTCGGCCTCAATTCTTCCGGCAGGCTTGGCTGGTGCGGTAGGCATTTACCACGCTCCTTCAATACGAAATGAGATCAGTCCCGCAGCCGGTTGGCAGTCGGACTCTTCCACCGAGTCGACGCGAGCAGCGCGCGGGCCTTCCCTAAGGCGCAACCGCAGACCGGACAGTTGATCCCTTGTGCCCTGCGCCTGCACTTCCACGCTGCCATCATGGTTATTGCGCACCCACCCGGCAATGCCGAGAATATGCGCCTCGCGCTCCACAAACCAGCGGAAGCCCACTCCCTGGACGCGCCCGCGCACTAGAAAGCGCCGGGACTCGATTGGCTTTTCAGCGATAGACATTGTTAGACGATTGTCATCCTGAGCGGAGAATCAGCTTCGCGAATGCGAAGCTGATTCGTAGTCGAAGGATCCCTATAACCGCGAACGTCTTCAGCGTATCAGGGAATTTCAATCGATTCGCTAGCAGCATGCCTTACTTGCCGCCCTGATGACGTAGGGATCCTTCGATTCCGCCAGAACTTCGCTTTGCGAAATTCTCCCTCCGCTCAGAATGACGGTCGCCCTACGCCCGCGACAGGTACACGCCCTCAGCCGTGTCCACCTTAATTTTCTCGCCTTCATTGATGAACGGCGGCACCTGAACCACAAGCCCAGTCTCGGTCTTCGCGGCCTTGGTCACGCTGGATGCGGTCGCGCTCTTTATGCCCGGTTCAGTCTCGGTGACGGTCAGGATCACGGTCTGCGGCAGCTCGATGCCCACGGCCTTGCCGTCGAAAAATTCCACTTTGATCTCGAGATTCGGAATCAGGTATTCCACGGCATCGCCCAGAATTTCCCGGGTTAGATGGGTCTGCTCGTAGTTCGCCGTATCCATGAAGTAGTAGCTGTCGCCGTCGGCGTATAGGAACTGCATATCGACTTCGTCCACGTTGACTTTCTCGATTGGGTCGGGCGAGCGGAAGCGGTGCTCGAACATGGCGCCGGTGCGCAGGTTGCGCAGCTTCGCCTGGATGAAAGCGCGCAGGTTGCCGGGTGTACGGTGTTCGACGGCAAAAACGGAATGCAGATCATTGTTGTGCTTGATGATCATGCCGGGACGGAGCTGTGTGGCAGGGATCGACATCGGTAAAAAACTCTCCTTAATACGATTGTGGTTTGCGGAGCCGACGGAAGGCGGGCAGGCCACGAGTTCCGCCGCCACAGGGCGCGTAAACCTTGATTTTACACGCAGCTGCAGAGAAAAGGAAACCGTTCCCGAGGTGGGATGATGCGTCGCTTGAACCTGAGCCGCGGCCCATAACGCTTTCCCAAAGACGAACCTGCCGGAGAGGATCCTAATGGTCTGCTGGATTGGATTCGCTGCGGCAACCCCTCATTTGGGACTAGAATCATAGCTGGTTATGCCGTAACAGGCCTTCGTGGCGGAACAAACTCCTGTCGGAAAAGTGAGGCAGTCATCATGCGAATTGGAAATTATGAATCTTCTGAGGGCAGCAGCGTTGGAACGGCCATCACATTTCTTCTCATCGGACTGGGCGCGGGAGCGCTCGCCGGACTGCTGCTGGCGCCCAAGACGGGAAAGCAAATGCGCCGCGACCTGAAGCGCGGCTATGACGACGCCCGCGACACCGTCGGCGATTGGGCCGACGAAGCCAAAGACCATGTCCGCAACGCTGGGGAACGCGTGCGCGAAGCCAGCGAGCGCGTCCGGGACGTAGCCAGCCGCGGGGCTGAGATGGCGGAAGATTTTCGCAACGCCGCTCGCGACCGAGTCGAACCCCTGCGCAAAGCCATTAACCGCACTTAGGATTTCGTATCCTAAGTTCTCGTATCGGGGTATGAACTTCTCGTATCAGGGTATGCCTTCAGGCATACCTCATCCGCGCCACCCTACCCGCGCCTTCAGACGCTGAGCAACCTTCCTCGTCAGTAGAGGTGGAATTGCACCTCTACTGCGATCTGCGTGGCGACCGGCAGGCCACCGAGCGTGGCAGGACGGAAACGCCACTTCCTGACGGCCTCAACGGCTTTCTCATCGAGGCCCATACCCAGACTCTGCTGCACGTAGACGTCATAAGGATGCCCGTCCTTCCCGACCACAAGCATCAGGACGACGACTCCCTGCGTCTTCGACTTGCGCGCTTCGTCAGAGAAGGCTGGCTCGGGGCTGAAGATGACGCGCGGCACCGTAACCCCCGCCCTTCCTGCCGGATAGAGCCCGGGCGGCCCTGCGCCAGTCGATGGCCCGCTGAAATCTCCCACTCCATTACAGCAACCGTGTCCGATACCACCCGGGCCTCCGGGCCCATTCGAAAGCACCGTGGAGAACTGAGAAAGCGGATCACCAAGCTGCCCACCCTGCGGGATTTTCACGTCGGGAGCAAGCGCGATAGTTGGGTCGACGGCCAGCTTCGGCATCTGTGTCGGCAGTTTGACATCGGGCGCGACGAACTGTTCATCGAGTGACACTTTGGGCAGTGCGCCGTGCGAGGCCGGGAGCTTTTCGAAGCTGCCGCCTCCACCCCCGCTGTGGCCGGAAAAAATCAGAGGCAATCGGTTGAGGTCAGGAAACTGGCGGGTAATTGTGGGACCGCTCCGAATGACGCAACTGGTGAAGTAAATCACAATGCCGACGATCGCCGCTTGCCCGAGTAGCGAGAAGGCAAAGCTCTCTTTGCGGACGCGATAGCTTCCCGCGCTCTCCGCTGAGGCCAGAAAAAAAACGTTTGAACCCGTAGGTCTCGGATTCACGGCGGTCATGGCGCACACTCCAGCGAAGGAATGGAGACGAACTGGCCGCGCTTCGCGACTGTCCTCTCTCTTTACTCTTTCTCTAGTATCTTTCCCTCATGACTTTCGCTCGTTCCTCTCGCTCGTAAGATTCGGGGTTGAACAAAAAAGATTTCCGGCGGGATAAATCTTTTGCTGGAGTTCTTATATGGAGTTCCTACACGGGTAGGAAGACTACTTAGCGAACAGATATGAGAAAAATCCTTTGACGCTGCTGAACAGTCGATGGCCCAGCCTGGGATTCTTCGGGGGCGGAGTAAATTCTATGATTGCATCGAGATGAACCGGCGGTTGCTCCGCGTCCTTCACCGGTAAGCTGCGGGCAGCCTGCACTGCACTGGGACGCGAATTAGCGGCGCGATTCTTTGCGCTGAACACGAAGGGCGCGTCCACCTCGACATGCACATCGTTGGGTTGCGTCGGCGGCAGGGGCGCCGTCTCAGGGCCATTCGAGAGCCGCGTTCCTGCCGTGCCATTCGAACTACTTGCGCCCTCGCCAGGTGACGACACTGTCGATCCACCGAGGACGGCCTTCTCCGGCAGCACCGCCTCAGAGGCAGGCGCAGGCGTGGTAGCATCCGCGCGGAGCGTTGACGACGGCGGCGGACATCCGCATTCCAGTGGAACATCGGCGTCGACGTGATCGATCTGTCCCGCACGAAATACGGCCTGTTCGGTTGGCTTGACCTGATAAATTCGGTCACCCATCAACTCCGACACAATGACTGAGGATGCATTGCCCATCAAAGAACGCACACACGTGTTGCCATGCGAGTCCACGCTGATGGCGAAATCGAATTCTCCAGGACCGGCGAAGAGTATGCGGAAGTCGGGCGTGAGCACCGAGTCGGCGGAGGCGCTTAACTCGTAGTGAGCCTCCAGCGCACCCGTGCTCAGGCCCAGCATCAGGTCGCGTTTATTCGGCGACGGCGTCACTGAAACTGTCGTGCCGGGACAGACGTGAACCTCTCCGCCGCGGGCCAGTTGCAGGACCGCTGTGTCGGATGCGGCAGAAATAGATGATCCGGCGGCAAACCGATTACCGGCAAGCACCACATTTCCCACGCCGCTGGTCACAGGAATGACGACGGGCGCGCTCGCAGAGAGCACCTCAATCGAGGGACGCCCCGCCGACTGCGGCGGGCGCGGTTGCAAATCCTTCTTGGCACTAGCTTGCTCGACCGGCTTCGAGCGGGCCGGTTTCAAGCGGATCGGGTTTAATCGGATCATGGTTCGATTGTGCGTTTCGTCCCATGTGTAGCTGTAGGGAGCGGCAAGTTCGAGCACGATCCTGGTCGCACGATCTTGCTTCTGCGCGATCCGGACGGCGGTGATGTTTTCGCTCGGCGCCGGATTTCGCCGGCTTTGCAAACGGAGTCTCGAGTTGGGCAGGTCGATGACAAGTCTCAGCGGCGATTTCAGCATCTCAAGTTTAGGAGTGAGCGGACCCTTCGAGAGGATTTCCACGGCGGTCGCGCCCTCCTCCTGCACAACGCGCACGCTTCTGACGAGGGAAACCGGTTCCGTGCTCTGCGCCGCAGCGAAACATGAAAGAATTCCTGCGCACAGGACCGCGACCCACGCGAATTTTGAGGCAGAGTGCGGCAAGAGTTTCCTCACTTGAGGCTTGATGGAAACATATCACCTGAGAGGGAGGGTGGAGAAGACTTCGGTAGGAGCCCAACCGCGAAGAATACGAAGCACTAAACGTTCTTTGTATTCCTTCGTGCCCTTCGCGGTTGTAACTTGCGTCTCACGCTTCAGGCAGAAACTCGTACTCCTCGATCACGGCGGCAACTGACAGTTTGCCATCGGCTCTACCGTTCTCTACACGCACCACACGGCCCTTGCACTGCACGCGTATGCTCTCGGTCAGAGTGATCTCGGGCGGAAGCGTCATAGTAAATCCAATCAAAGAGTCTTTCGCGACCATGGAATCGAGATAAAAACAAATACCACGTGCGCTGACGTCGCGGATCTGCGCGACCTGGCTTATCTGCATCTCATCACCGTGTTCGACGGTGACAGGCAGTTGAAGCGCGAAGCGGCGAGCGGCCCGTTTTTCGAGCTGGGGCTCGGGCATGGAGTCCCTCCAAAGTGGCGTTGTAAGTGGCTTGATAAACTGATATGGAGGATGCGCTAAGACGCGCGTACGGTCAATACCCCGATTGGGTCGGAGCATGGCTCTTTCGGGGAGTGCAGCCCGCCATCTAATGTCTGAGGTCCGATACTTGATATTCATGCTCGACAACTACGATTCGTTCACCTACAACCTGGTTCAGTACATCGGCGAACTGGGCGCAGAAGTCGTGGTGCGGCGCAACGACCAGATTACGGTCGCCGAAGTCGAAGCCCTGCATCCCACTAAGATCGTGGTCTCGCCCGGTCCGTGCACTCCCCGTGAAGCCGGAATCAGCATCAGCCTGATTCGCCACTTCGCGGGCAAAGTTCCCGTGCTCGGCGTTTGCCTAGGACATCAAGCGATTGGCGAAGCCTTCGGCGGCCGCGTAGTTCGCGCTCCTCACCTGATGCACGGCAAGACGAGCCCGGTCATGCATGACAACCGAACAGTTTTCAGGGGATTGCCCATGCCCATGACCGCCACGCGCTACCACTCGCTCATCGTCGAGGAAAAAGATCTGCCGACGGAGTTGGAAGTCAGCGCCTGGACCACAGAAAAAGACGGCACCCGCACGATTATGGGCCTGCGTCACCGCCTTCATCCCGTCGAGGGAGTGCAGTTCCATCCAGAGAGCGTCTTGACCGATGCAGGGAAGAAGATAGTGGAGAATTTTCTAAGTCAGTGACCGGTGCGCAGTGATTAGTGGCCAGTGACTCTGCCCAGCGAGTTCAAGAGTCCGTTCAGAATCCTGCCAACCTCGGCCGAACCGGCCAGCAAGCTCTCGCTCTGATCCCGTTCCAGGTAGCCGAGCTCTTGCGCCAGCAGAATGTAGGTCTCAACTTCCATCAAAGATCCGCGCGCATGTCCCAGCGACTGCTTGAATTCCGCCGTCGAAAGCCTCGCCTGACCTTCCGCGATATTGCTGGGGATGGAAACTGCCGCGCGGCGCAATTGCGACATCAAACCGTAGGTTTCGGTCTTGGGGAACGCCTGGGTGCTGCGATAAATATCCAGCACCAGACTCATCGACTTTTTCCAAACGATCAGATCGCGATAGGACTGGACGATGGGGCTCACAGAGGATTGCATCTGCCTAGGATGCAGGCTCTAGTCAAATAAATCTGTGATGTCCGTCACAGTGGCCTTGTGAATTTCCCGAAACGAACCTGACCACTAACCACTGATCACAGATCACTGCTTCTAGCATTTTCAACCGCGCGCAACACGGCCTGAGCCTTATTGAGAGATTCTTGAAACTCGCTAGCCGGATCCGAGTCGGCTACAATTCCGGCGCCAGCTTGAAGATAGGCGCGATTGCCTTGCATCAGCAGCGTGCGAATGCCGATGCAGGAATCAAGATTACCCGCAAAATCGGCGTAGAGAACGGATCCGCCGTAGATGCCGCGACGGGTCGGTTCCAATTCTTCGATGATCTGCATGGCGCGCACCTTCGGAGCACCGCTGAGGGTTCCGGCGGGAAAGCAGGCTGCGAGGGCGTCGAGGGCGTCGAACTCTTTGCGCAGCGTGCCTTCCAGCGCTGAGACCAGATGCATCACGTGGGAGTAGCGTTCCACATACATCAGGTCTTTCACTTTGACCGAACCGTATTCGCTGACGCGGCCCAGATCGTTGCGGCCAAGGTCGACCAGCATGACGTGCTCGGCGCGTTCTTTCTCGTCGTTGCGCATTTTGTTTTCGAGGCGCAGGTCTTCGGCTTCGTCGCGCCCCCGCGGATGGGTTCCGGCGATCGGACGATATTCGAGCTTTCGCCCCGTGACCCGCACCAGCATTTCTGGGGACGAGCCCAGAATGTGCGTATCGTTCATGCGCAGAAAATAAAGGTAAGGCGAAGGATTCACCTGCCGCAGCGCGCGATATAAATCGAAGGGCGCGACTCCAGGAGTGAAGTCGAGACGTTGCGATAGGACAACCTGAAAAATATCTCCAGCCGCAATGTACTCTTTGCAGCGCGCGACACTGCGCAAAAAAATTTTGCGGGGCGTCCCGGCCTTCACTTTCAACGTGCCGCCTTTTATTTTTGCCGACGTCCGCCACACCGCTGGACTGAGACCGGCGGCCAGCTTGCGCTCGAGGGCTGCGATGTCACGGAGGGCGCGATCGTAGGCTTGGCGCGGACTTGCGCGCTTCACGTCGGCCGCGGCCATGATGTGAATCTGATGGCGCAAGTGATCAAAGGCGAGCAGTCGATCAAAGAACATCAAGCCGGCATCGGGCAGTGATAAATCGTCTTTGGCGTGGTCGCCGATCTTCTCCAACTGGCGGACCACGTCATAGGCGAAGAATCCGACCGCGCCAGCGGTAAACGGCGGCAGGCCCGGAACGCTGGCGACGCGATGCTCGCGCAGCAGACGCTTGACGACCTGAAAGACGTTCTCGCGCAGAGACTCACGCTGCCGCCCGCGCTCGATCTCAACCACGCCTTCCCGCGCGGTCACACGCATATACGGCCTGGCCCCGAGAAAGGTGTAGCGGCCGATCTGCTCGCCGCGTTCAATCGACTCCAGCAGGAAAGCGTGCGGCTCCTTTTCGGCAATCGCGAGAAAAGCGGAAACCGGAGTGAGCAGGTCGGCGCTGACCGACTTCACCACCGGCACGAGCGTGGACTCGCGGGCAAGGCGGCAGAACTGTTTGAAGTCCGGTTGCAGCATCTTCGAGCCGACCCGCGCAATAGGAAGCGCGGGATGTTCATTATAGGGGAAGGCTGCTGTGGACGGGCCAAGCCATGAGAACAGGATTCACCATGAAGATCTCCAGCTGTCACGAACCCGTGAAGGCCCCTGGCGAGGGGTCGCCGATTGACGGCGCACGGGCCGGAATCGAGTCTCCCCCAAACTTTCGTCACCTTGTTGCGCTATATGCAGAAGCTAAACTCGCCAATATCCCGCGTATTATGAATGTGTTGCGGCGCGCTCTTCAGGAAATCCCAGCGTGGCACGTCGCGGCGTTGTAGATTGATCCGGGAAAGCGAACAACGGCGTCGAAGGTTATGCTAGTTAAGTTTTGGGGCGTGCGCGGCTCCACGCCCACACCACAAGCCGAGAATCTACGCTACGGAGGGAATACCTCGTGCGTTGAAGTGCGCATCGGAGAGCAAATTTTTATCTTCGATTGCGGCACTGGATTCCGCATGCTCGGCCAGCATCTACGCAATGAGTTTGGAGACAAGCCCGTCTCCGCGCACGTTTTCGTCTCTCACTTTCATTGGGACCACATCCAGGGAATGCCGTTTTTCCGTCCGCTCTACGAAAGTCCGAACAGCAATTTTTCTTTCCACTCGTCCAGCCGCACCCGCCGCCTCGAACAAGTATTGTCGGACCAGATGGCCGCTCCTTATTTTCCCGTCAACCTCGATCACATGAAGGCGAAGCGCGGCTTCTACGACATCGAAAACGGATGCATCCCCATGGGCGACGGCATCACCATGCGCACCGCGTGGCTGAACCATCCCCAGGGCTGCATGGGATTTCGTCTCGAAACCAAAGATGGCGTGTTGGTCTACGCCACTGACAACGAGCCCGGCGATGCGACCTTCGACAAAGCGGTTCGCAAGCTGGCCGAAGGCGCCGACGTTCTAATCTACGACGCGCAATATCTTCCCGAAGACTACGACGCCAAACGCCGCGGCTGGGGACACAGCCACTGGCGCGAGGCCGTAAACATCGTGATGGAAAGCGGCGCCAAAGAATTGATCCTCTACCATCACGACCCCGAGCACACCGACTCTGTGATCGACAAAGTAGTGCAGGATGCACGCAATTACTATCCCAAAGTGCGCGCCGCCGCCGAGGGCATGGAAATTAAGCTGTAAGCCCGCGCTGCGGCAGATCAACAGCAAATTCAAGACGGCACACGACGAAATCCCATGTCTGCGAAAACGGGGCACCCGCTCGCTGGCTACAAACAGTCGGACCGATCGGGAGCTTCAACCGACTAGGGCATCAGCTTGAACACGGTGCCGCAGGCGCAGGGGCCCTTGCCACCGCCAGCGGCGGTGCCGTAGAGCCAGTCGAACTTGTTGGAGAGGATCAGAGCGTTCGGGCTGGCGCCGTCAGTTCCTCCGGTGAAGTTGTAGAGGGACTCGGTCCATGCGCCGCCTTGCGTGGCGGGTGGGTCGAGTTCGAAAAGCGCGCCATTGCCTGTGCTTGAATAGGCCGTAGTGCCGAAGAGCCTGCCCTTCTGGTCCAGCACGACATTATTTTCCGGAATATAGGCGTCAATATTGCGGTCGAAGTTGTGCAGCGTGGTTTCGGTCCATGCGCCACCCTTAGTAGCTGGAGGCGATAGCTCGAACACCACGCCATCACCGGCGCTGCCGTAGTTGGCTGCCGTGCCATAGAGGTTCCCCTGCTTGTCGAAGACGATGCCGCTGGAGAAAGGATGACCTCCATCTACGCCCCCTGTGAAGTGGTAGAGAATGTTTTCCGACCAATGCCCGCCCTGCGACGCAGGAGGCAGCAAACGGAAAACGATACCGCATCCCAAGCCGTTGCAGGACGTCGCCAGCCCGCCGTAGGAGGTAGTGCCGTAAATCGCTCCAGTCTTGGTGATAGTGAGAGGACCATCGGGCAGCGCGCCGTCCGATTTAAGGGTGCCCTGAAAGGTATAAATCGTCTGCAAGGTCCACGAACCGCCTTGCGTGGCCGGTGGGCTTAACTCGAAAATAAACCCTTCGTCATTGCTCGAACCCGCGGTACAGAAAAGATTGCCGGCAGAATCGATGGCGAATGATCCCATGATGGAATTGCCATGGGTCAGATTGCCGATAGTTGTTTCAGTCCATGCTCCGCCCTGGATCGCAGGCGGTGACAACTTATAGAGGATGCTGCCGTTTTGGTTGTAACTCGCCCCATAAAGATTTCCTGCGGCATCGCGAGTGACTCCGGTCGTGGGGTACTCACCGTCGCTGCCTCCAGTAAAACCGTAGAGCACAGTCTCAGTCCAGGGATTTCCGACAGCGCTGGGCGGCGACAATTCGTAGACCGTGCCACAGCCGGGAATCGTGAAAGTGCAGCCTCCGGTACCGCCATACCAAGTAGTGCCGTAGAGATTGCCAGCCGCATCGGACACCACTCCGGCGATCGGACTCTCGCCGTCGGTGCCTCCGCTGGCAAGGCCGGCAAAGCTGTAAAGAACGTGCTCGGTTTGAGCGTTGGCCAGAACGCTGGCTAATATCAAAGTCGCGGCTATTGCAAACGCCGTGTGCAGAAAAAATGTCTTGTGAGCTCGCATCGTGTGATCCCCTTCTTGAGGTATTGGCGTTCTTGAACTCGGTCTCGCGCGGCAGATGCAATTTTCCGCAGACGGGGGTCTCCGCGGAGGATCTACAGGCACAACGGGGGAGGTGAGCTACAGAACGCAGCAATCGTACCGTCATGATTTGCCGCTGTCAAGAAAGAGGGTGCAGGAATGCGTAACCGGATGGTTCCGCATAATCCGTAACCGTTTGGATACGCTTCATGACGGCAGATTTACCGTCCGCCATGATCGAGCATCATGTTCCCCACCGCAACATGAGTGACGCTGCTGCTCGTAGTGCCCGTCTCGCAACTTCGCGAACAACCTCGATCAGGGGAACGACCCTTGGAAAGAAGTCGATCTCGAGTCTTGCACCTGCAAAGATGATTCAGGCCGTGCGTAGACTTGAAACTGTTGATCGGTGTAAACGCACCGCCAATCCGTCTCCCGTATCAAGTGTGATATTGGCGCGTCGATAGGGATCAGGAGTGCATCCGTAGGAAACGCTCCAAGCGTGGATCGCCAATTTGGGCGTCCCTCGTAGAAATCGAAAATCTGCTTGACGACAGTATCGGGATAAGCGACTTCGTACCGGCTATCCAGCGAAACTTTTACCGGCGGATATAGTTTCCACGAAACATACGCACCCAGCCGGAACGGCACCATGAGATTGCCGGCGAACTTTTGTTTCTCCAGATATCTAACTGGCCCGACTGGATAGAGCGGCTGGGGCACGACCAGATCCCACGGCTTCTGCCGGATTGCGGCGACGACACAGACACAGGCGATCCAAGTCCATGCCACCGAAAGGAATCGTCCTCTGCGTTGCGCGAATCTTACCCACCATTTTCCCAAAGCCGACTGTTGCAAGTACCCCGGCACATAACAAAACCAGGCGACTGCGAAAAGTGGCAGCAACTTTCGGTGAATCACCGCTTCGAGCACCGTCGCCGCCAGGACCAAAATGCCCGGCGCACGGCTCCATCCAATTGACCACGCCGTATACACGGCGACCAACACAGCTGCAATGAAACCAGCAGTCCATGTGCTGCCTAGGGTCCAGACCGCTCCCCATTCAGGAGCATAAGGGCGTGCCATTAATAATCCGCGCATTAGGTAACCGAAATACCCGATGCCGTACGGGTTCAGAAATATTTCCAGAAACATCCCCATCAGCAACCACAGCAGGTGCCGGGCGGGCCTCTGCCGAAGCAGTTGCTCGATGAAGTGCAGTCCGGTCAGGCCAAGCGCAACGACAAAGCCGGCATGCAGATTCACCCACAAGGGGAAAATCGCCAGCCCCGCGATCATCCATTTCCAGTCCCAAGTCCGCGCCCCAATGCGGTCTAGAAGCAATAACCAAAACGCAGTCAGAAAAAATGAATAAGCTTGGGCCCGAATCACAGGCAAGAATCCAAGGTACGCCAGGAAAATGGCCAGAGGCGCGCACGCACCCAAGAGACGAAAATCGCTTCCGCGGGCTTCGGAACACCGCACGCATACCAAGCCGGTACCCAGAGCGGCCAGGAATTTCAACACCACAATTGCCCGGCTTCCGAGCCAGCCGGTCGCCATATACGCGAGCGCTCCTGCGCCCCATTCGTGATCGATCAAGGGGTGGACGGTGGGGGTGTAGGCGTAGGGATCCGTTTTAAGCAGATGGCCTGCTGCTACGCTCTCCCGGATCAGGGCCATCTGGTGCCAGAGGTCGATGTCGACGAAATTGTAAGCGATCAGCTGGCACAGAAATGCACCGCATCCAACAAAAGTCGCCCAGCGCAACCATTGATCACTTCCCTGTGGCTGCGTACACGCACCTCGATCACACATTATCTTTGTCCACGGGAGCTAGTGCGACTGACCTTGTTTTCGAAAGAATCGTGTGCGGTCCTTTGGACGCGTGGCCCATCTTTCTGACCGGCTTCCTTCGCGTTCCGAAACTGTGGGTGCCCCGCTCTTGCGCGCTTTGCAAGGGCGGGTGGCTATGCTGCTTATACCATGTTGTTTAGCTTGGATTTCGTGGTACAGAGCTTCTTAGGGCTCGTTGTTGTCGGCAGCATCTCCACCCACTCCTTCGGCTTCACCCAGGGCAGGCTCTTGACAAAGAACGTCAAGGATGGGGGGAACCCTCATCGCGGAGGTATCGATGGATCAACCCCTCGCAACTCTCGACTTAGAGCAAGACTGACTCTCGCACTTAACCTTAGGTTCTCAGTTAGCCGGGGTTACCTCAAGCGGAACCTTGTGCTTTGTTCTTTCTCGCTTTGCAGGGAAGCTTCCGGTATGATCACGCCAAAATTGCCAGAGTTATACGGGGCTTGAGCAGAGGGTGCGAATCGTGGCCCCGCGGCAATCATTTCTTGGCAAACATTTCGCGGCAACATTTCGCGGCAATCAGCCCATGGCAATCATGCAGATCAAAGCCGGGCCCGCCGAACCTGAAGCAGGTGAGCTTTCCGGCTCTACGGGTAACTCCAACTTAACGTTAACCACGAATACTCGAAGGAGAGCCATGACCAACTTCGCCTTGACCAACTTAAAGATGAGAGTTGCGGTGGTGGTACTTTCCGCACTGTGTGCGGCGACGGTCGCCCGTGCGCAGATTACTCCCAGCGCCGACGCTTATACCAATTCGGGCTCTTCCAACACTAACTACGGCGCGAATGCCCTGCTGGACGTCGTGAACGGTTCGCAGACGAGTTATATCCAGTTCAACCTGTCGTCGATTCCCACAGGCTATACCGGCACCAATGTCGCCAAGGCCACGCTGAAACTTTATGTGAATGCGGTGACTACGGCTGGTAACTTCAATGTCGTCTACGTGACCAGCGCCTGGTCGGAATCGACGATCACTGCGAGATCTTCTCCCACGACAGGAAGCACAATCGTGAGCGCGGTGCCGCTCACCTCGGCCAGCGTCAATCAATACATTCTGGTCGACATCACTTCCGCGGTGCAGGCGTGGATTAACGGAACTCAGGCCAACGATGGGCTTGCCCTGGTTGGCAATAGCTCGCTGAACGCGAACTTCGACAGCAAAGAAAGCACCAGCATGAGCCACCCCCCGGAGTTGGACATTGTGTTCGTCAACAGCGGACCGCAGGGGCCGGCTGGACCGCAAGGTCCGCAGGGTTTGACGGGTGCGCAGGGTCCGATGGGCTTGACGGGACCGACCGGAGCTCAGGGTCCTCAGGGTGCAACCGGACCGCAGGGCGTGCAGGGCATTACGGGAGCTACGGGAGCGCAAGGTCCTGCGGGCGCAAATGGCGTGGGATTTAATTTCCAGAATGCATTCAGTTCGACGGCCACTTACTCCGTGAATGACGTTGTGACTTACAACGGTTCGAGCTATGTAGCGATTGCGGCGAATGGTCCGAGTAGTCAGACGCCCGATCAGAATACCAGCGCCTGGAGCCTGATCGCGCAACAGGGTACAGCGGGAGCGCAAGGTCAACAGGGACCAATTGGCCTGACGGGAGCGACAGGAGCGACAGGGGCGCAAGGTCCGACGGGATTGACGGGAGCAACTGGACCAATCGGTGCGACGGGAGCTACGGGAGCACAAGGTCCACAAGGAGCGACGGGTTCACAGGGCGCAACCGGACCACAAGGACCGGCGGGCGCGAATGGCCTGGGATTCAACTTCCGCAACGCGTTCGACACGGCGCTCACGTATGCGGTGAATGATGTTGTGATCTACAACGGTTCGAGCTATGTGGCCATTGCGGCGAATGGCCCGAACACGCAGACTCCGGATCAAAACACGTCCGCATGGAGCATTCTCGCGCAACAGGGCGCGACAGGGCCGCAGGGTGCTACTGGCTCTACTGGAGCGGTTGGCCCGATGGGACCGATTGGTTTGACGGGAGCCACCGGTGCAACCGGGGCGCAGGGGGCGACGGGTGCGCAGGGTCCCCAGGGACCTCAGGGAACGACCGGAGCGACCGGGGCCACCGGACCCCAGGGCGTCACTGGACAGCAAGGAATTGCGGGGCCGGCGGGGCCACAAGGGCCAGCCGGGCCTCCGGGATCGATCACGCTGGGCGCAATGAACGCGGCCCTTGTGCGCTGGTACAGCCAGACTTTTCCAGCGGGAGGCGTCCCCGAAGGCGTGGCCTTTGATGGAGCCAATATTTGGGTCGCCAACTTCTCGAATAATACGGTCACGAAGTTGCTGGCCAGCAGCGGTGCGATCGTGGGTACTTACTCCGTTGGCACGAATCCCGACTGGGTGGCTTTCGATGGCGCCAACATTTGGGTGAGCAACTGGGGGAGCGCGAACGTA
>Ga0210410_10001061_pt1 | contig 26662 bp, 15 predicted proteins | sample IncBWC4MmetaG_FD_161058 | JGI IMG/M metagenome (GOLD analysis project Ga0210410, IMG submission 161058) | Forest soil microbial communities from Barre Woods Harvard Forest LTER site, Petersham, Massachusetts, United States - Inc-BW-C-4-M | ecosystem: Environmental > Terrestrial > Soil >... | reverse complement strand
GTCGCCTGGGCACAGGTGGACACCACCCCCACCGGCGCGGAAATCCTCGTCGACGGCATTTCCACCGGCCAGTTCTCTCCCGCACGCGTCCAGATTCCCAGCGGCACCCACACAATAGGACTTCGCTTGAAAGGCTACGAATTTGCGCGCCGAGGGATTCAAGCCAGCGAAGGGGGCACCGTAAACGTCAAGGCGACTCTCCAGGGGAAGTAAAATCTGTCTATCGTATAGCGAATAAAATGCGAACATAAGACTAGGCTAATGTCCGGATGGCCCCTATATTGTGGCCTTTTAGTACATACAATGGTCTACTAGTACTATAGGTCTCCCGCCCCTCTCCCCCTACCCTATTACTTGTACGGTTCCCGCCGCTGGCCGTGGCCTATTTAGCCTCTGCCAGCCCGGTACCTGGAATTTTTTACCCTCAGCGATGGCCCCATAGGCTTCGCGGAAATCGGGACGGTCTTTTGGTACAGCGAGCCACAGCTCTTCTCGACGATCGTTCGGGCGCCAATCCCGGTGCGAAGCGCTCTTCACCGAACGACTCCGGCTCCCTGCGCCGCGACCTGGCCCGTCCCGCCGAGCCTCTCTTAGCCGACGCCGTACAGGCCCTGCGCGAGTTCCACCTGCTCCTCCGAGCCCATCGCCTTTACAGCACTGCCCACCCGCGCGTCCAGGAAAGCCTCGACACCGCGTACGAATCACTGCGCCGGACCGCCGCCGATCTGGGCGGCCTCGAAATTCGACCCGAACGCGGGGGCATCGTTATCACCAAAGTCAGCGAAGCTCACCTCCCCGATGCTCGTGGCGAATTCCACGCTCTCGCCACGGAACTGCAACGCGCCGGAATTCAGACTCTCTGGTTCGCTCCGAAATTTAATGTGGGCGAATTGGACACGCTGGCCCAACTGATGAAGGTGACCTTGCTAAAATCGGATGAGCCCTCCCGGCACGATGCATCGACTGCCTGGGCGGCCCTACTCCGGGAGCATCGCGTGGAAGGCATTCAGATCAACACCTTGACCGAGCGCAAGGTGGACACGGTATTGGCTAGTCTCATTGCGGCCCTCGTCGCTTATGGAGGAACCTCGTCCGACGAGAGCGGCGACACTCCCATCCACGCCCCACAGATCGGCGAGCTTACGGACACCCTTCGCCTCATTGGCCATCTGACCCCGCCGATGGAGGGCGCTCGCGGCCTTTCTCCGGAAGAAGCCGCTCGCGCGATTCACTCTTCCATGGAACAGGCCAGCCGCGGCACCGTCCGCATGCTGCTCGCCGCCATGACCCACTACTCTCCTCAGGAAGGCGAAATCCCGCAAGCGTATCTGCGCCGCCTCTCCCAGAGTCTGGTCCTCGAATATCTCACTTCCGAATTTGCCGCTGCCCAGATCGCGCCCTATTCCGTCCGTCCGATTCTGAATCAACTGGCCGGTGTTATCGTGGACGCGGGCGGCTATCACGGCCCTCACTCTTCCCAGCATCTTTCCTCCCTGGCCACCACCTGGGCCAATGAAACCTATCGCGAGCAAATTATCGAGCGCTTCTGGCTGGAGCTTCCGCCCCGCGAAAAATCCACTGTCCTCCGCGGACCGGACATCTGGTGCGTCCCCATCACCGCCATTCGTCAGACCATGAATCTTCTCGTCGAAACCGGCGCCGACGCTCCGCGCCGAGAAGCCCGCGCCATTCTTCTCAATTACGCGCGGCGCATCGAGCACGCCGATTCCACCACGCGTCGCATCGTCGCCGCAGGCCTGGGCGAACTCACTCCGCTTCTCGAATCGCTCTGGCCCAACCAGGTTCCCGAAGAGCTCAGCCGCGGCACCCTTACCGCGCTTTCCAAGGAGCAAGGCCCCGAAACCAGCGCCCTGCTTGCCGCTTTCCTGGAGACTCTCGGACGCATCGCTGTCTCCCGCGGTGACTTCTCCGGTTTCGAAAATATTCTCATTGGCCTCGAACGCGTCCCCCCCGACGCCGAACACGAACACCTTATCGCTCTCGGTCATCGCCTTGCCGCCAACGATCGCTGGATGCTGCTCGTTGATGCGGCCCTCGCCAATCGCGCTCTCGATCCCACGCTGCCTCGCCTCCTCCAACGCGACCCAGAGCGCCTCCTCGACCGCTTAACCCTTTTGCTTACAGACCCCCGCGGCCCCGAGATGATTCCCGCCATGGCACGACTGCTTCGCGCCATCGGCGTTCCCGTTCTCACGCTTCTCGAAACCCGGCTCTTCGAAGCTCGCCGCCAGCGCGTCAGCGCCGCCATCAAGTTGCTCGCCGCCGCTGATCCCGATCGCCTCCTCCGCGGCCTCACTCGAGCCATGGCCAGTTGGGAATGGAATCTTCAAGATCTCGCCGTCAGCGAACTCGCCCGCCCGTCCAATTCTCCGTCGGCGCAAAGCACTGCTTTTGTCTTCTCCGCGATCCTGGCGGAGGCTCATCCTCTCGTCGTTCCGATGATGATCGATCAGATCGGCGTTGGCCAGGAAGCCACAGCGGTCTCCCTGCTCATGGAAATCGCCGCCGGAGGGCACGAAACCCTGCGCGACATTTTCGTTCGCATCAAAGCCATCGAAGCTCTCGGCCGCCTCCGCGCCACCGAGTCCACCGAGTTGCTCCGCCAGCTAGCCGGCAAACGCGAAGGCCTTACCTATGTCGAGCCCTCCGGCTTGCGTTTCGCCGCGGAGGATGCGCTCGCGATGATGGAAGAAACTCCATCCTCCGCTCGCGTCCGTGCCGCCTTCGAATCGCCGGCTGCGCCACTTGGCAATTTCGTCGTTCCCCGCCGTTACACGCGCATTCCTCTTGAATCTCCGTTACGCGCGCACATCGGCAGCCAGGCCCAGGTCATGAGCCCTGTCCGCGTGAAAACCATCAGTCTCGGCGGCGCTTACGTCGAATCGCCCAATCGCCTCAGCGTCGGCGATTCGATCCAACTCGAAGTCCGCTCCGGTCTCCGCAAAATCCATTTCACCGCGGTCGTCCGCAACATCGGCCCCGACGGCAGCGGCGTCGAGTTCGTCCACATGAAAGAAGAAGATCACGAACGTCTCCGCAAGCTCGTCCAGAAGCACCTCTAGCACGCTTCAAAATTTTCTCTGTTCCAGTTTTCCCAAACGCAGTGTGCCGTTTGGACAAGGGACAAACCTGCTTATTTGATTTCTGCAGTATCCCCAACTGCGAACGCCGTACTTCTGAGTACCCGATCCAACCCAATCAGCGGCGCCTTCGCACTGTCGGTCAAGAGGCTGTAAATCCTTTGTCAACTCGATTTTACAGAACCATGAAAATCCTGATTGGATATCTCGTCTACGATGCACTGAGTAGTTTGTGCGTTCTGCGCACTTGTTTCATGGTCGTTTACGACACTGCGGAAAAATGTGAACCGTAACACCAGACAGGAATCGTGCGCTGCCAGGAAGTTCTCGAAGGTACGACATCTCGTCCCGCCGGCGGAACGACGAATCGCTCGCGGTGACCTCAGGGGGAAAAGATGAAATCAATTATCCAGATAGCGTTCATAATTTGTCTGGTCTGTTCAATCTCAGGGTGTGGTGGCTACAGCAGTAGCGGTAGCGGGAATACTCCGTTAAGTCAAACTTTGGCGGGAACCTGGGATTTCACCTATGTTTCCTCCAAAGGTGGCTCCTCGACGATCTCCGGGACTTTGACCCAAACTATGGGCGCCTTCTCCGGAAGCGTGGCACTAACTGGCTCTTGCGCTTCCGCGGGAACGATAAGCGGCACCGTGTCTGGATCCAATATTAGCGGCACCCTGACTGAGTCAAATCCGGAGACCATCGCTGTGATGGGAACTCTCGCCAGCACCGGCAATACCGCTAGCGGCAGTTATCAGGTTATGTCGGCCACCGGCGCCTGCGCGGCGGCGAGCGGCGACACCGGCACCTGGACCGGAACGCGGACAGCCATCCCAATCGGTCCATACAGCGCTATGGTGCTCACCGCGGATCGCCTGCCGGTGCAAGTCACTCTCAATCTCAACGGCGACACCAGCAATCTCTCCGGCACCGCCAACTTCACCAATTCGGCTTGCCTGCATTCCATGATGGTCACCGGAACCCAAACCGGATCGAAGCTGGAATTGCGCGGGGACAGCGGAAATGATGGTTCGATTGTCTTGAGCGGCACCACTGACAAGGAAGCCAGGATATTGACTCTAAATTCGGCGGTATCCGGCGCTTGCCAGGCCGAATCGGGCATCGGCATCTTCAAAAAGATGCAATGAGCGTTTGAAAAAAAATGTTTGGGGGAAATCCCTGGGTGCCGGTGTGGCACCTGGGGATTTTAGTTCCTGTTTCTTCCGACTCTTCCATCGCGCTCCGCAACAGTCCAGTGGCATTCTCCTCCATGTTCTCCCACGTCTGCTAACATAAAACCAGGAGATCCCCCCACATGCCCTCGCCGCAATCCGTCGAAATCCTCGGCGCCGTCGCCGGCTTCTGCACCACATTCGCGTTCGTTCCTCAGCTCATCAAAATCAAAAAGCAAGGCGGCCGCGATCTCTCTTACGGAATGCTGATCTTCTACCTCACGGGAGTACTCCTCTGGCTTGCCTACGGCCTGCTCCTCCACTCTCCTTCCGTGATCCTCGCCAACTCCGCAACTTCCATTCTGATTTTTCTCGCCATCCTTCTAAAAGCGTGGAAAGAACGCCGCCCGGCTTCCACCACTCTCGCCGCAGAACAACTCCCCGAAAGGGGATAATTCATTCTCATCCGAGCGCCGGAGGGGCGTCAGAAATTAGCCCAGCGCGTGAGCGCTGGGTAACAATCGAAAAAGCGCCCCCAAGCGCTGGAGGCGCGACGGATTCCTCTCTCCCAACGCGCCGCCTGCTCAAATCTCCGCCCACCATGCGCACCGCTTCCCCGCTTCCTGCCATTACATCTTGGACACTTCCCTCTCACGACTTTAACCAAACAAACATCTGGCAGTTTACAGTTGCATTCGCTTGAGCATTACCGTACAAGCTATCTCATCTATTTCTTTTCAGTTGTCTCGCGGCGGGCATCGCCCGCCACCGCTAGGGGTAGCGGAGAGACCGACGGTAAATCCAAGGAGGCTAGGTATGCAACGCAGGCAGCCGTTGTTTGCGTTTGTGATTCTCTGTGTGGCAATTCTTTTGGGCGTCAGTTCCGCGGTGGCCCAGGTCAACACCGCAACCCTTTCCGGAACTGTGATTGACCCGCAGGGTCTGGCTGTCCGTGGGGCTAAAGTCAATGTCACGCTTCTTGCGACGGGCTCCGAGCGCTCCGTCAACGCGGACGAATCCGGCCACTACACTTTCGTCGGTCTGGTCCCCGGCATTTACAAACTCCGCGTAGAAACTGGTTCGAATTTCGCTCCCTACGAAAGACCCTCGTTGCAACTCACCGTCGGCGAGCAAGCCACCGCCAACGTGACGCTCCAATTGGGCACGCAAACGCAGACCGTCACCGTGACCACTGAAACCGCTCCCATTGAAGTCACCCGCTCCGAAAGTTCCCAAACCGTTGACGAACGCCAGATCGACAATCTCCCCATCAATGGCCGCAATTACATCAATTTCACTCTCATCAATTCCCAGACCCTGCGCGACAACTCCAACGCTATCGGGCCCGCCCCGAACAGCGGTCTCAGTATCAGCGGCTCGCGCGCGCGCTCGAATATGGTCAGTGTTGACGGCGCCGACGCCGTGGATAACACCGTCAACGGCATCCGCTCCACCGTTTCCCAGGAAGCCGTTCAGGAATTCCAGATGGTCTTGAGCAATTACAACGCGGAATACGGCCGCGCCACCGGTGGCGTCGTCAACATCGTCACCAAGAGCGGCACCAACGATTTCCATGGCGATGTCTTCGGCTACCTTCGGAACAAAGCATTCCAGGCGCGCAATCCTTTCTCCGGTCAAGTCGACGCCAATGGCGACCTCGTTCCCACAAAGCAGGCCTACACCCGCGTTCAAACCGGCACATCTTTCGGCGGTGCTCTGAAAAAAGACAAAACCTTTTTCTTCTTCTCCTACGAATACACCCAGCGCGAAGAAACCGGATTTTCCAGTATCGGCCAAAATAATTTCGGATTCACCACCGGCGACGTCGCTTGCATCGCCAACCCCGCCACCTTCGCTCCGATTCCACTCAGCATGACTGCCTCTCAATTGACCGCTTACAATACCGCCATTGGCGCTGCCATCGCCGGCAATCCGGCGAATTGCTTGAACCCTGCCCTTCAGCCCTTGCTGCAAGCCGCTGTCGCCACCGGCGCATCCACCAATGTTGCTGTAAAAGGCGATCTCAACGTCAACGTCGACGGTACTCAGATCCCCATGACTTCTCTTCTTTATGGTCCAGCGGTTGCTGGAGCACTCCCCAATTCGAAATTCTTTCCGGGCTCTGTGCCCTGCCCGCCAAACACAGTCACCGGTAACGTAGCATGCCCCGCCACTGGCGTAGGCCTGGTGCCTCTGCCGGCTTCTTACGTCGGCTTGGATTCCCTGCGTGGCAATTTCCCTGTCATGGAGAAAACCAGCCTCTGGTCGGCTCGCCTCGATCAGCGTTGGAACAATCACAACTCTTCCTTCCTCCGCGTCGGCGTTTCTCCCTCCCTGGTCACCGGCATCCAGTCCACCTCACAGAACCAGGTGCTGGGCCAGAACTCCGGGTCGCGCGTCGGCTTGAACCAAACTCGCGATTTCAACCTCACTTTCCAACACGACACAATCCTGAACGACACCGCATTCAACGAATTCCGATTCCAGTTTGCTCGCCGCGGTATTCATTTCGGTTATTCCGATCAGCCCGGCGGCACCAACATCGCCGTGAACATTCCAGGCTACGGTTATTTTGGCCGCGAACCCTATTCCCCGGTCGACCGCATCGAGCGCCGCTTCCAGTTCTCCGACAACGTTTCCCTCACCCACGGGCGTCACACGTTTAAATTCGGCGCGGACACCAATCTCATCCAGCTGCGCTCTGCAAAGCAGCAGATCTTCCAGCTCGATTTCGGCGGTGTCGTCAACTTTGGCGGCCTCTCCCTCTTCGGAAGTACCCTGCCTGGCGTAACCGGTGCGCAAGCCTATGGGCTTGGCTTGCCGCAGACCTACATCCAAGGCATCGGGCAGTCCAACTCGCCATTTGACAATCTTCCCTTCGGCTTCTTTGCTCAGGACACCTGGCGCGCCACCCGCAAGCTCACCATTAACTACGGTGTGCGCTACGACGTCGAAATCAGCCCGCTCTTCGCGCCCGCCACCCCTATTAACGCCGCCGCCGAAAAGCAGTTCGGCGTCGTCGAGGGCATCCCCCGCGACTACAACAATGTTGCCCCCCGTTTCGGTGTTGCTTGGGATCCCACGGGCAATGGCAAGACCGTTGTCCGCGCCGGCTATGGCCTCTTTTACGACCACCCGCTTCTGGCCATCGCCTTTGACTCCACCACCGCCGACGGCGGCCGCTCCGTCCAGTTGCTTTCCTTCGGCGCTAAGCCCTCGGCCTGCGGCATCGTTTCGGCCGCCCAGGCGCCTGCGGGTTACAACACCTGCGGCGGAAATCTGGATTCACCTGCAAACCTCAACGGCTCTTCCATTTTCCAGGGCGCGCTCAATGCGCTTCCCTCCATGTTCTACTTGCCGAATCAGCAGCGCTTCGATCCTCTCAACCCCAACTCGCTCTTTGCCAATCAGAACTATTTGACCGCGGGCTTGCCGCTGCCCATTCTTCCCTTCGTCCTTCCCGTTGCCTCAAATTTCAAATACGGCTACGCGCAACAGGCCAATCTCACGATCGAACATATAATTGCCGGCAACTGGAAGTTCAGCGCAGGCTATCAGTGGACACGCGGCACGCATCTCAACCGTCCCGTGGACATCAACCCAACCGACCCCGTCCTGCTCACCTCCAACGATGCAAGCGCCATTGCTGTCGGATTGGCCACGCCGAGCAGCAACCCCTTGGGAGTTTCCGTGCCTTCGACCCCAAATGGCGTTTGCACAGGTGGAATTCCGGTGTACAACGTCCCCAACGGCGGCAGCATTGCCTTCGCTACCCCAACAGGTCAGCCCCTGGCCCCCGGCGCCCTCGGCCTCGGCTACACCGGGCCAAGTTGTGGCGGCACGCCCGTCGGCTTCATCAGCACACCCGCTTTCTTCAACTTTTTCCGGAAGTCCGGTCCCAACCCGTCTTTTGCCACTGGTGTAGGCGCGGCTCTGAGTGGCCCCGGTGGGGCTTGCAGTGGAATCCCCGCAAATCTCCTTTTCACTTGCGGCTTCTCTGTCCAGCAAGCTCTCGCGCAGGCGGCAGGTTATCCCACGGGTGGTGCGCCGGTCCCCTTTAACAGCATAGACGCCCAACTTTCGGACGCCGCCTCCTGGTACAACGCGCTTACCATCAACCTGGAAAAGAGCTTCTCGCGCCACTTCACGCTCCTCTCCAGCTACACATGGTCGCACTCCATCGATAATGGCACCGACCTCCAGTCCCCTCTCGAGCCTCAGGACAGCCGCTTCGGCTACCTGGAGAAAGGCAACTCCGTCAACGACCAGCGCCATCGCTGGGTCACCAGCGGCGTCTTCCAGACCTCGCCCCACAGGGGTGGTGATTCCTTCGCCCAAAGCTTCTTCAGCGATTTCACGGTTGCTCCGCTGGTCGAGGTTTCTTCGGGCAGGCCGTACAATGTCATCACCGGCCAAGATCTTCGTCTGCTGTTCAGCTCCGAGGGCGTTCGCCCGGATAGGGGCGGAGCCACAACATCACCCTTTATTCAGGGCGCCACTTTCGGCCTGCCCTCCGTTTGCCTGACCAATGCCAAACAGCCCTTTGTCTCTCCAGTAGCACCGTTCGGCTGCTTCGGAACCCTCGGTCGCGACGCTTTCACATCGCCTGGCTTTTTCCAGTTCGATCTTCGCGTCTCCAAGGGCATCAGCTTCGGCGAACGCTTCCGCCTCGATCTCATCGCCGATGCTTTCAATCTCTTCAACCGCACCAACATTGCTGCGGTCAACCAGCTCTGCGATCCCACTGCGGGTCCCGTTTGCGCCGCCGGCCAGCCAAGCGCCGCCTTCGACGCTCGCCAGTTCCAGTTCGCCTTGAAACTAAACTGGTAAGCGTTTCCGCAATCCTTGTTAGAACAAAAGCGGCCCCGGCAAAAACCGGGGCCGCTTTCTTTCTGATCTTTACTTCCTTACTTCATTACCTCTCTACTTCATTCCTTCCGGCAACAGCCACTTCCCATACACCGGATACGTCGCCCACTCTCCCCGGTTCGCCTTAATGGCGTACACCACTCCCAAAATCACGTTCACCACCCAACCTCCCATGAATCCCAGCCACACGAATGAAAAAAAATAAAAGAACGCAGGCGGCGCCTGGCTATGTGGTTGCGGCGGGTTATGGATCAAACTCGTAATCATCCCCACAAAAAATACCGCCATGAAAAGAAAAACCAATCCTAGATAAATGGCGTACCAAATCAGCGCCTGCAGCGAATGAAACCTTACGAACCGCGAATTCTGCTTCACGCAAAAAATCACCAGCGGCCCGATAAACCCCGTGAACGCCATCAGCAGGTGCGCCAGCATCGCCATCGTCCGTTCATCCTCTGTTGGCGCTTCCAGTCCCGCAACCCCAGCTTGGCTTCCCATTCATCCCTCCTCACCCCAATTCCCGAGTGAGAATATCACCCTGCCCCAGTTTGTAGGGCCCACCTTCCGAGACGGGCCGTTCTATGTGCCCGAAGAAACATCGCGCCGGGTGCCGCACCCTGCTTGCCCTGAGCGAAGCCGAATGGGCGGCTTTCAGGGTGCGGATTTTCCCTTACCGCTTCGCCCCATTACTTCGCTCCTTCCTTACTTCAACTCAAAATCCACCTCGATCGGCCCAATCAGCGGCATCAGCCAACTAAGCAGCTTCTGGTGCACCGGATGTCCCCCATAGCTGTCCAGCGCGGCCTTGTCCTTAAATTTCATCGCGCCGCCCAACTCATATCTGCCGCCTCGGGGAGAAATATTCATCCCCACCGCCGTCTCCAGCAAACCTGGGATCTTCCCCTGGAGCGCGCGAATTTCCGTCACGACTCGCCGCTTCTGCTCCTCAGTTACACCCGGCTTCCATCGAAATGCAAACATGTGTATGTACATGAGGCCTCCCGAATTCGTCGCCATTTTCTCACACTCGCAATCACGTCCGAGCTCTTCTCCGCCGGGTGGCCTACCCTTCGCGAAGTCTGCGAAGGGCGGGTCCGCTCTTCTCTGTGAACTCTGTGGCTCCTCTGCGTCCTCTGTGTTGAGATCTTTTCTTCTGGAGCTGTCCTTCTCCACCACCAACACGGCGCCAAGTTCCGTGTATAATCTCCCGGCCATGTCCAATCCGCCGCCCCAGGGAGAAAACTCCACGCCCCTGGTCGAAATCCATCGCTCGCCCGAAGTCCTCACCTTCACTCTCAACAATCCCGATCACGGCAACGAAGTCACCGGGCCCATGTTCGACGCCATGCTCGCCGAACTCCGCTCCGAATCCCCGCAGCCCCGCGCACGCGTCCTCCGCATTCGCGCCCGCGGCAAAGTTTTCTGCACCGGCCGCGAACGCGCTGCGCACGATCTCGATTCCGCCCGAGCGGAAGTCTCGCGCCTCATCGAATTCAAACGCCTCGTTCGTTCTTCCTCTTTAATCTCCGTTGCCGAAGTCCAAGGCGACGCCTTCGGTTTCGGCATGGGCCTCGCTATCGTCACCGACTTCCCTCTCGTAGCCGAATCCGCATCTCTGTGCTTCCCTGAAATGACCCACGGCCTGGCCCCCGCCGCCATCATGGCCTATCTTGGTGAATACGCTCTCCCGCGCTTTGCTTTCCCTCTCGTCCTCTTCGGTCAACCATTCACTCCTCAGCAAGCTCTCGAAATCGGTTTGATCTCCCAGGTCGTTTCCGCCGCAAATCTCACCCGCGAAGCCGACGCCCTGATCGCCCGAATCCTGCAGCTCGACCCCAGCGCCGCCCGCCGCTGCAAAGCATTTTTCCTCACCGCCCAATCCAACTCCTTCGAGAAAAACTGCGAACTCGCCGCCGAAGCCCTCACCGCCGGCACCATGGCCGCGCTCGCGAGGAAAAAGTGAGCCACTCGTGAGCGTCAACGCCGGCGCGCGTCTCGACCGCCTCCCCATTTCCCGTTTTCATCGCCGCATCCTCACCCTCATCAGCATCGGCATGTTCTTCGACGGCTACGACGTCTACGTCGCCGCCAGCGTCCTCGGGGCCACGCTCCACACGGGCTTTTCCACCCTCGCGCAAAACGCGCAGTTCGTCTCCGTCACCTTCATGGGCATGATGCTTGGCTCGTTCCTCACCGGCTTCCTCGGAGATCGCTTCGGCCGCCGTTTCACGTATCAGGCCAACCTCATTATCTTCGGCCTCGCCTCCATCGCGTCCGCGTTCGCTCCGAACATGCCCACGCTCATCCTCCTCCGCGGCGTGATGGGCATCGGACTCGGCGCCGAATTGGTCGCCGGCTACGCGGCCATGACAGAATTCCTTCCCCCGCAAGCCCGCGGCCGCTGGTGCGGTATCCTCAACGCCGTCGTCGTCACCAGCCTGCCCATCAGCGCGCTCGCCAGCGCCCTCCTGATTCCGCGCTTCGGCTGGCGCATCATGTTCATCATCGGCGGCGTAGGCGCGCTCATTGTCTGGTATCTGCGCAAATCCATGCCCGAATCCCCGCGCTGGCTCGAATCCGTCGGCCGCACCGAAGAAGCGGAAAAAATGCTGCTGGAAATCGAAAACGAATTTGCCAATCAAGACCCGCCGCTGCCCGCACCCGACTTCCCGCCACCCTTAACCGCCGCGAACAACTTCGCTTCCCTCTTCGGCCCACAACTCTTCTCGCGCCTCTTCGTTGGCGCCACCGTCCTCATCGTCGCCAACACGCTCATCTATGGCTTTGTCACCTGGCTTCCCACCTTTTTCGTCCAGCAGGGCCTCAGCATCGCCAGCTCTTTCAAATATTCATTCCTCATGAGCATCGGCGCCCCCGTCGGCGCGGCCATCGCTTCTCTCACCGCCGACTCCATCGGCCGCAAGCCCGCCATCATAAGCGCATCTCTGCTCACCATTCTCTTCGGCGGCATCTACCCCTTCATCCGCGATCCCCGCCTTCTTCCCCTCGCCGGGTTTCTCCTCGTGGTCTGCATTTACATACTCGTTGCCCTTCTCTTCGCCATCTACATCCCCGAACTCTTCCCCACCGACGTCCGCATGCGCGCCCTCGGCCTCTGCAATACGATCGGCCGCACCGCCACCATCTTCACCCCGTTCCTCGTCGTCTTCCTCTTTCGCTCCCACGGTGTAGCCGGCGTAGTCGCCCTGATGATCGCGCTCCTCCTGATCCAAATCCTCGCCGTCCACTTCTTCGGTCTCGAACCCAAACTCCGCCGCCTCGAAGAAATGCAATGATCCACCGCGGGCACACTTGCACTCACAGTTGTAGGGGCCGAGTTCACTCGGCCCGCTTCAACCACCACGCGAAATCATAATTTTGAGAGTCGCTTCCTATTGCGCCTGGGGACCCGGGGACTTGGGTACTGCCGGAATACTCGCTAGCGGCTTAATGATGTCGTCCAGAAGGTTTGCCTGTCCTTCCACTCGGACCAAATGCGGATATCGCTCGCCCTGGTGATAATCCACGGCGTAGGAGTTGTAATACTCCCCATTCTCGGCCAGAAGCGCGATTGGTTTCTGGTTTGTCAACGAAGCCTGCAAAGCCGCCCGCACAATATCCTTTGACCATTTGCGCCCATTCACCGCGATGATCTTCATTCCGGGAGCTATGCCGGCAGTGTAGGCCGGCGTTCCCGGAATCACATCCCGCACTTCGCCTTCTTTCGTGGCTATCAGCCCCAGAGAGAAGCTGAGGTCAATTTCGTCCCCACTTTTTTCGCTGGCGGCCATAGTTGTGTTTTTCTGCGCCGTATAAACCAGTTTCCAGCCGCCACCGGTTATCCCGCCCAGCGGAGCCTGCGGCGATTTGGAATCAAGCCGTTCGCGCAACAGACGCGCCCAATCATTGGGAACCACCTTGTTCAGCGCCGCAACAACATCGTCAAAATTATAGGTCACCACTTTTGGTGGTCCGCTCTCTCCCCCGTAGAAAGCCCGGCAAAAATCGTTCAACGATTTCTGGCCGTTGCTTCTTTGCCGAAGCAGAGTATCCACCTCCAGCCAGATCAGGTAACCCTCGGGATAGTAATCCGCGGTGCGGCGCCAGTTGGTCCATTCCGGAGGAGCGGCAAAAACGCTTTGCACCGAAGTCGCCGTATCCTGCAGCGGCCGCCACGTCCGCCCTGCCCGGTGGTCCAGCATGGCCGCCGTGTAAGCCAGGTCTTCGTGAAACTGCTCGGGTGAGCGAAGTCCCGTGCGAGCCGCCAGAATGTTTCCAAGATAGTCCGTCAGCCCTTCATAGACCCACAGCAGATCCCCATGCATCGGTTCCTGATAATTCGCGGTCGCCAGCCCAGCGGGCCTGCGGTACTTGCCATTCCACGAGTGGACGAATTCGTGTGGCAACAGGTCCGCTTCCAAGTCATGCGACTCCGGATTGCTGAACATGTCTTCCGCGGCCCCATTGTCGCTGGACTCGTGATGCTCCAAGCCGTGGTGCGCCGTCTGATCGCTCAATGTCAATAGAAAGTGATAGCTGGTGTAATGCCGCGCGCCAAACAGTTTTCCCGTTTCGCTCACCAGTTGCGTAAGGCTCGCAACATCCTTGTCCGTAATCTGAATCGACTCTTCGCTCTCTCCCACCATGTCCACCACATGCGGCAACGGTTCGCCCGCGGGAGTAATTTGCACTTGCCGGTAAATTGCGCCGGCGATCACCGGAGAATCCACCAGTGTAGTCAGCGATACCATCTGGAAATCCACCGCGTTCCCGCTTTGCCGCGTTGCCTTCAGCGCCGTGCCAAACTTCCATCCCTCCGGAAGCCGCAGGCTCGCTGTCACCCGCACCGCGTCGGTCGCTGCCCCTTTCGGATAGAGCACCACCTGGTTCCACAGCAGATCCAGCACTTTGCTCGAAGCCAGTGAATTCTTTCGGTTGTATGTGACAGTGTCATAGGAAGCTTCCAGTTCGGTCGCTCCCGCGGGAATTTGCATGTGGAACGCGTACATGTCTTCCAGATCGCGCTGCCACTCCAACTCTTTTCCCCCGACCTTAAAATGGAGTCCCATAAAGTTCTGGATTGGTCCGGTGGGCCGGTGGTTCCCGGGAATCCACTTGGGATAGACCATCGTCAGCGCTCCCGGCGAAACGGGGACGACGAGCGTGGCATGCAGGATGTTGCGAGGAGCATCCGTCGCGTCCACGCTGAGCCTCTCCACCGTATTCACCTGCGCCCGCGCCGCCACGCTGCAAAATAAGAAGACCACCACTGCGCATCTCTTAAACATGGATTGCTCCCATCGGGAAATGCCGAATCAAGCCCGAATAACCGCATCAACACCAAAAACAAAACCGCTTATGCTACCTTTTTTGCAAGCCGATTGGCGAGCCCCGTTTACACCTGCTCCCTCCAACAACAAAAATCTCGTTAGAAACGTTTCTCCGCCCTCGCGCGCAATAATTCCAGAAATTTTCGGACACACCTGTTACACGCAGATTCGTAAGACGTAACATTCGCCTCATCCGGTTTCACAAAACTTTACACGCAGCAAACAAATTACTCGCGCCATTTACACTCGACCCAAAAATATTTCCATGCCGGGAACTAATCTCCCGCGGTCAGCTAATCCCTTTCGTAAAATCATAGATTCTACGTTGCCTCGTACGCTACCCAAGCCTATCGAGCGCTTGTTCGTATTTCGGAAATCAATAAAAGTGCAACAAAACGGCTCACAAACCTCGTCCCGCAATCCTTCTCGATGTTTGGAAATCCAATTGCTCCATCCACAGCACCGGTTGCTCGATTCTCGTACTGGTTAAACTTGTTCACGCGATCGTTCGAAGCACGTTACTTGGGGTAGGCCACTTTTCTCGCCGGACTTCCCGCTCTTAGCTCCTCGAACTCGACGACCGGTTTTTTGCTCATCTTCGTTTCTCAGGGAGGCTGTATGGTTTTAAGTAGTAAGCTGCGGGTGTGTTTAGGCATCTGCGCCGCCATTGTGATTTCTCTCGCAATGCCGCGCCTGAGCCTTTCGCAAATCACGAAGGGCTCCATCTCGGGAGTCATTATCGATTCCCAGGGTTCGGTTGTCACCGACACGGAGGTAAAGGCCACCAACAAGGACACCGGTGAAACCGCCACCACCAGATCGGATAATGCCGGCCTGTTCCGCTTGAACTCACTTTCGCTCGGCAAATATAAAGTCGAAATCTCCAAGCAGGGTTTTCGCAAGATCGTCCTCGATGGCGTGGTCGTTGACTCCGGTCAGGACAACGGTCTCGGCAATGTCAAACTGGAAGTCGGCGACGTGGCCGTCTCGATCGAAGTCAGCGCCGAAGCCCCACTCGTGGACTCCACCGAAGCTCAGATTTCCACCAGTTTCTCCACCTCTACCCTGAACACCATGCCCAGCATTCAAGCCAATCAGGGACTCGACAGCCTCGCCCTGTACGTTCCCGGCGTCTCCAGCACGGGCAATCTCGGCTTCAGCAACACTAACGGCGCGGGCTTCGCCGTCGAAGGCATTCGCGGCCGCAACAACGATCAGCAGATCGACGGTCAATATAACAACGACAATTCCGTCGGCGGTCCCGGCCTCTTCCTGAGCGACACGCAATTTGTCCAGGAATATCAGATCACCACCAACAACATGAGCGCCGAATACGGCCGCAACTCCGGCTCCGTCGTCAACATCCTCACCAAGAGCGGCTCCAACACCGTTCACGGCTCCATCTACGGCACCGAGGGAAACTCCAGCCTCGACACTTTGTCCAACACCCAGAAGTCCTTCGAAGGCCTCACTCAGGTCCCCCACTACAATGATGCGTTCGCGGGTGCAACCGTCGGCGGCGCCATGATCAAGGACAAGCTTTTCTATTTCGGCGGCTTTGACACCGAAATCCTTCATCAGACTTCCGTCTACTCCTCCGGAAACCTCACGCCGACACCGGCAGGCATCACTTCGCTGGAAAGCTGCTTTCCCTATACCGACCCCAATACGCATGCCCCGGGTATCGCTCCGGCGATGCAGGTATTAACGAAGTATGGTCCTTTCGGAGTGCTCGGTGGCAATCCAACTCCACAGGGAGTGGTGACGAAATACTACGCCGCACCTAATCCCAACGGCATTGACCCCAGCAGCGGTCTGGCCGCATGCGCGGTTGAAGAGAGCGGAGTCCAAAGAACTCTTCCCACCGGTTCCCACCAGTACAACTGGGTTTACAAAATGGATTTCAACACCGAAAAAAACCGGTTCTACGGCCGCTACCTTTTCAACCACGCCAACTTCTTTAACGCCGACCCATTCGTCAGGGCCGCCTCCGGATATCCCGCCAGCGAGCCCGGATTCGCCCAGCAATATGCGTTCAGCTGGGTGCGCACTATCTCCGACCGCCAGACCAACGAATTCCGCGCCAGCTATGGCCGCGAGAATTTCGGCTTCGGCGGAAACTCCATCGGCAACACCGTGCCAACCGCAACCTCACTCACGGACGCGCTTGCCAGTATCTCCATTGGCGGTGGCAACCTCGCGTTCGGTCCCAGCACCAGCTCGCCGCAAGGCCGCATCATCAATAGCTACCAGTTTCAGGACAATTGGACCTACATCCGTGGCCGCCACGCTCTCAAGGCAGGCATTAACTACACCTACCAGCGCTCTCCCAACTTTTTCTTGCCCAACGTGAACGGCTCCTTCAGCTATGCGGACTACGCGGCCCTGGCGGAGAACACCGCGAGGTCAATCAGCATCACCGCCGGCAATCCCGTGCTGGACTTCCGCGAACATGATTCCTTTCTCTACGTCCAGGATGACTACAAGATCAAAAACAACTTGACCCTCAACCTGGGCTTGACCTGGAGCTACTACGGCCAGCCCGCAAATCTCTTCCACGACAAGACCGTTCAGCAGCAGGCCAGTTCTCAGCCCTTCTGGGATCCAACGCTTCCAACCTCGGTCACCACTTTCCCATCCACCTCGTCCCCCAAGGCCAGTTTTGGCCCCAACGTTGGCTTCGCCTGGACACCCGCACTCAGTAACCGCATCCTCGGCAACAACAAAACCACCATTCGCGGCGGCTATCGCCTTGCCTATGACCCGCCCTTCTACAACATCTACTTGAACATCGCGTCCTCCGCTCCAAACGCTCTCGCGCAGACGCTCACCACGGCTTCGGTTGGTGGTCCTCTCCCGAGCATCCCGGTCGACCCATTCGGTCCAGCGGTTCGCTCCGCGCTTGGAACCTCTCTCCAGTTTGGAGTTAAGGATCCCCGCACTTTCAACCAGACGAACCTCGCTCCCAACTTTGGCCCACAACAGACCAGCCGCTGGTCCCTGGGCGTCCAACGTGAACTCTCCACCGCTGCTGCTATCGAGGTCCGTTACGTTGGCAACCACGCGACAAACCTCTATCAGTCCGTTAACCAGAATCCCTACATTGCGGGAATCGCCGCCGATTTCCCCAACCTGCTGCCCGCGGGCGTAACCCCTTGTGCTTCCTCTACCATTAAAACTGCAGTAGGTCGTGTGAATTGCAACGAGGGCCTCATTCGCGAGCGGACCAATAGCGGCTATTCCGATTACGATGGTGTCGAAACGGAATTCCGTACCAACAACCTTTGGCGCCAGTTGTCCATGCGTGTCAACTACACCTACAGCAAGACCACCGACAACGCCGACGAAATCTTCGGCACCTTTGGGACCGGCTCTGCCATTGCCCTTTCCCAGAACCCCTTGAACTTCACCGGCGCGGAGCACGGCCTTTCCGGTCTCGACTTCCCGCACCAGTTCAACCTGCTCCTCACCGAAGAACTTCCCTTCTACCGCGGCCAGCATGGCATTGTCGGCCACATCGTCGGCGGCTGGGCAGTCTCGGTCGGCTACCACTTGAGTTCCGGACAACCCTACACCCCGTCACAAATACAACTCGCTCAAGGCTCGGGGTCAAATTATATCGACGCCAGCTTTAATACTGCGTTCGCGGGATTTGGTACGGGAGACGGCGGGACGCGTCCATTTATCGGCAGCTTGTCCGCTCCCGCGACCCAGGTCGGCATTTATGCGGCCGACGCCTGCAGCAATTTTGGCACGGTACCGAGCCCCGGCGCGAACCCCGTCGGGCCCGGCTGTGGGTTGGCTGCTACACAACTGATCAGCCTTAACGCCATCAACCAGGGGGACGCACTGGGTACTCCGGTTAGCAAGAGCGCCGTACGCTACATTGCCAACGGACTCCAGGCCGACCAGATAGCTGGAACGCCCTTCGGCAACGCCGCGCGCAATTCCCTCCGCGGCCCCAAAACCAACAACGTGAATATGTCCGTCATCAAGAACATCAAGTTCTGGGAGCGCGTCAACCTCCAGATGCACCTCGACGCCCAGAACGTCTTCAACCATGTTCAGCCCAACAACATCGACCCATTCATCGACAACGCCGGCCTTGTTTCCGAATTCACCGGCTTCGCCAATCCTGCAGTTCAGGCAAGCCCGGTTCGCACCGTGCGCGCCGGCTTGCTGCTCACTTTCTAAAACACCGTGCAACGCAGTTCCAACCCTCGCCGGTGGCCGACCCAAAAGGTCCGCCACCGGCGCTTTTTTTGGGCTAGGCTTCCCCAACTCATACTCCGGGGGTGGCCTACCCTTTGCGGTTTTTGGAAAGGGTGGGTTCTTCTCCCTCTCTTCACCTTCGGTAATTTCCTCTCCTCAAGAACTCTGACCCACAATTTTCCTTGATCCCTTTCCCACCTGGGATACTCTTCCCGCATGTCACCCACAACCAAAAAAGTTCTCCAAGCCGTCTTCTGGTTCGTGCTCGGCCATCTGAGCTGCGCGGTCATGCACCATCTCCACCACTTCGCCACAAATTAATAACGTGGCCCCAGCCCTGCTCACCGGGAGACGTGCGCACACCCGCACACACTGTTGTAGGGGCCGAGTTCACTTGGCTCGCTTCAGCCACCACGTCAAATCAAATTGTCTGGAGACGCTCCCTACCGGCCTGCAGCCGCCCCGGCCGCTATCGGCTTATACCCGCACGTGCCGGCTTTGCGCATCGCATCCATCGCCTCGGCGTTGCTCATCAACGCGGTGGTCTGGCAAGTGCGGCACGCGCCGCCCGCGCCAAACGCCAGTGCGATCGCCGCCGCCGATACGTTGTCCGGCATCTCGGTAATCAGCACAACATCCGACGGCCCAAACGCGAAGTACGAATCCTTAATCTTCCCGCCAAGCTTTTCAATTGGCCCGCGCACCGCTTCAAAACGGTCCTGCGGATTGGCAATCAGTCTTGCGAGAGCTTCCGGTGTGTAACTGACTTGATGAAGAAAAAATGGCATGGGGACCTCCCTAACCAATATTCTGATTCTGGGGCCCAAGTTGCCGCTACTATACACCCCCGCCCGGCTCGCCGCACCTCAAGGCCGTGAATTCCCCGGAGAACGCTCGCTGACGCGGGGTCGCAAATACGGTAATTCACAGAAGAGAGGCAAGCCCCCTCCATCAGAACGTCCTCGAATCCCATTTCTGGTCAGTGCTGGCGCTTGTCCAGGCGCGCGACGAGCCAGGACAGGAATTGACGTCCAAACCGCCGCGTTAGCCATCTAAGGCAGGAATCCGGGCCATGATGCGGGACGTAAAATAGGCTGGAGGTGTGACCAATGAATGCTTCTTCTGATCTGCGCACGATGAGAATTCCACTCAAGCACGGAGCCGGCCAGATGCCCGCACTCGGTTTTGGCACCCTCATCTCCGACCTATCCCTGACGATAACCGCGACCAGAGACGCTCTGGAAGCGGGATTTCGACACCTCGATTGCGCGGAAAGATACGCCAACGAACGCGAGGTAGGCACGGCGTTGCAGACAGGGCTTGCCGCTGGAGGCATCTCGCGCGAAGACATTTTCATTACCACAAAACTGTGGAACACCAATCACCGGCCCGAGCGCGTCGAACCGGCTTTTGAGGCGAGTCTGGAAAGACTCGGGCTCAAGTATCTGGATCTCTATCTGATACACACTCCATTTGCATTCCGGCCCGGAGACGACCAGGATCCGCGGGATCAGAACGGTAATGTCCTGTACGACTCCGGCGTGACTTTGCTCGACACTTGGACAGCGATGGAAAGTCTCGTGGATCATGGCAAGTGCGGGGCCATCGGGCTTTCGGACATTGGCTTAAATGAACTGAAACCCCTCTATGAATCAGCGAGAATCAAGCCGGCCGTGGTCCAGGTAGAATCACATCCCTATCTTCCGGAAACGGAGCTATTGGGATTCTGCAAACAGAAGGGCATTGTGTTTTTGGCATTTGCACCATTAGGTCACGGGATGAAGCCGGGGCTGCTCGAAGATCCGGTCGTTTCGGCGATCGCCGCGCGAGTTGGAAAGACGCCTGCGCAGGTGCTGCTGGCTTGGGCGGTGCAGCGCGGCACGGCGGTGCTCACCACGCCCAAGAGTCCGGCCCGTGTGCGAGAGAATTTCGACATCTCTGCCCTTCCAGAAGACGCGCTTGACGAAATCAATCGAATTCAGACCAGACAGAGGCTCAATCCAGTGGTGACTACCGGCGTTCCGGGATTCATTCCAAAGGGTAGGGGAGCATGAAAACGAAACCGCAGCCAGAGCAGTCCATGCAGGAAGCACAAATCCGTGCGGCATTGGATCAGCATTGGGCGGCCTCCGATGCCAACGATTTTGAAACGGAGCACCGCATCTATCACGAGGACGCAGTGCTGGAATACCCACAGTCAGGCGAGCGAACCCGCGGTCGAAGCAACATACAGAACCAACGCGCCAGTCAGCCGAACAAAAAGCGGTTTTCTATCCGACGAATCATTGGCAGCGGTGATCTTTGGGTCACCGAATTCATCCTGACCTATGACGGCAAGCCGTCCTACACCGTGAGCATCATGGAGTTCAGGGGCGACAAGATTGCGCGGGAAACACAGTACTTTGCGGACTCGTTCGTGGCTCCCTCATCGCGCGCCCAGTGGGTCGAACGGATGGACACATAATCTCGAAGTGCGAGCATTCGCCGGGTGGCCCGGTCAAACTCCGTCTCTGCTTCTGAGGTTATTCTGTAAAATTCAAAACAGAAGTTTGAGGCCCAATCGGAAGCAGCGTTCCGCAATTAGACGGCTTCCCGGATTGGACGATTTGATCCGCGCGAAGTCCGGCTCAGTCACGCCCCGTCAAGATTACCGAAGCTTGCATGATTGGTAAGGCTTAGCACCTCAATCTGGAAATGCGCATCAACCCGCAAAACGCTCATTGGCTACCCCTATCCACTGTTCAGCCCAGGGTGGCCCCAAGCCAAGATCTGAACCTGCGCGGGTTCGGTGTGAAATTGACGTGAGCGGCAAACCAAAATCTCGCGAGTAGCGCCCCCGAAGGCGCTACTCCTTCATGACGAACGCAGAACCTGGCTGGCTGAAAACGCGGTTTTTCGAGTGTATGATGACGGAGAGTGACCAGATAGGGACGCCCGGGCAGGATTGATGAACACTGTGATTTCGGTTGTCCATCAACGAATCTTAAAACCGACGGTTCTCCTGCGCGTGGCCCTTCGCATCACCGTCGTCGCGCTCTTCATTTCTGGCACCTTTGCGGTGGCCCAAGACGCAGCGGGTCGGCCGGGGAATCGATCAGCAAATCTTGGGATGGTGCCGCAGGCGCACGTCGAGCCTCGCACGATCATCCTGCCTGTGGTCGACGGGAAGGATATCCGCTTCACGCGACTCTCCACGGACGAAGGGCTATCACAAACGCGGGTGATCCAGATCGTGCAGGACGATCAGGGCTTCATGTGGTTTGGTTCACAGTATGGGCTGAACCGATATGACGGCTATACGTTCAAAGTGTTTAAACACGAGCCGGGGCGCGCTAACAGTCTGAGCGGCGTTTTCATTTACTCGCTCTTTAAGGACCGCTCGGGGACACTTTGGGTCGGATGCGATGAGTTCCTGGATAAATTCGACCCGGTGACCGAGACCTTTACTCACTACCGTATTGATACCACGGGGGCGCAAGGCGAAACAGTTCCCGTCACCAACATCAGCCAGGACCACACGGGGAGATTATGGCTGTCCACCAGCAGGGGCCTCTACAAATTCGATCCCTCGTCGGGGCAGATCATCCCCTATCGTCACGATCCCAACAACCCCTTCAGCCTGAGCAGCGACGCCATCCGAACTACCGGCGAAGACAGGGAGGGGACGTTCTGGGTTGGCACCAGCGAAGGGCTGGATGCGTTCGATCGCGATACAGGGAAGGTTACCCTCCGCGTTCCTTTGCAGAACCTTTCTGAGACATCGTTCTATGAGGACCGCTTCGGCGTGTTCTGGATCTTCCAGATCACCGGAGGCGGGTTGGCGGTCTTCGATCGAAAGACGAATACGCTCACTCATTATTCCTTCCATGAGGGTCACCTTTCTGACGCGCTCATGACCGGGGCTATGACCATGCTTGAAGACCGGGACGGCACTCTGTGGTTTGGGACGTTCGGCGATGGCTTGGTCAAATTTGACCGGCAGGAGCGGAAGTTCATCCGCTACCGTAATGACCCCGCGAACCCGGATAGTCTCGGCGAAGACAATGTGGCTACCCTGTTTCAGGATCGCGAAGGAAACATTTGGGCGGGCTTGCACATGATGGCGCCCAACCGATTTTCCACCAGACCCCCGCTGTTTGAGAAATTCAAGCACGAACCCGCCAACCCAAACAGCTTAAGTGGGACGATGGTGAATGGCATCTATGCGGATCGCGAAGGAATCCTGTGGATTAGCGCAATTAACGCCCTCAATCGCGTCGACCGCAAGACAGGACATTACACTTTCTACCTAACCGCAGTATCAGGAGTCAGTCCGCGCCCGACGGCGATCATCGAAGATCGATTGGGTTTTCTGTGGATTGGGAGTGACAACCATGGATTGATTCGTTTCGACCCGAAGACAGGACTGTCCAGGACGTTCCGGCACAGCCCAAGCGATCGATTCAGTTTGAGCAGCGATCGCATCACTGGGCTGTTCATCGATCACGCCGGTACGCTTTGGGCCACCACCCACAATGGTCTCGATCGTTTCGATCCGGCGACTTCTCACTTCACCGTGTACAATCTCGACCAGCAAAGCGCTGCCCAGATAGATGTCGAGGTCAAGGAGGACCGTCAGGGAGCGATATGGATCGGCACACATTCCTCGGGGCTGCAACGCCTGGATCCAGTCACCGGGCGATTTACCGCTATTTACAAGCACAACGTAAATGACCCAACGAGTCTGAGCAACAACCGGGTAAACTCCGTGCTCTTCGATCACTCAGGGACGATGTGGGTTGGCACTCAAGACGGGCTTGGCAAATTTGACCCTAAGACAGGCGGATTTAGGAGCTACTACGAGCAGGATGGCCTTTCCGGTAATGCCGTGAGCTGCATCCTTGAGGACAAGCGGGGCAGTCTATGGATGAGCACAAACAACGGGCTGTCAGCATTCGATCCGGCCAGGCAAACATTCAAAAGCTACTCCACCGCGGACGGCCTTCCAGGCGCTGACTTAGGCGGTTGGGGTGCTTGCTTCAAGAGCCCCAGTGGCGAGATGTTTTTTGGAGGATTCAGTGGGGGCGTAGCCTTCCATCCCGACAACGTCGTGGACCGCCCATACGTTCCGCCTGTTGTTCTCACTGATTTCCGGCTTTTCGGTCGCCCCGTGACGGTTGGAGATGATTCCCCGCTCAGGAAGTCCATCGGTTACACCAGCGCCCTTAGTCTTACTCATAACCAGAACGTGTTCTCGTTGGAGTTCTCCGCACTCAGCTATTTCAATCCGGCGACAAACCGGTACCGCTACAAGCTGGACGGATTGGATCGCCAATGGCACGAGGTGGGAAGCGACCAACGGTTGGTGACTTACACGACCCTACCGGCAGGGACTTATACCTTCCGTGCGCAGGGCGCAACCAGTCGGGGCGACTGGAACGAGCCGGGCTTGGAATTGCGTGTCGAGATCCTTCCTCCGTGGTGGAATTCTTGGCCGTTCCGTGCGCTATGCGCCGCCGCTTTCCTGGGAGTGCTTTGGGTTCTGTACCAATCCCGTACCCGGACATTGCGGCGTCAGGAAAGAAAACTTCGGGATGTAATCGAGACCATTCCGACATTTGCCTGGACCGCTTTGCCAGATGGCTCCGTGGACTTCGTCAATCGCCATTGGCAGGAATACACAGGTTTGTCCAATGAGAGAACCGCCGGCTCGGGTTGGCAAGCGGCCGCTCACCCGGAAGACTTAGCACGAAATGTGGAGAAGTGGCGGGCAGCTCTGGCGAACGGTGAAGCCTTCGAAGATGAGGTGCGCTACAGGCGTGCAGCGGATGGGCAATATCGCTGGTTTCTATCTCGCGCCGTGCCGCTCCGGGATCATCGCGGCAAGATCCTTAAATGGTACGGAACCTCAACAGATATCGAAGATCGCAAGCTCGCGGAACACGAGCGTGAGCAACTGCGGGCAGACCTCGCACACATGAATCGCGTGAGCATGATGGGCGAATTGGCGGCCTCGCTATCTCACGAGTTGAAGCAGCCAATCGCGGCGGCAATCACGAATGCGAACACCTGCATCCGGTGGCTTAAGCGGAACCAGCCCGCCGTGGATGAGGCGCTCGAAGCCACAAGCAGAATCGCGAAAGACGGAGCTCGTGCGGCTGAGATTATCGACCGTCTACGGTCATTCTCCAAGAAGTCTCCTCAAAATCGTGAGTTGGTCGATGTAAACGAAATCGTCCGCGAAATGCTCGTGGTGCTGCGAGGCGAGGCGAACCAGTATTCGATCTCGACCCGAACGGAACTATCGCCTGATCTTCCCAAAATCAATGCAGACCGGGTGCAGCTCCAGCAGGTGTTCATGAACCTCATCCTCAACGCTATCGAGGCCATGAAGGACACTGCTGGTGAACTTACAATCAAGACGGAGATGAGCCACGTCGGTCAACTGCTGATCTCCGTCAGCGACACCGGAGTGGGATTGCCGGATGAAAACGCAGACCAGATTTTCAACGCTTTCTTCACGACAAAGCCACAGGGAACGGGGATGGGCCTGGCGATCAGCCGCTCCATAATCGAATCACACGGCGGTCGCTTGTGGGCGAGCTCGAACAACGGACGGGGCGCAACGTTTCAGTTAACCCTGCCTGTCGAAGTGAAAGCGTCATCGCCATCGGTCGCCTGACACGCCAGTGCCAGACGCAGCGTTTGTAATAGGGGATGTCGGTCCGTCTAAACCGTGCACGGGATTAATGTAGAGCGGGGTTCTGTGGTGGCAAAACCCAACCCTGGCGGGTGGCTGGCACCATCACGGGTTGACATACTTGGGTGCCGCACCCTTGTGGGGATCTAGGGTGCGGGGTTTGACTCTCCCCATCCTGGATTCGCGCCAATCCCATTTGAACGCTCCGCCATTCGAATGGAGTACCATATAAATAACTATTGACATTGTTACTGTTCCTCTGCTATGTTCGCTTGTGACATTTGGGCACAAACCTGGCCGGAGCCCGTCGCGGCTCTTCTTTTCCTGTTGTTCATTCGCTCTTGCCACCAACTCCCCGCATTCGCCTCTCCGTGTTTTCAAGCACTTCCGCACTCTTTCATTTTCCGTATCACACCTATCCCACGTCCTTTCCATGGGTTGCGCACTCTTCCACAAAATACCGGGGGTACACCCCCTGCTTCTGCCACTTTCGTCACCTTTCCCCGGAGCGCCATTCTCCCGAATGGCGACGCTGTCCACCCGCCTCCCCTTCACAGGTCGTTGGCCGCTCTCCGTAGCTTCGTTTACCGTTCCTCCCTTGCCCCGAGCGAATTTGTGCGGGGTCGCAGCCGCCTCTCCCCTAAGTCCTTTCCCTAGGTCTCTTACGCAAAAACAGGGGGGTAGCGGGTATTGGCCTTCCCTGAGCGCGGTCGAAGGGCCCTACCAATCGACTTCCCTGTCGGCTGTAGACTGTCGACTGTCGGCCTCCCCTTTCCTCCCGCCGCCTTGCTCCTCATCTTCCTTCCCGCTACAGTGGGAATACCCGTTTCCCGTAATCACGGGAGAAAGCCAATGAACCCTATCGCCATTGCTTCGCTGATTCTCTGCCTGTTGCTCGTCGGCCTCGTCGCCTGGGTCCTCCTCCGCCTCGTTGGTGACCAGAAAAAGAGCCAAGCCCTCGAATCGCAGATGAATGAACTCCGCCGGGACCTGCTCAACCTCTCCACCACTCAGGCGCAAAGCACCTCGAAAATCGAAACCATCGCCGGCACCGTCGCCACACGCCTCGAAGCCGTCACCACCGCTCTTAAAGACGGCGTAAAAGACTCCGCGCAAATCACATCGAAACTCACCGCCGAATCCCAGGCCGCCATGTCCTTGGAATTGAAAAACACCCGCGAGCAGATCAATCAGATCCAAAACCAGCTCGGCGAAGTCCAGCAAGCCGGCAAACAGATGTTTGAGACGGCGAACACCCTCGAGCACATCCTTGGCGGCGCGAAGTCCCGCGGCTCACTC
>Ga0210410_10001060_pt1 | contig 26664 bp, 24 predicted proteins | sample IncBWC4MmetaG_FD_161058 | JGI IMG/M metagenome (GOLD analysis project Ga0210410, IMG submission 161058) | Forest soil microbial communities from Barre Woods Harvard Forest LTER site, Petersham, Massachusetts, United States - Inc-BW-C-4-M | ecosystem: Environmental > Terrestrial > Soil >... | reverse complement strand
ACAGACACGTCCTGAGCGGCTGCGATTTCCGTGTCGCCGTGCGCAAGCAGGTCGACCGCGATGCAGCGCCGAAAATCTGAAAGCGCGCCGAGCTGGTAGCGCCACATGTGCTTGTTCAGCAGCACGCCGTGCACGAAGAGAGCGACTGGTCCCGATCCCACTTCCACGTAACCGATTCGGCCTGACGGCGTGTCGACGTGGCGAACGGCCGGCGTATCCTGTTCGTTGCTCATGAGGTCCTACTCCGCTCTATCGATAGGTAGAGCAAGGGATAACTCTGGAAATCTCTGCCGTCAACGTCTATCTATCAGTAGAGATAGGAAATGCGATGAACGAGACGGCAGAGCGCCTGTTGGACCTGGCCGAGGCTCGCATCTGCGAGGCGGGCTACCGGGGCTTCAGCTTCCGCGATCTGGCAGCCGAGATCGGCATCAAGAGCGCCAGTGTCCACCACCATTTCCCGACGAAGGCGGGAATGGCCGCTGCGGTCGCGCGCCGATACGGGGATCGCTTCTTCGAACTGGTCGCGCGGCGGGGTGATGAGAGCGGCGACGACGTGATTGCGATCTATCGATCCGCGTTTCGCAGCGCGATCGAACGGGATGGCCGGATGTGTCTAGGCGGCATGCTTGGCGCTCAAGCGGGCGGTCTACCACCCGAGATCGTGCAGGAAATCGAAATGTTCTTTCGACGCTGCATCGACGACCTTTCGAGCAGAATTGGCGGAGCGGATGCTGTGGCTCGGGCGTTCCATGTGATGGCGGCCTTGGAAGGAGGCTTGATTCTTGCGCGTGCCTGTGGCGACATCTCCGCGTTCGATCAGGCGACTGCGGGGCTTACCGGGCCCACATTCGCAGTCGCCTGATGATCGCGCGAAAGCGCGCTGTCATGATCCCGGCTTCGGGCTGAAGCGACCTCACCATCGACGCGGACGTTTTGTCTGAACACTTCGCCCATCTATTCGCCGATCTGACAACAGCAATGGCGGAACGCTAATCGCTCGAGGAGCTACGACGAGAGCGAAGCGTACGCAAGGTCACGGAGTAGCGCAGAACGTCCATCGGTGCGATGCTGTGCTGCCAGCTGTTCCGCACCGGGCCATGGAGCAAATACACCGATCGTGGTTCGACATGCGCGGGCCGGCGCTCCCAGCCCTCCCCCACCCTCCGACGCAGCCGCAATGTGCAAGGTGCGAGAAACGACACTGCGACGATATCTTCATACGACGGCCGGTCGCGGTGCCAGCCGATTCCAGCGCCCGGCCCATACTCCGTCACCATGAGCTGCTCAAACGCCTCGGCCGGTACGCCACTGATCTGGCTTGCAACGTCGGTGAGCGGCAGAAGGTAATCGGGAATGCCCGCATCGGCGCGTGGCTCTTGGCCTGCGAAGACATACCTGTGCCCAAAGGTGTATATGCGGCGATTGCCCTGATGGCCGTGAAATTCGAAGGGCTTCAGGGGCAGCTTTTCAAATCGCTGAACGAGGCTCTTTTCGTCGGCGGTCGATATTACATCCGGAAGATAGCGGAAACCGGCAGGCAACTCAGGCTCCCCGAACAGGTCGTCCATGCTGCTGATGGGACTGCTGGTGTATTTCTTCGCTGAAGCGCGTTTCACGGGCATCGAATCTGGAGATTCTTCTTGGGGGCACGACTTGTGGTGAGCGGACGGCTTGCCGCAGGGCGACCGCGCTCCCGATCGGCGCCGAGAGGGTCCGGGCAAGAGAGGAGAGCCTGTCTCGTCAAGCTTGCACAAAATTCATTGGCCCAAGGAAGTCCATTTTGCCGACGTCGACGCCGCCGTTGCGGAGGACCGCGTACGTCATCGCAATATGGAAGTAGACGTTCGGAATCGTTATCTGAAGCAGATAATCCTCGCCGCCGATGACCTTCCCGGGAACCCACGAAAGGCTGACTTTGCGGCCTTCTGCGCCTTCATATTGTGCTTCGTGTACGCTTTCGGCGAAATCGACAGTTTTCCGAACGCGAGCGCGCAGCTCTTCGAGGGTTTGCTCATTGTCTTCGTGTTTTGGAGGCGTCTGCCCGGAAAGCCAGGCAGCGGCTGCTTTGACATAATCGCAAGCGCTCTGCACCTGGTAGATCAAGGGCTTCATGTCGGGCGCGAGACGACCGTTCAACAGCTCACGGACGTCAAACTGCTTGGCAGATGCAAATTGGTCGGCCTTGTCGAGCAAGACCTCCACAGTCTTCAAGGACTGGACGCACTGCGAGACGACTTGATAATACATGGGATCTTCCTTCGCTGGATTTTGCGCTAGTGACGTGCTGGTGTCGTCATAAGGCGGATGCTCATTCGTTGAGGTGATTCTCCCAATCCGCTGGGACGCGCCCCTTTGGTCCAGGCGAAGGCTGGTCGAGTGGCCGAGATAGCGGCAACGCCAGCCTGGGGCCGTAGAACGGCTTTTCGGTTCCATAGTTCCAGAACCAATCCTCACCAGGCTCGAAGCTTGTTACGATAAAGTGGCCAGTCTCGCGAAAATGCGCTGTAGCGTGCTGGCTTGGCGACGTATCGCAACAGCCGATGTGGCCGCATTTGGCGCAGCGCCGCAGATGGAACCACCATTGGCTAGCAGCAAGACACTCGACACATCCCGTTCCACTTGGAATGGCGTGAGGGTCAATGCCTTCTGATAGGTCGCTCACTGCTGCTCCGCGTCCGTTCGATCCAGCGGGCGAATGCCCACCGTGTTGGGCTACCGGCGGCCACGTCCACGAGACGAAGATGAGGATATCTGCGCAAACTGCGCCGCGGAAGTCGGCTATCTTCGCGGCGCAAATTTTCACACAATCCTTGCAAGGGCGTCGCGGGTTTGGCCGTCCTCCAGAGGTCGCAGACAGATTACGAAAAGAGCTTGCTCGCCTTCTTCTGGAGAGCCTCCATCGTCTCGATGTACGGAATCGGCCCGTAGCTCACGCGGGCAACACCCAATTTCGCGAGCTTGTCATTCGATGGGACGCCTTCCATGACCATGACGTTGACCGGCAGCGTCGCTTCCTCAGCAATCCGACGGATATGGTCGGCCTCGATCAGTCCGGGAATGAAGAAGCCGGACGCGCCGGCCGACGCGTATGCCTTCGCTCTGTCTAGGGCTTCGTCGACATCGCCGCTGTTACCTAAGAACACATCGGTCCGTGCATTGATAAAGAGAGGAACGCCCTTGTGTTCGGCAGCATGTCGGATCGCCGCAATTCGCTTCGCCTGCCGATCAACGTCGTAGAGCCCTTTCCCCTTGACCACGCGGTCTTCGAAATTGATCCCGATGATTCCCAGATCAAGCAGCTTGGAGATGTTCGAGGCTAGTTTGCGATCATCGTTGCTGTAGCCGCCTTCGAAGTCGACGGTCACAGGCACGTCAACTGCCGCCACAATCCGCTCGACGATCTGCTCGGCAAGAGGAAGCGGAAGGTCCTCGCCGTCCTCATACCCCTGCGCAGTGGCGACAGACCAACTGCTCGTCGCGATCGCCTCCGCACCGGCCTCGACGATCGTTTTCGCACTGCCTGCATCCCACGCGTTGTAAAGTATCACTGGCGTTCCTTTGACATGAAGGGCGGTGAATTGTTTGGCTTTCTTGGTCTGGCTCACTGACATCCTCCCGTTCATAGATTGCACGATGGTGAGATCGCAGACGGACTTGGAGTCGAAGCCGCGCTTGCGCACGCCACCAGTGTAACCCGCCGCGCAGCACTGAGCGGCGGGCTACGATCAACTGCCACGCGCCGTTGCGCAGCTGCTTGACTATCTATCGATAGATCGCTCATTTGATACGGCTCCTGTTCAGCTCTGTCAACATCTATCTATCGATAGAACATCGCTCGAGTTGCTCTCGTCCGCCCGGAGGTCTTGCTGCCAAGGCGATGAACGAGATGGCTGCGCTGGATATTACCGCCTCCCCAGGGGTGGCAGTCCGCTCTATCGCGTCGAAGCGGCGCGCGCGATTGCCAGGCCAGATGCGATAAGACGCCGCCTAACACTGGTTTGACGATGTCGCAACAGAAGCCTAGTGGGTTGCTTTCATTGGGTCGCTGGACGGCTAAGGCATGAATGAAGAGCAGATTTATCTATGCTCTTCCGTAGCAAACCATGACTAAGAGATCGTCTGCGCGCCTGTCCGTTGCCCTCCGAAGGCAAAGGTCACACGTTCGAATCGTGTCGGGTGCGCCAATTTTCCTAGGGGTCCGTTCCGGACACATGGGTTACGTTTCATTCCGGAGACATAGGTAACACTTTCGGCCCGAAGGGGTTTGCGAGGGGTTCGAGCCTGCAAGTCTCGTCGTCGAAGTAGCCGAGATCATAGTCCATGAAGCTGACGAGCCAAATGCGATCGTCGGTTTGCTTGATGCCGACGGTCTGGCCGGCGAAGACCTGACTGAGATTGATCTTCTGATTATTGAAGCAGATGCGGCCGCAGGTGGTGACGGTGGCTGCCTTGTCGTGAAGCGGATAGTGGAGATCGGGCAACCCGCGATATGGCCGTGACGAGGGTTGATAGCGCTCGGCCGGACACTGCATGTTGAGCGCCTGGTGTGGCCGCTCGTTGTTATAGCAGTCGATGAAGTCATCGAACCTGGCCTGCTGTTGCAGGAAGTTTTGCGCGGCCGGCTTGGTGGCCTCCAGCTTCAAGGTCAGATGCATGCGCTCATGGCGGCCGTTCTGCTGCGGATGGCCGGGCTTGATACGCTCGATCTCGATGCCGAGCCTGAGCCACCAGACTGAGAGCTTTGACAGATTGAACAGGGAGTTGGGACTGGCAAAGGGAACGCCGTTGTCGGTGCGGATGGCTCGCGGCAGGCCAAACTCCTTGAATACGCTTTCAAACACCGCGAAGGCATAGAGCTCCTTGGTGGTGTGCAAGGCTTCGCAGGCAATGAGATAGCGACTGGCGAAGTCTGTGACGGTCAGCGGATAGCAGTATCGCCGATCGGCAAGCATGAACTCGCCTTTGTAGTCGGCGCACCACAGCTCATTGGGTTGGAGAGGACGAGAGAGTGCGGTGCCTAGGGCCTTATTGCGGCGCCTGGTTCGACGCTTGACCAGGCCATGGCGATCGAGCACCGCATGCACCGTGCTGATCGCCGGCGTATGCACGTCTGGATAAAGCCGGGCCAATCTTTCCTGGATCTTCGGGGCTCCCCAGTTTGGCTTGTCCTGCTTCAAGCGAACGATCAGCGTCTCGATCTGGACGGGCAGCTGATTGGCATGGCGGTAGGGCCGCCGCGACCGGTCGGTGAGCCCTTCCAAGCCAATTGCGTTGTAACGCGTGAGAATTTTATAGCCGGTCTTGCGCGAGATGCCGAACTCTCGGCACAGAGGCGCCATCTGCTCTCCGTCCAGCAGCCGGGCAATGAATTTTAGCCGTTCATCCATGGGTTTACACACCTTCCAGGGCATCTTGCGCTCCCCGCAAAAGGCCCAATTGTGTAACCCATGTCTCCGGAATGAACTGTCACCCCTCTCTCAGGAAGGGCACTATTTTTTCAGCGCGATATATGCGCCGGGACTAAAACTTCAGTTCTGCCTCATTCGAGCGAGTAAGCAATCCAGAGGAAAAACGTCGCCGAAATGTCGATAGCCTGGCAGGCTCGGTTGCGCGTTGGGCACTCGTCAAGCCCGATGCCGAGCCGTTCCGAGACGCTCGGACGAAAATCCTCGAGTAGGATGAGACCATGCCGCCGCCGGACACCCAGCGAGCCACATTGCTTAGCCGGCCCCTAGATCCTCGGTTCTAGTCTAGCTAGACGCCCGCAATCGCTTGGGGCGGCGCATCTTCCTCTGCTCCAACCGAACAACATGGGTCGCGCCGGCGGCGCGTTGCTCGACCTCAGTCAATGGGAAGGTGAGAAGTACGGAAGATCCTTCGGCGGCGCAAGTCGTATGAACGCGACCGCCCAAACTGCTGGCCAGATCGCCGATGATCGCCAGCCCTCGACCGCGCCGGATTGGTTCAGGTGCCGAGCCATTGTCAGCGACCTTGCACTTTAGGACGTTGCCTGCAAGCATCAACTCCACTCGCAATTCTGGATGTCTGGCGTCGAATTGTGCGTGTCGTGCTACGTTGTTCAGTAGCTCGCATACAATCAGCCCAAGCTTCCAGCAGCGTTCTCCTTCAAGCTGCAGATCATCCGCCGAAAACAGGACACGTATCGCCCGGCGGTCCAGTCGGTATTTCGTGATTGAGAAGCAAACCTGCTGGAGGTACCTCGCGGCATCGGTAAGGCGTCCCTGATCCGGCATGCGCAGCGCCCGATGAACATCGGCGCATTGATGTAGGAGGTCTACGACATCGAGGAGCGCGGCCTTGACCGCCACGCTATCCGACTGCACCGCTTTGGCTGACACCGCGTATATGGCAGAAGCGAGCTCGTTTCTTGTTCTGTGGTTCAACTCGCGAAGAAGCAATGATTCATGGGGATCCGGTAATTGCACAATGTGTCTCGTCATTGCAACGTCTCTTGCTTGTGCGCCTCGTCTATCGCTCGCGGGCGGGTCAGCGTCGATCGATTATGATTTTACCTGATCTGCGATAGCTCGTTTGCGCATTGAAGACGGACGCAGGATTCGCAACGCAATAGCCCAAGCCGCCAGACGCGCTGGCGCGGCATTCTTCGAAATTCGCGTAATTGCAGCGCAGCGCATTGTTGGACCCGCCGGCCAGGCAGACCGGATACGAAGCCGCCCTTGCAGGAGTCGCTAGGCCTAAAGCGCTGACAAGCACAATAAAGGGGGCGCCAGGTGGAATCGCTTCGGCGATCGCAAATTTGAACATGCACGTTGCTCCTCATGATGCTGCGTAGAGTAGCGGAGGTGCATCGGACGATCTTGGTCATACCTGACCCACTTGGGCGGCAACTGCGCTATTCTGTACGCAACAACAGCAGCTGTTATCTTTCAAATCCTCCCCGCGCCTTCGACTGAAACTCTAGAGCGCACTCGTGCTTGCCAGACGAGATCAGCGAATGCGCGGTGATAGATCCATGCCAGGCGCTAGGCCGGGATTGATCTGCTCCGGCGGGATCGTGCGCGGTACGCCTTCCGCAGGAATCAACTCTGTCGGAACAGGCTGCGGATTCAAAATCGGCAGGCAATTCGGACGCGGCACGGGTCCCGTGAAAAGATCAGACAGCTGGCCCAAGACGTCCGTGCGCGTGAGGTCGAGCCAGCTTCGATGATTAGTCTCTGATGTCGGAAGCGCGGTTACGGTGGCAGTCATTCCGGAAACAAGCGGCACACCCGCCGGTACGGTGTCGATGAAAACGCGAACCGGCACCCGCTGGGCGAGCCGCACCCAGGTATAGACTGGATCAACATTAGGCAAGCCTTGAGTGCCTGAGGCCGCATTCGATGTGCTGATGCCTCGCGTGACCGTTCCAACATGTCCGATGATCGGCTGAGAATAGCCCATCAACTTCGCCTCCGCGCGATCCCCAACACAGATTCCCGCCATTTTTGTTTCTTCGAAATACCCGTCGATCCAGAAGCTGCCGGTATCGATAATGGAGATATTGCTGGCCCCAGCATGCGCAAAATCGCCGACCCGCATAAGCAGGTTCGTGACATAGCCGTTCACAGGACTGCGCACCTTGGTCCTTTGTAGGTTGATCTCCGCTTGAGCGAGCTGTTGTTGAGCGGCATCGAGCGCGGCCTTCGCCTGAACGGCATTGCCAGCATAGATCTGCTGCTCCTCGGGGGTCGTTGCCAAGTTGGTTAAATGCTGACGCCGCTCCGATTGGAGTTGCTTGACCTGGAGATCAGCTGCTCGCTGCTGCAGCGTTGCAACTCCAGTGAGTCGAGCAACTTCAAAATCAAACGGTTCGATCGTGTAAAGGATGTCACCTCGGTGCACAAACTGGTTATCGACAACTCGCACATCGTTGATCTGGCCCGATATCTGAGGTGCGACGCTCGCAACCTGTACACGCACGGTCCCATTCCTCGTCCAGGGGGCCGTTACGTAGCGCTCCCAGGTCAGAAGGACGATCAAGATAGCGAGTAGCGCGATCGCAAGCGTGGCAAGACGCTTACCAAGCGCTATGAGAAAGGGTCGGGCGGAACCTTGAATCACCAAAGGGATCGGAATGGACGAAACCTGGGACAGATCCGACTCGACGTCGGGCTTGCTGCGCGCAACAGTTTCCGACACCGGGGGCGGATCCCGATCGTCGCTCCCATGATCCCGCGTTTTGGCGAGTTGCACACAGTGCGTTGGGACATGATCCTCAGAAACAGTTGTGTCCACGATTTTCTCCTTAGAAGAACAGCGTCAACAGCCCGAAGATCGCGATATAGAGGCTGAGCTCCGCAATCGACGGATTGCGGAACCAATTGGAAAATCCAACGAGATGTAGAACCGGCCGCAATATTACGATGATAGCGATCGTCGCCACGGCGTAGGAAAGGAGGGGCGCGATTAGAACTCCGCCAATCACCAACTCTCGATAGCTATGCGTCATGACTTTGTCTCCGCGGAGAATTCCGCGCCGGGACGTCGCGAGGTAAACGTGACGCTCGCGAGGACGAGCGCTGCGCTGGCGCCGGCCACGGAGATGTCTTGGATGGATGCTGCCTCGTTCAGCGCATCGGCCGAGGCGACGATGGCGCCGGGATCCCGGTTCACGAGCGACATGTACGCCGCGCCGACTTCAGGCCGCAGCGGCCCCTCGGTTAGCCGATCCAGTTCATCCTCGCACAGGCGAAGGGTCGCGGCCTGGTCAAAGATCGCCATGGCCTCTTCCATTGCCGGGCGATGCTGCGGGACGTCGCCGCCGGCGGCCAGGATCTGCGCGACCCGACCAGCATCGCGAAACATGGCCTCCTCTGGGGCAAGGTCCTGTTTCCGGTGAGACGGTAGACGGTGGAGGTTGCGGCGCGCCGAGGCCAGCAACCAATGTCGGCGACGGTCGTTCGATGCGGTAGGAACAAAGATCTCCGCCGCAAACAGAAGGCCTGTCGCGAGCAGGAGGAAGAGAACGGAAAATAAAAATGCCTTCGGATTGTAGGTTTGCGGATTGCTGGGGGCGAGAAGCAACAGGATGAAGACGAGGTTAAGCCGGCCGAGCGCCGACAGAATCCGGTTCGGCAAGGTCATCAAGAGTGTTGCTCCGATCAGGAAGGGAGCCAAGCCGATCGCCAGCAAGGGAAACGCCGTGGCGCCGTCAAGAACAACGAACTCCAGCATGCCGGCCATGAGTGATGCGACGAGCGCAGCCACGACTGCTATCATCGTGAAGGCACGCAAATCAGGTGTCGTAGCGCCCAACCCGATGACGATCGCGATAAACGACAGTGAAACATCTGTCGAGGACCATCCGCTGACTGCGAAGAACGCCGCCGCCAACAAAAAGTAGACGGCTGCCTTGATGCCTGTTTCAGCCGCGATCCGACGAGAACGATACAAGGGCGCACGCCATGCCCGCGGCAGACGTCTGGCGGCGCTGAGCGCCTCGAGGCTTTCCCGCACCTCGTCATCTATTCGAAGAACGTGGTCAGAAAACCAGGACAGCGATTGCGCCAACACGTCGTGAGAGTCCTTGCGCTGCCCGTTTGCAGACGCCTCGCGCGACCATAGAGCAACTGCACCGGAACTCGCGTCCGGTTCAGAGATGATTTGCACGCGCAATGTGGGCGAAGCCTTCACGGACAATGTTTCCAACGCACGGGCTGCGAACAGCTCGGCCACAAGCCCGACCATCGCGCTACGAGCGGCCGCGCTCCTTGCAGGGCCACTGCTCAATTCTGCGGCGAGGCTCCCGATCTCGGGCCGCAGTGCGACGATTTCGCGCAACAATCCCGCTGCCGTCATGCCAGGCATCGCTTCTCCGTGAAGAACGCACTGCACGTAGTCGGCTATGCGGCGACGAAGGGTTTCGAGTTGAGTCGCCAAATGCGGATACCCGTCCGGTGCGATGAGCAGGTCGTTCAAGATTGTGACCGTTAGAACCCCGACCGTGATGGCTGCGCCGCGGGCCATGGCGGATTCGAAGACATGTTGGGGATTGTCGATCTGCTGAACAGCGATGATCGCTACCGTGTAACCGCTGAGCGCTGCCGCGTAGGCACGATTGCCGTCCAGCATTCCGACGCCATAGACGCAAACCCCCAGCCAGGCTGCAAATGCGACTAGAAGGAGACCGCCGGTCTGGGCAAAAAGACTGACGATGGTGATCGATGCCGCAACGCCAATAGCAGTCGCTATCAGTCGAAAGACTGCCTTCTCAAGAACCTGCCCTCGGGTTGGTAGCGCGAGGATGGCAGCCGTCACCGCAGCCGACGAAGGTGCTTCCAGCTCCAGCCAGAAGCTTATGTAGAGTGCCAATACGACCGCCAGCCAGATCCTGATCGCGAACGCCCAGGAACTTAGAGGCAGCCCCACAAAGACTATTGGATGTCTGTCGACCGCAGCAGTCACGTCGCTCTCCAGTTTTCGAGCGGCGCAGGGCGGTGATCCATCGGTCGGGGCCGTGTATGCAGTGCTACCATCTGGGATGCTCGATCGCTTTGTTCGAAGTGACCAACTTGAGGGCGCGCTTACTCGTAGCGCGCATCGGCGACTTTCCCCCGAAATAGCCGATAGACCAGCAACGTGTAGATGAGCGTGAGCGGCATGACGAAGAGGCCTGCTCCCCAGAACATAAAGTTCAGGCTGGCTGCCGGCGACGCGGCCTGCCCAACGGTGAGCGCAAAGGGAATCATGTATGGCCAAAATGAACCGGCCAAAGTGCCGAAGGCCGCCAGGAAGATCAAAGCGGAGAATCTGAAGGGAGCCCAATCATCTCGCCGTTGTACGCCCTTCAGGAGGCAGATCGAAGCTACTGCTCCAATCAGCGGAAAAACGAGGAGGTATGGACGCTCCAACCAGCGGGTCATCAGGTTAAGATGCATGGCCAGGGCGAGAACAAAGGCGGTAGCCAGAAAGGCAAGTACGCCAACGGTCAATACAGGCAGCAATTGATAAGCGCGTTCCCTGATCCGCCCCTCGCACTTCCGCACAAGCCAACTTGCGCCAAGAAGACAATAACCAAGCACGAGCCCGAGCCCGCATAGCGCTGCGAACGGACTGAACCAGCCAAAGGTGCCACCGATGTAGTGGCCGTCCTTCATGGGCAGGCCCTCGACCAGAGCGCCAACCGTCATCCCTTGTATGAAAGTCGCGACCAATGATCCTCCGGCAAAGCCGAGGTCCCAGATCCAGCGAAAGCCTATCATCGCCTTGTATCGAAACTCGAACGCGACACCGCGCAGAATCAGCGCGCACAGCATCAGCACGAGCGGCAGGTAGAAGGCCGAGAGGAGCGCCGCATAGGCCGCCGGAAAGGCGCCAAACATGACCGTGCCGGTCACGACCAGCCAGGTTTCGTTTCCGTCCCAGACCGGCGAGATCGCGCTCAGCATCTTGCGTCGATTGGCTTCGTCGGCAAAGGCGAAGAGTACGCCCACGCCGAGGTCGAAGCCATCCAGCAACACGTAGAGCGCCGTCGTCACTGCAAGTAAACCTACCCAAAAGAGTATCATAGCAAGCCCCCTCCTTGCGTCGTCTCCACAATTGGACTGTCGCCTGAGACGGCCAACGGTCGTTTTGGATTGCCGGCGCGGACCGGCTCGACTTCGACAGGTCCAATCTTCAATAGGCGGTATACGTAGAGTGTGCCGAAGCTGAATATGATAAAGTAGACCACTGCGAAGATGATCAGGGAGATCGTTACAGCTTGAGCCGTGAGCGTTGGTGTGACGGCATCTGCCGTGCGCAACGCCCCGTATACACTCCATGGCTGGCGACCTACTTCGGCAGTAAACCAGCCCGTTAACGTCGCGACGAACGGAAGCGGAAAGCTGAGGAAGGTCGCCCACAGCAACAGCCTCTCGCCTCGCCAACGATCAACCAAGAGATGGAACGAGCCCAGCCACGCTGATGCCATCATCAACAGGCCGCATCCGACCATCACTCTGAAGGCAAAAAACGGAATCGCGACGGGCGGTCGATCCTCCTTAGGAAAGCTGGTCAATCCAATCTCCTTCGAGTCGAGCCGCATCGAGGCGATAAGGCTGCCGAGGTATGGGATCTTCAGCTCGAGATGATTTTCTTCCTTTGCTTCATCGGGAATAGCGATGAGGACCTCGCCGGCAGGCTGTTCGTCGTGCCAGCGGCCTTCGATGGCCGCGAATTTGGCGGGCTGCTTGTCGTGAACATAGTCGCCATTCAGGTGACCAAGAAACAGCTGAGCCGGAACCAGAATCGCCGCAAGAAACAGGCCCATTCGCAGCATCAGCCTGGCCTCCGTCGCGTATATGCCGCGCAAGCGGTACCATGCGCCTGTCGCAGCGACACAGAATGCGCCGGTCAGATAGGCGGCGACTAGCATATGAGGAAAGCGGACCCATACGACTGGGCTGAATATAATCGCCTTCCAATCGGTCGGGATGAAGATGCCGTTCTCGATCGCGTAGCCTACCGGTGCCTGCATCCAACTGTTGTTCACCATGATCCAGAAGGCGCTGAAAGTCGTGCCAAGCGCCACCATCAAAGTCGAAAACAGGTAGACCAGTGGCGAGACCCGCTTTCGTCCGAAGATCAGCACGCCGAAGAACGACGCCTCCAGGGCAAACGCCGTGAAGCTCTCGTAGGTCAATAGCGGACCCTGAATCGGTCCTGTCATCTCTGAGAGCCGGCTCCAATTCATGCCAAATTCAAAGGCGAGCACGATACCGGAGACGACACCCATGCCAAATGTCACGCCGAATATCTTGAGCCAGAATTCGAAGACACGGCGATACACCGGCCTGCCGGTGACCAGATGAAACGTCTCGAGCACTGTCAGCCACGCAGCAAGCCCAATCGTGAATGACGGGAAGATGATATGAAACGATACCGTGAAGGCAAACTGCAGACGAGACAGTAGAAGCGCGGTCCAGACCATGGCTTGTTTTCCTAATCCGTCTTGTCTGTTAGCGCGTTAGATTGAGCTTCAGCTCCCGCCGCAAAGGCGGCAGTTTCTTCATGACGCAAGTGGATCCAATCGATCGAGTTTCTCCGCCTCAACGCATCGGGAAGACCGTTGAGAGAGTCGCCGACCACACCGTAGACACGCTTGACACCGGTCTTCTCGAGGGCTTCGACGACGTATTCAGACGCAGTCTTGTTCATCGGTTTTCCTTTTTTCCTTTGCGCAGTGCCTCCCTTCTAGAGGGGTCTCCGCGGGACGGGGGAGTCCGCAGAGACCCCCTATTGGCGGAGCGAAGGTCTGCACGCTTCGCCGTGGCCTGGGAGCGATTCTCCAGTTCGTTAGTGTGTGTAGTCTTCCAACATCTTCACATCCGTCATCCAACATGAGAGCCAATAACCTCTGCAGGACAATATCCGAGCTCTACCGCAATTGATTTGATCGGCCTGCTCAGCTGTGTGTATTTCCGCGGCTATGCAGGGAGCTTATGGCGCAGCCAGCGATCGTGGTCAGAGGGTTCAGTCCATCAATATCTCGGTACTGAATAGGAAAACTGGAATCGAAATCCGCGATCGACCTTAAGCGGGGCTAGGATTCGCGTTCTTCTCTGTAGGCTTCGGGGAAACAAAGCGCCCCTCGCCCATCCATATATCGGTGAGCAGGACGTTCTCAGAGGCGCAAAAACTCATCTACAAATGGCTTATCGTACCTTCCCGCAGACAGCCGCGGGAATGGCGACGCCGTATAATCGATCGATCGGATGCTTTCTGCGCCGCAAGCTTGCTCACGCTGCAATTTGGTTATTGCTGGACTCGTGCAGTCTTTGCAGGAGGACTACAAACGACGCCGGTTCGGTACAAGAGCGTGATCCAGAAGCAATCTATCCCTACCTGGCAGGCTCAGAAGCACTCTACACCGAGAGAACAAGCCTATAATGCAGCACGACGGAGGCAACATGATCGCTTTCATATTTGCAAACCGGAACGTCACTCGCGAGCGGGAGATTGAGAGCATTTTGAGCGCCCTTAACGTGCTAAGAATGCAACGTGCCTCCAACGCCTGCCCAGAGCGGTCCCGTCGTGTGCATTGCGGTGAAGCCGGTCGGAAAGCCGGATGCCGGAAATCGGCTCGTCCGGTTCCGATCGCGATCACGAGCCATTTGCCGCAAGGTCACCTTGAAGAACTGGCGACAGAGGAAGCCAACTACCGGCGACGCGCTCGCGAACTTGGTGCGGCAGGACTATGAGGCTTCCAAAAAAGACGAAGCTCCGCGGGGTCTAGGGGACGCGTTCGCTTCTTCTCCGCAGTCTGACAGGCCTGTCGTCCCGCCGTCGGCAGATCACGCGCGTTCGGCTTTCGATGGTGCTTGAATCTGCTTTTCGGAACGCCAAGCGTAACTTGCGGCTAATGGCAGAAGCGGCACCACCGTCGTCATCTCATCAGCACTCAGGTTTCGACCCATGAAAACTTCAAATCGAAACACTGCTCATGAATGCTTCTATCATATCTGCGCTGGCCGCTCTAACCGGCACAATCGTGGGTGGGTTGACGAGCGTTGCTGCGAATTGGATGAGCCACCGAATCCAGGTCCGTGCCCAGTGGCTTCAGCACGAAAAGAAGCGGCGGCAGATGCTTTACCGTGATTTCATTGAGGAAGCAACGAAGTGCTACATTGATGCGCTTCAGCATGGTGAAGCTGACATTCCTAGTCTGATCGGACTCTATGCGAAGCTCAGCAGGATGCGTGTCTTATCCTCGAAGCCAGTTGTGTGCAGTGCGGATGACATTATTAGGAAGATCCTGGATACTTACCTGGAGCCGGACAAGACCTTCGTCGAACTGCGCGACATGGCGAACGAGGGGACGATTGACTTTTTGCACGAGCTCAGTCTTGCGTGCCGGGAAGAGTTCGAAGAGATGCAAGCCCGACAGTTCTGACAATTCGCTCCCAAGATGCTTGCCACTGAGCGCATCTGATCTTCATCGCGATTCCGCGCTTGGCAAGATTCCAAGATCAAGACATCCCGCTCTGCCCACATCTTGCAAAATGCAGTCGGGCCGACGGGATGGTTTGGGCGGACCCGATGATTGAGTCCGCTGAACTTGACATCGCCGGATTGGCGCGAGACTGATCTTCAGTCGGCAACTGGCCGTTTCGTAGAGTTCGGGAACGAATTATCTCATAAGGCGCCATTGGGACAGTGGCGCCGTCGACTAAGTGCGCGGCCAGAATGACCAGACCGTCGGTAATGTGGGCAGCGAACAGCCCGCCAATGCTCAGGAAGCTGATGACACCGACGCTTCCTGCGATCACGCTGAGTACGAACAGGAGCAACATCGTGCCGAGCGAGGTGTCGACCGAAGGGGTCAAGGTCCAAGCACCTGGAACATCAGCGCCGTCTGCCACCGTCATGCCCCCGCTGGGTCGTGATACGAATCAGTTCATCTGCCTCAATGAGCAGGTTTATTGTGCCTTACGCGCCCCAATAACGCTTTTGAAGACGTACGAGCCTGTCCATCGACATACGACACCTACTGCGATTCCCACCATAGTGTCGGCAAGACGGAGCAACGGCTGCTGCCAGGCGTCCACGGGGCTCATTGCTGCAGCGACCATGACAACGGCCGTCGTTATTCCTAAAGTGACGATGTCCTCACGCCGACCCAACAGCGCCATTACCAATGTGCCGATGGCTATCAATGCTGCCATCCCCACCGGAGTGAACGCGAAGAGCGAGAGGTAAAGCAAGCACAGCGCGAAGCTCACGCACGTGGCTATTAGGCGCGCGATCCCAGCAGACAGGCTTCCGAGACGGGTTTCCCGGAAGACGAACACGGTGGCGACTACCGCCCACATCCCGCCCAAGAAGTCGGAAGACTCGTCGACCAACCGAGACAGGTCATGCGTCATTATCCAATAAGTGATGAGGCACGCTATCGCCATGTTCAGGGCGTAGGCGACATCCCACGAAGACAGCTTTGGGCTTTTGATTTCCGGGACGACGTCGTCTCGCACTGGATCGCTCCGCAATGATCGGTCTTCGGCTTCCCGTGTGTTCGCGGAGTCGCGACTGTGAGCTCGCCCTCCGCGAGAACCAGGGCGGCCACTTCGGCCGCCCTGGGGGACGCGTATCAATATTGAGGTTTGTAGAGGTGACCTTCGATCCATGCGCGGATATCCCGCGGCCGCTCCACCTGAGCCAAACCCTTATCGAACATGAACTCGGCGACTCGGGTTGCCGTTGTGGTTTCCGTTTCCAGAATGTTGTCCTGGCCCGGAAATAGCATGCCCTTTGCCCTGAGATCCGGGCCGATCTGATCGGCGCAGGCCTGAGCGGCGACGATGAAACATTCGTCGGTGATCCGCCGAGGCCGCGCCGCGTACGTTGCAAGCCCGACCGCAGGAAAGATGTAAAAGTTATTGGCCTGACCGGGATGGTAAGTTCTGCCATTTAGCGTCACGTCCGGAAATTGTACGCCAGCCGCGAACAGCGCTTTACCTTTCGACCAGGTGTATGCCTGCTCAGCCGTGCACTCCGCCTTATCGGTGGGATTGGAGAGTGCGAAGATGATCGGCCGTTCATTTAGTTTGCTCATGGCCTCGACAACACGCTGGTTGAACGCACCACCTTTGGTGCTGACGCCGATCAGGATCGTGGGCTTGAACGTCTCGATCGTTTTCACGAGATCCTTCGACGGTGCGGCCTTGTGCGCGTACACCTTCTGCGCGTCCGACAGGTTGGCGCGAGATGGCTCCAGCAGCCCGTCGATATCGAACATCGAGATGCGGCTGCGCGCTTCATGCTGGGACAGCCCCTTCGCCTGCATCGCCGCGGCGATCAACTTCGCGATGCCTATCCCGGCCGAGCCAGCGCCGAGGAACAGGATCCGCTGGTCAACCAGCGGAGCGCCGATGATCTGCAATGCCGTCGTCAGTCCAGCAAGCGCGACGCTGGCCGTACCCTGGATGTCATCGTTGTAACAGAGCACCTTGTCGGCGTAGCGGTTCAGCAATCGGATCGCATCGGTGCCCTTCCAGTCCTCGAAGTGGATGCAGCAATCGGGAAAAACCTGCTGCACTGCCTGGACGAATTCTTCGACGAGTTCGTCCAGTTCCTCGTCGGACGGAGGCTTCTCGCGTGAGCCAAGATAGAGCGGGTCGGCGCGGAGCGCCTCGTTTGTCGTACCGATATCGAGCAACACCGGCAGCAGGCAGTCTGGAGGCACGGCGGCGCACGCCGTATAGAGTTGCAGCTTGCCGATCGGGATTCCCATGCCGTTGGCGCCGATATCGCCGAGGCCAAGAATGCGGCCTCCTGTCGAAACGCAAATGAAGCGTATATCGCGTTGCGGCCAGTTGCGCAGCACTTCGGCAATCCGTCCCTTCATTGCGCGCGTGATATACATGCCCCGAGCCCGGCGATAGATATGGCCGAAGGCAAGGCACGCGTCGGCGATTGTCGGATCGTACAGGATTGGTATGAAGCGCGCTGGATCGGACATTACTGCGCGATAGAACAACGTCTCATTTCGGTCCGACAGCCCGGTGAGATAAACGTAGCGTTCAAGGTCGTTCGGTTTCGCCTCCAGGTGTTCGATGACACGCTCGACTTGCCGGTCGATATTCTCCACCGATGGCGGCAGAAAACCTTCAAGCCCATATTGGCGGCGCTCTTCCAAACTGAACGCCGTACCTTTGTTGAGAACGGGGTCATTCAGCAGCGCGATCCCGTGCCGACTATCGTGAGATTGGGTCTTAACGATCTGATTCATGCAGGTTCTCCTCTGTTTCAGTGGGTTGGATTGCCGACGGCGCGAGCAATTGGCAGGACGGAGAGCGAGCGCACGCCCTGTGCGCCGTGGATCAGCACACCCTCGATATCCGCGGTCGCGGATGGGCCGGTGTGGAAGCTGGCATAGTGCCTGTTGCGAAACTCGGGCCGGCGATAGGCGTGGTGCAGGTTGATGACAATGTCGGCGGGATCGAGCAGCACGATCAGATGCTGCGCAAGGTAAGCGACTCCGTTGACGTGAAGGTCCGCATCGCTGAGGAGCACGGAGCCGGTCTCCGCGACAGCGAATGATGCTCGGACGATGGCAAAATCGACATCTGCCAGATCTCGCGTCGCGCGCACGTCGGCGACATCCCGGTTTCCCGCGATCTCCGGCACGGTAGAGCACACGACTTTGGCGTCCGCGATCTTCGCGCGGACCGGCGCCAGCATGTCGCCGGATGCTGGCGGATCGAGGAAGTTGCCGCCCATCCGGTGCAGATTGTCCTTGAAAGCAGACAGAAGCGACGCCGGCGGGTCGCTGTCAAAGAGGGGTACGTGCGGCAGCGACCGGTCTACACGTGGCAGGTTGGCTAGAATCGAAGCGAGGATGTCGTCGCGGCTGCTCATTGCTTAGCTCCCCGGTTCGCGTGATACCAACTGTGGAAAGTTTGTTTGGGCGGATGCGGCACTTCGCGATGCTTCCCCCAGGCGTTGAGGCCGTTGTAGATGACGAAGCGCGGCAGATGGGCGAGCGCCGTATCGGCCGTGGCGATCGCGGCGCGGTAGGCGGCGGGCCGGGACAACAACGCGCCGGCGGCCTTCATGGCGGCCTTTTTGACGAGCGGCACCTCATGCTGATTTACGAGAACGCGCCGCCACGCATAGATCTGCTCGTGAATGTTGATCTTCACTGGACAGACATTGGTGCAACTGCCATTGAGCGACGACGCGAATGGCAGGTTGCTGTATTTCCGCGCGTTGAAGGTCGGATCGATGATGAGGCCGATCGGGCCGGAGTACGTGGCTCCGTAGCTCAGGCCGCCGCTGCGCCGATAAACTGGACACGTGTTCATGCAGGCGCCGCAACGGATGCACTTCAGGGACGTCCAGAACTCGTCCAGACCCAGGCGAGCTGACCGCCCGTTGTCTACGAGCACCACATGCATCTCGCCACCCGCCCGAGGCCCGCGGAAATGGGAGGTGTACTGGGTCATCAGCGACCCGAGGGCGCTGCGCGACAAGAGGCGGACGAGCACCGCCAGGTGCTCAAGGCGGGGAATGATCTTCTCGATGCCGATGGAGGCGATGTGCAGCTTCGGCACGTTGGCCGACAAATCGGCGTTGCCTTCGTTGGTGCAGACGACGAATGTCCCGGTCTCGGCGACCACGAAATTGGCCCCCGTCATGCCCGCGTCGGCATTGAGGATCAGCGGGCGGGTCGCCTCTCGCTGTGCTTCCGCGAGATAGTGGACATCGGTGTTGCCAGGGTCGGTACCGATCGTACGCGAGAATACTCCCGCCACATCGGTGCGCAGCTTGTGCACGGCGGGTACCACCACATGGCTTGGATCCTCGTTGTCAAGCTGCTGAATGCGCTCGCCGAGATCGGTCTCGATCACGTCGATCCCGACGGAAGCCATGTAATGCCGGAAGCCGCACTCCTCGGTCAGCATCGACTTGCTTTTGATCAGCGACGTCGCGCCGTGGTCGCGCAGGATGCCATGCACAATCTGGTTATGCTCGGCGGCGTCGCGCGCCCAGTGCACGTGGATCCCGTTCGATCGCGCATTGGCCTCGAACTCGAGGAGATACTCGTCGAGATGGGTGAGCGTGTGCTCCTTGATAGCCGAAGCGAGGGAGCGAAGCTCCTCCCATTCGGGAATGCCATGCATCTCTCGGTCCCGCTTTTGTCGCAGGTCCCAGAGCCGCTCGTCATGCATCTTCTCGTGTTCGGTAGCCGCGATGAAGCGAGCGGCGGCCTCCTGCTGGTCGATCGGCCGATTGCCGCGGACCTTGGCACCCCGCGGCTGCGGCTCAGGGGCCGGCCGCAGCGGCTTCGATGTTCCCTCGGCGTGATCAAGACGGTGGCCCTCCCGGATGATGGCATCGGGATCGACCCCGGCCAGCATCTCTGGATGCAGCATGGCGTCGTCGGTTCGCTCGCGTGAGGTGCTCATGCGCTGGCTCCGTTCAGGATCTGGGCGATGTGAATGAACTTCAAGGGAACGCCGATGCGCTCGGCGCAGCCCCGCTGATGCATCAAACAGGAGCTGTCGGCCGACACGATATATTCGGCGCCGGCCTGCGCATGGTCGCTGACCTTGTCGTAACCCATCTTGGTCGAAACCACCTCTTCGAACACCGAGAAGGTACCGCCGAAGCCGCAGCATTCGTCGGGGCGGGCCGGCCGAACGAACTCGATGCCGTCAACCTTGGAAAGCAGATCGATGGGCTTGGAGAAGAAAGGCTCATGCAACTCGGAGGGACGCGCGTGCTTGAGCCGGCGCAGCGTGCCGCAACTGTTGTGCAGTCCGACCCGATGCGGAAATCTAGCCCATGGAAAGGCGTCGACCTTCTGGATATCGTGAAGGAATTCGACCAGCTCGAAGGTCCGCGCACGAACCTCCTTGACCTCGTCGGTCTGCTCTATCGCGTCGAAATTGTCCCGCACGTGGTGAACGCAGCTTCCGGACGGTGAGACAACGTAATCGAAGCCGGAAAAGTTGCGCACGAAAAGCGCCTCGGTATCGGCGCATTCGGCGTTGAATCCGGCATTTGCCATCGGCTGGCCGCAGCAGGTCTGGTCGCGCGGATATACGACTTCGTGGCCGAACCGCTCCAGCAGCTCGAGCGTAGCGACGCCGACCTCGGGGAAGACGGCATCAATGAAGCAAGGGATAAAAAGTCCGATGCGCATAATTTTCCTCGTTCCTTTGTCGCACTTCCGAAGCCCCGTCGCCGTTCAACGCGGCCTTGGCCTCGGTCGCACGATCCGATTGACCTGATGCAGCACTGTCAGTGTCGTTGAGCGCTCAACTAACGGCGAGCAAATGCAGGGTTAGTGCATCATGCCGGCGCGCCCTAAACGGCCGTGGCGACATAGGGCTTCACCATCTTCTTCGGGTCGACGACGCGATCGAATTCCTCCGCGCCGACGAAGCCAAGCTGAAGAGCGGCGTCCTTGAGCGTAAGATCGTGCTCCAGCGCATGGTGGGCGATCTTCGACGCCTTGTCGTAGCCGATCACCGGCGCGAGCGCCGTGACCAGCATCAGGGAGCGCTCGACGTATCCCGCGATCTTCTTCAGATTCGGTCGTGTGCCTTCGACCAAGAATTTTCGGAAGTTCGTGCAACCATCGGTGAGAAGGGTGATCGATTGGGCGATATTGGCGATGATCAACGGCTTATAGACGTTCATTTCGAGATAGCCGCCGGCGCCGCCGAAGCCCACAGCTACATCGTTCGCCATCACCTGGACGGCGAGCATCGTCAAAGCTTCGGCTTGTGTCGGGTTGACCTTGCCCGGCATGATCGACGAGCCGGGCTCGTTCTCGGGGATCAGGAGTTCCGCGAAGCCGGCACGAGGTCCGCAGGACATCAGCCTTATGTCGTTGCCGATCTTATAAAGCGAAGTCGCCAGGGTGCGTAGCGTGCCGGAGAGCTGCACGAGCGCGTCGTGCGAGCCCTGCACGGTAAATTTATTCGGTGCACTTACGAACGGCAGGCCGGTAAGTTTGGCAATCTCGGCGGCAGCCCTGTCGGCAAAGCCAGGTGCCGCGTTGATACCCGTGCCAACCGCAGTGCCGCCGAGCGCGAGCCGATAAGTGCCCTTGAGAGCGTCCTCGACGCGTTCAAGATCATCGTCCAGCAAGCCCACATAACCTGACCATTCCTGGCCCAGGGTAAGCGGCGTCGCATCCTGCATATGGGTCCGACCGATCTTGACGATGTCGGCCCATTCGACGGCCTTGCTGGCAAGCCCGTCGCGCAGCGCTTTCACAGCGGGGACAAGGCGATCGTTCACCGCAACGGCGGCAGCGACATACATCGCCGAGGGGAACGAATCGTTCGACGATTGCGACATGTTTACGTGGTCGTTCGGGTGAACCGGCCTCTTGCTGCCGAGCGGCGTACCCGCGAGTTGCGTGCAGCGATTGGAGATCACCTCGTTCACGTTCATATTGAATTGAGTACCACTGCCCGTCATCCACACATGAAGTGGGAACATGTCGTAATGCTGGCCACCGAGAATTTCGTCGCAAACCCGGACGATCATCTCGTGAACATTGTCGTCGAGACGCTTGCCGGCATGGTTGGCGTTGGCGGCCGCCTTTTTAAGGATGGCATACGCGCTTATCATCTCGCGTGGGATCAGATCATGACCAATGCTGAAATGCTCCAGCGAACGTTGCGTCTGTGCTCCCCAGAGTTTTTCAGCAGACACATGAACTTCGCCGAAGCTGTCGCTTTCGATTCGAAACTTTTCCATTCTACTCTCCTCAGAGAACCGGTGAGCTGACCTCTCCAGATGAGCAGAGAGTCTCGAGTCTGGCCGTGTTGATCATGGCACCCAACCCTGCTGTCACTGTTCGGGTCCTAGTATGCATCGTGCTACGAGACCTTTCTTGTATTGGACTGCGAGCCCGTGCATCTGACTGCGCGAATAGTGAAGGACAGCCAATCCCGCTGCAGACGGCGCAGGCGGCAAACCGACATTAGCGGTCAGCAGTCCGATTCAGCGGCATGGCACGGCCAAAGAGTGCGCGAAGCGCGATACGGAATTCGGGCAGCATAGCGAAGTGGCATTATACTTCGCACATGCGGTTCAACAGCGCTCGCGATCAAATGGCGATACGAGCTTGCGCTCGCGGAAGGCCTTTAGAAGCGCACCAAGCTCTTTCTGCTATCCCCCGACCTCATTCGATCACCTCGTCGGCAAGCCCCAACAATGTGGGAGGGATCGTGAGACCCAGCGACCTTGCCGTCTTGAGATTAATGATCATTTCGAACTTAGTGGGTTGAACGACCGGTAAATCCGAAGGCTTTTCGCCGTTTAAAATGCGACCGACATAGACCGCTGCTTGCCGCCATGTATCGGCTTTATCAGGGCCATAGCTAACTAGACCGCCCACCCTGCTCTCGTCGCGGCCGTTATAGATCCCCGGAATTTTATAACGCAACGACATCTCGGCCAGACGGTCTCGCGCAATCATGCCGAAGAACGGATCAGTGCTAACAACAAACGCGTCCACCTTTAACCGGCTCATGCTCTCGAACGCCGCGTCGATTTCTCCGTCGTTGTTGGTATTGATGACGTGAAGATGCTGACGCAACTCTCGTGCGGCCACCTTGGCATCGCCGACTTGGCGCTCGGCCAGTGTCCCATTCGTGTTCACGAGTAGCGCAACGTCGGTCGCCCAGGGCACGATTTCCCTGAGCAGCTGCATGCGCTTTGCCAGCAAGGCAGTGCCGATGAAGGTTGCTCCCGTGATGTTTGCTCCCGGGCGGTTGAGGCTGTCGACAAGGCCATCGGCAACCGGATCGCCGCCGTAGGCAAACACGATCGGAATCTTTGTCGTAGCCTGCTTCGACGCGCGGGCTGGGACCGGCGAACCCGCCGCCAGAATGACAACAGCTTCGGTGCTCACCAGATCACCTGCCAAAGCGCGCAGTCTGCTAAATTGCCCCTCAGCTGAGCGCGAGATGATGATGAGGTTGCGACCTTCGAGGTATCCAGCCTCGGCGAGGCCGACGCGAATGCCATTCGTTGCCCAATCGGGTGGATTGGCTACAGTCAGCAGCCCTATTACCGGCATTGCGGCTCGTTCAGCGCGCGCGCTAAGACACAAGGTCAGAGCCGCACCTCCGGCCAACGTTATGCATTCCCGTCGTCTCATGCGCCGTCAATCGATGAGCGAGTGTGCGGGTCGATACCTCGACGCTTCAGTTCTGCCTCTATAGCCTCGAAGGCCAGTTCCGCAGGCATTACTGCAAGATTTACCCATAGGATGAGAGCGTCACGAGCGACGATCAGGATTTGCGTCATGGTCATACTGCGATCCTCTATTGTGCTCGTCTCCGATGTGCGGGCCGCATTAGCTTTCTCCGCTCGGGAGCCACGTTCGCATCACCAAGACGAAGATGAACCCGCTTAAAGCGAGGACGATGCGGCCGATGGCATGGGAACGGCGTAGCCGATTGCCGAACATTGTGCTGTTCGCAGCTCCCCATACCTTGGTCGGGCGCCAACATGGTGGAGTTGGCGCGGCCAACGGACGACGCCCCTTTTCTCATGCGCTCCGTGCGGAATGTGAGACTCCTGAAGCAGTCCGTTCGGTGGAGAGGAGCTGATGGATGTATCCGTAAGCAGAGCCTTTCACCCAAATCAGGTTCCTGTCGTTTCGTCGGTACTCGCCCAATCATCCGAGCGAACGTCAATTAAGCGTTCTTCCCTCATACCCGCTCTTGAGATTGAGCCCTGGACCTCGTGCTCGCGCCGCCAGATCGATGGGCTTTGACCAAACGCCCGCTGGAACAGTTTGGACAAATGCGCGTGATCCGTAAGACCGACGCCCAGAGCTATTTCACTTAGCGATTCTGAGGTTGTTACCATCAAATGACAGGCTCTCTCGAGACGCCGCTTAATCACGTAAGCATGCGGTGGTTCTCCGAAGGCTTGTTTGAACGAGCGCGCGAAATGCGCCGGGCTCCGCTGCGCTACGGCACTGAGATCTTTAGCGTCGATATTGCCGTGCAAATTCTCTTCGATAAATGCGCGCACACGCGCTATCTGCCAACCCGCCAATGCTCCCGGCCTGGAGCCGTTAGCGCCCGAGCCACGTTCAATTTCTGATTGCAGAATGGATGATGCCGTGACTAGCGACGCCTTTGCTGTCTCACGATTGCTGTCGAGTTCGCGTCGCGCCGTCTCAAGAAGCTTCGCTAGACTTTTTGCCAAATAATTGAGTGGCAGACCGGCTGCAGCCGGCAGGTTCGTCGCCTGGGTTTGAACATCTTCCACGAATTCATCTACAACGACTTTCACTCCCCGAACCGCCGCGTTGACAGCATGGGCTCCTCGCGTAACGATTGCCGACCCCCCCGAGCGCCTTGCGGATGGCGGCCACGTGGAATCCGGAGGCTGCCTTCCTCCACGTAACGAACGACCTGACATGATCAATGAGCTCCTTCTTCCCATTGCAGCGCATGCCGGCGCCGCTTCGTAGCCCCGGTTGTGTGCCGCTAGTGGAAGCGGTCCTCGTTGACCATCTCGAAGAGCTTGTGGTTGTCCCGATAGTCGACGTGAACACCGATGAGCACCGGACCCTTGTGATAATCCAACGCCCGTTTCAGGACAGGCGTGATCTCTTCGGGAGACCTGATCATCAGGCCTGTGGCGCCGAATGCTTCCGCGTATTTGACCACGTCCACCGAGCCGAAATCGACGCCGGAGGTCCGGCCGTACTTCACCTTCTCCTGCACGCCGACCATGTCGTAGGAACCGTCGATCCAAACCATGTGGACGATGTTCTGCTTCAACCTGACCGCCGTCTCCAATTCCGCGGCCGAGAATAGGAAGCCGCCGTCGCCGGAGATGGACAGCACTTTTTCCGCGGGACGAATGATGGACGCGGCGATTGCCCACGGCAGGGCGACACCCAAGGTCTGCTGGCCGTTGGTGATGAGGATCTGCCTCGGGTTGTAGCTGTAGAGGTGGCGTGCGAGCCAAAGGTGGAAGGATCCCATGTCGAGGGAAAGGGTAACGTCCGTATTGAGGAACGGCTGCAGCTCATGCACCAATCGCATGGGATGAATTGGCTTGCCTGCGAGTTCCGCCGCCGCTGTTGCCAATTCCTCGCGATGGCTCATGATCTGCCGAAGGAGCTTGTCCGACAGGGCTGAGCGATGGGCGCGCTTCACCAGCGACGTCAACTGGTTGAGCGTCGCCGCGATATTTCCCTGGAGCTCGACGCAAGGTCGGTAGCAATTGTCCAGATCGGCCGGGAGGACATCCACATGGATCAGCTTGCGAGGGTTGGTCCTGTTCCACTCGGACGGCGGATATTCGATCGGGTCATAACCGACCGTGATGACCAGATCGGCTGAATCCAGCAGTTCGTCCGCCGGCTGGTTGGCGAGTTGACCGACGCGCCCACCGAAATTCTCGAAGAGATGTGCGCTAAGCGCACCTGCCGACTGGAAGGTGCCGACGACCGGCAACTTGCAGCGGCCGATGAACTCGTGAACGCCCTCCGCGTTGGCCGGCTTGCTGGCCAGAAGCCCGAGCAGGACGACAGGATTTTCAGCAGCATTGATCAGGCGGGCCGCTTCCGCGATCGCCGCGCTGTCCGCCGGGCCGAGGCCGGAATGCTTGGGCGGTGCCAACACGTCATGCGCGCATGGCGCCGCCATGATGTCTTTCGGCAAATTCACGTAAGCGGCGCCAGGCCGACCGGTTTCGGCCGCGCGGAACGCGTTCGCGAGCGCCTCGCCGACCGCGTCCGGGGAACCGACGGAGACGCTGTACTTGGTCACCGGCCGAAGGACAGACACACCGTCCAGGCTTTGATGAACCGGCTTCAACGACTCGGAAGTAGGAGCGGCGCCGCCAAGCGCCACGATCGGATCGCCTTCAGAGTTGGCCGTCGCCAGGCCCGTCACAAGGTTCGAGACTCCCGGACCGCTGGTGGCGATGGCGACCCCCGCCTTGCCCGTCATGCGGCCAATTCCGCCTGCGATGAACGCCGCGTTCTGTTCATGACGGCACACGACGGTCTTGATCTTGGAATCGACGAGCGCGTCGAATACCGCGTCGATCTTGGCGCCTGGGATTCCGAAGACGTGAGAAACGCCTTGAGCTTCAAGCGTCCGCACCACCAGCTTCGCGCCCGTTTGCTGTGGCCCGGTGTTGCCAGTTATCAATTTCACGTCC
>Ga0210410_10001059_pt1 | contig 26677 bp, 20 predicted proteins | sample IncBWC4MmetaG_FD_161058 | JGI IMG/M metagenome (GOLD analysis project Ga0210410, IMG submission 161058) | Forest soil microbial communities from Barre Woods Harvard Forest LTER site, Petersham, Massachusetts, United States - Inc-BW-C-4-M | ecosystem: Environmental > Terrestrial > Soil >... | reverse complement strand
ATTCCTCTGGGGCAGTCAATTCTGGTCGGCGGGCTCCATTTCTTTGTCATCCGAATCATCATTCTCGCCGTGTGCGTGCGCATACTTTCCACGATACTTACTTCTCCCGAAGGGGCCTTCGGCAAACGCCTGGGTCTATTTGACTTCGTGTTCCTCCTATGGGCCCTCTTCCGCGCAGCTGCGGGCGCCCTCGTCTTCTCTTTTAATTCCGGTGCTTTGGTTTATCAGGCTGGCTTTTTACTTGACGCCATCGGCGGCTTTTTTGTGCTTCGGTATTTGATTGTTGACGACGAGGATATCTATCGCACGATTCGTGTCTTCGCGACCATTTCCATCATCATCGCGGGGTGCATGCTGTTTGAAAAGGTGCATCAAGTGAACGTCTTTGGTCTTTTAGGTGGTGTGCGCTCCTCGCCGGAAGTGCGCGGCGGGTCGGTGCGCGCCCAAGGTCCTTTCCAGCATGAGATTTTGGCGGGAACCTTCGGCGCCACTCTCTTCCCACTCTTTTTTCTCCTCTGGAAGAGCGGTAAGTCTCGCATGCTCGCCGTTTTCGGCGTCATAGCCACCATGGTAATGGCCGTGACTTCGCATTCGAGCACTTCGGTCCTGGCCTTTGGCGCCGGATTCATGGCGATCTGCGCCTGGCCCCTGCGTAGGCATATGCGCCTCATTCGCTGGGTTTTTGTGCTGGCCCTCATCTGCTTGAACATGGTGATGAAGGCTCCGGTATGGTTTTTAATCGCGCGTGTCGACATTGTTGGCGGTTCTTCCGGCTATCATCGTGCCATGCTGGTGAATGACTTCATCCTACACTTCCGCGACTGGTGGCTGATGGGCACTACGGAAAACGCCTCGTGGGGATACAACTTGTGGGACCTCTCCAACCAGTACGTAGCCGAGGGCCAGGTAGGTGGCCTGGCAACATTCCTCTGTTTCATCGTTATGATTTATATCTGTTTCTCTAGGATAGGGACTGCCAGAAAATCCGTAGAAGGGGATCGCAACCAGGAGTGGTACTTTTGGCTGCTCGGCGCCACGCTCTTTTCCCATATCGTAGGTTTCTTCGGCATCAGCTATTTTGACCAAACTCGCGATTCATGGTTCGCTCTGTTAACCATAATCGTAGCGGCCACCGCGCCCTACCTTGTCAAAGAACCTGTGAAGCACTTTACGCGGGCCCCGATGTACGGTCCCAAGCCGGCTTACGTGCCGTCGTTCTCAAAACAGGGTGCCAAACCGGGTCTTCCTGTTAGGCAGCGCTCGCAACTAGACGCCCGTTTTTCCTGACCTTCTCATTTCAAGACACCACTCCTGAAGGAAAGACTATCCACCTATGAGCCAGTTCGCTACGAAGTACGTTGTCATTTCTCCCGTTCGCGATGAAGAGGCGTATCTTCGCTTTACTATCGAAAGCATGTTGGCGCAGACAATCCGCCCCGTCGAATGGATCATCGTCAACGACGGGTCAACGGATGGCACGGCGGCCATCATCGATGAATATGCCTCGCAGCATTCTTGGATTCGCCCAGTGCACCGCGGCAACCGAGGCTTTCGCAAAGCAGGTGGCGGCGTTGTCGAAGCGTTTAACGAGGGCTACCGTACCTTAGAGAATCGTGAATGGCAGTTTATTGTCAAGATGGACGGCGATTTAACGTTCGAGCCGGACTACTTCGAGAAATGCTTCGACAACTTTCAACGCGATCCCCGTCTCGGCATCGGTGGCGGCGTGATCTGCTATATCGAAAACGGAGCAAAACGCTTTGAGTTTTGTCCGGAGTTCCACGTTCGTGGAGCGACAAAAATCTATAGCCGCGATTGCTGGGAGGCTATCGGCGGATTTTGGCCCGCTCCCGGATGGGACACCATGGACGAAGTCAAAGCAAACATGTTGGGTTGGGGTACGCGCAGCTTCCCTGATCTTCACCTTCTCCACCATCGTTACACGGGAACGGCCGACGGAATCTGGGCAGGTATGGTGAAGAATGGCCGTGCGAATTACGTTTGCGGTTATCATCCGCTGTTCATGTTGGCCAAATGTTGCTTACGTTTGCCGAAAAGGCCTTACGTCATCGGTTCCGTTGCCTTGCTTTATGGTTTTCTCAGCGGATATCTGAAGCAAATCCCCCAAGTTGATGATCTTAAAACGATTGGCTTCCTCCGCCGCCAGCAACTCGGCCGCCTTTGGGGGCGCGAGACAATCTGGCGTTAAGACATTCCCCGGAAATCTGCCTATTAGTCCTCTTAATCCAGCAAAGGAGCTTCCGAGATGAAATACAGATTGGTGGATCTGCTGCAATGCAGTTGTGGTCGAACCAATTTAAGTGTGAATGGAGCTGTAGAACGGAGCGTACCCTTCAACGATTCTCTTCGCCAAGTCAAGTGCTCGAATACCTGCGCTTTGCGGAAGCGTTCGGCAAACGCTGTCACACCTGCAGACTGCGATGAGTGCTACACACGCGAAGTTGACACCGGCACGATATCCTGTGTGTGCGGTAAGACTTATCCAATCGTCCGTGGCATTCCTCGCTTTTTACCCGACAACCTCGCTGCCGACCTCAAGAAAGCTCAAGAGACGTTTTCTTATGAATGGAAAATGTTCCGTTTTGGCGAACGCAACTGGGGCCAGGATATCGAACACAGAAAGAGCCTCTTCCTTGATGCTATGGGAGCGTCGCCCGAAGACCTTCGCGGTAAATTGATTCTTGATGCCGGTTGCGGCAGTGGACTCTTGTCCATGGAAATGGCCAAGAGTTTTGGGATGGAAGTTGTCGCTCTCGATCTGGCCTTTGGAATCGAGAACGCCTATAAGAAGAATACGAATCCTTACGTTTATTACTTACAGGGCTCAGTGCTGTCCCTGCCGTTCCGGCCGCAGGCGTTCGATCGCTTATATTGTGCAGGGGTCTTGGTCGCCTGTCCAAGTACTCATGAAGGTTTTAAATCCATCGTCCCTGTGCTAGCTAAAGACGGCCGCTGCTTTATTTGGGTCTATCATCCTATCAGCAAGCAATACTATCCCACGGAGCACCGCAAACTTGCCGTGTACAATTGGATCCGTACGCGTATCACCGCGCGCATGCCCATTAGACTCCAATATTACCTTTACCTTTCCACTCTTCCGCTCTTTTTCGTCAAGCAATCCATGGAAATTATGCTTGGCAAGCGCCCTTCTCCACTGACCTGGCGCGAAAAGATGCAGGCTCTATTCGATTTCTTTTCACCTCTATATCAACACCGTCATGAGCCTGCGGAAGTGTCCTCATGGTTTTCCGAATTGGGTTTTAACAATGTCGCGGTCTGCAATATCGGCTCGCAAGGATTTGGCGTCCGGGGTGATCGCGTCAAGGTTCACGCTGAGGATTCCAGAAACTTCGTAGCTGCAGATATGGCTCAGTCCTCCGAGCGGCGCTCGTCGTTGGCGTCTTCGGCGGCTTCCGCCAGCTAAGTCCCTATACTGTTTTCCTTATTTCGAGGCGGCCTATAAATGTGCGGTATCTGCGGAAAACTGACGTTCGACCATGAAGCACGCGTATCCCCCGCGCTCATCAAGAGCATGGCGGACACGATCAGCCATCGCGGCCCCGACGATGACGGTTATTTCGTCTCCGGCCAAGTGGGCCTCGGCTTTCGCCGGCTTTCTATTATCGACCTCAGTGGCGGCCATCAGCCACTATCAAATGAAGACGGCAGCATTCACATCGTTTTCAATGGGGAGATTTATAACTATCAGGAGCTTCGGCAGTATCTGCTCGGTCGGGGCCACGTCTTCAAGACCCAAACCGACACCGAAACAATCGTTCATCTCTATGAAGAGCTGGGCGAAGCCTGCGTGGAAAAACTCCGCGGCATGTTCGCTTTTGCCATTTGGGATGAGCGAAATAAATCACTCTTCCTGGCTCGCGATCGCGTTGGAATCAAGCCTCTCTACTACGCGCAATTGCGCAACTCCATCGTCTTCGCTTCGGAGATCAAAGCCATCCTCGCCGACCCCGAAGTGAAAGCCGAAGTCCAGACAGCAATGATCGACAGGTTTCTCACCTTCGATTATCTTCCAGGCGAAGAAACTCTCTTCAAGAACATCTACAAACTAGCGCCCGGTCACTCGCTAACTTTTCGCGCAGGGAAGTCATACAAGCGCCAGTATTGGGATCTTCATTTCGAGCCGTCGCCTACGACCTTCCGTCAAGCGAAATCCCGCCTCTTGCACCTTCTTGAAGAGTCCGTCGCGCTCCACATGATTAGCGATGTTCCTGTCGGCTTTCTTCTGAGCGGCGGTGTCGACTCCACAGCAATGCTGGCATTAGCTGCCGGCAAGACATCTCATCCTATTAGCAGCTATACCATCGGGTTTTCCGATCCTCAAATGACCGACGAGCGTCCCTACGCTCGTGTGGCTGCACAGAAATATGGTTCCGAGCACCACGAAACCACCATCAATGCCGATCAATTCGCAGAATTCCTGCCGAAATATATTTGGCACATGGAAGAGCCCGTCTGCGAACCTCCTGCGGTTGCCCTCTACTACATCTCTAAGCTCGCCAAGGAGTTTGTAAAAGTTTTGATTTCAGGAGAAGGTGGCGACGAGGCGTTCGCAGGGTACTCTAACTATCGCACCCGTTTGTGGCTCGAACGCTTGAACGGATTGCCCACTCCGATGCGTCAGCTGTTCTCGGCAAGTCTCTCCGTGCTCGCGCGCTTTGCATCGCCCGATTCACCTGCGAGATCTAACCAATTCCTCCGCTCTCGTCTGGAAGACTCATATTACAGCCGAACATCGAATCCCTCACGCTTCTTCAATCGCCAATGGCAGCAATTCTATTCCAGCGATTTCGCTCAAAGCGTCGACAAAAAACTCTCTTCGCATGCCGCCACAAAATACCTTCGCAACGGCCATCGCGCTGGCCCACTCGGCAAAATGCTCTACGTCGACACAAAAACCTGGCTACCGGACGATCTCCTTATCAAAGCCGACAAGATGACCATGGCCAATTCCATCGAGCTCCGCGTCCCATTGCTCGACCACAAAATCCTCGAATTCGCCGCGTCCTTGCCGCAAAACTTCAAAGTCCGCGGCTTCACCACGAAGTACATCGCCAAAAAGGCACTCCGAGGCCACGTGCCTCGTGAAATTCTCAATCGTAAGAAAGCGGGCTTCCCCGTCCCCTACGAAAAATGGCTGCGTCACGATCTCAAGGACTGGGTTCATGGCCTTCTGCTTGACTCCAAGACAATGGCCCGGGGCTATTTTAAAAAGAGTGCCGTAGAGCGGATGCTTTCCGACGACAGTAGCACCGAGAGCTATTCCAAAGAGATTTTCGACCTCGCCGTTCTCGAGCTTTGGCATCGCGAATTTTTGGAGAAGGGTAAGCCGGCCGCTCAGCCGCAGCCATCACCAGAGCCGCCTTGCTACTCGGCGGCCGGAACCGCAGCATAAATGATTTGCCCTAATGACTGGCCAGATCTACAACCCTGGCCGCAACCGTAATTTCTAACGATCGAATCCTGTGAGTGTCTACAAACTCAACCCGTTGCAAGACTGGCGTTGGCAGAGCTTTGTCGACCGCCACCCGCGTGCCTCGGTTTTCCATACCACGCAATGGCTTGAGGCATTGCGCCGCACTTATGGCTACGAACCCGTCGTTTACACAACAACGCCGCCAGCGACCGAACTCTCCAACGGCGTCGTCTTCTGCCGGATTCGGAGCTGGCTAAGCGGCACTCGATTGGTATCTCTTCCTTTTTCGGATCACTGCGAACCTCTTGCCACTTCGGACGAATTGGCCGAGTTGATGGGTTGGCTAGGAGCGTCGCGCCATCACAAACGCTGGAAGTACATTGAGCTCCGCCCGCTTTCTGTGAATGGTGCCGTGCGAACGCCCGAGCTCGCCAAGAGCGAATCTTTCTCCCTGCAGGTGCTCGACCTTCGTCCGAGCCTCGATGCGCTGTTCCACAAGTTTCATAAGAGCTGCGTGCAGCGGAAGATTCATCGTGCCGAACGCGAGAAGCTAACCTATGAGGAAGGCCGCTCGGACGTGCTTCTGAAAAAGTTTTATGATCTGTTGTTACTCACGCGCCGCCGCCACGGCCTGCCGCCGCAACCTCTCGTTTGGTTTCGCAATGCCGTCGCCTGCCTCGGCGATCGCGTTCTCATTCGCATCGCCTCAAAGGACGATCGGCCGGTTGCTAGCATAGTCACCATGCAACACAAAGACGCCCTCATTTACAAATATGGATGTTCGGACTCTCGCTTTAACAATTTGGGGGGAAACGCGCTTCTGTTCTGGAGAGCCATCCAGGACGCCAAACGGGATGGCGTTGTGAAATACGATTTAGGCCGATCAGAGCTGGACAATCCCGGCCTGGTCACATTCAAAGAAAATTGGGGTGCCGTAAGCGTGCCTCTTCAGTATTACCGTCTTCCTGCACGGCAGGCATTCCAGCTGAATGCCGGTTGGCGTACACGCATCGCCAAAAGCGTCTTTTCCATCATGCCAGACACACTTCTCACTGCGACGGGAAGGCTGCTTTACCGTCATATTGGCTAACTGCACGAGCTAGAAAATGAACAAGCAATTCCTGGAGTACTTCCGTTGTCCAGTGAATTACGTGGACTTCCGCCTCAAGGGAGAGCTTGTTTCGGAACCTGGTTTCTTCCGTGTTGGTCCTGATCTGACTTGTTATGGCAGAGTCTCCGCGGGGCAAACCAATCCCGACTCATCCGCTCCGCTCGACGACGTTGTCGCTGCTGTGCGCGTTGAAAGCAACAACGCCTGCATTCTCCCCTTTGACCCTGACGAGGTTGTAGACAATCTGCGCTTCGAGCGTTACGCCGGCGCCATGCCTGCGTTGAGGAGGTCTATTGCGAGGGCCGTCGGCCGCAAAACGTACTACTCTATGCGACCTTTTTTGCCCACCTTTGTGCGCAAACATCTGCAACGCATGGCTCTCCGCGGATGGGATCGTGCCCGTTTTCCGGGCTGGCCGATCGACCAAACTGTCGATAGGCTTTTCGATCGCATGATGGCCTGCGCCGTACGCGCCAATTCCGGCCAACCAGTCCCGTTCATCTGGTTTTGGCCAGATGGTTATTCCAGTTGCGCGACAATGACTCACGATGTCGAAACCGCCGGGGGGCGAGACTTTTGCAGCGCGCTTATGGATTTGGACGACTCCTTCGGTATCAAGGCCTCCTTTCAGTTGATTCCCGAAGTGCGCTACGAAGTCTCCGATGAGTTCCTGCGGACGCTCCGCGAACGCGGTTTCGAGATCAACGTTCATGACTTTAATCACGACGGTGACCTGTTTCGCGATCGTGAAGAATTTCTTCGCCGCGTCGCTCGCATCAACGACTATGGCCGGAAATTTCGCTCTGCTGGATATCGTTCCGGCGTTCTGTATCGAAATCTCGATTGGTATGAATTTTTTGATTGCTCGTACGATATGTCGGTGCCGAATGTTGGCCATCTCGACCCGCAACGCGGTGGCTGCTGCACGACCAAGCCTTACTTTATTGGGAAAATCCTGGAAATCCCTGTCGTGGCTACGCAGGACTACACGCTATTCAACATCCTTCGCCAGTACTCAACGGACCTTTGGGAACAGCAAATCGACCTTATTCTGGAGCAAAACGGTTTGATCAGCTTCATTGTCCACCCCGACTACTTGCTCGATAAGCGCGCCCGCGACGTATATTCCAGTCTGCTGACACGCTTGGCCAAGCTTCGCCAAGAATCCAAAATGTGGATCGCGCTGCCCCGCCAGGTGAATGATTGGTGGAGAAGCAGAAACGAGATGCGGCTGGTCCGACAAGGGAACAGTTGGCAAGTCAAAGGTCTACAAGAAGAACATGCTCGCGTAGCCTTCGCGCACCTGGAAAACAATCGCGTCGTTTACAGTTTCGATTCCGAGTTGCAGGGACAAGAGATCCCAACCTTTGCTGCTTCGCAGTCCAGTCCGTCCGCATAATTGTGGACTGCCTCTGTAACCATCAATTCGCGCTAGTGCTTAGCGGTAAGCAAGCCGACATTCTCAAACGAAATGCTCTGTGATGTCGCCATCGTCGGTGCCGGTCCGTACGGCCTCGCGGCTGCTTCCCACCTGCGTCAAATAAAAGGCCTGAGTGTTTCTATCTTCGGAGAACCCATGCAGTTCTGGCGGACTGCCATGCCCGCCGGAATGCTTCTTCGTTCCGCATGGTCCGCTTCGCACATTGCCGATCCTCACGCTACGCTCACGCTGGACGCTTACAAGGTCAGCAGTGGCAATCACCTCGCTGCTCCCATCAGACTTGAGCGATTCGTTGGCTACGGTTTGTGGTATCAGCGTGCCGCGGTGCCTGATGTGGACACTCGTCAGGTCCGCGCGATCGAGCCTCGCGCTGCAAAGTTCCAGCTCTTACTCGAGGATGGCACCAACGTAACTGCCTCTCGCGTCATCGTTGCCGGCGGGATCTCCGCCTTCGCGTCGCGTCCTGCGGCGTTTGACCATGTTCCTCCCGCGCTCGCAACGCACACTTCAGAAGGGCCAGACCTGTCGCGCTTTGCGAACAAGCGCGTAGTCGTCATTGGCGCCGGCCAAAGCGCCCTTGAATCCGCCGCCCTTCTTTATGAAGTGGGTGCCGAGGTCGAGGTTCTTGTTCGTCGCCCCCGCGTGCATTGGCTTGGGTTGAAAGAGCGTTTGCGGCCGCTTGGCGCAGCTTCGAGCCTGCTTTTTTCCTCGACCGATGTCGGCCCTGCGGGAGTTAGCCGCCTGGTCGCTGCCCCCGATGTTCTCCGTAAATTCCCGCGCACGATTCAGACTGGTCTGCGCATTCTTTCGATTCGTCCTGCAGGCGCCCGCTGGTTGCGAGAACGTCTTCAGGCAGTGCCGATCTCCACGCGTTCAACGGTGACCTCCGCTCTCCCACGCAACGGGTCTCTAAAGCTTACTCTCAGCGACAACACCACTCGCGTCGCCGATCACGTGCTCCTGGGAACCGGTTATCGCGTGAACGTCGCCCGCTACAACTTCTTGAGCCCCTCTCTTCTTCTGAAACTACAGCTTTTTGACGGCTTCCCTCGTCTCGGTGCCGCTTTCGAGTCTTCCGTGCCGGGATTGCATTTTCTCGGCGCGCCCGCTGCCTGGAGCTACGGCCCCCTTATGTATTTCGTCTCTGGAACTAAATACGCGGCCAACACGCTTGTTCATCATCTCTCGCTCGCGAGCGGAGCCGCAGCATGAATGCCTCTCGCGCAATAGATGTCTTGCGCAGCGGCACGATGCTCAACCTTGGCCGCCCGCCTGGTGCTGTTGTAATCGGCGGAGACTACCAAGGGCTTGGTATTGTCCGCAGTCTGGGCAGAATGGGTGTCCCCGTCTGCGTCATAGACGACGAGCACTCCATCTCGCGCTTCTCTCGCTATGCGACGCACGGCGTTCGCGTCCCCGACCTTCGTCAGGAACAGCCCACTATAGAAGCTCTTCTCCGCATTGGTCGTTCACTCGATCTTCAGGGCTGGGTTCTTTTTCCAACACGCGATGAAATCGTCGCCGCGCTTGCTCGCAACCGTACCACCCTCGCGGAAATATTCCGCGTCCCCGTTCCTGAATGGGATACGGTCCACTGGATGCTCGACAAGCGCAACACCTATCAACTCGCCAAGCAGTTAGGCATTCCGTTTCCCAAGACCTGGTCCCTTCTCACAGAAGAAGCTCTCGATCAGATTGATAGTCCCTTTCCCCTCGTTTTGAAGCCCGCTATCAAGGAGCACTTCTTCTACGCTACAAAGGCCAAAGCTTGGCGCATCAATTCGCGGGCGGAGCTTCGGCTCATGTTCCGCCGCGCTAGCGAACTTACGGGCGCCAGCGAAGTGCTCATTCAAGACATGATTCCTGGGGATGGTCGCCAGCAGTTCAGCTATTGCGCTTTTTTCAAGGAAGGCAAGGCCATCGGCAGTATGGTCGCGCGTCGCAGGCGGCAGCATCCGCATGACTTTGGCCGCGCCAGTACCTTCGTGGAAACGATCGACCTGCCCGCTCTTGAGGCGCTGTCCAGCCGATTCCTTCGCAGTATTAATTACTACGGTTTAGTCGAAGTCGAGTTCAAGCTCGACCCTCGAGACGGCCAATTCAAATTGCTGGACATTAATGCGCGCACCTGGGGATACCACGCACTCGGCACTCATGCCGGGGTGGATTTTCCCAGTCTCCTATATCGTGATCAACTCGCCGCCGCCGTAGAACCCTGCCGCGGTCGCCCCGGCGTCGCTTGGGTTCGCCTTCTGACCGATATTCCGACGGGCTTGCTTGATGTGGCCGCTGGCCGTCTTCCTTTCGGTGATTTCTGGCGTTCGCTGCGGAGTTATCACATTGAAGCGGTCTTCAACAGAGAGGACCCGGTGCCGGGAATCGTGGAATGCGCCCTGATACCGTATCTGACCGTGAAGCGAGGTTTCTGAAGGTTAGAGCTCGACGGACCGATTATCACATCAAAGCTAGACCGAGCTTGCGTTGAATCGCGCAAGGCTCTCTATTCCCGCCGACCACTCCCAACACTTTAAGCTCCAATTTTCGCCTGCTGCGACGACCGCTCCAGCAAATCCTGGCGTCGGTTCCAGCGCGTAGCAACTCCACGGCTCTCCAGCTTCATCCAGCAGCCGTTGCTCGCTGCTAGTGAAGTTAACCGTGAAGCTTCGCAGTGGGACGCTCAATCCCTGCCCGCGAGCCTTCACGTAAGCTTCTTTCCGCGTCCAGCATCCGAAAAACGCTTCGTCTGCCAATTCCGGCGTGAGCTTTGCCAGCTCCCTAACCTCGTCGCTTGAGAAGAAATGAGAGGCAATCTCCATGCCTTTGAAGTTTGCCTTGATCCATTCGATGTCCACGCCGACCTCATGACCTTTGGCAAACGCGAACAAACCCATTCCTTGTGAATGTGAAACGCTGAAGCGAATCTGCGAATTATGTAGCGACGAGAGAGACGGTTTCCCTTCGGGCCCATACTGCAACTCGACACTTACGGGATCAATTTCTAAATAGGTCGCTAACAATCCTCGCAAGATTCCTCTACTGGCAACGAAGTGCTCGCGAGCTTGCGGGACTAAAAACCTCTCCGCCCGCTCCTTCTCATTCGTATTTAATGTATTGGTAAGCCGACGAAGTACCAGAGGCGGCGCATCTAAGGACGCCCGCCACACATGCAATTCTTTTTCGGCAAGCGCCGGTGCTTTGGCAGCGGACATCCAGGGAAGGGAATTGGACATAGCCGAACTATCTAGCGACTGATCTTACCACTCGCTCGTACCGTACGTTCTTCGGCTTTTCGCAAGCAAATGTTCATCTTATGCGCTAGAGCGTCCACATTCGGCTGCATGTAAATTGTGTAGTGGTTGCCCGGAGTCTCGCAGATCTCCAGACTGTTTCCGAGTAATTCAGACCATCCGAGGTCCAAGACATGCCCAAATCCAAATGTCCGCTGGGTACTGCGAATCAAAACGATGTGCCCTTGAAATGCTTTCGGATAGTATTTCGCTGCCGCCGCATACAACACGTCGAGCGGGTTTCCCTCGCCCAGATCATCTAACTCTGGATGAGAGTTCGTCCCTTTCAGCACCCGGCGCAAGGATTGCTTAATCCGCGCCAATTTCTGCATTGTGCGTCCCGCAATGTAGTTTCTCGTTTGCGTGGAGTTCAATTGCCGCACGTAAGCGTACTCAAATTTCAGCAGATGAAACTTTAATTGCATTCGCGCAATCGATCGCTTCCATCCACTGTACTGCTTCATTCGCACTGGATTCACCGTCTCGAGCAGCAATACTTGTGCTACCTCTTGTCCCTGCGCCTCTAACTGCCGTGCCACCTCAAATGCAAGCAGTCCGTGCGCGCACCAGCCGCCCAGCATGTAGGGACCGTCTGGACGGCGCTCTCGTATGCTTTGCACAAACTTCTCCGCGATGCACTCAAGCGATCCCGGGTCCCTCAGCTTGGCGATTACCGACATCTGCAAGCCCAGACTGTGAAATTCGCGCAGTTCGTTCAATCGCTGTGAAAGCGGCCGGAAGGTCGGGTCGCCTCCCAGAAAAAAGAAGGGAAGCTGTCGCGCGACAGGCTGTTCATTCCTCCCGCGATCTCCCGGGTTGGTCCTTCCTTTATATTCTCTGACGAGCTGCGCTTGACCCCGCACCGTTGGAGCTTCCAGAAGGGAAGCCAGCGGCAATTCAACCCCCAGCGAGTCTTCGATCCGCGCCAGCAAGCGCGCAGCCAGCAGCGAATGGCCGCCCAAGTCAAAAAAATCGTCATTAATTCTGACCGGCCGCGTGTTAAGCACCGTTTCCCAAATCTTGATCAACTCTTGTTCGGCGCTGCCTTCCGGATAAGCTGCATATTGCGAGGCTTCCACAGGGGGTTTTATTTCGGCTTGCTGCACCATCTCTTCAACACGTTGCGGTCGCAGCTCGGTCAGCCGCACTTCAGAATGGCACGCAGCCAGAATCTCCCGCATCGCCTGTTGGACGTCCACGCGCTCGTTTACCGCCGGATGCAAGCTCCACACCAGCTCACATTCTCGCTCTTTGGTAAGCAGTAGGGCACACCGCATCGGAAAACGCTCTGCGGAGATTCCTTGCTGATCGTCGGTTTCCAGAAACAAGCGGATCCATTTGTGCGCTTCGTCTCGCGGCAGGCCGCGCAAGTCATGCTCCTGCCACGGAGCTCGCCTTGAACCTTTGCCGTTCCCATTTCCATTCGCCGGGTGAGACCGCGCTGTTACTACACTTAAGCGCTCGGCGGTCTTCTGCCACGCCGACTGCAACTGAGCAGCGTCAATTTTACCTTCGACCACAAAACGAAGTTGCACCGGGCGCAGCACACCACTTGCCGCGTTCTGCTGTTCCTCTCCTCCTGTCACTTTCTCGAACACTTGCTCCGTCCCTGGATCGGCAAAGACACCAGATCGCACCTTCACTCTCACTCTCCGCCCGCCTTCACTCGCTTCATTTTTGCCCCCCCAGGATCCGCGAATTCGCACACTCCTCGTGTCGACAGGTTATGGGCATTTGGCACTGCGAGGCAATCCGGTCTTGTACCAATACTTATCGGGTAAATGCCTGAGAATCGGCTGGGCTTTCAGTAACCACAATGCTATTGCAGGCGAAAAAGGATAGTGATATCCGCCATTGTCTCTACCGGATCTCCGTTGACGTACGTTGGCTCATAACGCCACTCCCGTACCGCCGCTACCGCTGCCGGAAACAATAGCCATGGCCCGCTCACAGGCGTAACTCCAACAATTTGCCCCGTCCGCCCCACCCTCGCGCGCAACTCCACACTTCCTTCAATTCTCCGGCTCCTCGCCTCCGCCGGGTAAAAGGGCTCACTGTGCACTATTAATTTCCCGATAACAACGCGCTCGGATCCGCTCGATGCCGCCGAGCTTCGTGGCAGGATTTCAAGCGACCTTCGCGCGCTCATGGCAATCGCCCCAGAAGCGCTTACCGGTTCATTGGAAAAATTAACAACGAAAGGTGCGCTTCCCGGCTCCGGGACGTTTACCAGAATCGAATGTTCGGTCGATGCCTTACTCACATCCGCTTCCGTTTGACGGCCCTCGCGCGGCAGTACACCGTCTGCCGAATATCGCGGTCGCCGCTCGCTGCCACCGCCGGCATTTGCGCTCCGGGCTGAGAGATCCCCGTCACCCGCCGCATCTCGGGGGGACCCGCTGCTCGCCGCATCCGCCTTACCCGATCTCGTTTCGACGCTGCTCTTCTCTTCGCTCGCTCCGTCGGCGCCTTCTGACCTCACCGCTGGCCCCGGGTTCGCTGCCGCATTCTCTCGCCCGTTCGCTTGCGCATTCGCCTCTGCTTGATCCGAGCCTGCAGCGCTCTTTGCCGTGTTATCCCTCTCACTGTTCGACGCGCCTGCTGCAGGAGCCTCTTGCGGCGGTGCGGGAGGCGTAGCCTTCGGCGCGAGTGCATTCGCAAGCTGGCCCTGCGTCCAAGTCTCAATATTAGCTACCCAGCGACCGACCGTCTCCCGTCCGACGGTTGCGCCCAGGGCAAAGAAAAGCGCCGCTGCCAAAACTCCCAGCACCACTGCGCGAAAGCCTCCTTTGTGACGCGGCGGTTGCGCCCACGCTCCTTCTCTTTCCGGCGCCGCTGCGAACATGGAGTAATCGGTGAAGTGAAAGTCGTGTGGAGAGGTCTCAGCCACCGCCACGCCGACTTGTTCCCTTGGCGTGTGCGCACTGTCTGTTTCCGGTTGCATCGAATTGCCCCGCGCATTGTAGGCGACGCTCGGTTCGTGAGCCCCGTCACCATTATGAGGAGCATCTAAAGTCTGCCTGCGAGGCCGCACGGTTTCGCGGGAAGGAAGTGCGGCCGCCGGAATTCTCTCTCTCGTCTTTTCGGGACCACCTTCCGCGGCCACCCATTTTTGAATCTCTGCGCGGGCCTCGGACGGCAGTTCCGTAAACTGAATTCCCGCTTCTTTCTTCGAGTCGCTCAACCAAACGATGCGACCGCTCGCCATCAACCACCCTTGCAACGCAGGGACTTGAAAACGAAGTTCGGAAAACTCTCGCGATGTCAGGGCGAGCGCCGATTGCACCGCAAAGCCACCTTCACCCAGGTTCAGGAGAATTCCCCCATTATCCTGGCCCAGTTCCACATAAGCCATCGGCGACAATTTCCGCCGTATATGTGCACGGTTCCCGTGTGCGCGTGATTCTGCCACTGCTGGGAAGTTTTCAGTTTTTGTCATGGCTTTGTTGGTTGCGCCGGGTGGGCGAGAGCGCAACAAAATCAACTACTTAGCTGGTTTCGACTTGCAGGATCTATTCTACCCTTACAGCACGCGACCTTCAACAACTCACTAGCAGCGCGAGACCGCCGCTCACCTCAACAACTCCTTCGCATACCGGGCAGGCACTGCCAGGTTCGATCCTCCGAACCCTTTTAGGATTGCGAAGTTCACGCCGATAACTTTCCCGTCGCGATTGAACAACGGTCCACCCGATCCGCCGGATGTAGTCGCTGCATCGTAAACAATCTTGTCCTGAAGCACGTCGCCGATATGCCCTTGCGTGGTCGTCGGCCGGATCAGCTTCTGCGCCGCCAATTGCGAAACCATCTGGTTGACATTCTGCGTGCCATCCGCAATTTTTTGCGCAACATCGGTTCCCGCGCGCGCCAAAATCCCTTCAATCCCTGTCGGATACCCGATCAATACCACCGGCTCGCCCGATATGCTTGCCTCACTCCGCGAATCCAACTCCAACATCGCTACGTTCGGCGGTGTCGGCGCTTCCAGCTTCAGCACCGCCACGTCCGCGTTCGACGAAACCTTGTCCAGCTTCGCCGAAATTCCATCGCTGCTTCCCGGAAAATATGCCTTGTAAGAAAGCACATAAGCCGTCGCTCCATGATCGAGCAGCTCCTTGAGCTCGTCGTTGCTCCACCACGGCTCCGCCACGTGGTGATTCGTCAGAATGCTTCCGTCTCGCCGCGCTAAAAATCCCGTCCCGAATATATCGATCTGCAAATGCGGGCCCGGTCCTCCCGTATCCAAACGCACCATCCCCTTGTCATCCACCTGCGGTTTGCCCAGCGCGTCCACCGCAATCTGGATCGGCTTCCCGCTTTCTTTGTCCAGAAATTCCACTACCACATGCAGCAAGCACACGCTCGGCCCATAGCTGTGCACAATCGTTTCCGCGATCTTTCCTTCGTTCTCCAGCAGCTTCAGCCTCTTTTGCGTATCTACTAACTGCTGCTTCAGTGACTGCGCATCCGGGCCTTCCGCTGCCGCCATCTTCTTTCGCAGATCTACCGATTGCGCCCGCAGGCTGTCGCGTGCCTCGGAATTCGACTTCGCCGTTGCATCCAGTGAATTCCGCGCTTTCTCCGTGCGCTGCAAGAGTTCATCGTGCACGCCGAGCCCGCTATTCAGCCGCGCAATTTCCGTTCGCAGTTGCCGCGTTTCCTTCCGGCTTCGCCCCGTCGAAATCATGATGAATGCCGCCGCCAGAACTGCCGCGGCGCTCACAACGAAAACCGCCGGTATCAGCCAGAAACGCTGCTTCGTCACCGCCCCGCTGCTCAGCGATTCCACCGCGATGTCGGCTATCTGTTCGCGCTGCACCGCGTACTTCAGCATCGTCTTCAGATCTTCTTCCGGCTGCCGTTCACGAAATTGCGTTCGCACCCGTGCGGCAAATTCTACGGCGTCAAATGGGTATGTAATTACGTCGTCCGCCCCCAGATCAAGGGCCCTCGCTCGCTCCAAAGCGCCCCCGCGCACCACCATCAGAATCTTCACGGACGACCGTGTATCGGATCGCGCTTTCAATTGCGAAATCATTCCGCAACAGCTCAAATCCGTTGGGGAAGCTTCCGTGATCAATACCTCGGGTGAGAGAGCCAATACTTCATCGACGGTCAGGCCCGATTCCGTCGTGATTTCGTACCCTTGCCCCGCAAGAGCGCTTTTCGCCAGCTCATTCGTCTCGGAATTCAGATTCAGCAGCAGCACGCGCATAACCCAACTAGTCTACCATTCTCGCAAAACGCTTGCCCGCGTCCCACCCTCGCCTACATCCCCATTCCCTTTTTGTTTCTTTCCGTCTATCCTCCTGTTCCATAATCTAGGTGTGACTTGCCCCGGCAGTCCTTTTCTTCTTATGGGTCAGCGTGATACAACAGGCGTAAGTCTTGCTTCCAACGACGGGTTTTTACTGAAACTCGAATTGCTAAGCGATCCTAAATTGCTGTCTGTCGTGCGTGGCGCCCTCGAACGCCTTACCGAGGTCTTCGGCTTCTCTCCGCCGGACCGCCGTTCCGTCACGCGCGCCGTCGACGAGGCTCTGACTAACATCATGCGCCATTGCTATAACGGACGGTTGGATCAGCCCATCGAACTCTATTTCAATCGTGTACGGCCGCAATCATCCGATCTGCTTGACGGTCTGGAAATTTTGCTCTGCGACCAGGGTCCCGCCGTCGATCCTTCAAAGTTGCGCGGCCGTCGACTCGACGAAATTAAGCCGGGCGGTCTCGGTCTGCACTTTATCCGCCAGAGCATGGATGTCGTCGAATATCGTCGTGTTGGCAGCACCAATCAGTTTCGGCTGGTTAAGTACCTCCAGCCTTCGACGCAGGCGCGAACACTTTGACCACCCAAAGGAGGACTTCCGTGCAGATTTCCGCGCGGCATTCCGATAGCACCACCATCTTTGACGTCTCGGGAGACATCGACCTCGCCAACTCGCCCGAGATCCGCAAGGCGCTTCTCCGCGAGGTTCGCGAAAAGCGCACGCCTCGCGTCGTTATGAATCTCAGCAACGTCCGCTACATCGATAGCTCTGGCGTCGCCTCTTTAGTAGAAGGCCTCAAAGCCAGCCGCGATCTCAACTTGCGCTTCATTTTGTTCGGCCTGAGCCCCTCCGCACGCGAGGTGCTGCAGCTTTCGCGCCTGTTAAAGATTTTCGAAGTCTATGACAACGAAGATCAGGCCTTGTCCTCCTGAATCAGACGTTACCGGTGTCGCAGGGGCGTGCTTTAGCGCACCCCGGCCGCTTTGACTCGATTGTTATCCTGAGGATTCCGCGAACTTTGTCTGTCCGCGGGCTTTCACCGGTCGCGGCTGGCATACTGAATACAAAATGCAAATTCTCTCCCAAGTCGGCGGTTCCGTAACCAATGGCTTGGCTTATGTCGGCGCTCTTGCCTCTCTCGGCGGTCGCGCCGCCTACTACACCTTTGTTGCTCCTTTTCAGGGCAAACCGATTCGCTTCCAGCGCGCCGTTTCGCAGGCTCTCGATGTCGGCGTCCGTGCAATCCCTATTCTCTCCCTGATCACCTTTTTCATTGGCTTGATCCTCGCCCTGCAGGCCGCCTACGAGCTCCGCCGCTTCGGGGCCATCAGCTACGTAGCCACTGCCGTGGCCATATCCATGTCCCGCGAGCTCGGCCCGCTTATCACCGCCATTGTCGTAATCGGCCGTTCCGGCTCCGCTTTTGCCGCCGAAATTGGCACCATGAAGGTCACCGAAGAAATCGATGCCCTTGAAACCATGGCCATCAGTCCGGTCCATTTCCTCGTTACTCCCAAATTCATCGCCATGGCCGTTATGCTGCCGTGCCTGACCATTTGGGCGAACACCATGGGCATTCTCGGCGGCTCGCTTTTCGGCGTAGCGCAGGCGGACTTCACCTTTACCCGCTATATCTCAGCCTCTATTGACTCGCTCTTTCTCCGTGATATTGTCACCGGACTCATCAAGAGCGTTATGTTCGGCATCACCATCACAGCTGTCGGCTGCCTTGAAGGCCTGTCCACCGGCGCCGGTGCCGAGCAAGTTGGCCGCTCTACAACTCGCGCCGTGGTAATGTCGATTTTTATGGTCGTCATCGTGGACCTGGTTTTCACTGCACTCTTCTTTTTTATGAGCGAACACTAGCAACATGGATACCTTGCTCACAGACCCGCTCGAGACCACCGCCACGATTTCCGTGCGCGATCTCCGCGTCAATTACGGCGAGCGGGAAATCCTTCACGGCATCAGCTTCGATGTAACTCGCGGTGAAACCCTCGTGATTCTCGGTGGCTCCGGTTCTGGCAAGAGCACCCTGCTGCGCACCCTCGTTGGCCTGGAAAAGCCCAGCGCTGGCCAAATCTGGATTAAAGGTAAAGATATCGCCGCAATCTCCCCTAATGAAATGGACGCCATCCGCAAGAAGATCGGCATGTCCTTCCAGGGCGGCGCTCTCTTTGGCTCCATGACTGTTGGCGAAAACGTCGCTTTGCCGCTCCGCGAGCATACCCGCCTCGAGGAATCCACCATCGAAATCATGCTGCGCCTCAAACTCGAGCAGGTCGGCCTGCAAGGCTTCGAGTACTACATGCCCTCGCAACTCAGCGGTGGCATGAAGAAGCGCGCCGCCGTCGCTCGCGCTCTCGCCATGGATCCGGAGATTCTTTTCTTCGACGAACCCTCTGCTGGTCTCGATCCCATCATCGCGGCCGGCATTGACCAGCTCATCCTCGAGCTTAAACAGGCCTTCCGCATGACCATCATCGTCGTCACTCACGAGCTCGCCAGCGCCTACTTGATCGCCGATCGCATGGTTTTGATCGATAAAGGCAATATCGTCGCTATCGGTACGACCGAAGAAATGCGCGCCAGCACGCAGCCGCGTGTCCGCCAGTTCCTCGACCGGGTCGCCGAGCCTGAAGTCGCTCGCGAGTTGGATTATTTGCAGATGCTAACGGAGGATCGTCGCCGTCGCCCCAGATGATTGCTGGAGCAGGGAAGGGAAGCCATGAATCCTAAAAGCGAACAAGCACTAGTCGGTCTGTTCGTTATCGTCGCCACCGCTGTTCTGATTGGCACCGTTTTTGCCATTAGCGGCGCCTTCGGACGCTCCACGCACACTTATCGCGCCTATTTCCCATTCGCTGGAGGTATCGAGTCCGGCTCCGGCGTTCGTTACTCGGGAGGTCCCAAGATCGGGCGCGTCGACCACGTCCGCATTGATCCGCAAAATCCCGCTCGCATCGAGATCACCTTCAGGGTCCAATCCGATCTCCCCGTCAAAACCGACAGTCACGTCAAAATCATGAGCCTGAGCCCGCTCGGCGACAATCACGTCGAAATTCTTCCCGGCACGGCCAAAGCTCCCGTTGCTCCCGATGGTTCCCAGCTCGTTTCCGAAAACTATATCGATTTCAACGCCATCACTGCCCAGATCAATGAGCTGGGTCCTCACGCCACAGAGCTCATCGCCACTTTGAACGATCGGGCCACCGAACTGAAAGTCACCGTCGAGCGCGTCAATGATCTTCTCAGCGTTCAGAATCGCGCCAATCTTTCCGCCACTCTCGCCAATACTCGCGGCATGCTCGAAGAGGATCGCCCAGCTCTTCACGCAACCCTTCAGCACATCAATTCTGTCAGTGAGAAGCTCGAGCCCCTCCTGGCCGATTTCCGCAAGACTTCCGCCGAAGCCAACAAAGCTATCGATCACATCGATTCCCTGGTTGGCGAAAATCGCGCCGACATTCGCCAGGCCGTCACCGAGCTTCGCCGCACTCTCACCAACATGACCGATCTCACCTCGCACCTGAATCAGACCCTTGACGTCAACTCTGACAATATCGACGAGCTGCTCGATAATTTCCGCCACGTTTCTGAAAATCTTAGGGAGTTTACCAACACCATCAAGTCTCGTCCCTATACGCTTATCCGCTCTTCCAATCCCCGCGAACACAAACCCGGTGAGAATCAATGAGTTCGCGTCGCCCCCACATTTTCCTGTTTTGCGTTCTGTTCGTCGCAGGCTGTGGTGCGGCTCGTCCAGCGAAGTACCACCAACTCACCGTTCCCGCTGATACCGCCGCAGACCCACACGGCGACGTCTATCCCGTCGCACTTGTCATGGGTCCGCTATTGTCGTCACATCTCTACCGCGAAGATCACATCGTCTACAGTTCGAACGGCGAGGACATGGGCATCTACGAGTATGAGCGCTGGGTAGAGCCTCCCACCGAGATGATCCAGGAAGTTCTTTTTCGCGCACTGCGATCCTCCGGCCGCTTTCGCGCCGTATATGCTCAGCACAGCAGCGTCCGTGGAGACTACCTCCTGCGCGGCCGTCTTTATGACTTTAAGGAAATGAATGGCTCGTCCATGGAAGCGCGTCTCTCACTTGAGCTTGAGCTCCGCGACGTCAAAACGGGCAACACGGTCTGGACTCACCTCTATAATCACGACGAACCCGTCAGTGGTAAAAAGGTCTCCGCCGTTGTCGCTGCGCTCAACCGCAACGTCCAGCGCGCCACAAGCGAATTGACCGCCAGCCTGAGCGAGTATTTTTCCGCCCATCCGCCAGCCGCCCCGCCCCCTGCGCCCCAGTAACGCACGAAAATCCTCTGATCCGCGCGTTCCTGCGCGTACCTCCGCGCTCTTTGCGTCCCTTTATCCTGAGCATCGAAGGGTGCGTTATCTGTTTCCGTGTTTTTCTTCCCTGGTCTTTAACTAACGCGCCGCAGTGTCAGCAGCGTGACGTCGTCCTCGAGCTCCGGGTCTCCCCGATGCCTTTGCACCCGCTGTAACAACGCCTGCGAAAACTCGTCTAACCGCGCCGGTTCCGCCAATCCGCACAAAGCGTCCTGCGCGACCGCGAGAAATCCCTTCGCCGTTAGCTGCTCCCCAGCCGGTGACATCGCCTCCGTCGCCCCATCCGAAAACGCTAAAATCATATCTCCCACGTTCAACCGGATGCTCTGCTCCGTGTACTGCTCTCCGGTAATAAATCCTAGCGGCAGATTCTCCAGTCCTTCGCCTAACTCGCAGAATTTCTCTTCTCGCGCTCTCCATACCAGCATCCGAGGATGCGCCGCGTATGCAAAATTAAATTCACCGCTCATTCCGTCATAGGTTCCGGTAACCACTGTCGTCAGCCGCAATCCTCCGGCATCGTTTCCCGTACCCAGCGTGAACTCGTCATTTAAGGCCGCCAACAATCCCGACGTATCGCGAATATCGTGGAATTTGTGGAGCAAATGATGCACATGCCGCGCCACCGCGCTCGCCACGTATCCGTGGCCCACGCAATCCGCCAGCACCACGCGCGCCACATTGTCGCTGCAGGAAAAAACCGCGGCCAAGTCCCCGCCCTCATCTCCGCCGGACGGCACCGCGATCACATCGGCTTCTAACCCCGCCAATTCCAGCGAGCGATGCGCTCTCTCGTTTCCCGCCCAAAGCTCCATGCAACCAAACGGGCGCGCCACCGAAGTGGTGCACTCCAGCTCATTTTTCTCAATCTTCTTGAATTTCATGACAAAACTAATGTAGCACTACTTGTGGAGTGGGGCGGTCTAGTCACTTCTTATCTAAAGTCCGGTCCAAATTAAACGCTGCGCTAATCAGCGCCAGATGCGTAAACGCCTGCGGAAAATTCCCCAGCGCCTCCCCCTGCGAACTCGTCTGCTCCGCATACAATCCCAAATGATTCGCGTATCCCAGCATGCGCTCAAACAGCAGCCGCGCCTGATCCAGTATTTCGGGATCGGCCATTCCTGCTCGCGTCATCCCTTCAACCAGCCAAAACGAGCACATATTAAATGTTCCTTCCTCGCCGGCCAGTCCATCGATCTTTGGATCCGGGGGATACCGGTATACCAGCCCATCGCTCACCAGCCCGCCTTCCTTCGGGCTCTTCATGATTGCTCGGATCGTATTCAGCATCCGCGGATCGGTCGGCGCCATAAAGAAAACCAGCGGCATGATCAACACGGACGCGTCAAGGTCCTCGCTTCCATAGAATTGCGTGAAGGCTCGCCGCCTATCGCTCCATCCGCGCGTCATCACTTCCTCGTATATCTTGTCGCGCTCACGAGTCCATCTCTCGCGGTTCGCCGGAAACGAGCGTTTATCCGCCAATCGGACTCCGCGGTCCAGCGCCACCCAGTTCATCAGCTTCGAATAAACAAAATGTTCCTGCCTGTTGCGCATCTCCCAGATCCCTTCGTCTGGGTTTTTCCAGTTGTCGCACACCCAATCCAGTCGATCCCGGATCCTCGTCCAGAAATCGTACGAGATCGGCAGCACATATTTGTTGTAAAGGTAGAGCGAATCCATCAGCTCGCCGTAAATATCGCTCTGATATTGCTTGTACGCCCCATTTCCAATCCGCACCGGTCCCGACTTCCTGTGCCCCTCCCAATGCTTCAGTTCCTGCTCCGGCAATTCGGGATTCCCATAAATCGAAAAAAGTGTGGGGATCTTTTCGTCCCGTTGCGTATGTTTTGCCACGTAGCTCCGTATCCACCTTACGAACCCCTCCGCTTCTTCCGTAAACCCGAGGCGCACAAACGCATACACCGTGAACGCCGCGTCGCGTAGCCACGTATACCGATAATCCCAATTTCGCGGACCGCCGATCACTTCGGGCAAGCTGGTCGTCGGCGCCGCGATAATCGCGCCCGTCGGTTCGAACGTAAGCAATTTCAGCACCAGCGCCGACCTTTCCACCCGCTCGCGCCAACGTCCGCGGTATGTACACGCCGAGAGCCATCGATGCCAATATTTCACCGTGTGTTGAAACAGCTCTTCGCCCTCCCTCTCCGATGCCGGACACGCTGCCTCACCGCTCACTTCATCGCTCACCGTGAACACATGCGACTTTCCTTCCTCAAGCTCAAGTTCCGCAACAACGCTTCCGTCTCCTCCGCTTCGCAGCGACGCTACGCAGCACAGGTGGAGGCTTTGCTTACCCGCACGGAACGTCGCCCCACTCCCGTGCAGCTGCACCTCGTGTGACTCTCGCCCATAGTCAAACGCCGGCTGGCAGATCATGCGCACTTTCACTGTGCCGCGCACGCATCGCACTCTCCGGTATAAGACGTGATACCACTTCGACTCCGGCGGCAATCCCACAGGCATAAAATCCTCGATCTCCGTAATCCCGTCCGCGTGCAGAAATCGCGTCACCAATATGTTTGTCGAAGGCCAATAAAATTGCCGCGACTTCAAGTGTTCCGCGACCGGTGCAATCTGGAATCGCCCGCCCTTTTTATCGTCCAAAATTGCCCCAAACACGCTGGGCGAATCGAAATTCGGTGAGCAATACCAATCAATCGAACCATTCATGCCCACCAGCGCCGCCGTTCGCATGTTCCCGATAATCCCGTAGTTCTCAATCGGCTGATAAGCCATGACCCTCGTCTCGCATTGGAATGTCTCCGCAACCCCGCCACAGAGTAGATTCGCCAAACCTCGAAAACGACGCGAACCCGTAGGGGCGCAGCCCGCCTGCGGCAGGCATTGCTGCGGCCCATCTCGGCAAGATGTAGGATTTGGCTAATCGATTGTCTTGCTGGCGCGCACTGTCATCGACCAGTCCTCGCCTGTATATTGGGAACTGCACACGCGAAGCTCCCATGGACCTCCGCCCCGCCTCCATCCTCCGCTGGCTCTTCGATCCCGCTCAGGGCGACCGCGACCGCCTCCTCCCGCGCTGGCTTTTTCTCCGCGCGCTAGGCCTCATCTATTTCTCCGCTTTCTATTCGCTCCTCTTCCAAGTCCGCGGCCTGATTGGTCCAAACGGCATTCTCCCCGCCGCCGAATATCTCCGCGCCGTGACAAATTCCTTTGGCGCCGCGCGCTTTTGGTATGCGCCCACGCTCCTCTGGTTCTCCGCCAGCAATCACACGCTAATGGCCATCGCTTGGGCCGGACTCCTCGCCTCACTTTTTCTCACCATCAACATTTTTCCGCGCGGCATGCTCCTGATTTGTTTCATCGGCTTTCTCTCCTTCGTCAGCGCCGCGTCCGATTTCTCCGGCTACCAATCCGACAGCATGCTTCTCGAAGCCGGCTTTCTCTCTCTCTTCCTGGCCCCGCCCGGGTTTCGTCGCGGCCTCGCGCCAAACAGTCCGCCCATCCGCGCCAGCATTTTTCTTCTCCTCTGGGAATGGTTCCGCATCTATTTCGAATCCGGCATCGCCAAAATCGCCAGCGGCGATCCCCAGTGGCGCCACTTCACCGCCATGGACGAGTATTATCAAAATGGTCCGCTGCCCACCTGGATCGGCTGGCACGTTCAGCATCTCCCGCATTGGTTTCACGCCGCCACGGCGTTCGGCACTCTCGCCCTCGAACTAGTTCTTGTCTGGATGCTTTTCTTGCCCCGCCGATTCCGCATCATCTGTTTCTTCATCGTCACACCGTGGCAAATCGGCATAATCCTCACCGCCAACTACACCTTCTTGAACTACCTAGTCCTCGCCTTGGGCATCTTTCTGCTCGACGACCGCTTCCTCGCTCCGTTCTTCGCGCGTTTCGTCCCGCAATCCTGGCGAGCGCACCTGCCCCCATCCACGCAAACAGTCGCCGAAGCACCTGCCGCGGCAGAAACGCCGGCGCCACACTGGCAGCAAACCTGGGCTCGCCAGTTGGCCGCCGTCAAACTCGCTCTCACCTCGATAATGTTCCTCTGGCTCCTCTACTCCAGCACCGTGCTCCTCCTCCTGATGATCTGGCGCGACGCCCCATTCTCGTACGCCCCTGTCGCCGCGCTCCAGCCATTTCGCGTGGCCGACCGCTACGGCCTATTCGCCGTAATGACTCGCGGCCGCTACGAAATCGAATTTCAAGGCTCGAATGACGGCGAGAATTGGATCGCTTATCCATTCCGCTACAAGCCACAAAATCCCCACGAGGCTCCGCGCATCTACGCCCCCTACCAGCCGCGCTTCGATTGGAATTTGTGGTTCGCATCTCTCGGCCACTGGCGCTCCAACCCCATCGTCCCGCGCGCCGAAGAGCGCCTCCTCGAAGGCAGCCCGGACGTCCTCGCGCTATTCGCCGGCAATCCCTTTCCGCAGCCGCCGCGCCAAATCCGCGTCCTGCTCTGGCAATATTGGTTCACTCCGATGCAAGAAAAGCGCGAGCAAGGCCTGTGGTGGCGCCGCCAATTGCTAGGCAACTACGCCCCAACTCTCGCGCGTGATGCAAACGGTCGCATCGTTGCCATCGAATGGCCACCAGAACCACCGCCCCGCCAATGACGTCCTCCGCCAAATCGCGTCTGCCGTCGCGATCTGAAGCCCTCGCCACAAAAGTTGTAGGGGCGTGCTTTAGCGCGTCCCAGTCCGTAAGGACAAGCCGGCGATGAAATCGAAATCACAACAGCACCGCCAAGCCGCCGTAATAGGCGCCGGAGCCAACGGCCTTTCCGCTGCCATAACCCTCGCCCAAACCGGGGCTCACGTCGACGTCTTCGAAGCCGAACCGACACCCGGCGGCGCAGCACGCACGCTCGAGCTAACCCTACCCGGCTTCCTCCACGACTTCGGCTCCGCCGTCCACCCGCTCGCCGCTGGCTCCCCGTTTTTCTCTTCGCTTCCGCTGCAAGCTAACGGCCTCGAGTGGATTCACTCGCCCGCTCCCCTAGCCCATCCCTTTGACGACGGCACAGCGGTAACGCTCGAGCGCGACCTGCGCACCGCCGAATCTGTTCTCGGCCAAGACGGCAATCGTTGGCGCCGCCTGATGCAGCCCTTCGCAGAACATTGGTCCGTTCTCGCCGCTGAAATCCTCCGCCCGTTGAATGTATTCACCTCGCATCCGTTCCTGCTCGCACGTTTCGGTTTGGCAGGATTTCCCCCGGCAAAATTCCTCATGCAGCTTTTCCACAGCGAACGAACCAAAGCTCTCTTCGCCGGCCTCGCCGCCCATTCATTCCTCAGCCTTGAAGAGCCGCTGAGCGCCGCGTTCGGCGTAGTTCTCGGCGCGGCCGCGCACGCCGTCGGCTGGCCCATTCCGCGCGGCGGCGCGCAATCCATCACCAGCGCGCTATGCGCTCACCTCGCCTCCCTCGGCGGCACCATCAAAACTTCCACGCGTATCGAAGATTTATCCGCGCTCGAAAACTACGACGCCATTCTCTGTGACGTCACGCCGCACCAGTTACTGCGCATCGCACGCAATCGCTTCCCCACACGATTCGCCCGCCAGCTCGCGAAATATCGCTATGGTCCCGCCGTATTCAAAGTTGATTACGCTCTCCACCACCCGGTTCCCTGGAAATCACCGGACTGCGCGCGCGCCGCCACCGTGCATCTCGGCGGCAGCTTCCAGGAAATTGCCGCGTCCGAATACGACATGCGCCACGGCCGTCATTCCGAGCGGCCCTTCGTG
>Ga0210410_10001058_pt1 | contig 26683 bp, 16 predicted proteins | sample IncBWC4MmetaG_FD_161058 | JGI IMG/M metagenome (GOLD analysis project Ga0210410, IMG submission 161058) | Forest soil microbial communities from Barre Woods Harvard Forest LTER site, Petersham, Massachusetts, United States - Inc-BW-C-4-M | ecosystem: Environmental > Terrestrial > Soil >... | reverse complement strand
GGCCCGCACCAGCTAGCCCAAATATTGACCAGCACAACGTCGCCCTTATGATCGGCCAGGCGCTGGGTCTTCCCGAGAATGTCCACGGTATCGAAGGGCGGCGCGGCCACGTCGTGCATCGCCAGGTTTCGCGACTGCTTCGAACGCGTGATGCCGTCGCTCACGGGATGCCAAGCGAGGCCGAGCGAGAGAAGCGCAAGAACGAGACCAATTTTTCCGGATAGAGAGAGCGTGTGCTCGCGGCGGTCCTTCAGGGCGAGCGCGAGCGTGACAAAAAACGGCACAGTCATCGCGAGCGTCGACAAGGAGAGACGAAACAACCAATCCTTTTCGCGGTCGGCACTGAACCGGGTCAGGGTCCCGTAGACGAGCACATGAAGCAAAAGGGCTGCCAGCGGTGAAAGGATACCGCACACAAGCACTCGGTGTTTGGACAGTTTGCTCATGAACCGCTATTTCGTTTTGCCTCGAAAGCGGCAGTTTACAGTCAGTCTCGTCCGCTTGCAACGCTGTGGCAATGATTTTCATCCGGCAGTTTCCCTCTCCCAAACCAAACCGAGGGTGGCCCATCCTAGCGCGTTCTTTGCGCTATGTGGGAAACGATGCCGCCAACGCGACCTCTGGCAGCATCAAAATAACTCTGTCATTCCGCCGGTAGCGAAACAACTCTGTCATCCCGACCGGAGCGAAGCGGAGTGGAGGGACCTTGTGTTTTGTCTGATCGCCCGGACTAACGTGTGTCCAACCTACGATGTTTGGGGAAGACCCGGTTTCAGCCGGGCCGACACGATCCCCCTGAACCCCGGGCTTCAGCCCCTGAGGGACCTGCCTACGCGACGGGGAAGACCAGCACGCCAGAAATCGAATCGCAGCGGACGGCGCGTCGCCCAATGCTTTTCCTCTCCCAAACCAAACCGAGGGTGCCCCATCCTAGCGCGTTCTTTGCGCTAGGGTGGGAAACGATGCTCCCAACGCGACCTCTGGCGCACCAAAATAACTCTGTCATTCCGCCGGTAGCGAAACAACTCTGTCATCCCGACCGGAGCGAAGCGGAGTGGAGGGACCTTGTGTTTCGCCTGATCGCCCGTGGACTAACGTGTGTCCAACCTACGATGTTTTGGGAAGGGCCCCGCTTCAGCCGGGCCGTCACGATCCCCATGAACACCGGGCTTCAGCACCTGAGAGACCTGCCGACGCGACGGGAGAGACGATCACGCCAGAAATCGAATCGCAGCGGATGGCGCGTCACCGGGAGCAGGCTGGCGTCTTCCACCGTCGTGCGGATAGGTCCAGTCGAGAAAAATCCCCGCCCATGCGCAGGTTGGACGGGCCGCCCTCCAGAGTAAAATGAAAACGATGGTGGGTATTCGTCAACATGAGAGCTAGAGTGTTCGTAAGCTGCGGCCAGCGTCCCGATGAAAAGGAGGTTGCGAGCAAAATAGGCAAGCTCTTAGAGAGTCGGGGCTTCGACGTGTACATTGCCATCGATGTGCAGACGATTCTTGAAATCAACGCCGGAATCATCCGCGAGCTAAAGGGCAGCGATTGCTACTTATTTGTCAATTTTCGACGTGAACAGATCGGCAGCAGGTATCGAGGGTCACTATTCTCCAACCAGGAACTTGCCATAGCCTACGCCCTCGGTTTCGAACGGATACTCGTGATCAACCAGGAAGGCATTTTGCCGGAAGGAATACTTCGCTATATTGGGATTAATACAGAGACATTCGTCGGTTTCGACGACTGCTATCCTACCGTCGATCGTGCGCTGGATCGCTCCGGCTGGACCGCCGACTACTCCAGGCGGCTGAAAGCGGGCCAGCTTCGCTTCTCTGATGAGTTGATTCGATACGGCAACCTCACGGGTCGTTTTCTGTATCTCGACATACAGAATGGTCGTCCTGACATCGCCGCATTAGAAGCTACCGCCAGATGCTCTGAATTTGGGCCGATCGGACGGGCCCTCACGCCATCCCCCATACGCAGTCCGCTGAAAGCAACCGCATTTCCTGGCTTTTCTCACACGATTTTTCCGGGGTCCTACGAGGCATTCGACCTCCTTTGCGTTGGGACTTACAGCAAACCGGAGCTAAGCTTCTTAGCACCGCCAGCCAGCGGCGCCTTAGTCGAACCGGAGACGGCCCGTGAAGAAACAGGTGTATTCCTGAATACGGCTCTGGATGTCGTCGGTGCGCCGCGCCTGCCGATAACGACAGGAACATGGAATCTCCGGTACGAGTTTTTTGCGATCGACTTCCCCGTTCTCTCGGTTTCGGTCGAGCTCACACTAACAGACCGGAACCAGCCCAGAGCTAGGATACTCAATCAGGAGACAATGTAGTCTAGCTGTCAGAAGGGAAGCCACCCCGGCCTATTCGCCGGATGGTGTGTTTCCTCCGGTTGGGCGCTAGATGTGAGACTCGAACACTCGAAGCATCTCCGGCATTCAATGCGCCGTGCTCCCCTCCCAAAGCGCGAAAGCCACGAACCACGAACCGTGTAGTCGCGACGGCTACCTCAGATGATGGCCTTTACCCCACTCTGGCGGATGATGTCTTTTCTGAGTCCGGCGACCATATTGAAGACACGGTCGCGCCCAGGACTAGCGGCTGGACTTTCGAATACCTTCTGAATGGTCTGGACGACCAGCGACACACCCGCAACACCGAGGGCAACGTGCGGGGCAACTGCAGTCCCAATCATTGACACGAGCCCGCCCACATACAGCGGCGCCCACCCCTTAAAGTTTCGGGCATAACGCGACTTCCTGAACGTCTGGTACTCCTTCCCGAATTCTTGGGCCGTTGCTTCGACCTCGGCGGTAAGCCGTCGGGGATCCTGAATGTGGTTAAGGCGATTGATCCGAGCTAGGTCCGCTGTCAGTTCCTTGAACGCACCGCGAATAGATGCATACGAATTGCGGAGATCCCGATACTCATTCAGCTTGAGTGTCGCAACTTCTGCGGGAATGAGGATGGACGTCAAAGCAGCCAAGACTGCTCCTTCCGCTCCACCGAGGGTGGGCGTTCTTCGCACACCAAGACCATTGAGTGCCGTCAGAGCAAATGGGACCGGCTTATCAGTGATAGCGTCCAAGCCAGTTCGACGGGAAATATTCTCCGCAATGCCAGAAAGGATAAGGTCACTGGCAGACGCATCGACAACAATGAATCCCTCACGGTCAGCAATTTTTTCAAGTCCCGGGATTATCAGCCCATTGCGACGCAACTCTCTGCGAATGACAGGCGATATTTTGGCAGTGTGAAGAAATACGTGTCCCGCGATCGAAACTGATAATTCAGAGATCTCGATCACAATTTTCTTCTTCTTTTTCTTTGGCCCACGAGACCGCGCCAGAAAAGCGAATGCCTTCGCGAGACGAGGAAGGTTGTCACGTTCGATCGCGATATCGCCTTCTTCGGGAGAAATCGCAGATAGACAGCCAGGGATGGAATTCTGAAGGGCCAAAAGGTCTTCTGGGTCATGCAGTTCTACGTCTAATGGAACTATCCGAGTGACTTCGTCAGCTAGTAAGAGAATTCTGCGCAGCCAAACCGCGTCAGGGTGGAAGTCCGGATAATACAGTACGGTGTAGGTTTTCATGATCGAAAGTCTGGGTACAACGTCGACGGGGAAGAGCCCTATTTTAGCATCGCGCTCTTCGACGTCTAGGCTCGCGAGTCTGCTTACGCAAACAGAAATTCCTTCGTCCGCAACTCTTTGATCGTATCCCTCAGCTTCGCCGCTTTCTCGAACTCGAATCGTTTGGCGGCTTCGCGCATGTCGCTTTCCAGTTTGACAATGTAGGCATCCAGGTCTTCTTGCGACTTGAATTCGGGGATGCCCTCGGTCTCGCCGCCGGTTAGGTCGGTATAGTCGGCCTCGATGATGCGGGCGAGCGACATGTCGAGCGGGCGGATGATGGACTCGGGTGTGATCCCATTGGCTTCGTTGTAGGCTTCCTGGATGGCGCGCCGGCGGTCGGTTTCGCCCATGGCTTTTTTCATCGAGTCGGTCATGCGGTCGGCGTAAAGGATGGCCCGGCCATTTAAATTGCGGGCACAGCGGCCCATCGTCTGGATGAGCGCACCGCTTGAGCGCAGAAAGCCTTCTTTGTCGGCGTCGAGAATCGCGACCAGCGAAACTTCGGGCAGGTCGAGCCCTTCGCGCAGCAGGTTGATGCCGATCAGCACGTCGAACTCGCCCTTGCGCAGGTCGCGCAGGATCTTCACCCGCTCCAGGGTCTCGATCTCGGAGTGCATGTAGCGGCACTTCACGCCCACTTCGCTGTAATACTCGGCCAGATCTTCGGCCATGCGCTTGGTCAGCGTGGTGACGAGCACGCGCTCGCCGCGGCTGGTTCGTTCGCGGATTTCATGCAGCAGGTCGTCAATCTGTCCCTTGACCGGACGCACTTCGACGGGAGGATCGACCAGCCCTGTGGGACGGATGATCTGCTCGACCACCACTCCCGCCGACTTCGTCAGTTCGTACGGGCCCGGAGTCGCCGAGACATAAATCATCTGCCCCATGCGATGCTCGAACTCCTCGAAGGTAAGCGGACGATTGTCCAACGCCGAAGGCAAACGAAATCCATATTCCACCAGCGTCTCCTTGCGCGAGCGGTCGCCGTGATACATGCCATGTAACTGCGGCACAGTCTGATGCGATTCATCAATGAACATCAGGTAGTCGCGGGGAAAGTAATCGAGCAGAGTCGGGGGTGGCTCCCCGGGAAGGCGTCCGGTAAAGTGCCGCGAGTAGTTTTCGATGCCATGGCAGTAGCCCATGGACTTGATCATCTCGAGATCAAACATCACCCGCTGATGCACCCGCTGCGCCTCGACCACGCGCCCCTGCTTCTCAAGTTCCGCTTCCCACCACTTCAATTCTTCTTTGATCGAGTCGACGGCCTTGTTCCGGGTTTCCGGTTTCATCACGTAATGGGTTTTAGGATAAATCGGCAACCGCATGTACTTCTGCTTCACCGTCCCAAACAACGGATCAATCTGCGAGAGCGCCTCAACCTCATCCCCCCACAATTCGACCCGATAAGCCATGTCATCGTAAGTAGGGAAGATCTCGATCACATCCCCGCGCACCCGAAACGTTCCTCGCCGAAAATCGCCGTCGGTGCGCTCATAAAGAATCTCGACCAGCTTGCGGGTAATGTCCTCGCGCTTGATCTTTTGCCCCTTCTCCAAAAACAACATCATCCCGTAATAAGCCTCAGGCGAGCCCAACCCATAAATGCACGACACCGAAGCCACAATCAGACAATCCCGCCGCTCAAACAAAGACCGCGTAGCCGAAAGCCGCAACTTGTCGAGCTCATCATTGATGGTAGCCTCCTTCTCAATGTAAAGATCCGCCGCAGGAACGTAAGCCTCCGGTTGGTAGAAATCGTAGTATGAGACGAAGTACTCTACGGCGTTTTGGGGGAAGAAGTTTTTGAATTCGTGGTAGAGCTGGGCGGCGAGGGTTTTGTTGTGGGCCATCACCAGCGTGGTGCGGTTTAGCTGCTCGATTACCTTGGCGGCGGTGTAGGTTTTGCCGGAGCCGGTTACTCCTAAGAGAACCTGGTGCTGTTCGCGATCGAACAGGCCTCGAGTCAGGGATTCGATGGCTTTGGCTTGATCGCCTTTCGGTTTGTAGTCGCTTACTAGTTTGAAGTCCATGGGGGCTGTTGGCTTTCAGTTTTCAGTTCTCGGTTGCCAGTTCTCAGCAGGGGTCCACCTGCAGAATGGGATTTCGGCTAGTGGGCATCTCTTGATTATAGCGGACGAAGGTGCGGTGATTTCGCGGTTCGATTCAAGGCAAACGGCGCGGAGATTGAATCTCCGCGCCGTGGGGCGAACTGGATGCTTAGGGGAGGGTGAATTTGACTGTGATCTGGGTTTGAATTTCTACGGGCTGGTCGTTCAGATAGTAGGGTTTGTATTTCCATTTTTTGACCGCATCGATGGCGGCGCCGGACAGGGCCGAATCGCCGCTGAGCAGTTTTACTTTGGTGATGCTGCCATCTTTGCCGATGTTGGCGAGAAGTTCGACTGCGCCCTGGACGTGCATTTGTTTGGCTAGCGGAGGGTAGACGGGCTCAACTCTTTTGATGAGCAGGCCCTGTGATACTCCTTGCGATACCTTCAGTTGTTGCGCGGGCTGGGGCAGGTTTGCCGGGGTTGAACTCACTAATCCAGAGAGAGCCTGGTCGCTGGCTTTCGAAGATGCCAAAGACCCGAGAGCAGGCGGTTGCGCCGAGTCCTCGGGCGCGGGATTGCGTCGAGCCGGGATTGGAGCCTGGTTCTTGACCACCATGGGTGCTTGTGTCTTGGTGTTTTCGGGGTTTCTGACGACGGTGTCCGAGGCAATGATGGAAGTTGACTTCTTCGGCGCGGGACGACGCGGTTCGCTCGTGGAAAGCGTGATATCGGGACCTTGTTCGACGGCGGGAGCGGTGTCTGTGCTCGCGGGCTGCGACGGTGTTGATGCAGCAGGTGTATCCAGCGCCGGACTCGCGGGTGGCGGAACAGTCGGAGGCTGAACCTGAACTGGAGCGGTCGGCGACGGCGCCCTCAGGTTTTGGGCGGCCGGGGTGCCGTTTGCTGGATGCAGCTTGGTCCAACCGACATAGCCGATGGCGGCAGCTGCAACTACGAGGGCGGCGATCAAGATGAACTTCTTACTGCCGCTGGATGCAGTGCTGGGTGCGCGGCCAAGCGAAGAAAACGCTGGCGCGTCCACGGGTGTTGCGTGAGCTTCTCCGATTGGTTCCGGCAATGATTTCGCCGGTGCGGCGGCGGCTGCTTGACCGGATGGCATCCCGCTGGAGTAGGAACGGCCCATCGCGGCGTCGGTGCTGTGCCCCGGAGTTGGAAGTTTTGCGGTCGCAGGAGAATCGTCATCCAACCTTCCGGCGGCTTCGGCGGCGCGCTTGAGAGCCGCAGCCATCGGTCCGGCTGCGGGCTTAGCAATTGGTTGCCAGGGATATTCTTTTGAAGGGGCAGGTGCAGGGGTGGGATCTGCTGCGCGATTCTTATTCCCCAGCGGGTCGGGCATGGATTCCAGCAAAGCTGCTTCCGCCGGTTCTGGCTTGGTTTCGGGTTCATCTTCAACCTCGAAAACGGAGGCACTGATCGCAGGAATCGGAGATGGAGGTGGTTGTGCCGGCAAGTGTGAAGATGCCGGTTTCAGCTCTGGAACCTGCGTAACCGAAGGACGCTTGGCTTCGAAGTTAGCGACGGGAGGTCGCGGCGCAGCAGGCGCAATGCCCGCGGGTTTCGTCGCCTCGTTTTTCCGCAGCAGGCCGCGTGCGACCCGCAGCGTGCCCTTGGATTGTTCAACATTAATGGGTTTGGTCAGAACCAGGTTGGCGCCGATGCGGAAGGCTTTTGCGACCCCAGTTTGGCCTTCAACTACGGCAACGGCAAGCGAGGCTTGGTTGGATCCAGAATTGTGTGCACTCTTGAACAACAAGGCAGCATTCTGCTCGTTATCACAGTCCACTACGATGGCGTCATAGTGCTCTGCCATGAGCTTCTTAACCGCGGCGAAAGGCTCGTTGCAGGGCTCAACCCGAAACTCCAGGTCGCTCAAAACCTGCGTGACCACGCGAGCAGTTTTCTCATCCGGGCAGAATAGAAGGGCTTTGTAGCTCATTTTAGAATCGTAGGTACTGTGGTATGGACCATCAAGTTACGGAGGTAATTGGCACGTACTTTGCGAAGAAGAAGAGCAAACTCAGCCTGGCGGATTGTTCAAACGGGATAACGAAAGTCCAGTTGTCAGTTCCCAGTTCTCGGTTCTCAGATTGAAAGCTGAGTCGATTCGCCTCGACCCTGGCTGGCCTTTCCGGAGCCGCATTACAGTGGTACGCACCCTCAGGTTACCGAAGTAACCCTCAGAGACTTGGTTCTTTTGGCAAATTGACATACTGTGAGTGCGTGTATCTTTGTTATCTATGACCCTGGTTATTTATGACCCTGCTTGAGAAGATTCCTACAGTTGTAACGGTGGCGGTGCTGGTCGGCATTTTTCTGGCGCTGAAGCGGCACAGCCACTCGGCGCGTCTGCAACTGTGGATGGTCGCGTGGTTCCTCATCTTTACGCATTTTGTGGCGCAGATGCTGGAGCCGGCGACGGGAGACGTTGCGCCGTATCTTCTGGCGATCGATTTGGGTTCGCTGCAAGCCGCTGCGGTGGCGTTTGTGGTGTCGGTCTCGGCTGTCGCGGAGGATAGACGCAAGCGAACTTTGATGCTGCTGGTCACCGGCATACCTTCGGTGACCTATGCGATTCTGGCGAGTTACGATCTGCGCCTGCGCTGGCCCTATGTGGTCTGCCTGCTGGCGTGTTTCATCGGCGGGATTCTGTTTCTGTTCTGGGTGCAGAAGTTCTCGGCGTATGCAGTTTCGATTGCGCTGGCGGGCTCGGCAATTGCTGTTTGGGCCATTCGGGCCGCGGTGCTTGGCTCTTTTGATGAGGGATTGACGGCGCTGCTGGGGTTGGGGTTTGCGTTGCCTGGAGTGTTCCTTTGCCGAAACTACTGGCGTGCTTCGCCCGGTATTCTCACAACCGCGGGCGGGTTTTTCTGCTGGGGGGCTGTGTTTCCGGTCGGGATGCTGCTGGATCGCATTGCTCCCCACGCGAACGTCCCACCAGAACTTTGGAATACTCCGAAAATGTTTGTTGCCTTCGGCATGATTTTGGCCATCGTCGAAGATAAGTCCAAGTCGATCGAGAGCATGCAGCGCAAGCAGCGTGCGCTGAATGATCAGCTCGAACGCTTCTCGACGATTACCTCGCAACTGCTCAGTGGCGCGACCGTGGACTTGCTTTGCAACGAGATAGCTTCAGCTATCACCGACGTGAGCAATTTCCGTTGCGCCGTGATCGAACTCGACAGCGGCGGCCATGGTTTGCGAGTGGCGGGAGCCAGCGGATTGGCGCCCGCTGCGCTCGCCCTGTTGGAAAAGAAAGCTCGCCTGTGGAGCGCGGACGACATCAAGGATTTCTGCTCGCGCGGCCGCCAGGTGGGGCAGAATTCGTTTTTGCTCTCGCAGGCAGAGGCGGCTAAGTACGATCCTCTGAAGAGTTCGCTGGGGTACGATCCGAATCCTTACTGGAACACGGGAGATGAATTGCTGATTCCATTGTGCTCAGCGCGTGGTGGTTACCTGGGCTGCATCGCGCTGGATGATCCGCGCGAAGTGGAAGCGGTCACCGCCCCGGAGTTGGCGCGAATCGAATTGCTGGCGGCTGATCTTGCGGTGGCTCTCGAGTTGAAGTCGTTGCAGAGCCAGTTGATTCGCTCGGAAAAACTTGCGGCTCTGGGGCAGTTAGTGGCGGGCGTTGCCCACGAGTTGAATAACCCGCTTACCGCCGTCATGGGCTACGGCGATCTGCTCAGCGAAGATGTGCCCATTGGGGCTCCGCGGGACCGGCTGGATAAGTTGGTCAACGAGAGCCGCCGTATGAAGAAGATTGTGGAGAACCTGCTGCGGTTCTCGCGGCAAAGTACCATGGATCGTCAGTCGGTGGACCTGGCTCCGGTAGTCAAGGACGTACTCACCTTGCGGGAATACTACGCGCACACCCGGGGATTGGAGATTCTCGCAGACATCCGGTCCAACCTTCCGCGAGTAGCGGTGGATGAAGACCAGTTCAAGCAGATTTTGCTGAACCTGGTGAACAACGCCATTGATGCGGTCGAAAATATGGAGGGTCCAAAGCGGATTACGGTGCGCGCCTTTGCGCGTGGGAACCGGGCGATCGTCGAAGTGGAAGATACTGGTCCCGGATTCCACGATTTGAATCGCGCGCTCGATCCTTTTTATACCACCAAGCCCGTGGGCAAGGGCACTGGGCTGGGGCTGAGCATTTGTTACGGAATTATCAAGGAGCACGACGGCGAAATCAGACTGGCGAATCTGCAACCGCATGGCGCGCGAGTGACGGTGGAGTTGCCGCTGGGCGTGGCGAGAGAAACACGCAATGCCGCTAAAGCGGCTGAGATGGCCTGAGCAGGTTACAGCCGCGGAAACCTATTGTTCGTATGCCCCGATGTTGATTGCGCCATTCTGGACTCGGGGATTGCCGGCAAAATCCACCGCTCCCACGACATCCGTGCCAAGGTTGGTGCCGGCTCCGACGGCGGGCGAAGTGGGCTGGATATCCAGATTGGGTGGTGTGCCAAGACTGATGAACTGCGGATCCAGGAACTTGGGCGAGTCGTGGTCCAACTTAGTTACCTTGCGGTAATGCTCGTACCCGATGTACTTTTTGCCCCGCCATATCCACGTGCCGTGGGAACTGCCGGCAGTTGAGTAGTACAGGTTGTAGTCGAGAACGGCAGGGCGGGGCGGCTTTGCAGCGTAACTGTTCAGAAATTGCCCTTCGGTGTTCGCGTAAACAATGTTGTTCTCGAAAATGTTGTTGTTGGCGTAGTGCTGGATCTGGAACTCACCGTTGTTGTTGTCGATTCCTTTCGTGCCATCGCTGAAGAAAGTGTTGTTTACGATGCTGCAATGATCGGTTCCACCGTTCATGGAGGGGTCCGACCCGCCGATGGAGATTCCGTTGCTGTTGCCGGAATAGATCACGTTGTTGCGCGCGGTGACGTGGCTGGCAACGTGATGAAGATGTTCGCTGGTGATTTCGATGCCAATATCGACGTGGTGCAGCAGGTTTTGCTCAATGACGATCCGTGTGCCACCGTCAACGTAGATGCCGTTGGCCGCGTACTGATTGCCGTAGTCGGGGTTTCCGTAGGAAGTGATGTTGTAGACCGTGTTTCCACGAATCACGCCATCGCGCGCCTGGTCGTAACGGGGGTCGGGTGAGATTCCTTCGAATCCGATAGCGTCAATGCCGATGTTGTCATCGTCGTGAATCAGGTTGTTGGTGATGCTGAAGCGTTCCACGTTGCCATCAACCGACACAGTCTCACTGCAACCCGTTTTTGAGTGATCGACTTCGTTGCCCAGGATGGCGAGGCCCGTGATCGAGTCCGGCGCTTTGCTGCCATCCACGGTGACGCCAAAGGCATTCGAGGAACATAACCACGGATTCGTAGGAGCCGTGGTCACAATATCGTGGATATGGTTGTTGACGATCTGGACATTGCTTCCCGAGCCGAAGACCCAGACTCCGATGGGCGTGTCTGCCGTCTTATTCGTTCTGTAGTTGCGAATTCCAAAGTCATTGATCACGATGTAGCTTTGGCTCTCGATGGTGAAGAGGCCCCACTGGCCGCCGGGAATTTTCAACTTCTTGCCATCGACAACTGCGATTTCCCCGGGATAGCTGGAAAACGTAATGAAGCCCGCGGAAGCGGATCCTGAGACCTGAATGCGAACCAGTTTGTTGTAGACGCCGCCGCGAACATAGACCGTGTCGCCGGCGTGGACCGAGTCGGCTGCATGCTGAATCGTTTTCCAGGGTTTCAAAAGCGTGCCTGGATTCGAATCGCTGCCAGAAGTGGACACGTAGTATGTAGTTCCCGACGCTGGTTGGATCACCAGAGTTACCACAGCCGTCGCCGACTTTGTGGGATCTGCCTGGGAGACGGCGGTGATGGTTGCCGTTGCCGGAGTCGGCAAAGTCGAAGGTGCAGTAAATAGTCCTGTGTCGGACACGGTGCCGGTTGTCGAGTCTCCACCGTTCGCATTGTCAACCTGCCAGGTCACCGCAGTATTGCCGGTTCCGGTCACCGTGGCGGTAAATTGCAGAGGTTGGCCTAGTTGGACCACGGCGTAGGTGGGCGAAACGGAGACGCTAACTTTCGACGGATTGCTTGCGCTCGCCGCATAACAACAGAGGATGAGCGGCGCCGCCAGTCTCAAGACTTTTCGAGAGAACGGGACGATTGCGAAGTTGGCCGCCTGGGTGACCTTGCAAGACATAGAAGCGCTCCTGGGCGAGGCTCTAACCCGAGGCAGGATTTTATCGCAATTGTAGATCGAGGTGAACTGCCTGCCGGAGGCGGCGTTCCGGTCAATCCACCTCGCGAACTCCGGCCCCGGCTGATCTTGCCGAGGATTCTTCGTGCTGCTTTTGCCAGTCGGCCTCGGCCGGCACAGGGATCGCGTCCAGTTTTTTCTTCTTGAGGGCGGCGTTAATCGTGGGCAGTTCCTTGTCCGTCAGCTTGCGGAAGTCGGCGATGACGTCCTCCAGTTCATGCCCGAGGGACTCGGTGCGCGCGATCTGGTAGTCGGTGGGGCGGCCCTCGTAACCGTTCACGTCGCCGTACAGGTTGCCGATATGTTCCCGGATGCGTTCTTCGCCGGTAATCGCGCCGCCTTCTTTGGTGGCCACGATCTTGGAGCGGAGGTCATCCAAGTCGGCAGAAAGTTTTTGCAGACGGGCGCGAAGCGGATCCTTCTCCGCGAGCTTGGCGGACCGAGCCCCAGCGGCGTTGCGCACGCCTTCGACGGCACTCACGGCATAGCTCATGTGACCGAGCATCTTGTCTAACTTCATGGCAAGTTCGAATTGCGCCTTGCGATCCTCGACGGTGTACTTGGCGCGGGGATCGAGAACCACTTTCAGGGGCTCGGTGTAGACTTGATCGCCCTTGGTCATCTTGATGGTGTAAGTTCCAGGCAACACGCGGGGGCCTTGCGCAGCCTGGAACAGAGCGCTGGCAGCCGGAGGAACGATTGGCGGGTTAAGCCGCATAGACCACGTTGCCCGGTTGAGGCCGCGATGCTTGCTGCCGGGAATCGTGTCCACCAGCTTGCCATCCTGATCGAGGATCTCGATCTTCAGGTCGCCGAAGATGTGGCGATGCTTCTGGTAGTAATCGATGAAGGCATCGGTGGGCCGGCTGGGTCCGTTGAAGCTCTCGTCGCCTTCGGCCCAGCCTCCGTTGGCATTGAAGTATTGGATGGCGGGCGGGCCCTCGATCAGGGCAGCGTCTTTGGCCATCAGATCGGGGGTCAGCGCGCGCAGTGGAGAGATGTCGTCGATAATCCAAATGCCGCGTCCGTGGGTCGCGAGTACCAGATCGGATTCGCGGGGATGCACTACGATGTCGCGCACCGCCACCGAGGGGAAATTGCTGGCCTTGTACTGCGCCCAATGCTGGCCCGCGTCGACGGAGATCCAGAGACCGAATTCCGTTCCCAGGAACAGCAGGTTGGGATCGACGGTGTCTTCCTTGATCACGTGGGCGTAGCCGAGGACTCCGTTTTCTTGCAGGTTCAGCGAAGTCCAGGTTTTTCCGTAGTCGCTGGTTTTGTAGGCGTACGACTTCATGTCGCCAAAGGTGTGGCGATCAAAAGTTGCGTAGGCTGTAGTCTCATCGAAGCGGCTGGCCTCGACGGTCGAGACCCAGGAATTCTTTTGTAGTTCAGGAACGTTGGCTACGACGTTGGTCCAGGTCTTGGCGCCGTCGCGGGTGATTTGCAGGTTGCCATCGTCGGTTCCAACCCAGATGATTTGACCGTTCTTCGGCGATTCCGAAATCGAGTAAATCGAGGTGTGCATTTCGGCAGAGGAATTGTCGACGGTGACTCCGCCGGATTCTTCCTGCTTCTGCTTTTCGGGATCGTTGGTGGTGAGGTCGGGCGAGATTCGGTCCCAGGACTGTCCATGGTCACGAGAACGGAATAGAAACTGTGCTCCGATGTAGATCGTCCCTTTCTCGTTGGGACTCATGTGAATCGGCGTATTCCAGTTGAAGCGCAGCTTCTTTTCGTTGTAGTCGGGAAGCGGCTGGACGGGCCGGGTTTCCAGGGTGTGCCGATTGACCCGGCCGATGCTTCCACCCTGGTATTCGGCATAGATGTAGTCGGGGTCAGAGGGATCGGCGAAAACCCAGAAGCCGTCGCCGTTGTAAATGTTTTCCCAGCGCGAATTGGTGACGCCGCCGGGATAGGACGAGTCGCCGATCCAGCTGCTATTGTCTTGCAAGCCGCCGTAGACGTGATAAGGATTCGCATCGTCCACGCTCACGTGGTAGAACTGCGAAACCGGCAGGTTGGCCTGGTGTTTCCAGCGAGTGCCTCCATCTTCGCTGCGCCACAATCCGCCGTCATCACCCGTATACACCACATTCGGATTGCCGGGGTCGATCCAAACGTCGTGGAAGTCGCCATGGGCGCCGCCGCCGACGGAACTAAAACTTTGCCCTCCGTTTACACTGAGCATCAGCGGGCCATCTGGTTTGAAGATTTTGTTTTCATCTTTGGGGTCAACGATCAAATTGGCGAAATAGAACGGACGCCACACCATGAATCGCCCGGCATCCATGCGATTCCACGTTTTGCCACCGTCGTCGGAGCGGAACAACGCGCTCTTTTTCGACTCGATCATGGCGTAGACGACGTTCGGCTTAGAGGGCGCCACCGCCAGCGCAATTCGACCCCAGGGTTTGTCGGGCAGGCCCTTGCTGTTTGCGTCGCTCAGTTCGGTCCAATGATCGCCGCCGTCGGTGGACTGGTAGAGTCCGCTGCCCGGGCCGCCGGAGCGGAAGGTCCAGCCCTGACGGCGGAAATCCCACATCGAGGCGAAAATCGTTTTCGGTTCGAGCGGGCTGGTGGCAAGCATGCCGCATCCAGTGGAACCGTTTGCTCCGGCTAGAACTTTGTTCCAGGTTTTGCCGCCGTCGGATGTCTTATAGACCCCGCGGTCGTCACTGTCATTCCAGATGTGGCCGGTGGCGCAGGCAAGGACGTTGTTGCCGTCCTTGGGATCGACCAGAATCTTCGCGATGTGCTCGGAGTCCTTCAATCCCACGCTGGTCCAGTTCTCGCCGCCATCGGTGGACTTGTAGATGCCATCGCCGATGGAGACGCTGTTTCTGGTCCAGCCTTCACCTGTCCCCACCCAAACAGTCTTGGAATTCGAAGGATCAATGGCGACTGCTCCGATGGATTGCACGGACTGGCGGTCGAACACCGGCTTGAATGTGGTTCCGCCGTTCACCGATTTCCAGACTCCGCCGCTGGCTGCCCCCACAAAGACGGTAAGCCGGCCGTTGTCGGTCACCGCCGCCACCGCTGCAATGCGTCCGCTCATGGTCGCGGAACCGATGTTGCGCGCCGGGAGCCCGGAAATAGTGGCAGCATCGAACTTAGCCGTTTGTTGAGCGGCAACTGCCACGGACAGGAACAGCGATCCCACGCCGACTAGTCGCGAGAACGTTCGGAGCGGATTGTAGAATCTGGCGTGAACTGTCATCTGTGTGAAGTCCTCATGGAATGCCAATGTCACAAACAAAACGGCGCGGACGACGAAACGTCCGCTCGCCCTTCTGGGCTACTGCTTCTTCGACGCTTCTTTCTTGAGGGACGCGGGCACGGCGAACTCGGAAACCTCGAGCGGCACGTTTACTTCGATCTTCTCGACCGTGACCGTCTGCCACTGGGTGGGATCGTTCTTAGGACCGGAGGCAACTGAAAACGGAAACATCACACCGGCGATCGGCTTGTAGGAGCCCAGGTCGGAAGCATTTTCCCGCACCGAGCCGCGAATGAATTCCTGGGTTTCCTTGCGAATTTCCAGGTAAGTGTCGGGGTCGAGGTAGTAATAGATGATGTCGCCGTTCTTGAGCGTGAGCTTAAGCCGGAGGGCATCGTCGCCGTCCACGATGTCATGACCCAGATACTCGACTGTGTTTCCTTTGGTTTTGTAATCCACTAGAGGGCCATCGAAGTCGGAGTCAATCAGGAGGTCACGCATATCGTCTTCACCCATGAGTTCGGGTTCCTTGCGGCCGCCGAAAGGCTGAATCTGCCAGCCAGTCGAGCCATCGTAGGCTTGCACTCCAGTCATGCCTTGAAGCGAAAAGGTCTCGCGCACCAGGTTTGGGCGCATGTTTTCCTGACCCGCGGTGGCAATAATGCCGCCGCCAATCAGTTTGCCAGTCATGCGCACCGTCTTGATGGCTCTGATCTTGTCCATCCCACCCTTGGCTTCGATGTTTTTGTTGACCAACTCTTCCGCGGTTTGGGACAAAGCAGAAAGGCTGAAGCAGAAAACTGCGAGCAAAAGAACCAGCCAGTAACGCATGCAGCGTGCTCCTATGTGATGGAAAACAAGATTCTGGCAGAAACGATACTGTACGCTGCTTTGGACGTGTTTGCCAAGTATGCGGAGCAAGTTTTTGGACAAGGCTCGCCTGTGGAAGTCTCCAGTCACCAATTAGCACGGCGGCCCCGCCTGATTGTCGGAAGCAACCCTCGGATTAGAATCACCGGCCACGCGAGACGCGCTGCGCCAACTCAAAAGCAAGCTCAGTCAGCAAAATCATGGGTCAGACGACTGGATTACCCGAGATTCCTACTCTTCTCATCGATCCCCATTGCAGATCTCCACGGAGGTATTGCCCGATACCTTGGAGGCGCCAGACCATCGTCATTTGGCGGTAGGGGAAATGTTCGAAGAAGCAGTAGATCAGAAGGCGCGCGACTTCGCGCCAGTTGCTGTAACGGCGGAAAGTCATTTCTTCCAGCAGCACCGAACCGATGGAAATCAGCGTAGCAAACGCGTAACCGAATAGTAGAAATTGAAGGAAGAATGATTTACTCAGCTCTCCGGCGAGCAGAGCGAGAATGATGGTGGTATATCCGACGACCTCGATGATGGGGGCGAAGAACTCGAAAATCCACATGTACGGAAGGACAAGCCAGCCGACGCGTCCGTAGCGGGCGCGAAAAAGCATGTCGCGGTTGGGCCAGAGCGTGTCGATCAAGCCCTTGTGCCAGCGCGCGCGCTGCCGGGCGAGCGACTTTAAGTCAGTAGGTACCTCGGTCCAACAAGTGGGATCGGGAATAAAGTCAATGTGGTAAGAACGGTGTTCCTCGTGCAGACGGCGATGCATGCGGATAACGAGGTCGAGGTCTTCCCCGACCGCGTGCGTGCGAAAGCCTCCGACTTTCAGGACGAGATCACGTTGAAACACTCCGAATGCGCCCGAGATTATTGGGAGCATGTTGAAGCCTGCCCAGCCTTCGCGGCCGACCAGGAACGCACGCAAGTATTCGATGACCTGCATGACCTCAATCGGACTCTTGGGAAGGCGCACTTCCTCGATTTGATTGTTAACGACACGGGAGCCGTTCAAGACCCGGACAATACCGCCTACGGCTACAACGCGGCCGGGGTCGGCGAACACTCCCGCCATAATGCGGATGAGAGATTCTTTCTCGAGAATGGAGTCGGCGTCGACTACGCAAATGTACGGACTGGTCGCGGCGTTGATACCTGCATTGATGGCATCGGCTTTAGAGCCCGCGGCTTCCTTGTCGAGGACGAACAGGCGCGAATCCAGCGGACTGCGATAAATAGCGTGAAGAGGCGCGGTCGCAATGTCGGCAATATAAAGGATGCGTGCGGTCTGAAGCTGGTAGGCCTGACGCAGTTTTTCTACCGTGCCATCACTCGATCCATCGTTGACAACGATGACTTCGAGGCTGGGATATTCGAGACTAAGCAGAGCTCCGACGCTGCCAACGATGGAGCGCTCTTCGTTGTGCGCAGGGACGATGAGAGTGATAGGCGGAGTGAACGGCGAAGCTTTCACCAACTCCAGCCGCTGACTACCGAGACGATGACGATGGCGGACGTTTTTGACGATGGCAACGATCAGCAAGCCAAGATAAATGAGGTTTGAGAGCACGTAGTAGATGAAGAGGCTATCGTTCGAGATGACGATAAAATGCACGGTCAGCGCTTCCCAGCCGCAGCTGCCGCAACTTTGCTGCTCAGTTCCACCCGTTTTCTCGCTCCCGCGACAACTTCCATCATTGCGGCCTCGGCAGAATGATCGGAAGTATCAAAGCTACTGACAATTTTCTCAATGGCGCCAGAGCGCTCGAGTTCCGAGAGAAATGCCTGGAGAGCATAGTCATCTTTAGTGGCGACGACATCTTCGAGAATCTGTTCCAGTTGCGGCTCCATCCTGGCGAGCGCCCATGCAGCCCGCTGACGCACGTGGCGGTTGGCATCGCAGAGCGCTCGTAGAAGGATTCTGATCTTACCGATATTTTCGATTTGTCCTAGCGCCACCACGGCGCGCAGACGAACAAACCATTCCGGATCGGCGGCCAGGCTATGGAGTGCTGGCAAGGTATATGAGGTGTTGGTATTGCCCAGCGCGCGGGCAGCGGAAGCGCGCACTTCGGGCAAAGGATCTGCCGCCAGAACGAGCAATTCCTCTGCGAAATCAGGTGAGGCCAACTCACCGAGCACGCGGGCCAGCAACTCGCGAACCGGCCCATCCGTATGCTCAACGTAGCTGAACAGTACCTCGGGGTGGGTGCGGCAACAATTTACCAAAGCGTTTTTCAAAGAACGTTCCGGCGCATCAAACTGACCGGTGACGATGCGGTCAAGAATTGGAATGGCGGCTTCCAGGCGGCCGGTGCGGCCGAGGCCACGGACCGCAGCGATACGTGTTTCGTCCAGGCGCGAATCCAGCCCTTCCGCCAGAGCAGGGATTGCTTCCATGGCACGAGTGCGCCCCAATGCCAGCAGGGCGGTTCGTTGCTTCCAGCCGCGTGATGTGCGGGCTTCGTAAATCCGCATATCGAGCAAGCCGCTGACACGCAGACAATCCAGCAGCGGGAGCAGCTTATCGGGGGCCGACATCTCAATGCTGTCGAGCAAGATGGATTCAACGATGTCGCAATCAAGAGGATTGAAGCGCCAGTCTTCGGCGGAGATCGCGCCTGACAGAATGCCGTCCCATTGGGCACGCAAGGTAACGGTGCGTTCATTTCGCGTCCGAAAATAGCGAGCGCGATACCAGCGTCGCAACACGATGAATCCGACCAGGAGAACAATTCCCAATAGCGAAACCAGAATCGCCTGCAGTACCAGGCCAGCGGGCCCGAGTTTTTCGATGGCCCTAAAAATGGATCCCATAACTGAGCCCGAAGCTGCTATCGGTTCGACCCTGGCTGCGATTTTGGCGGCCTATATAGCCGTTGATATCCTGGCGTGCGGCAAACTGATAACGCAGTCCACCGCCGAAGGTGTGGGCGGAGAATCGACCAATCTGATCGATTTGGGCAAAGTTTTCGCTGCCCACGGCGAAGAACACGTTCCCAGTCAGGCGACGTTGCAATGGAAAACCAAGCTTGGTCCAACCGGATGGTGTCCAGTCGACGGGAGTGCTCACAAACCCGCTCCGAGCTCCGGTCACGTTCAGTGACCAAGTCCACGCTCGCGGCAGGTAGACGGTCTGACTTGTGTTGAGGGTCAGGACGTGCGCGCCTTGATACCAGAACCAATGTTGTTGATATGAACTTTCCAGTCCTTGGAGCCAGCGATTTTCAATTCGGAAGGCGTGCCCGTATTCGAAGAAAGCTTCACTGGTGGGCACAACGCTCTGACCGTTGGCAACGGCGCTGCCCACAGTGATCCAATTCTGAGGGGTGACATGGAAGGCGGTGCTGGCGAGAAAGTTGACCGCATTCTGACCAAACCTTTGATAGGCATTGAGGCCGAAGACGGTTGACCAGCGTTGGTTCAATCGAGAACTCAGGCTTACACCCTGGGTCTGCCCAGCGTCGGTGTAGTTGAACACATCGACGTCTTCGCCAATTCGCAGTTCGTGTTTGGTATTTTCGCCCAGACCGGCCAGACCGATTCGAGCATCCGCGTTCTGCGAATCGAATTGAAGAGTCCGCCGGTATTCCGAGCGCGCTTCGGGTGTTCGGCCCAACAATGCCAACTCGCGAGCCCGGCGAGACAGAATTTCGGGGTCCTCCGGGGAGATCTTTCTCGCCTGGTCCAGCGTCTGCAGAGCCTCGGCATTTTTCTGCTGCCAGAAGAAGACGTCGGCAAGAGCAGTCAATATTTCAATGTCATTGGGAAATTTATCGAGGACAAGTTTGAACTCGGTTTCGCCTTCGGGCCAGCGGCCTTTCCAGGCCAGCAATCGGCCACGCCAACCGTGAGCTTCAAAGTCGTCGGGAGCGTCAGCCAGGCGTTGCTCTACGATGGCGAGAGCGGCATCGAGGCGCCGGTTCTCGACTTCACTGTGAACTCGCGGCTGCCAGTCATCGGTGCTTTGAGCGACGAGAGGATGTGCCGATACCAGGAATATCATTACCGCAATGGCGGTTACTGTGACCCGCCCGGATAGTTGACTAGTGAATTTGTTTTCGAACACTGTCACGACAAGACTCCAACGAATTGTGGGGCGCTCGACCTAACTCTGCATTGCGCGCACGGCCCTTAGTTCAATCGGCAAGTGAATCCATCTCGTGTAGGAACACAACCGGCACAACGTGGCCTGAGCGCACCAATACCCCGCCATTGCTCTCCTTGTGATTGTGGCCTCAATTCAGCTCGAGGCGTAGTTACGCAAGGTCCCGGCACTTAGGTGCGAGGCCGGCGAGGTGTTGCTTCCTTGTCGATTGCCGAGCCGAGGTCAGTGCAGGTAGGCGATGCGGAATGAAACGCTGGAACTCGGTTTGAGCTCCGGCAAGACGACATGCCGATTGTCCGGCGAAAGGACGGCGCCGCCAGTAACCGTTGCAATGGAACGCTGGAATTCGAATGTAAGACCGGTCACAGATTCATCAGACTTCACTCGCAGTACGGCTTCGGTGGGCAAGGAAGCCGCGGACAGGCTCCATTGGAGGCGATCGCGGGCACGCCAGAATTTTGCAAACGTCACCATGTCCGTCCTGAGGATGTCCGAAGGAAGCTGACGAAGTAAGTCTTGTTCGGCTGCGGCCTTCAAATGGGATTCGTTGGAGTGAACCAAAACCACACTTACAGCTCCGTTTTCCGCGTTGGCAAGGATCACCTGCACAGCTTGGGGCACTCGATCGGTGAAGCCGGGGGATTCCTCGTCCTCGATGGTCACGGGAAATTCGTAGATTTCGCTGTCTTCGTCGAAGCCCAGATCGCGGGAAAGAACAAACGGAAAGTTGCTGAGAACATCGTCGGCGGTGAACGAGGAGTCGAACTGATATCCGGAGCGCTCAAGAGCTTCGGGTAGAGAATTTGGGACGCGCAAGTGTCCCGCGCGGAAGAATATCGTATCTTGGCCGGAAATCTCTCCGTCAAGCAATTCCTTGCTCACTCGAACTTCGCCGAAGACGGTGGCTCCCGAGGCCGTGTCGAATCCCAGTCCTCGAGGCTGATAGGTGGCATAGGTTTCATGGCCTGAGCCCAATTCAAACTTATTGAAGCCTCGCGAATGGATGATGGAGTGGCTGCCGATGGTCGAGCCGCCTGCCTTCAGCTGTTGGAGAGTGTCGAGGTTAGGCGCAAAAAAGAAAGCCTTGCTGTTGGCGTCGTCGACATACTTAGTCTGAATGAAGAAAGTACTGCTTGCCTGATTGGCCTTTTCAATACGTGCAAAGTCGATACCGGGGGCGAAGGAGTTTTCCCAGTCCACATCATGAGAAAGCAAGAGGGCCGATCGTTGGCCTCCGGGAATAGTAGCGAGGCGGGCCCAGTCCCTGCCATAGGCTTCGTACCATGCCCTGAGAACCAATAGCCAAACGTCCGCGCCTGGCTCGAAGGCGTTCACATAGTGGCGCTGGGCCTCAAAGTCGTGATTGTTCTGACTTCGCAGAACAACGTCGAGCAAACTTAGTCCGAGCAGATACACCTTCCCCTTGCCAACCGACTTCGTCAGCAAGGCGGCAGTTCCGTCCTCAAAGTGCGCCAGCACTTCAGTTCCGGCATCAGGAACGTATCCATTACTCCAGATAATTTCTGGCAAGTGATCGCTTCCGAGTTGAGTCTCGCGTTCTTCGGGGCGGTTAAGATATTTTGTGACGGGATCTTTTGTCGCCGAAAACACCAGGTGATACCGTTTGCGCGAAGGTGTGAATGTGCGAAAACCGAAAAGACTCTGAACACCTCCCCAGAACACGTTCTGAGCAAAGATGAACCCGCCCTGCCGCACGAACGCAATCACTTGATCGGCCTGGAGCCGGGTGAAGGTCTCCGAATCGACGCGAGGATAGAGCATGACGAGTCGATGGCGGAGAGCTTGCCCTAGATCGCGAGTGATAAAGAAAGGAATTCCCATCTCTTTGAGGGAGTGGATGAGTGGGAGAGGATTCTCAGGATCAAAACTGGGGTTGGTCCAGAAAACCGCGACTTGAAGCGGGAAAGATTCTGGAAACTGCTGGAATGGGTCGGGGTGCCGATGAACCATGTCGAGCAACGGTACTTCCTTAGTTCGCAAAGGCGGCGCGGCCTTGGAGGTGAGTTTCCAAACCAGGGCCACCCCACCCAAGCTCAACGTCACAAGCGCAACTGCCACAGACCGTTTAAACACTGCATCCTTAGTATGTAGTAATTTCCCGTGAGGGCTAGGGTGTAAGTATGAGGCATTCTGGGGAGGAGCAGGCAAGCGGGAGGCCCGGTCCTACGGTGCGGGTTCCGGGCAAGGAGTACAAGCAGCGAGGCTTCCGCAATGCGTCACAGGAGAATGCCGATGTCAAGAACCAACCGAGAGGGTGGAGGAAGGCCCACTGGAATCCCAAAGTTAAGTGATCTGCGGGAGGCTCGCCGAGACTTGAAGTTTAAATTGTATATTGACGTGAAGATGCGCTCCCGCTCAACGGGTTCTGTTTTGGGCAAATCGCTTGAGATGAGTGAACGCGGACTCTCGGCGACGCTGCCTTTTGAACTCCCGATAGGGAAGGTCGTGGCATTGAACCTCATGTTGCGTATCGGGAATGTGAACGTCCACGCTACGGTCCGCGACAGGAATGCATTTCGCCACGGCCTCCAATTCTTGGAGCCCAAGCCCGCGCTGCGCCTGATCCAGGAAAATTGCTGACTGCTGGAGCGGATACCTAACCCTAGTATAAGAAACCGATGTAAGGCGCTCAGATTGAAGCGGTGAAACCCACACCGGTGAAACCCACACCGGTGAAACCCACACTGGTGAAACCGCACATCCGCGAACCCTGAGAATTATTTGCAGGGGTTAAGATTTCGCCACTCAGTTGACGTAGTTCCGGCATCGGTGACTGAATGTCGGCACACTCAACATCTGTGAACTCCTGAGATGTTGAGTTTGGCCATTGCAACTATGACACGTCCTGACGTGTCATGCCTCAACCAGTTTGGAACCGTGTGCTTGGTCAGCATGCGTTGCTGGCGTGAACTGGTTCGGTGGATTTCAGACTCTATTTGGACGGAGTAAGATCGGGCATCATTTCGTGATGTTCTTAGCGCCAAGTTAGTCCTGTCCCGCGCCGGCGGCGATCGCTCGCGCGATATTCATAGCGGGAGAAAAAGCATCTTCGGCTTGCGCGTTCTGCCTATGCGCAAGTTCGGTTTGGTAGGAATACTCAGGGATGATTTCTTTCATCTTCGCCCGGATCGATATCTCGGTCCCAGAGTTGGTCAACGAGATCAGGTCTTCCAAATGCGCCCAGAGTGCCGGCCACGCGATGATCTCAGACTGGGTTCGCTTTACTTTGCGGTTGCTGGTCCCGAGTTTTCTCTCCCGCGGATAGAACAGATCTTCGTACATCTTTTCTCCCGGGCGCAGGCCGATGAATTCGATCTTTATCTCGCTGGGAGATTTGCCGCACTGGTGAATCAAAGAATGTGCCAGATCGAGTATGCGCACAGGGTTGCCCATGTCTAGGACCAAAATGTCGCCGTGCTCGCCGAGAGTGAATGCCTGCAAAACGAGCGACACAGCCTCGCGAATGGTCATGAAGAACCTGGTGATTTCCGGGTGGGTGATGGTGATGCGTCCTTCTTTTTCGATCTGCTCTTTGAACACCGGAATCACGCTACCCTGAGAACCCAGGACATTCCCAAACCGCACTGAGACGCAGCGCATGTGCTTTTTTGGTCTGGCCGCCAGGATGAGTTCCCCCAGCCTCTTGGTGGCACCCATGAAACTGGTCGGTTGCACAGCCTTGTCAGATGAAATCAAAACGAACGCTTCACAGCCACATTCCTCGGCGACGTCAAGCAACGGGGCCAATGCGAGCACATTGTTATTCAATGCGGCACGAATATTGCGTTCGACGAGTGGGACGTGCTTGTAGGCGGCGGCGTGAAAAATAGTGTCCACCGCTCCCTCAGCCAGGATCCGGCGCATGCGGGAAGTGTTGGCCACGTCGGCCACCGCATACACGACGCGATCCCCGCCCAGCTCCTTTGTGAGTTGCAGTTGCAGGTAGAACATTGGCGTTTCCGCCTGGTCCAGTGCAATTAGCTTGGCGGGAGAGTGGCGAAGAATCTGGCGGCACAATTCGGAACCGATCGATCCGGCGGCTCCGGTTACGAGTATCACTTTCCCGGCGATCTGTTCATGAACCACCTTGTCGTCGAGCCGCACGGAATCGCGGCCCAACAAATCTTCTATGTTGACTTCACGCAACTGTGATACTGAGACGCGGCCGAGCATCAAGTCCTCAAGTTTGGGAACAGTCCGGTAACGCAACCCGGTTTGCTCGCACAACTTGCTGATGCGCTGCATTTGAGAGCCAATCGCGGATGGAATAGCAATGAAGATCTCCTGTGCGTCGTAGGCGGACACTACAACCGAGAGCCGATCGATGGTGTTCACCACGGGCACACCATGAATCTTCGCCCCATGTTTGAACACATCATCATCCACGCAAGCGACCGGTATGAATTCGGAGTGTCGTATCTGCCTAATCAGCGATCCAGCCGCGTCCCCGGCTCCCACCACAACTACGCGGTAGCTCCTGTCCTGAGGCTGTCGATCCGACCTGGTGCTCCCGAATGCCAGCGCAGACAGGCGCACTCCGGCCAGCGCCGCAGCCGTTGTCATCGCCTCGATTAGATAGATAGAAAACGGAAAGGCATGTGCCCCGATGACGATACGGACGGAGAGGATAAATGCCGCGGTTCCTAAACTGACAGCTTTGATGATGTCGAGAACGTCGGTAACGCCACTGTGGTTCCAATATCCGTGTACCAGCTTGAAAACAATGAGGGCCCCAAGCCGGGATAGAACCAACAAAGGCAAGCACGCAAACATGAGCCCGGAAAAAGTGAATCTGAAATCGAATCGGAGGAGCCACGCAAATAGAAATGACGCGGCCACTAACCCTACGTGGAACAGCGCGATAATCGAGGACCGTTGTCTGAGCAACATAGAAGCTACTCCTGCGTGCTGAGAAACTGATTGACTAGAGTGAGGTATGACTATGCGTGCTGGGCTAAAGCAGCTTCAGACACTGAAGTTGCCTCGACGCGTGCGATTTCACGCTTTGTTGCCTGCGACATCACCTTCTCGACGGTCTGACAGGTGAGTGCGATATGTTGGTCGGACAGAGTCGGATGTACCAGAAGCATCAGGCTCGTTTCTCCCAACTGTTTAGCTACGGGCAAGCGCTCATGCTTGCGCCTTCCTACAAAGGCCTTCTCCCGATAGATCTCACTGCAGCTGCCGACGAAACACGGCACACCCTCCCCGACAATGGCTTGCATGATCTTGTCGCGGTCCCATCCGTGGTCCAGCATTTCGGGACGCAAGAAGGCGTAGTACTTATAAAAGGCATGGTGGCAGCTCTGCGGTGGCGTTGGTATCCGCAATCCCGGCACTCTGGAAAGATAAGATGTGAGCCTGTCCGCGTTTCGCCGCCGAGTTTCAATCCACGCCGGCACCTTCTTCAACAAGACCCGCCCAATGGCAGATTGCATCTCGGTCATCCGCCAGTTGGTTCCGAAGGAATCATGTAACCAGCGAAAGCCGACGCCGTGTTCCCGGTTGTGGACAGAGTTGTAGTTCTTGCCATGATCCTTGTAGCTCCAGGCGCGCTCCCACACGCTGGAATCATTGGTCGTAAGCATGCCTCCCTCGCCGCCCGTCGTCATGATCTTGTCCTGACAGAAGGAGAAAGCCGCCGCATCACCCATCGAGCCTACGGGACGCCCTTTGTACATGGCGCCCTGAGCCTGTGCGCAATCCTCAATCACTTTCAGACCATATTCCGACGCCAACTTCACGATGGGATCCATATCGCATGGCCAACCCGCCAGGTGCACAGCAATAATTGCCCGCGTCCGCGGCGTAATGGCGCTCTTCATGGTCTCCGCCGTAATGTTTTGACTGTCAGGATCGACATCCACACAAACAGGCCTGGCGCCACGCATCACGACGCAACTCGCGGAAGCGATAAAAGTCCGGGACGTCGTAATAACCTCATCGCCTCGTCCAATTCCAAGCGCATGTAGAGCCAGTTCGAGCGCAAGCGTTCCATTGGCCACGCAGATGGCATGCTTGGTTCCGGTCGCCCGGGCGAATTCTGTCTCGAACAATCGGCCATTCTGTCCCGTCCAGTAGTTAACGTTTCCAGAGCGAAGAACGGACGTTGCGGCTTCGATTTCGTCGCCTTCGAAATAGGGCCAAGGCCCAAATTCCGGACGCTCGGGGGCAGTCGGCTTTGCAGTACCGCGCTGAATTTTAGGAGTCATGGGATGTTTATATTTGGTACTGCTTTTCTCGATGTTGCGTCGTCTCTTCCACAAGCGTGCGAGGCCGCGCCGGCACGCCGGCCACCGTGATACCTTCGGGGACGTTGCGTGTGACCACTGCTCCGGCCCCCACTACTGCGCCGGAACCCACCTGTAGATACTGGAGCACCTGGGCCCCGGATCCGATCAGCACTCCTTCTCCGAGCACCACGCCGCCGGAGATATTTGCCCCTGGATTCACCACCGATCCTCGCCCTACGCACGCTTCATGTCCCAATGTCGAGCCGAAGTT
>Ga0210410_10001057_pt1 | contig 26691 bp, 24 predicted proteins | sample IncBWC4MmetaG_FD_161058 | JGI IMG/M metagenome (GOLD analysis project Ga0210410, IMG submission 161058) | Forest soil microbial communities from Barre Woods Harvard Forest LTER site, Petersham, Massachusetts, United States - Inc-BW-C-4-M | ecosystem: Environmental > Terrestrial > Soil >... | reverse complement strand
GGCGTTTTTACTGAGAGAAGGCATGGAAGTCTCCTTAGATTGAGTTTTGGATTTGTTGGAATTACGGAAAAAGAAAGAGCACAGGCAGGAGTGCCTGCGCTACCAAAAAAATGCCTCGCGGGAAGCGAGGCATAGTACTGAACAACACAATGATACCGGATTACCAGTGGAATATCAAGGAAAAACTGACCGAGGTGGAGTTTGGGCCGGCCCGGGAGCGGACAGAGTGGTAGCGGGTCAGCGGAGGGTGGAGAGGTCGAAGGGGACGACGACGTGCTGGCCGTCGGTGGTGATGACTTCGACTTGGGCGTCGTCGGAGGCGACGTCTTGGGCGTCATATACGAGCCAGACGAGCCAGCCGGTGGGATAGACGTAGCCGTTGGCGCCTGAGTAGGCCAATGAGGAGTAGCCGGGACCTGCGGCGTAGGAAAAGAAGCCCAGATCTTCGGGGATGAACGGGAAGTGATTTGAGCTTTGCACGTAGGAGGGCTGGAGAAGGACGCGAAGAGGCCCGATCCACTGGTCTTCGTGGTCGGGGCCGGAGCGTTGGGAGAGGCCGACGCGGAAGTCGCGGTAGAAATCGGGAAGGGGCTGATCGTCGGCGGATGGTTCGCGGCCGGATTTGGAGGAACGATAGAGTTCCAGGGCGCCGTAGGTGGGAGTGAAATCGATGCGAACGCGAACGTAGAGTTTATGGTGGCTGTGGCGGTAATCGAGTTCGGCTTGTTGGGCGCTGTAGCCAATGGAGCGGCGGCGGGAGGTTTCGACGAGTTGGACGTAGGGGGTGTAGACCTCGACCTCGGCAATGTAGGCGCCCTTATCGGGTTTGGGCAAAAGACGGACGTAATGGTTGAACAAGGAAGCGGTGGTTTCATCGTTGCGCTGGCCGAGGAAGTAGGCTTCGCGGATGGACTCGTCGGATAGGGAAGTTTGGAAGGCGGAAACAGGGGAGACGAGAAGCAGGGCCACGGCGAGAAGGGAAAAGACGGAGCGGAAGGTTGAGGGCATGGCTAGCGCCTCCACATCTATTTAGACGCTTGAGGAGAGTAGCGCAGTTTCAGGTTGCGGCGAAGAAAAAGCTCCGTTGGGTCAGCGGAGGGAGTCGAGGTCGAAGTCCACGGAGACGGGGTCACCTTCGGGAGGATCGACGTCGATGGTGGCGGTGCCGGAGTTGAATAGCTTTGCGGGAAGGGTGAGGTGGAGCGTGGCGCCGTAAAGGTCGCAACCTCCGGAGATGTCGCAAGTCACATTGGCATCGCCGGTGAGGCTGTCCGTAGGCAGTTTCTTATCTCCATCGAAGACGCGAACCTTGAAGTCCTTCCAAAAATCGAAGGAGCGGAGCCGGAAGCCGACTGCGGCGCCGGAGCGGGAGCCAGTGGGCGTGGGAATCATGGCCGGGTAGGACGGAGTGAGAAGGATTTGAATGGTGATGGCGACCATTTCATCGTCGCCATGATGTTCTTTGGCAGCTTGCTGGGCGCTGTAGTTCACGCGCTGGCTGGATTGCTGCACGAGCAGGGCGAAGGGCGTCAGAAAAGTGACGGAAGAGATGTACGGGCCGGTGTCGGGCTGGTCGAGGAAAATAGTGTAGCGATTTAAGAGGCGGGCCATGGAATCGTCGTGGCGCTGGCCGAGGAAGTAGGCTTCGCGGATGGCTTCGTCGGAGAGGGGAGTGTCGAAGGCGAAGGAGGATGGCGCGATTAGGTGAGCAACGGCAAGAATGGCAACGATTGCGCGGGTGGGAGTGCGAAGCATACTGAGCCTCCAACTAGATATAGGATGGTTAAAACGGGTGAAGGGTTTCGGGCACGGTGCGGCCGGTAGTGAAGATTTTAGCGCCAGGGCAAAAACCCGCCTAGGAAGACGGCCGCTACAAGAGCAACAGCTCCGGTGATTGCCGCGTGGTAGAATGAGGCATGTCGCACATTGTGTACAAAGTTGAAACAGAACGCGAGGCTGACGGTCGCTGGATTGCCGAGATCGTGGACGTGCCGGGTGTAATGGCATACGGGGCCAGCGAAAAAGAAGCTGTGGCGTCCGCGCAAGCACTTGCACTACGCATCCTCGCCGATCGCATTGAACAACAGAAAGAACCTACTGAAACCGTCACGGTTTCCATTGAAGCTGCCTGAACGTGGGGCAGTGGCCGAGCACGAAAGCAGCGAAGGTCTTCCGCGCACTTCTCCGAATTGGCTACACAATTAAATCACAGAAGGGCTCACACGCGATTTTGACGCATTCGGAGCGGGGCGATTACGTGTGGGCATTTCACGATGGTGTAGAAATCGGGCCGAAGATGCTGGCGCGAATTGCGAAGCATACCGGATTGCGTCCCGAGGACTTGTAACTCCGACTCCCTTAGCTACCGCCTGGCAGACAATCCCTCTGAAACAAAATGAACTCAGATGCGGCGGGTGATGTTGGGGAAGTCGAGCCAGACTTTGATGCCGCAGAAGTGGGAGCCTTCGGTGCAGATGGGGGTGGTGATGCCGGCGCGGATGTGGCAGGGGGGGCCGATGAAGCGAGTGAGTTGGGGATGGACTTCGCGGAGCTGAGCGAGTTCGTCCATGGAGGCCTGGTAGATTTCTTCCTGGGCGTTGAAGCAGGTGCGCATGGTCCATTTGTGGATGAGGTGGAGGAGGGAGCCGGATTCGTAGAGGCGGATGGATTTGGCGTTGGGCAAGAGATAGAGCGCGATTTCCGGAGGGACGCCGCGATCGAGGAGTTGGTTTTTCGCGGACCAGGCGTCGTGCATGGCGCGGTCATAGACTTCTTTGGCGCGCGGGTTGGCGGCGAGGAGCGCGGGAGTGATGTAGTCGGGGTCGCGGGTGTCGGAAAGGGTGAGAAGCGGACGCGAGCCGGGGACCATGCGATGGCGCTGGTCCTGGCTGTCGGCGGTGTGGCTGATTTTTTTGGCGAAAGTGTAATTGGCGTGCTGGAGGGCGCGCATCATGGGCGCGTGGACGCCGACGTTCAGCGTTTCGAGGCGGTAGAGATTGCGCGCGGGATTGAGGAGGCGATCGATGGCTTCGGCGTCGGGGCATTGGGATTCGGTGAGGCCGGCGACGGCGCGGTAGGAATCGGCCATGACGCGCGGGGCGTTGGGAGAATAGTCAACGAGGATGGAAGTTTTGCCGTTGAGCTTGGCGTCGAATTCGCGGGCGAAGGGTTCGCCGGCGTTGGGATTTAGAGAGACGCTTTTCCATTCGGGCAATTCTTCGAGCGGCTCGGTGCCGAAGCGTTCGAAAAACTGGGCGTCGATTGTTTTTACTTGCGAAACCATTTCGCCGATGACGGCGCGGGCTTCGCTGGGCGTGTCCGAGGCGGCGCTCATGCGCCAGAGGCGGTGCAGGACGATGCCGGAGAGCGTGTGCACCATGGTGGTGAAAGCGGCGACGGGCAGAACGTAGCGGGCGATTTCAATGGCGCGCTTTTCGGCGGAGCGCTCGATTTTTTGCAGGCGCTTGGGGTGAGACATGGGGCCGATGTGCCAGATGTCGTTGAGGATGGCGCGAGCGTCGGCGATCAGCAGGGCGGAGAGCTCGCGGTAGTAGTTCCAGGCGCGGGCGATGGCGGCTTCGTAGATTTCACGGCATTGCTGATTAAAGTAGAGATCGACGTCAGGGACGTAGGCTTGGGCGCGGTCGAGGCGGACGTAGCGCTGGCTTTGCTGCTCGGAGTTGTAAAACGGGTGCGCGTGGAGGAAGGACCAGACGAATTGGCGGCTGATGTTTTCGAGGCCGAATTCGAAATGGGCGTGCTGGTAGACGGTGTGGTGGCCGCTGTAGAACGTGGCGGCACCGATGTTGAGGCGCTGCTTGTCGGTGATTTCTTCGGGATTGATGAGGCGCGGGGCGTAGCAGGTGCGGGCGGCGGCGATGGCGGAATCGAAGGGGTGAGCAAAGGCGTTGCGGAGGGTGACGCGCGGGGGAGCGGTTTCGATTTGTTCGGCGGGGTGCGCGCCGTCGAACATGCGAGATTGAGTAGCCACGAGAAGAATCTAACACAGAGAACTCAGAGGGCACAGAGAACACGGAGGGAATAAAAAAGAGGACAGGCAGGAGTGCCTGTCCTACCAAGGCGGATTGGGGCGCGGAGTAAAGGGGGCGTCCACCGGTCCAGAGTCTGCTTGGAGTCGACGGAGGAATAGCGGCAACTGAGCTGCCGCACTCCACGGTTACTTTTTGGCGGCGGCAGTTTTGCCGGCTTCGACTTTGGCGGCGGCGTCGGCGTATTTCTTGGTGAAGCGTTCGACGCGGCCGGCGGTGTCAATCAACTTCTGTTTGCCGGTGAAGAAGGGGTGGCAATTGGAGCAGATTTCGACGTTCAGCTTGTCGCCCTTGATGGTCGAGCGAGTCGTGAAATTATGGCCGCAGGCGCAGTGCACCGTAACGGGGTGATAGTCGGGGTGAATACCGGGTTTCATGAGGCTCCATTCTGTCGCGTCCGGTCTGCACGGCTCTCTGACATGGTCGGAGGACTACAGCCGCGTCGCTAGGTCGCGAGGCAATTCTTAATCATACGCGAAGTGTCAAGTTCTGCCAAATGGAGCCGAGGGCAGAGGTAGGGGCAGGAAATGTAAAATGTGCGCCACGGCTGTGAGAGTGGACGACGCGGCCGCAATCTAGATTCATTGGAAGCGTAAGCAATTTAGAAGCGCCAGCGAGTGACAGATTCGGCGAAGTTTTCGGCGTGCTCGTCCTGGGCGAAGGCGACTTGAGGCTGGACGCGGAAGATGGAGCCATCGGAGGCCAGGAGAAGCGGTTCGACGTCGCCGCCGTATTTGGTGTTGTAGACCTGGGCGACTTGTTTCCAAATGGCGCGGTCTTTGATTTCTTCGGCGAGGCCTTCGAGGATTACGGACTCGTCGGCTTTTTCGGTGCCGATGACGACATGCGCGTCGGCGGCGATGTTCTTCGCTTTACGCGTGCGAGGGCCGGTGCTGAACCAGAAAGCGTCCTGCCACCAGATTCCCCAGACCAACATGAGGTGCGGCCGTCCGTCAGGGCGGGACGTGCCAATCCAGTAGTTGTGGGATTGCTCGAGGCGCTCGAGGGCCCACGACCAGGGTTTGAGGCCGGTGGTGGCGTCGGGAGGATTTTGCAGGGCATCAAGCCAGAGAGGGCGGCTCCGTTTCGGGTCGAGCATGTTGGGACCTCACAGGGCGGAGAGACGGGTCGAAATTGTAGCAGTGGGACAGAATGAAAGGGGGGAGATGTGAAATGAAAAGTGGCGCGGCTTGCGAGTACGATCAGGAAACGAAGGCGCAGCCGACGCGAAAATTTCCCTGCGTGGTTTGTTGTTTCCAGACGGGCTTCAAGTTCACACGCACGGGCGGAAGAATGGGGACATGCAAGACAGCGAGCAGATTGTCTGGAAGATCTTCGAGCGAATCCAGTTCGATGGCGACACCGCCAAAGCCAAGATCCAGAACGCGGGCGTGCCTGGTGCCTTGTTCGCCGAGGACGGCGTAGGCATTTGTGCCGGACATGGAAACGCGCTCAGCTTTGCGCTGAATGGCGAAAGTCCGCGGCGAAGCGGTGACTGGCTGTTCCACGGAGATGGCTGCGGAAGTTGCGGAGGCCGCAGCGGCAAGATTGGTTTCGGTTTTTTCCGGAGGGCGTTTGGTTTCGATGGAGATGGGCTGCGGTGGTGCAGTTTGTTGTACGGGGGGCGGCATGGGAGAAGTCTCGGGAGCAACCGAGGTTTCTGGGGCGGGCGGAGTTTCGATTCTGGAGCCGCCGTTGCCGGCCTTGGAATGATTGGCATGCTTGAGGTGATAGAGACGTTCGTCGGCGAGATGGATTAATTGATCGGCGAGTTCGGCGTCTTGCGGGAAAATGGCGATGCCGTGATCAATGGTTACGCTGACAGCGAGCTGCAGCGGCTGAATAATTTCGGCGAACACGGTGGTTATGCGGCGGGTGAGCGCCAAGGCCTGGGCGGCATCCGTTTGCGGGAGGAGTAACGCGAACTCGTCGCCGCCGATGCGGAAGGCGGAGTCTGATGTGCGCAGAGCCTTCTTCAAAGTGTCAGCCATGGCGCGCAAAACTTCGTCGCCGCGCGGATGGCCGTGCTTGTCATTCACTTCCTTGAAGCGATGAAGATCCAGAATTACGAGGCCGTGGGGCTGGCCGTAGCGGCGCGCGCGATTCAATTCTTTTTCGAACGATTCGCTGAAGAGCCTGCGGTTGTAAAGGCCGGTGAGCGGATCGGTGACAGCGTTGAGCTGAAGTTTTTTCAGGTCATCGTATTCGATGATGATCGGAGCGCGAAGAAGTCCGGAGGACATGAAAACATCCAAGAGGGCGGTTTTCAGGGAGAGGAGACGACCGGCTTGATTGCTCAGTTCGCGGTGGCGCGCGAGCATGTCATCCCAAATTTGCACACATTGAGTTTCATGCAGATCAAGGTGAGTGATCGCATGGAAGAACCGCTTCAGAAATTGTCCGCGCGCCGGCAAATCGAGGGTATCGAGCGTGTCAACAAGCAGCTCGAGATAGGAATCCTCAATCGGCAAACGCGGGGGCGCCGGGGCGCCGGGGCTGGGCATATCCGGTATAGACCTGACCTCTGCCTATCCCCGCGGGGTTTGGGGAAAGCAAGTTAAGCTTTCTCTATAGAAGTGGAGCATGCAAGAGGCCATTCGTACTGGTCCCGTGCGGATCCACCAGGTAATCGAGCCTCCCAAAAATTCCGGGCTATCCTATTACAAATGCAGGGTACAAGGTATTGAAAAGTCATGGCTCGGAAGTCCTAGTGATGCCATGTAACAAAACTACCCGGGGGCGGTTTAGAAGAAGGAGACAAAAGGCTGACGATTTACTCAAGAGAGCGAAGGAATTCCAGTCCGAAGAGGCGCATTTCCCCCATGGTTTCCTGGCGAAGGACCCTAGCAACGATGGGTGGGGTTTCGCTGGGGACCAAGCTGGAAGAGGCCGGGGAGGGGGCGGGGATGGTCAGATGGACCAGTTGATCGGGCCGGAGGATGTGCGCCGAGGTGATACAGGCGCCATTGGAGCTGATATTGAGGGTCTTGGTGAGCTCGATGAACTCGGCGCCGGAGGCGTCGGTGCCGCGGACGAAGACGGGTACCTGCAAACGGAGACGTGGCGACCGTCGTGTCGACGCGGAGCCCACGCGCTGCCCTGTCTTGAGAATGTTTGTCTCCACGGGTTCACCTGGTACCAAGGAACTAGTACGGTAACTAGCATCTTGCATGCCAGATGACTTCCCACAAGCGACCTTCAAGTGCATTCTTATGAGTTAGTTGGAACGACCTTCGAGCGGAAAGAAATTGACAGCCGGAGTTCGCTGACGCCGATAGCCAGTTGCCTTCCGCAAATGTGCAAATGGAACGCTTTTACCATTGACACTTGGAGAGCCCTTTGTAAGGATGAAAGGCCCCGAAGAGAAAATCTTTACCACTTTCCTCGAGAGGCGGGATTGGGCGATGGCTGGACGGATTATTGTGCCTCCGATGTCAGAAGAGCGGGATCGGGTGGCGCTGCCACTGGCGTATGTCAACTACCTGCTCGATGCGCTGGAAAAGCCATTGGTGGTGGCGGAGCGCAGCGGCAACCTGCTGCTGGTGAATTCACGCGCAAAGAAGTGTCTGGAATCCCATGGGCATGCGGACTGCAAGGGCCTGAATTTATTCAGCGATCTATTGCGGACCGATGCGAAGCAGGTCATCAGCCAAATCGAGAGCGGAGAACACCAAGTCGAGTTACGGGTCGAGAGTGACGGAGTGAAATCGACGGCACGGATCCAATGGATGCCGGAGCCGGATTGGCTCGTAGTGCAGTTTGAAACGCGAGCGGAAGCAGCCGCCAGAACTGATCCAGCAACACAGCTCACGGTGCAGGAACTGCTGCAAGAGCGCGAGATCACGTACCGAAATCTTCTGGCGGCATATCTGAAATTGCAGGAAGTAAACCGTCAGAAAACAGTTTTCCTGGCGTCCGCTGCACACGAGTTGAAGACGCCGCTGGCAGTAATCAAAGGCTACTACGATCTGTTGCTCGCTGGTTCGCTGGGGCGATTGACGGACAAGCAACGCGACATTCTTGAGGAGTCGAAAGACAGTTGCGAGCGGCTGGTGCGGCTGGTCTCCATGTTCCTGAATTATTCGGCGCTGGAGAGTGGCAAGCTGGTATTGCAGCTTCGTGAAAACGATTTGCGAGATTGCCTTGATGAATTGTCCAAGCGCTGGTCGGAAGCGTTCCAGCGCAAGGGCGTGAAGCTGGAGGCCAGCTTTGACCCCTCCATCACGACTTTTCGATTCGATTATCAGAAGGTGCAGCAAGTGGCCGCGAATCTTCTCGACAACGCGCTGAAGCACACGCCGGCCGGCGGCAGCATTACGCTGCGCGCGGTACCGCACTTTTGGGAGCGGCGCGTGGCGGCGATGGCGCCGACGGAAGAACGGCGGCGATTCCGCTTGCCGCGCCCAAACAGCGTGGAAGTGAGCGTGACGGATTCCGGCGCAGGTATCGCCGCGGAACATCATCAGGAGATTTTTGAGGATTTTGTGCGCGTGGACAGAAACACTTCAGGAATGGGCCTGGGGCTGGCGATTGCCAAGCGGCTCATTCAGGCACATCGCGGAAAGATTTGGGTGGAGAACGCGGTGCCGTCGGGAAGCAAATTTTCATTTTTATTGCCGATGGACCAGGGCTAAGGCAAAGCGATTTTGTAGTAAGAGAGGGAAACGTCAATGGCCGTGAAAGAAAAAATCCTTGTCGTGGATGACGAGCCCAGCATTCGAAAGTATTTGCAGACGCTGCTGGAGGTGGACGGGTTCGACGTCGAGACGGTCAGCAGCGGGAAGGATGCGCTCGAGCGCGTAAACAAGGGCGATCGGCCCGACTTCATCATCCTGGACGTGTTGATGCCAGAGATGAACGGCATTGAGACGTTGAAGGAATTGATGCAGATCGACCGCAGCTTGAACGTGATCATGCTGTCGTGTTCGAACGAAGTGGGCACGGTGGTGGAAGCGATTCGCATCGGGGCGCACGACTACCTGACCAAACCGTTTGAGAAAACGGAACTGGATGCGGCGATGCTGAAATCGCGGCAGAAGAAAGAGCTGGCGACGGAGAACCAGGCGTTGCGCGATTACTGCGATCAAGTGACGGAGGACTTGAGCTTCCTGGCGGCCAGCCCGCAGATGGTGCGGATCCGCCAGCAAATCCTGCAGATTGCGCCGGTGGACGTGCCGGTTTTTATTTGTGGGGAGAGCGGAGTCGGCAAGGAAGTGGTGTCGAGGATGATTCACCTGCGGTCGAAACGGCGCAATCAGCCTTTTATAAAGGTGAATTGCGCGGCATTGCCCGGGGAATTGCTGGAGTCGGAGCTGTTCGGATTTGAGCAAGGCGCATTTACGGGCGCGGTGCGCAGCAAGCCGGGCAAGTTTGAATTAGCCAACAAGGGCACAATTTTCCTGGATGAAATTGCGGAGATGAGCACGCACTTGCAGGCGAAACTGCTGCACGTGCTGCAGGATCATCAGTATTCAAGGCTGGGCGGGCGGCACTTGGTGGAAACCGACGTGCGCGTGCTGGCCGCAACGAATATTGATGTGCATGAGGCGATGAAGACGGGGCGCTTTCGCGAGGACCTTTATTACCGGCTGAATGTGCTGTCCATCAACGTGCCGCCGCTGCGCGAGAGGACCGCGGAGATTCCACTGCTCTTCCGCCACTTCCTACAGAAGTACAGCGAGAAATTTGGCAAGGCGGCGCCGGGACCTTCAAAGCACCTGTTGGATGCAGCGGTGAATTATCCGTGGCCGGGCAACCTGCGCGAACTTGAGAATTTCGTGAAGCGGTACGTGATTCTTGAGGACGACGAAGGCAGCTTGCGCGAATTGGTAGAGATGGCTTCGACGCGGCAGCGGACATCGCCGCGCGAGGAGCCGGCTCCGCCGAAGGAACAGGGCTTGAAGGCACTGGTGCGCGGCTTGAAAGACGAAGCGGAGATGGAAGCTATTGCCGACGCGCTGGAAAAGACGCGCTGGTGCCGCAAGGACGCCGCGAAAATGCTGGGAATCAGCTACAAGGCGCTGCTCTATAAAATGCGGCAGTTCAACCTGGACAAGCCGCGCACGCGGAAAGCTCCTGGAACGGGCGGGCCGGCGGGAGGAGCGGCGGAGGAACAAGCTTCAGAAGTGGGGATCAAGAGCGCTTAAGGCGGTCCCCCTTGCATGGTTCGCGGACCGTCGCGCCAGGAGCGGAGCGCCGTTTGGTGACGCGCGCTGACTTGACTTGTTCGACGAATTGATAGAAAACAATACCCGTCCCAAGCAACTCTAGGTTATTTTATGACGCCGCCATTGGGTGCTGAGGGCGCACGACTGGCGGCGAGCAACTGGGGAGCGTCTTTATAAAGACGAGCTTGGGAATCCAAGGTTCGCGCAAGTCACATAGCATGGTAATGCTCGAATGGGCTCGAGGCTTTGGGCTCACACGATTGACCTTGTCTCCATTGAGTTGTGCTTGCATCTAACTGTTGTAGCTGCCCGGTGCGTGGCAAAGGTTACAGATTTCGAGTAAGGTTAACTGTCAGAAGGGGACGCGGGCAAGACTGAATATCCGCGGAGTGTGCTGGAGGATGGGGGCAATGACGGAACGCCGAACTGCTCGACGCTACGATTTGTCGCTACCGATCATCATCCGGATTCCGACAGAGCGGGCGTTGGATACGCAGCAGGGCAAAACGCGGGACATCTCCACGCGCGGGCTGTATTTTGTGATTGAGCAGCACCTGGAAGCGGGGTCGGAACTGGACCTCACGCTGACGCTGCCGGCCGAGATCACGCATGGGACTGAGGTGTTTGTGCGGGCGCTCGGGAAAGTTGTGAGAGTGGAACGCCATTCGGAAGATGGCGATAGCCGCATGGGCGTGGCGGCGGTCATCGAGCGGTACGATATCATTCGCGGGGAAGCTGCCAGGGCGTAGTTCGAGATATTGCAGCACACCTCAAGCATTCCGCCGAGACAATCGAGTTATCCCCCTTTGCAGTTCAAGCCAGTCCTTAGAAGGTAAAGCCAAAGATTTCATCTTGCATTCTTGCGCGGGTTGGGCCTACCATCCCGCCAGACTGTCCCGGGGAGGGTCCAATGAAAGTGGCGGATCTAATCGGGTCCCGCAAGGAAGTATTCTCGATCACGGAAGAAACCAGCGTGCATCTGGCGGCACAGTACCTGCGTGAGAAGCAGGTGCGCGCGGTGGGAGTGAAAGATGCAAGTGGGAAGCTGGTGGGCGTGATTTCGCACAGCGACGTCTCGGACAAAGTGGCCGCGGAGAACAAGTGTCCGGCGTGGATGAAAGCTTCGGACATCATGACGCGCGAACTAGTTACGGTGACGGCGGATATGACGCTCGATGACTGCCTACGGCTGATGGAGCAGAACAGCATTTTCCACTTGATCGTGTTGGACGAGCAGCAGACGTTCCGCGGGATGCTTTCGATCAGCGACATCTTGCGAGTGGTGGCCTCGGATGAGAAGGCCAGGGCGGACTTGCTAGAGTCGTTTATTTTCCCCAGTAGGTAGGGAAACCCTAATCCTTAGAGTGATTCTTCTGGGCTAAACCGATATTTGGGGCTGAATCCCCCCAAGCTCCAAATGAGAAAACCGTTTACTCCCTATGGGACAAGTTTTTACCCATTCGCTTGTCGTGGTGCCTCCTCCTGGGTAACTGTGGTACTACAACTAGACATCGTCAAAGCTTACTAAACTGTTGTAATTAAAGACCTTATTTCACTTATTTTGCGTCTGGCGTACGTCTGGCTGGCTTTGCCCAATGGCCTGTCCTGTGCACTGTTCCTAGCTCACAAGAGCTCTCGTGCAACCATGAACGGGGAAAAGACAAGGAAGAACAAGGGTAGCGAACCGGGCGATGTCCTGCCGCCGGATGAGATTCTATTTGGGCGCTCTGCCGTGATGCAGGGAGTGCGGCAGTGGGCGACGAGAATCTGTGGCACAAACGTGCCAGTCTTGCTGAGCGGAAGCGGGGGGACCGGCAAGGAAGTCCTGGCGAAATGGATTCACAATCATTCTCCGTGGAGCAATGGCGAGTTTGTAAAGGTCAACTGCGCGGCAATCCCTGGAACGCTGTTCGAGAGCGAATTGTTTGGCTACGAAAAGGGCGCGTTCACAGGGGCGCATATATCCAAGCCGGGGAGAGTTGAGCTTGCGCACAACGGGACATTGTTCCTGGACGAGATTGCGGACCTGAGCTTAGGTTTGCAAAGCAAGTTGCTGCAATTTCTGCAGGACGGCCGTTACTCGCGAATTGGAGGCGAGTCGGAGAGGGCCGTTGAAACGCGTTTGATCTGCGCCACAGGCAGGAATCTGGAACAAGAAATCGAGGCGGGAGGATTCCGCGCGGACTTGTATTACCGCATCAACGTCGTCCGTTTGCGTTTGCCGCGATTGCGCGAGCGTTGCGAAGACATACCATTCCTTGCTGAATATTTCCGAGAACAGTTCCAGAAGGAATTCACGAAAGAATCCGAGCCCTTCAGCCGAGAAATGCTGAGGTACTTGCAGAATCTGGATTGGCCAGGGAATATTCGCGAGCTTTCGAACGGCATCGCCCGCCATGTCCTGATTGGGGCGGAGGCGAAGATCGCGCAAGAGCCCGTAGCCAGGGAGCGCGACGGGGCGAGGGGAAGATCCAACGGTGCAGGAGCCGTTCCACTAAAGCAGATTGCCAAAGAAGCAGTGCGAGAGCGGGAGAAGAGTCTAATTCTTGAAGCGCTGCAGACCAATCAGTGGAATCGGAGAAAGACCGCCCAGGCGCTGAAGATTAGCTATCGTGCGTTGATTTACAAGATTCGCAATGCCGGGCTCCTTTCCCGGAGAGTAGAAAATTTGACGCCGAAGCGAGAAAGCACAGCAGGTCCTTCACCTTCTTCCGCAGACTAAGTCCTAGAAGGCCAAATTGATACGCTTTTCGACCTTTCGAGCGGCGATGAGCCTGCCGAGCGACTAGGTGCGTTGCTAAGTTGCTGAGCGGAGGAAACTTGGCCGCGGGCAAGGGTCATGCATGGTGTTCCCCGGCTTCCGTTGAACGCACCGCACTCGCCCATCCGATTAGCAAAACGCTGAGGCTCACAGCCGCAGCACAAGTGGAAGACGGACGCGCTTAGGGTGAGGACGACCCGATGGGCAGGGTCAATACCTGTACTTAATCTGGACCTCCCGACAGTATCACCATTTATTAGAGACCTTTACGCTGATCAATGTGGGGAAGCGGGGATTCTAGAGATGCGTATGGGGGGCACGAAGATGTCGCGGATCAGGGAGATACTCCTCCGGAGAATTAGATTTACGAAGGGGCCAGCGTCGAGATGGTTGACGCTGCTTGCTCCACTTGTGTTTATTGGAGGATGTTCAGGCCTCGTTTCGCAAACTTCACAGCAAGTGCCTCCTCCGGCGACGTTCAGCCTGTCGGGCACGATCACTCCTGCGGCGGGTGGAAACGGTGCGACGGTGACGTTGAGCGGGGCCGCCAGCGGTAGCACGACGGCGAACAGCTCGGGAGCGTTCACATTTTCAGGATTGAAGAATGGGACTTACACGCTGACGCCGAGTCGCACGGGGTATACGTTCAGCCCCACGAGCCAGAATGTAACGGTCAACGGAGCGACGGTGACGGGAGTAAGCTTTACGGCCACCCAGCAAGTCACTCCGACCTACAGCATCTCCGGGACGATCAGCCCTGTGGCAGGTGGAAATGGGGCGGCGGTGACATTGAGCGGGGCAGCAAGCGCCTCGACGACGGCCAACACTTCCGGTAACTACACTTTCAGCGGCTTGGCGAACGGAACCTATACGGTGACCCCCAGTCTCGTTGGGTACACCTACAGCCCAGCAAGCCAAAATGCGACCGTAAACGGAGCAAATGTGAGTGGCGTGAACTTCGCCGCGAGTGTCGTGGCGGTGGCGCCAACGATTACCACGCAACCGTCGAATCAGACGGTCACGGCGGGACAGACAGCGACGTTCACAGTGGTGGCGGCGGGGACTGCACCGCTGAGTTACCAGTGGCAGAAAAATACCGTGAACATCGCAGGGGCGATCGCCAGCAGCTACACGACGCCGGCGACAGCGACGACGGACAGTGGCTCGACGTTCGCGGTGGTTGTAAGCAACACGGCGGGGAAGATGACGAGCACTGGTGCCACGCTTACGGTGAACCCGGCCACAGTGGCTCCCAGCATCACGAGCCTGAACCCGACGTCCGGTTTGGTGGGCAGTCCGGTAACGATCAGCGGCGCGAACTTCGGAGCAACGCAAGGGACGAGCACGGTGAAGTTCAACGGGACGGCGGCGACGGCGACGAGTTGGAGCGCGTCGAGTATTGGCGTGACGGTACCTGCAGGAGCAACGACGGGGAACGTTGTGGTGACCGTAGGTGGAGCGGCGAGCAACGGGGTGAGCTTCACGGTCACCGCGCCAGCGCCGAGCATCACGAGCCTGAATCCGGCGTCAGGGTTGGCAGGAAGCCCGGTAACGATCAGCGGCGCGAACTTCGGTACGACGCAAGGGACGAGCACGGTGCAGTTCAACGGGACGGCGGCAACGCCAACGAGTTGGAGCGCGACGAGCATTGGAGTGACGGTTCCGGCGGGAGCGACCACGGGGAACGTGGTAGTGACCGTAGGTGGAGCAGCGAGCAACGGGGTAACCTTTGCAGTCACGGCGGCTGGGCCGAACATCACGAGTCTGAACCCGACGTCAGGGTTGGTGGGCAGTGCGGTAACGATCAGCGGCGCGAACTTCGGAGCGACACAGGGAACGAGCACTGTGAAGTTCAACGGGACGGCCGCGGCGGCGACGAGCTGGAGTACGACGAGCATTGGCGTGACGGTACCTGCAGGAGCAACGACGGGGAATGTCGTTGTCACGGTCGGTGGTGTAGCGAGCAACGGTGTGAGCTTTACGGTCACGACGCCCGCACCGAGCCTCACGAGCCTAAATCCGGCGTCGGGGTTGGTGGGCAGTCCGATAACGATTAGTGGAGCGAACTTTGGGGCGACGCAAGGGACGAGCACGGTGAAGTTCAATGGAATCGCGGCGACGCCGACGAGCTGGAGTGCGACGAGCATCGTAGCGACAGTGCCAGCAGGAGCAACGACCGGAAACGTGGTTGTTACGGTAGGCGGAGTCGCGAGCAATGGCGTGAGCTTCACGGTCACGACGGCAGCGCCGAGCATCACGAGTCTGAACCCGACGTCAGGGTTGGTGAGCAGTCCCGTAACGATCAGCGGAGCGAACTTTGGAGCAACACAAGGAACGAGCACGGTAAAGTTTAATGGGACCGCGGCGACGCCGACGAGCTGGAGTGCGACGAGCATCGTAGCGGCGGTTCCTGCGGGAGCAACCACGGGGAATGTAGTTGTGACCGTTGGCGGAGCGGCGAGCAATGGCGTGAGCTTCACGGTTACCGCGCCAACGCCGAGCATCACAAGCCTCAACCCGACATCCGGAGTTTTGGGAACTGTGGTGACGATCTCCGGAGCGAACTTTGGAGCAACCCAGGGAACCAGTGCAGTTAGCTTCAATGGAACCACGGCGACGCCGACGAGCTGGAGCGCGACGAGCATTGCGGTACCGGTTCCTGCGGGAGCAACGACGGGGAATGTGGTTGTGACCGTCGGCGGAGCGGCGAGCAATGGCGTGAGCTTCACAATTACGACCGCAGCGCCAAGCATCACGAGTCTGAACCCGGCGTCAGGTTTGGTGGGCAGTCCCGTAACGATTAGCGGTGCGAACTTTGGGGCGACACAAGGGACGAGTACGGTGCAGTTTAACGGGACGGCCGCAACGCCGACGAGTTGGAGTGCGACGAGTATCGGCGTAACGGTGCCGACAGGGGCAACGACGGGGAATGTGGTAGTGACGGTCGGTGGTGTAGCGAGCAACGGCGTGAGCTTCACGGTGTCTAGTTCCACGTCAGCCGTTCCAACATTGATCTATAGCACGGCAGTCCCGCTCGCGGTTCCGAGTGGCAGCGCGTGGGGCGGAGCGAGTCCGTGCGGGCAAAACGTGGTTTGTTACCGGATTCCGCTTCCGGAGCCGACCATTGCCGGAACCACGCTGGTCATGGCCTTCGGCTATGACAGCACTGGCAGCAACCAAGTGTTCAGCGTGACAGACAACAAGTCGAACACCTGGGTTCTGGATGTAACGTCCGCGGCGAGCAACAACAAGACCATGCGCATGTACCGGGCGTCCAACGTGGCTGCGGGAACGACCGCCATCAACGTGCAACTCAATAGCGGATCGCAGAACGGCTACTGGAATGCCCTGATCGGAGAATTTTATAACGTCGGCGCACTGGACGGTTCGTCCTGCAGCGCCGGCAGTTCCGCAACCATCAGCGCCGGCAACATTTCGCCCGCGCAGAGCGGCGACCTCATTTTCCAGGCAAAGTATTCCGCGGGCTTGAGCAAGCAAACCAGTTCTTTTACACAGGGTTTGCAGTCGAACATCACGTGGTCTTTGGCCTCGCAACTCTTGGGAGATGGAGCCGCTGACCAGTACGGTGTCTACAGTTCCACGGTGCCCATGAATCCTACGTTTACGCAGGCAGCCTCGGACAGCTACATCAGTTGCGCGGTGGCGCTCACGGCGGCATCCTCTGGAGCTGCGGCGACGGCCATCCCGCGCGTCGTTCATCAAGAGCACGACGCCATGCCCAAAAACGCGGCGAATCCCTGGCATGTCGGGTTAGTCGTGGATGTGCCCAACGCGGCTGTTTATCTTTCGTATGTTGGAAACGACTCCATCTCGAGCGTCAGCTCCGTGCCCGCTCCGAACGTCGGATGGACGCCCAGCGGCGTGGACTTCCAGGGTCTGAATGGCCACAACCACGTGAACTACTACTGCGCGCAGTGGACCACCCCTCCAGGCGGCGTGACGCTCAGCATCAATCGTTCGGGTTCTTCCAACGACTCGATCAATATGATTTACGTGGTGCAGAACGGGACTTGTAACCTGGATGTGGATTCCGGAGGGCAAGCCGGCAGTCAAGGTTCCAGCGGTCCCTTGACCACCTGCACGAACTGCCTGACGCCCACGAAACCGAATGACTTCATCATGGGCAATGGCGGGCAGGCCTTCTGCACCGCCACCGGCCTAAACTCGCCAAGCGGCGGCACCTTCGACTCCGCATGGTTCACCGGAAACACCATCGATGGCCCGACACAGACCGACGAGAACAATTTCTGGATGCACTTTACGAATGGCAGCAGTCTCAGCCCGTTCACCGTCACCTTTGCCGAATCCTGCGACTTCAGCCAAAGCGATTGGGCCGGCCGCCTAGCCGCCTATCAGACGAACTGAGAAACTAGCGCCGCGCAACAGCCCAAAGTCCTTACCCCGCACGTCCCCGTTGCACCCAAGCTCGAGAAGCGCTTCAAATGGAACAAGCCCTCCGTCCGGCAATCGGCGGTTGGCGGCCTCTGGATGACAAGCCCCAACATGAAGGCATCCCTGTACCTCAAAAATGGCTTGAAGACCGACCCCCTAACCGTCACGCCCATTCTATATCTCAGTAACGGGGTCCGTTATCCGCTTCCCGCCGTGACATTGGAACCTTCCGGAACAGCCATCGTGGATATCAATCAGGGATTGGCAAGCCAGGGGATTGCGCCTTACGCGCAGCTCTCCGGCTACGCCGAAATCGAATATCAGTGGCCCTGGGCTGCCGCACTCGCAACAATCAGAAACGTCGATCAGGTGAACAGTCTGATCTTCCTCTACACATTGCAACAACCTCCCCAAGACGTGCCGCAAGCCGCCGCTGCCGCAGCAACCACCCCAACCCTGCACAGCTTCGAGGGCTCGTGGTGGAAGCAGGAAAAGAACGTCTCCGGTTTCTTGGCGCTCGCAAACGTTACCGGGGCAGCCGATCACCGCCGCGGTGCGTCTCACGGATAGGGCCGATGCTCAATTGGAGAATTATCAGTTCACAATTTCACCCCACGGAACCAAGTTGCTAACCCTGACCGAGTTGCAGTCCACCGCCAGCGATGTCGGGGGCGTTTATGTGACCCACGATGGACCCGACCGCGCATTGGCCATCAATGGCGGCCTCGTGGACCAATCGGTCGGTTACTCGGCGCACCTGTGGATGTTTCCTTCCCCTCAGTCCGCCTCTACTGCGACAGCACCGGCCGCGCCTCAGGCGCCCCCGGAATATTCGGCCGCACCCCAGGCGCCCTCGGAATATTCTTTCGCGGAACTAGGCCTCATGAGCGGCGCAGCCGACCCCATGATGGCCTTTCCCTCGGGGACAGTATTCACGCCCTATTCGGTCGTCCGCAATATTTCGGACCAGCCTGCAACGGTGACTCCCTCCCTGTGGTGGATGGCAGGCGGTGCGCCGAAGTCAGCACACCTTCCCGCAATCACACTCCCGCCCCACAGAACCGTGGACCTGAACGCCCCGGCCATGCTTGCCGCAGCTGGGTTGAAGGATTTCAACGGCAGCGTTAACCTCATTCTGGACACCAAAGGCCAAGACGGCGCGCTGGCGCTAACGGGCGGGAGCGTGGACCAGAAGTACACCTACGTTTTCGAGGTGATACCCCATGGCATCGGGGCGAGCTCTTCCAAGTCGCTCTGTTACTGGAGCACTGGCAACGGTGACGACACCATGGTGACACTCTGGAACCCGGCGGATGAAGAGCAACAGCTGGTCTTCACGCTCTTCTATTCCGGGGGGCACTATGTGCTGCCCATTCCCCTTGGGCCAAGGGAAACTCGCACCTTCAATATCTCCGAAGTCCTTCACAGCGCAATTCCCGACGCCGAAGGAAACGTTGTGCCAGCCGGCATCTACGAAGGCAGCGCGGAAATCGCCGGCTCGCTGGGAGAGCACCAGCAAATTCTTGTGAGCATGGACGGCGGAGTTTACAACGTCAGGAAAGCGATCTGCGGCGTTACATGCATCAGCTGCAATGGCGTCGTTGGCAGCTCGATTGAGGTCGTCCCCATCGTCATTGGCGCAGGCGCGTCGGCCCAAGAGATCTTCTATGAGCAATGGAATACTGGCGCTGAAATCAACAATAACAGCAATAGTAGCTGGGGCACCTCCTCGACGAGCATCGCAACGGTCAACGTTGGTCTCGTGACCGGGGTGAGTCCCGGCTCCTTCACTGTCGGCGCCGAAGATTTGTACTATGAAGCGGCATATATTCCAAGCTTCTGTACACCAGCCCCTGTATGTCCCATAAATGTCCGCGTTGGCGGCTCCGGCGGCGGAAGCGTCACGCCAACGATTCTGCTCGGCGGCCCTAACGGGACGAACATTACAAATAACAGCAGCAACCCGCAGAACGTAGTCGCGGGACAGCAAATTATCCTGTACGGTTCCTATACCCTGCCTTCCGGGGCCTCAAAACCAACCCAATCGTGGACCATCCCGGGAACCAGCTCAAGCCCCGCAACCGCCATCTCCAACTTCACTTGGGCGGCCGACTCTTCCAGCGGCGGCCCCGTACCCTTGTCCACAACTCAGCTCGGCCAGCGGGAGATAACCTACTATTGGACGGTCCCAACCGCCGCAAATACTCCAAACACTGTCACGTTTACACTGAAATATTTGGACAACCAAAATAATCCTCAAACCGCCACTGCTCAGGCTTTCTTAACCGTCGCAGGCGTGACTTCGCCACTTATCTCGACACGCCCGCTAGGAAGCATTCAAATCACCTCCGGCCCTGCCATAGAGGTTGGTGACCCATCAACTACGCCGGGCGTCAGCTTCTCGAAGTCGGCGTACACTCCTCTTGGTTATCCCGGCGTTTTCATATGGGTCCAGGTAATCACGAAGAGTAACGTCGCTTGCGTTTCCAGCAGCGGCACCAAAAACGTTGTGGAAACGCCAGGGCTCGACAACTTGTTTCCGTATTCAACTGCCCCGGGCACCAACGATAGCCCACTCCAGCCACTACCGTCCGTGGACACCCAAGTCACATGGAACTTTGTGGCCCAAATGTATCTTATGTGGAGACCTGGCATTGCAAACGATATTTACGTTCCTATGGGCTCCATGCAATGGCAGTTCTTCGCTGACGGGGTCCAAAACACAACGACACAAACTTGGAGCGTGGCCTCTGATAGCACGTTAAGCACTAACCTGTTTACGCCAGGCAGCGCCTATCCGACGTGGGCCAGCAACCTGCACAACACGCTTACACCTTGCCCCTAAGGAGCTTTCATGAGGAGTTTTTTTGCTTTTTTTCTCTGTGTATCAGCCGCGACTGCTTTCGCCGCGCCCCCGGGCCAGCCTTCGCAACTCCCTTTCTCCATAGTGATTAACACCGAACACGAACCTTTCAAAGCAGGCGCCGAAGTCCTTCTGCAAATCACCCTAACCAACACGTCGAACCGGGAGATTGCTCTCTCGAAGGCTCCGGGCGATCTGCCGCAAGCGGAGTCCGAATATTCGATAAAAGTTCTCGACAGCCAGGGCCGGGAAGTTCCAGACACGGATTACGGACAAAAAATTAAGCAACGGAAAATACTTGTTTCAAGGAGCAGGGTCTCATGGACCCTTGGGCCAGGCGAGTCCTTGAAAGACGGAGCGATAATTAGCAAGCTGTATGACATTAGCCACCCCGGGAAATACACAGTGCAGGTAATGCGCAGCATCCCCCCACAGCTTGGCAAAGGAACCGTTAAGTCGAACATAATCCAAGTCACGGTCACAGAGTAGCTGTATCGCCTATTCATGCATAACCCCTCTCGCAGTATCGCAAGGTTCCCCCGAGGTCTGCGGCTAGCCACTTGCTGTTTGTATCTCTCAACCCAAGCGAATGCCGCTCTTTCCGAGCCACCAGATATTGCGATCTGCTGGAGCAACGCTGCGCTGCAGGGTGTTCAGGATGCGAGGTTGGGGGCGCCAATGGTGTCCCGGGCTTTGGCTATTGTACATACCTGCATGTACGACGCTTGGGCGGCGTATGATGAGCGCGCTGTGGGGACCCAAGTGCGCGAAGCGCTTCGGAGACCGGCCCCCGAGCGAACCGCAGCAAACAAGGAGAAGGCCATCAGCTACGCTGCGTTTCGGGCGCTGGAGGACGTGCTGCCTGTCGACACGGATTCTGTGTACGTCCCGTTGATGAGGCAACTGGGATACGACCCGAACGACCATTCCACGGACATCGAGACGCCAGCCGGGATCGGCAATGTGGCCTGCGCCGCCGTGCTGGAATTCCGCCACCACGACAAATCGAACCAACTTGGCGATCTGGCGCAAGGGCCGTACTCGGATTGGAGCGGCTATGCTGCCGTAAACACTCCTGTACCAGTCCCCGCGCGGGCTGCGCCAACCGACGCGAACCACTGGCAGCCCTTGGCCTATATTAATCCGACAGGCGACTTCATGACGCAACGATTCGTCGGGGCGCAATGGTGTTTCGTCACCCCGTTTGCGCTCTCAAAGGGCGAAGAGTTTCGCGACGCATTGGGCCCGGCACCGGCAGAATTCGGCTCGGCGGAATACCAACAGCAGGCCGACGAATTGATCGCCCTCAGCGCGGGGTTGACCGATCGCCAAAAAATGATTGCGGAATACTGGTCCGATGGCCCGTATACGGAGCAACCTCCGGGGCACTGGTTGCGCTTCGCGCAGTTTATTTCCGCGCGAGATCATCACTCGCTGGACGACGACGTGAAAATGCTCTTCGCGCTCAGCAACGCCATGCTGGACGCGGGAATCGCGGCGTGGGACGCCAAGCGAGCCTATGATTCCGTTCGCCCCATCACGGCAATCTCGCTCCTGTATCGCGGAAAGAAGATCCGCGCATGGGGTGGGCCCGGCAAAGGCACCGTCGAAATGGACGGCTCCCAGTGGCTGCCCTACCAACTAGCGACGTTTCCGACTCCGCCGTTCCCCGACTACGTCTCCGGCCACAGCACCTACAGCGCCGCAGCCGCCCGGATACTCACACTCTGGACCGGTAGCGACCATTTCGGCGAGTCCATCACCTTGCCCGCTGGCAGCTCGAAGATCGAGCCCGGCGTAACGCCAGCAAAACCCGTCACCCTAAAATGGGAAACCTTCACCGAAGCCGCCGACGAGGCCGCAATGTCCCGCCGCTACGGCGGCATCCATTTCGCCCGCGCCGACCTGGCCGGTCGCCAATTAGGCCGCCTGGTAGCCGACAAAGTCTGGTCCAAAGCCCGAGCCTATTTCGACGGCACCGCCAAGCCGCAGCTACTCGAACAAGCCACCGCAAACCGTTAACCCCTCCTCCCCAACCATTCGATCCCCAATTTTCCCCATTCCCTGCATTTCACTTAGCCTGTCGCCACTCCCATGCTATCCTCTCCCGTGTACGTCGATTCTCATCGCCGCAAGTGTACGTTAGCGCCCGCCGCTAACTCCTCTCCCCACACATTCTTAGCAACCCCCCACCCACTAACTCCTTACCCCTCACATTCTTACGAAAATCATAGGGGGGCCCCCCTCCGTTTTTTCCTCACTCTTCACTCACTCTTTTCGCTCTTTGACCAAAGAGTGTTTCGCAACTCGTTTCCCATCAACCGTTTTCACACTCTTTCTCAAAAATGCCGGATGCCTGGGGATCGGACGCGCCAATTCCTAAAGTATTACTTTAACTCTCGGCCCCCGATCCCTTTTCCTGCCGTTGGACAAACGGAATCCCCCCATTTGTTTTCAATGAGTTATGAATTGCCCATTTTCTATCCCCTTTGTTTTGATATTCATCCATGTAATGGGGGGTGGGTAGGGGGTACCCGGTGAGATTCTTAAAGAAACACTTTAACTGTGGCCGGAACTCAAGAAGCATCAACTACTTGCGGAGAGCAAGAGTCGCAGGCTGCGGAACGGGATGTCCTAACCTTTCAACCTTGAACATTCAACCTTCAACCGTCTTTTCAGGATCGCCGCTCCCGGTCATCCGGCGCCGCCGCAATCCCCATCCGCCGGAGCTCATCGGCGTAATACTTTTTGTGCAGGACGTCCCACTCTTCGCTGCCTTCGAGGATTTCTTTCTTCTGCGAGGTGATCCGCTTGGTCACTTCCAATTCAATCTTCTCTTCATCTTTCAGCATCGCCGTCAGAATCTGCACCACCTGCTGCCGGATGGTGTCGCGGTCGTCCACGAATTCCACTTCCTCGCTCGCCACCAGCACGTCGGTAATCTGGTGCGACAATCTCACAATCTTTTCCCGGCTAAGTCTCATCCTTCCTCTTCCCCGTCACTCCGCGCGACCGCGTCCACGGCCGCTGCGAATCCCACCACTTCCCAATTTCTATTCTCTAATTCCCTTCCCCAATGTCGCTTTTCCATTTTCCAACTTCTGATTTCCACTTTCCCGTTCGCACTTTCCATTTTCTACCGAAGGATCAACTTGCGGTCCCTCGCCAATTGCTGCTTCACCTTCTTGTACATCTCCTGGTACGAGACGCCCGTCCGCCGCATTTCATCTTGGTGGTCCAGCAAAATTTGCCGCACTTCGTCATTGATGCGGTCCTCGACCGTAAGCTCTTCCACCATGCGCTGCCGCACGCGGTTCGTCACCGCGTCCCCCGCCTTGGTCTCGATCAAGCCGCCTTCCACCAGCCGTTTTACGACTTCACCGGCCATGTGCGCCACATAATCCCGGACGAGAAGCATCTCAGAGTGTTTCCTTTGCGTAAAAGCAAGAGAGTGAGTTTACTGGCTGCGTGAACAAAGTGCAAGGAACCCCCTCAATTCGTCTTGAAATTTGCCCTCAACCTAGCTCTTGTAGGGGCGTCCGCCGCCGCGGACTGCGCCCCCCGCCCCGACTCGGCAATCCACGCAACTATTGGAGAGGAGACTTACAAAAATAATTCGCGCCTATTTCCCCGCTCGTTGACGCTTTTCGCGGCTTCCTGTACGATGAATTAGTTGGGCGCTTAGCTCAGCGGTTAGAGCGTTCGGTTTACACCCGAAAGGTCGAAGGTTCAAATCCTTCAGTGCCCACCATGTGACGATTCACCCTCAGCGGGGACGTAGTTCAGTTGGTTAGAACGCTGCCCTGTCACGGCAGAGGTCGCGAGTTCGAGTCTCGTCGTCCCCGCCATCTTTTCAATGACTTACATGGCCCGCTGATTGAATCCGTTGCACACCGGTTGCACAAATCTTAGGCGCTAAGTTATTGAATCAAGCCTGTAAAAGCACCATTCACCGCTCTGCGCACGTCTGGCAGCACCGCTTTTGGCTTGATGTAATGCTTGTCGCAAACGTCCTTTGTGTTGCCCAAAGCCTTCGCAGCGGTCTCGCTGCTGTCTGATTCCATTCGAACCTGTGTGGCGTGAAACCGGCGAAGCGAATAGAAACCATACCAACGCGGCAGCGTATCGTCTGGCTGAAACTCGTGCTCTTTGTGCTCTGCGAACTCCGCCTCTTTGCAAATCGCGCAACGGGACAAAGCCGGAATGATCGACCGCTTGCTCATGTTGTCGAGGTTGACCGGCTTCTTCTCTTTCTTACCGGCCAAGATATAACCGCGTAGCGGCGAGCCTTGCGCATTCCAAAGTGCAAGCAGAATTTCCCGCAACTCAGCAGTGACGGTGACGTACCGCACGCTCTGTTCCGTCTTCGTGGTCCCCACGATGGCATGCCAGACGGCACGATTCACTGCAATATGCTGCTTCGCCCTGTCCCATTCCTCCCAACGCAGACCCCTTAGCTCTGAGGGGCGAGCGCCAGTGAACGCAGCCAGCGCGACCGCGGCACGTTCTAGGGGCATCTCTTTCAGCGCTGCAAGAATCGCCTGTACGTCCTCGAAAGTAGCGGCGACGGTAGTCTCAGGTTCAGTAGCAGTTTCAGGAATGCGAGCCCTCGACGCGGGGTTATCAGCAGCCGAGCGCGCAGGAAAATGGCCTTCACTCATGGCGTAACTGAAAATTCCGGACAAGACTGACCGAATTTTAGTAACCGTGTCGGTATTGAGCTTGTGCATGGCGGCAATATCCTTGAGCAGACCAGCCACGACGGCAACAGTGAAGTCGCGAAGAGCGTACTTCTCTACTCTCGGTTTGATGTAGCGTTCCCAGTAGGTTTTATAGCCGCTGTAGGTGGAAGGTTTTTTCTTGCGCAGGACGAAGGGCAAATAGACTTCCTCAACGTAGCTCTCGAATGAATCGGAAGAGTGGGGGCACTTGGCAGCTTGGCGGACGCCGGCCATCTTCTCTGCTACCAAATCATCAAGGTCGCCGATCGAACGATAGCGGTCGCCGTACTCCGCAAGTTTTTCGCATTTTTGTTTGCGGATGATCTTGCCGTCGATTTGGAAGTCGGTTCGATACCGCAGGAACCAGCTCGCGCCCTTCCGGAATACAAATCCTCGTTGGCTCACGATTTGCCGCCTTTCTTGGCTTTGGAGCCCCAACGCTTCACCGCGCCTGCTCGCCCGATTTTGCTCAGTTCTTCTTTGCTCAGATTTCTTGCTCTCGCCGTGCCGCCCTTCGCACCAAGTTCTACCGCCGCTGGGTTTTTCTTGGCGATGGCTTTCTTGTGGCGCGCGTGCGCGGATGCTAAAGCCGCCTCCCGCTGCAACCGCTCATACATTGCGCCACCTTCTTTTTCCCCGTACTTATCTTCATAGCTCTTCCGCTTTCTCATGCAGCCTCCTAGTCCCTACCGCTAGGCATAGGCTAGCGCTAGGCATGGGCATTGTCAAGCGGTCATTTTTCAGCCTATTTGTTTTGGATGAGCCACTGCGAAACCTCTGGCCAGTGGAAGCGCAAATATTTTCCCATCCGATGGCAAGGGAGAGGATTCTTGTTGCGGATCGCGGCGCGCGAACGCGTTTGCTCGAATACCCAAGAAACGCCGACTTTCAAACGGTCGGCCAGCTCCTCAGGCGTCAAAATATCCTCCGGTTTCATGACCGGCGCAATTTCGAGTTTGGAGGCGGTTGCCATCAAATTCTGCTTTTTCTATCTCGACACTTCAACGGCTGCCAATTCCACCGCGCGGTGGATAATATTCCACACGCGGTCACCAGGTGTTGGATATAGCGAACCGCTGTGATAAGCCCTTTCAATCAGGCTTCGTGTGGCTGAATTGACCGGATCGTCGTCGGGATGTTTTAGCAAATCCTCGCATTGCAATAAACCCTGCACTAGTTCCCGAAAGAGGACCCATTCGTCCAAATCGAAGCTCAACATGATATTCATCGCTTTCATCGCGCACCAACCCCAACGCTGATTGCCTGAATTTTCTTTTGCAGCTTCCCAGACTTGATTTTTTGGTCTGCAGTTCTCTTTTTTTGAAAGGCTTCTAGGTTGTCGGCGCTAGTCCGTAGAAGTTTTATCGCGGGAGCAAGATCGAGATCTTTCGGCCAAAATTTCACAAGATAATCAAAAGTTTGATGAACTTGACTAAGGCAATGTTGCTTTTTTTGTTTCTGAAACCGCGCGTGGCTCTCGATTTGGTTCTCGGTTTCCTGCTGTTTGAGTCTTTCTTTTTCTTCGCGTAACTGCTCAAGCGACGGCCGCGCGGGTTGATTAATTGTTCTCACCGCGTCTTTCAACTTCATGTCCCCGGACTCGACCCTTGGGAGCAGTCCCGGAGCATGCTTGGCGACCGTTTCCACCTGACGGACCTTATGTGTACTGACTCCTGCTTTTTTGGCGACTTCCTCCCGGGTGTGAACAGGGTTTGGC
>Ga0210410_10001056_pt1 | contig 26709 bp, 20 predicted proteins | sample IncBWC4MmetaG_FD_161058 | JGI IMG/M metagenome (GOLD analysis project Ga0210410, IMG submission 161058) | Forest soil microbial communities from Barre Woods Harvard Forest LTER site, Petersham, Massachusetts, United States - Inc-BW-C-4-M | ecosystem: Environmental > Terrestrial > Soil >... | reverse complement strand
GGCCGCTCCAGTCGCTAGAGCCAAGGCCGGGGCGGAGAAAGAAACGCACAAAGCTAACATCACAAAAGCAAAGAAGCTCCGTACCACTTTTCCTGGCAAAAACATAAGACACCTCCCTGAGTGGTCGCGCTATTAAACGCCGTTTCTCCTACACACTCCTAGGGGACTTCCACCACAAAATAAAGAAACGGTGTTTCTACGTTCTGATACCAATGGGGAACGCCGGGCGGAACAATAATCACATCCCCTTTGCTGAGACGATATGACTCGCCCCCCTTGATCGATTGACCGGGAATTTTGTCTGTCGCCGTAGTTTTGGCCGCTACTTCAGTACCCCCTATGACAAAGGTCGCTGCCCCGCTCACCACATACAGGACGTCCGTACCAAGCTTATGGCTGTGAATCTCAATTTCAGGTGTTTGAACGCGACTGGCTGTCCTCACTCTGAAATCTCCCTGACCGGACTGGCCGGAAAACAGGATTGGGGCGCCTCCTTTTGCAAAAGATGCGTTCACTTTCTCATGATCGAAGTATGTAACATTTGAAAAAGATGTATTCCCCTGCGCGATTGTTTTGCCAAGCCAACCCGTGCCAATTGCAAGAACTGCCAAACCTGTCAGGATGCTCCTTCGAATATACATGGCTGTCATGCCTCCATCCGTGCAGAATTCGGTCTCTGGGATTAGGCTTCTGCCGATATGGCACTCCCGAAAAGAGACACGGTTAATGTGACCGGTGAAGAGGCCGTCAAGACAAGTTCTTCAGGCTCAGGCCACCGCCACGCCTTCTTAGCGAACCTGAACCACATAATAGAGGAACGGACCTTGTTGGACGTCCTTAAACCAATGAAGGACGCCTTTCGGCACAACCATGACATCGCCCTTTGAGAGATGATGGGTCTCACCTCCCTCGATGGAGGTCCCGCGAATCTCTTTGCCTTCCCAAGGCGTAATCGGTTCGCTAACTTTGGGATCGACGATCGTGCCGCCGGTGACAAAAGTGGCGGACCCCTCAACGATGTAAAAAATGTGCGTAAATGCATGAATATTTGCCAACCCCGTTTTCTCTTGGCGGCTAACCCGCACCCGATATTTATTTTCGCCGTCCTTCCAACCCAGCAGCTCGCCTCCACTGGCATAGAGTGCCGCCACTTTCTCGCTGCTGAAGTAGGTCGCCGGGAAAGAAGACGAAGCCTCCTGCGTGTCCGCTGCCAAGGAATTAGCCGCGTTAACTCTCCTACCCTTGACAACTGCCGCTTTGATGACCGACTTCGCCCCCTCCGCCGTGAAGACGTCCTTGTCCGCGGTCTGAATTCGATTCGTCCAGGGCAGGAACCCAAACAGTAGAATCAGACAACCAATTACTCCCTTCACTGAATCCATAGAATTCTTCCTTTCCTTCCGCGACTTTTGATGCCACCACGCGTTGCTCTGAGCGGTTAGCACGGTTGTGGTCAAGACAATAATCAAACGTCTTCGCCACCAGACGGAAATCTCTATTCCCTTAGCTAACCTGAACCACAAAATAAACGAACGGACCTGGTTGGACTTCCTTCCACCAGTGCGTCACGCCTCGCGGCACAATCAGTACGTCTCCCTTTGAGACATGATGGGTCTCACCGCCCTCCATGGAGGTTCCGCGAATCTCTTTGCCTGGCGCGGGTGAAATTGGCTTAACCGTCTTCGGATCGACGATCGTGCCACCAGTAACAAACGTGGCAGATCCCTCAACGATGTAATAAATGTGAGTGAACGCGTGACTCATGGCAAATTCCTGCTCTTTATGCCCGACGCTAAGCCGCACCCGATATTTATTTTCGCCGTCCTTCCAACCCAACAGCTCGCCTCCACTGGCATAGAGTGCTGCCACTTTCTCGCTGCTGAAGTAGGTCGCCGGGAAAGAAGACGAAGCCTCCTGCGTGTCCGCCAAGGAACTAGTCGGGTTAATTCTCCTCTCTTTGACGACTGCCGCAGCGATTGCCGGCTTCGCCACCTCCGCCGTGAAGACGTCCTTGCCCGCAGTCTGAATTTTATTCGTCCAGGGCAGGAGCCCAAACAGTAGAATCAGACTACCAATTACCCCCTTCACTGAATCCATAGCATTCTTCCTCCCCCCTGCGATTTTTGATGCCGCACGCGTTGCTCCTTGGAACTTTGGTTTGCCCTACTGCTGGAACATCTTAGACTGCATATTCTCCTTTCTTGGTATGCTGAGAAACCTGGCCGACCATTCATTCTCGAGTGCTAACCGCAGAGGGCGAATTTGGCCTTTCCGCTTGCGTTATGATCTCTTCAGGCGCTGAAAGACCTTGCTCATTTACCAACTACCCTAAACAGATCGAGCCTCCGCCCTTCTGCAGCTTCAGCCACGATGATGTCACCCCTCGAGTTGACCGCCATAGTATGCGGGCTCGCGAATTCACCGACCTGGTTTCCAGGTCGACCGAAGCTTGAAAGAATCTGTCCTGTTCCGCGGTCCAGGAGCAGGATCTCGTCATTCCCACAGTCCGCAACATAAATGAATTTCTGGGCAGGATCCGGTGAAAAGCCCATCCCACATGGACGACCGCCCCCTTTAAGCGGGCGGGTCTCACTTTCGGGAAAGCTATAACTTTTCTTAAAATTACCCATTTTGTCGAAAACTTGGATGTGACGACCTTCCCTGTCGCAAACATAGACAAGACCGTCATGATCGATGACCACGCAGTGCACGATCTTCAGAAACGCGCCACCCACCCCGGCATCTACTTCGGCCATTGTGCCCAGGTGTCCCCACTGACGGAGGAAGTGTCCACTGCTATCAAATACGACCACGCGGCTATTCCCGTAGCCGTCAGCGATGTACACGTCCCCATTCGTAGGATCCACTGCGATACTCGCTGGAAGATTCAACAGGGTGTGGCTTGAATTCTTAGCGGGTGAGTCCATGGTACCGTCCCAAGTGTCAAGCCGCCCTTTGGTTCCTATCTGGAGCAACATTTTGCTGCCGTCATGCGAATATTTCTGAACGATCCCGTCCTGATTACCACCTATCCAGATATTATTCTGAAAGTCGACAAAGCATCCGTGCGGTCTCTTGGGCAACAAATCTTTATTTCCCCAGGAATTTAATATTCTGCCGTCTGGGTCGAACTCGATAATCGTCGGTGATGCCGTCGCATTTTTCTCTTCTTTGTGAGTTAGGTCCCCTCGGTTCAAGGTAAACACATGGTCCTGTGCATCGACGCACACGCCGCCTAGATTCCCAGTCACCCACCGATCAGGTAGCGGATTAGGCCAAAAGGGATCTATTTTGAATTTTGGTGCGTCGACGGCCTGCTGCCCGGCCTGAGCTCTGATCTCGTTCGTCGATGAATCCCAAACTCCAAGCGAGAGGCTAAGAACTACTATCATCGCTGTTACGTACGACCATTTTTTAAATCGCATGCCGTCTCCTCACTTAAGCGATCCCGTAACTCTGTCAGCAATCTGGGTCTGGATCACCATTGTCTGCTCGTCATTCCGATCCATTTAAAGATTTCCCCTTCCCTCACGTTTTCACTAGGTAGCCGACATCGGCACTAAAAAGAAATGCAGAACGTACCCTCGACGTAACGGTGCTCGATATTAGACGAAGCTATTTCTGGAGCAGGCCGTTTCAAGCGGTTGCCCAGGCACCGTAGAAATCGTACTCGGCCGGGGAGTCAGCTACTTCAAGGAAACAGATTGAGCTAGACTCCTACTGCCTGGAATTAACCGTCCGACAGTCGTCCGCTGAACGGCCCCAAAAACCCGTCGGTCCACAAGACCCCTTTTGATTGGAAAGCGTCTTGCGGCTCAAGGGCTTTACCCGTCCCTTCACCAGACCACCTTCAAGGCCAACTGAATCTCCCGCGCCGTGGTTGTGGTCGAGGTAAGCAAACCCGCAACCCCCGTTGGAACGCCGGTTGAATCGAAGATGTCCGTATTGTCGGGGGTTACCGGAACGGCAAAGTTCGCGCGATTCATGATATTGAAAAACTCTGCCCGGAACTGGATGTTGAAGTTCTCGGAGAACCTCCTGATGGGATTATTCTTGAACACGGAGAAATCCAGGTTCGACATACCCGGCCCGATCAAGATGTTGCGGCCGGCATTGCCACGGAGATTGAAACATTGCGGGAAAGTGCCAAAGGTAGGATCGCAATTCGCATTGTAGAAGGCAGCTGACGGCGCCGTCGGAACGGCAAAACACTGGGTCTTGATGTAGTTGTTGGGATTCCCGGGATTTACAAGCGAACTGCATCCCGAACCACCAAGACGATTCGGAAAATCCCAGGGGTCGTTGCTGTTCAAACCTAACGGCGTCCCATCGCTCGCCTTGTAGATGGCGCCCAACTGCCAACCTTTCGCCAGCCACACCAAAGGCCCTGAGAGCGACTTCGGCTGCGGAACCTGCCACGTGAGATTGAGCACTAGGGTGCGCCCGATATTGAAATCGGACAAACCGCGGTTCGATTTTGGATCAAACCACAGGGGGCTACCAATATCATTAGAGAATCCGTCGGCCACGACAGCTGACGAGCCAGTGTCAATACTCTTACTCCATGTGAATGAGGTCTGAAATTGGATACCGTGACTCATCCTCTTCTGGACTCCTACTATCAAGGCATCGTAGAGGGAAGTACCCCCGTACATGTTGCCGGCGATTTCACCAAAGTTGGGGTTAATCTTGACCCCGCTTCCTACCGGATTCGGCCAGAGATACCCTTGGGGCGTCAGCGCAGGCATCACAATATCCATGTCATTCACCCGAAATGATTGGTGGACGCCATGCGACCCCACGTAGCCAATCGTCGCCGTGAAGTTCGGTGTGAGTTCACGTTGTACGTTGAGGTTCCACTGCTCCACGTAATTGCGCGGGGGGTTGGGTTCAATGTGGTTAGCGCGCAAAGTGTTCGGGGTTAGCAACGGAAACGCTCCGGCATAAAACGACCCTGGGGGCAGGCCGCCAATGGCACCCTCCTGGTAGAAGGGAGCACTGCGGAGTATCCCGAAGTAGAACTGGTATGGCAGAGGCAGCACGTCGAATATGCCAAAGCTTCCACGAACTGCGGTCTTGCTGTTGTGAAACGGATCCCAGGCGAAACCCACCCTAGGTTCGAAATTCCGAAGGGTTGGATTCTGGAAAAACGGGGTTCCCAAATGGGGGGCAGGGTCGGTGATATTGTATACGTTTGACAGTTTGTCATGAACTTCCGTGGGCACGGTTGACATTTCATAACGCATGCCCAAGTTCAGCGTCAGGTTGGGACGCCAGCGCCAATCGTCCTGCAGGTAGAGCCCGAAAATCGTCGATCGAATGCCCCGCTCAGTCAAACTCTGAGGAAAGGACCCACTGAATTTGCTAGGATGGTTGGTGAGAAATTTCTTTAGTGAGCCGAAATTGAATTTCCCGCCGCGAACGCCGGTTTGGAAAGTGTTGAGCTGCATCCGCTCCACCGCGACGCCGAATTTTAGGGAATGATTTCCAGAGGTTAGGCTAGCATCGTCAGATTCCTGAAACGAATTCCACCAGAAGTAATACGCCGGAAGTGTTTTCAGTCCTCCTTGGAACTGGGGCGTGATGCTTGCTATATTTAGCCGAGCTGCATCTCCATTTGGAGTCCCACTGATCGAAGGGTCCCCTGCAAGCGGATTAATGGCGCTGATGCCGATGTCGGCGTCTGCAGCCTCGCGGCTGAAACCAAAGCGAACAGAATTGACCAATTGGGGGCTGAAAATGTGGCTCTCTGCCAGAACCGCCACCTGCCGATATGTCTTATTGCCCTGCAGCACATCGTCGAAGCTATCTGGCAAGGTAAATGTGGCCTTGTCGTATACGTATGTTGCAAACAAACTGTCCTTGTCCGAAAATCTGTGATCGCCCCGGATGGTGAAAAAATTCTCGTTAACAACTTGCTGCCCCGCAAAGCTGAAGATTCCTGTATCCCCGGGCGGTAAGATCGCTCCGTTCGGCAGAGGGAACAACCCGAGGTACTTCTGGGCCGAAGGATCCACTATCACCGTGCCGCTTGAGAGATTCCCGGCCCTAGCCGCAGCCGATGGCACGGTGGAAACCGTAGTGACGCCCTTGGACTGACGGATGCCCTCGTAGTCTCCAAAAAGAAAAGTACGGTCCTTTCGGATCGGCCCGCCCGCCGACGCCCCGAATTGATTGCGCTTGAAGGGCGGAATGCTGCCGTGATCAAAAAAGTTTCGCGCATCAAGCACGCTGTTACGGAGGTATTCGTACGCGGTTCCATGGAACGAATTCGTGCCCGACCGCGTGATGGCATTAATGACGCCTCCGGAAGTCTTCCCGTACTCGGCTGAATAGTTGCTGGTCAAGACCGAAAACTCCTGGATAGCGTCTACCCCCAGATTTCCACCCAGCACACTGCCTGGAGCGCCGTTCGTATAGTCATTGATGCTTGCCCCATCAAGGCGATAGTTGTTCTGTCCTGGGCGAGCCCCAGAAATGCTGAGCTGATCTCCAAACCCGCGGGTGCCACGGTCTAGTCCATTGGTGATGGCAGGTTGGATCTGGACTGCGGAGACACCCAACTGGAGTGTGGCTAGGTCGGTCCAGGAGCGGCCGTTGAGCGGCAACTCCCTTACTGTGGTCGAGTTAACAACCGCGCTGAGGCTCGACGTCGTCGTCTGTATGGCCGGAGCCCCTCCTTCCACAGTTATGCTTTCTACTACCGATCCCAAGGTCATTTCGAAATTAATTTCCAGGACGTCCTGCACATGCAGAATGATGTCTGGCTTGATTACAGTCTTAAACCCAATCTTATTGACTTCCAGGCGGTAGGTTCCCGGCAGCAGGTCGGTAATGTAATAACTTCCACTCTCGTTCGTCACGCCTTGATACCGGAGATTTGTACCCTTGTTGATTAGCGTTACCTTGGCATCTGGAACGCTTGCCTTGCTGGGGTCGGCGACGCGACCGGTTACTGACGCATTTGGAGATTGGGCTTGAAGAGCGCCCGCAAGGGAAAGAACCAGGATGGCCAAGAGGGCGACTGCTCTGGGCATAGTTTTCTCCGTCCCACGAACTTATCTAAACGTAAGTACGGCTCGGCGGAGAAGTTTGTACCATTCAACGAGCACATCAGCGAATACCAACACGTTGCCGGCAGTCCTGCGCATCTGCGAGGTTGATTCTTACGCGCTTCTCCCTTTTATGAACATTCCCCTCAGTGCGAAGAAGCAAGTGTCCTCCAGCTGGAAGCTTGCGATCGGTAGCTTGGTGAGGACGGCACGGATCGGTTCGCCCTCGAGCAGCGTGCGGCCAAGGGTGGATGGGCACATGAAACAGGGGAGAACTATGGTTCAGCCCACCTCGCTCATTGGTCTTCTTTCACCTGTAGTCGGACAGCGCTTGCCGCCTGCCCTCGAACCCACTCGGCTAGGGTCAGCCAGTCGGGGTCGTTCTGGGATGCAAATTGCCTGCCTCCTTGGTGGACTGGGTCCCCGCCCATCTCGGGCGAGAGCGGGTGCATCAGAAGTCGGCTAGAGCTCGGATCGCCGGGAACCACAAGGCGCAAGGCGTTCTGGAAGTTGCGGCGAGATTGCTCCTCAGTCCAAAAGATGCTCCCTGGAGACAACTTCTCCAGGAGGAAGGCGGTGCGACTTTCGGAATGGCAAACGTAGCAGCGGGCGTGGCCAGCCCGTCTTGTCAGGAAGATGGGCTCGACGCGGTTTTTGAAAAACTCAAAATCAAGAGATTGTGCCGCCGTGGAGGGAGCAGTTGCATCCAAAGGCAGAACCAAGGTCGTGCACCGCTTGGGCACCTGCCCGACCGGAATGCGAGCCACCTCTTTCAAGGTCTTCGTATCAATAGCTGAAACCGATTTCGACATAGAATTAGCAACGTAAACCATCTTGCTGTCAGGCGTAAATGTGAGCCAAGCTGGTATGTCTCCAGTAGGGACCGAACCCAGCAGCCTGAGTTCAGGGAGAGAGTAGGCGAAAACAGAACCTGCTGGAGAGCTGTTGACCCAAAAGGTCTTGCCGTCCGGGGCGACGCCGTTACCGTGGGAGGGGGCGTTCGGGTTGAAAATCCTGCCGCTGGGCTGGCTGGGGAGCGTAATTCTTGCCACCTCCTTGTGTGTGGCAAAATCCACTACTGCGAACCCGGGATAATGGCCAAGCTGGGCAAATATACGTCGGGTCGAGCCATCGGGGGCCGCCTCGAACGCTATGCAGTGTACTCCCTTGTCGAACTTTACCTCCCAAACGGTCTGCTCGGTTTGGAGGTCAATGACGCTGAGAAATTTTCCAGCTACTGAGCCGGCAACCGCGTAGTTGCCGTCCGGCGTTACATAGACGTCGTGCAGGCCATTGTTCATCGGGATGCTCTTGACCTTTTCCAACGCGGTAGTGTCCACGATATCCAGCATGCCGATGTCCGACCATTGCTTCCAAATACTGACTAAAACCCGACCTCCATCTTTGGTGATTGCTATATTCTCGGGGTGGCCGGAGAGAGCGACCTTTTTGATAATCCTTCCCGTCTTTCTATCCGCAACCACAAGCATGTCTTCAGATTCATGACTGATATAGAGTCGACTGCCGTCGGGGGAAAACACAACAGCATGGGGGCCCTCGATACCTTCAATCACTTGTACGATTTTGTTAGTTACAGGGTCGATGACATCAATGCTGTCCCCAGCGTCGTTCGTGACATAGATGAGAACCGTGCTAGCCGCTAAGGGCATCGCTAGCAGGGGCCACACAAGCCAAAGATGTTTCAGGCGGCCGCAACGTCCTTTCCAACTAGTAAAGCTCATAGTGAGCAGCTCCTTAAACGCGTTCTATTTGAATTGAATGAAAATGGCGCGAGGCGAACCTTCTACGGCTTCTTCTTGGTGGGGAGCTTTAAGAGCAGGCTGATAAGTTAGATCGCCTACTTTTCTCGAGACGGAGCGGGGGGGCACGCCCTCTGAAAATGAACGGATCGTACCTCCTTCGAGGAACACGGCAGCCGATTGATTGTAGTGTAAGTGGCGAGCCCCTAGTACGCCGACCCTCCATGAGTAGTCCCAAACCGTTATTCGGTCGGTTTCAAACAGCTTGACCGCTCCTAACCGTGGAAACTGGCCGGGAACACCCTCAGTGGTTGGCCGCTTGGGAGGCACGGACTCCTTTAGCTGGAAGACCATCGCACGGCTAGGTTCGTCGCTCACGCCTTCTTCCGCAACTAGACTCCCCTTCGATTCGAAGCGAACAGAGCCGAGCCTTCTTTGTTCAACGCTCCACGTCCCGTCAGGCCTGCTTACTTTTACCGTGCCTTCCGTCAGAGTCACGGAGACTTGATCCAGTTCGAGTTCGTGCATCCCGGTGGATTTGCCATTTCCCCAGCTTACATCCCAAATCACAAAACCTTCTGTTTCCTGGATTTTTTTCGCCCCGTCTCGCGGGAATGGCGGAAGATATTTCTGAGGCAGCGTCGATACCGTTCCGGGGAGGGCCGCTCCCGTCGCTTGAGCCCAGATCGGAGCGGAGGAAGAAACGCACAAAGCGAACATCCCAAGAGCAACAAGGCTCCGCATCACTTTTTCCGGCAAAACCATAAAACACCTCCCTGAGTGGCCGCGTCTGTCAGAACACCATTACCCTCCCGACCATCCGCTCCATGATCTGTTTTGTTGATACGCAACGCCCGAATCGCATTTTTCCTTAATCTTCATTCGTCTCAACACTGGCAGCTTGACGTCAGCAGCAAAGTTCCAAGCTTGACTTTACAGTGCAGACAAAATCAGGGGTGAACTCGGACCTGAAACTATATTTCAATCTCGGCTTACCAAACTTTCGAAGGTTCTGAAGGCGAACGGTGATCAAACTACCTGATTAATCTCCACATTTGGATCCTCCGCCCGTTTCCGGAATCACCTACGATAAGATCCCCTCTCGAGTTTACCGCCAGAGTATGTATGACACCGAACGCGCCAACGGTGTTGCCGGGCCGGCCGAAGCTCGAAACAGCATTTCCTGTTACCCGGTCCAGGATCCGGATTTCGGCATCGGAGCCATCGCCGACGTACATGAACTTCTGGGCTGGATCGCGTGAAAAGCCTAACCAAAATGCTGAACCGATCCCTGTGAGGCGCCCCGTCTTACTTTCGACAAGAATGTTCCTCCGAAAATTACCCATTTTGTCGAAGACCTCGATGCGCCCCCCCAGCCGGTCGCACACGTAGACAAGACCATCGTTACCGATAACTACACAGTGCACGACCTTCAGAAATACGCCACCCACTCCCGCGTCGACCTCGTCCACCGTGCCCTGGCGTCCCCACTGGCGGAGGAAGTGACCGGCGCTATCAAAGACCACGACACGCCGATTGCCGTAACCGTCAGCGATGTACACGTCGCCATTCGTGGGATCGACCGCAATGCTTGCGGGACAGTTCAACAACGTATGACTGGAGTTCATCGGTGCACCCGTCATGGTGCCGTCCGACGTGTCAAAACGCCCTTTGGTTCCTATCTGCAGCAACATTTTGCTGCCGTCATGTGAATATTTCTGGAAGATTCCATCCTCGTTACCACCAATCCAGACATTTCCCTGATAATCGACGAAGCAACCGTGAAGCCTCGTGGGGAGCAAGTCCCTATTTCCCCAGGAATTCACCAAATTCCCATCTGGATCGAACTCGGTAACCGCCGGCGATAGTGTCGCGGTTTTCAGTTCCAAGGGAGTCAGGTTGTCCCGATTCACGGTGAAAAGGTGATCCTGTGCATCGACGCACACGCCACCCACACTTGCAATCACCCAGCGATCCGGCAGTGGCTTGGGCCAATATGGATCCACTTCGAACTTTGGTGCGTCGACGGCCTGCTGCCCGGACTGAGCTTTGACCTCGCTCGGCAATGAACCCCAGACTCCAAGTGAGACACTCAACAGGGCCGTCGTCGCTGTCAGGCGCGCCCACGTTCTACTCTTCATCAAGTCCTCCCCATTCGGTTCGCAGCGCTACCCGAGTTTGAAACCGAGATTCGGATGCTAACCAACCCGAAAATAAATTCAGCCGACATGAGCCCCGACCAATTTCAGGGCCCTCGCTAAGATCAATGACTTCAATCTTACTGTTGGTGTCCAGGATGACACCCGCGCGGCGCTTTGACTTCGGTGACACAGATAGCGGCCCTTGGTTACCAAACTATCTTCAATCCAAACTGGATTTCCCTCCCCGGGGTTTGCGTGGACGTGATCTGGCCGAAGCCCGGGACCGGCCCTCCCGTCGAGGAGATCGCCTCAAGGTTGCTGCCAGCGGGGGGCGCGAAGTTGGCGCGATTGAAGAGGTTGAAGAATTCAGCCCGGAACTGCATTCGGAAGTTCTCCGAGAATTTTTTAATAGGGATGTCTTTGACCACGGAGAAATCAAAGTTGACTAAGCCAGGCCCAATGATCGTGTTGCGCCCCAGGTTTCCGAGGAGATTGAAACACTGGGGGAAAGTGCCAAAGGTGGGGTCGCAGTTGGCCTTGTAGAACGCAGCGTTCGGTGCAACTGGCACGATGAGACAATTCGGGAGCCCGGTCAAAGGGTTCACATTCAGATAGTTGTTGGGGTTTCCGGGTCTCGTGAGCGAACAACCTGGCACGCGGTCTGGGAAATCCAATGGCGCGCTGTTGAGCTGGCCCAGCGGATCGCCGTCCGTGCCCATCAAAGGAAAGATAGGAACGCCGTCGCTCAGCGTAAAAACCCCTCCGAGCTGCCAATCCCGGACTATCCACCCTGCGGGTCCAGAGAAGGATGACGGCGTCGGAACGCGCCAGAGGCCGTTCACCACAAGGTTGCGTCCAACGTCAAAGTCCGCCAACCCTCTGTCTAATCTCAAATTCCACGCGGGGAGGACGGCAGACAAGTCCCCGGAGAAGTTGTCGCCTGCGGTGCTACCGGACGTTGTGTCCATGGTTTTGCTCCAGGTAAAGGCGACCTGGAGTTGGATGCCATGGCTTAGTCGCTTGTCAAACCTCGCCTGTAGAGAGTTATACCAGGACTTGCTTTGCCAGATCGTCGTTTGCATTTGGCCGATGTTCGCGTTTATCAGCTGACCGGTCACGATTGACGTCGCGTTCGGGTTTATCACCCCGCTGCCGACCGGGTTAGGAAACAGATAGCCTGCGGCAGTCAGGGTTGGCATTACTGTGTTGAGGTCATCACTCTGGAACGGATTGTGGATTCCCCGAGAACCTGAATAGGCAAGAGTTACCGAAGCACTCGGTGAAACCTGCCGCTGAACGCTAAAGTTCCACTGATACACGTAATTGCGCTTGGGGTTGGGTTCGACATAGTTCCAGTCCAGCTGCGTATCGGCCGGTGTGGCAAGCAGCGGAGCAATTCCATGTGGAAACGTCCCTTGTCCCGGATTCGTGACTGTGGCGTTAGTGCTGAATGGCGAGGTCTGCGCGTTATTGATCGTCAGTTGATAGGGCAGGGGCAGGACGTCAAAGATCCCGAAGCCGCCGCGAACAGCGGTCTTACCGTTGCGGAACGGATCCCAGGCAAACCCCACCCGCGGCTCAAAGTTTTTGGTCGTCGGGTTCGATGCAAAATAGAATTTGTTAAAAGCAGGACAACTGGTAATCGTACAAACCCCGGGGTTGGCAAAAATAGTCGGCATGTTTGCAATCTTGCCCTGAGTCTCGGTCGGAATCGTTGACATTTCGTATCGCAAGCCCAAGTTCAGGGTCAGGCCGGGGCGCGGCTTCCAATCGTCCTGGATATATGCGCCGAAAATCGAGTCACGATTACGGTGCGGCGTAATTAAGGCTCGGTTAGCAGGCCCTTCTACTTTACGCGGAATATTCCGCAGAAAGTTCGCCAGCGACTTAAAGGTCGCCTTGCCATCCCCCTGACCTGGCGCGAAAACGTCTTCTTGTAATCGGATGAACATGCCGCCAAACTTCAGGCTGTGATTCCCTTTATTTTGTATGAGATCGTCGTACACCTGAAAATTTTGCCCCAAGTAGTTCTGGACCGACTGGCCATTCAGCCCTCCGTCGAAGTCGGTAAGCCCCGGCACTCCCGGCGAAGCGATGTTGCCCGCGATTCTCGGCGCGTAGGTCCCCGGGAACATCCCGAAAGACGTGTCGGCCGCGGCCGGGTTAATCGCGCTCAGGGTTACTTCGCCATCGCCTCTCGACCGGTTCAACCCCGCCCGGACGATATTAAGAAGGCTAGCGCTAAAGGCATGGCTCTCTTCGAGGGAGGCGGCTTCCCCCGAGACGATATACCCGAGCAATACTTGGTTCAAAGGATCGGGCTTGCTGAAAGTCGAGCGGTCGCGATACCAACTGGCACTCAGGCTGTCCTTGTCCGAAATCTTAACGTCCCCTCTGGTCGTGTAGTAGTTATCGACTACCGTTTGGGCACCAGAAAATGCATAGTTGCCGGTGTTGCCTGGGGCGATCAGGCCGGCATTGGGCAGGGGATAGAACGTGAAGAATTTCTGAATCGTTGGATCAACGTTCACTATGGTGGTCGTTCCGTCTTGATTATGGAGGATACCGTTTCGTGCGTCTGCTGAGGGAGTTTGCGAGATGACGGGGATGCCTTTGACCTGACGGAGTCCTTCGTAGTCGCCAAAGATGAAAATTTTGCCCTTCTTGATCGGCCCACCGGCCGAGCCTCCGAACTGGTTGCGCCGGAACTGTGCTTTCTTGAGATTAGCGGAATTCTCAAAGAAATTTGCCGCGTCCAGCGCGCTGTTGCGCAGGAATTCATAGGCGCTTCCGTGAAATTCGTTCGTGCCTGACTTGGTGATCGCATTGATGACTCCGCCCGAGGTAAAGCCATACTCCGACGAGTAGTTGCTGGTCAAAACCGAGAATTCCTGAATCGCGTCCACGCCCAGGTTCTGGCCAAGTACGTTTCCTGGTCCCGCGTTCGAGTAGTCGTTGATAAAGACGCCGTTCAGCCGGTAGCTGTTCTGCGTAGGCCGATTTCCGTCAATGGTCATCTGCAGGCCAAGCCCTCGTATTTGGCTGCCGTTTGTGCCTACCGTTTCCTGAGTCCGTACGGTGGCGACGCCGGGCTGGAGCGTCGCAAGAGATGCCCAGTCGCGCCCGTTCAGAGGCAACTCGCGGATGGTGGTCGCGTTTACTACAGATCCGATATTGGACGTCGTCAATTGTATGTCTGGAGCGCCAGATTCCACGGTTATGCTCTCTGCTACCGATCCCAAGGCCATTTCGAAATTGATTTCTAGGGCATCCTGCACATGGAGAACGATGTCTGGTTTGATTACCGTCCTGAACCCGACCTTTTCAACTTCCATGCTGTAAGTTCCGATCGGCAGGTCAGCGACGTAGTAGCTTCCCGTCTCGTTTGTCTGGCCCTCATAACGGATGCTTGTCCCCTTGTTGATGAGCGTTACCTTGGCATCTTGGACGGCTGCCTTGCTGGCGTCGGTGACGCGGCCGGTCACTGATGCATTTGGGGATTGAGCCTGAAGAGCGCCTGCAAAGGAGAGAACTAGGATGGCCGAGAGGGCGACTGCTCCGCGCATAGTTTCTCCTCCCACGAACTTTCCTTGGGTAGTACGGCATGGCCGAGAAGTTTGTACCATTCAGAGAGGATGTGAGCGAATGGCAAGTAACGAGCGATGATGGAGAGACCGGCCGGTTTGCTTCTGCTCGTTTTACCTAACCAACCTGAACTTCTGGACTCTCCGGCCAACCGGGCATTCACCCACGAAGATGTCACCTTTATGGTTCACAGCAAGACTATGCGGGTCCTCAAATTCCCCCGCCTGGAGACCCGGCCCACCGAAGCTTGAGAGAGCACGTCCTGTTGCTCGGTCCATGACCCGGACCTCAGCATCCCCGCAGTCGCCGACATACATGAACTTCTGGTTCGGATCCGGTGAAAAGCCCAACCAACACGCTGAACCGATCCCTGTGAGGCGGGCGGTCTTACTTTCGACAAGGATATTCCTCTGGAAATTGCCCATTTTATCGAAGACCTCTATGCGACCGCCAAATCGGTCGCACGCGTAGACAAGACCATCGTTACCGATAGCGACACAGTGCACTTCTCTAAGAAACACGCCACCCACGCCGGCATCTACCTCGGCCAGGGTGCCCTGGCGTCCCCACTGGCGGAGGAAGTGACCGGCGCTATCAAAGACCACGACACGGCGATTGCCGTAACCGTCAGCGATGTACACGTCGCCATTCGTGGGGTCGACGGCAACGCTCGTGGGACTGCCCAGAAACTCACGACTTGAGTTCATGGGGGAGGGAGGGGGAATTACAGTACAGGTCTCTGGCCTCGTATCGGTGCCGTCTGTGGAGTCAAATTTTCCCTTGGTCCCTATCTGCAGCAGCATTTTGCCATCATGCGAGTATTTCTGGACGATCCCATCATGGTTACCGGCAATCCAAACGTTTCCCTGGTAGTCGATGAAGCAACCGTGCAGCACCTTAGGCATCAGGTCGCGATTTCCCCAAGAATTTATGACGTTGCCGTCGGGGTCGAATTCGATAACCGCCGGAGCCGCTTTCGCCATTTTCGGCTCTTTAGGAAAAACCAGGTTGCCCCGGGTCACGACGAACACGTGGTCCTGCGCATCAACGCACACGCCGCCAACTTCTCCCGTAACCCACCGATCCGGTAGCGGCTTGGGCCAAAAAGGATCAACCTGGAACTTTGGTGCGTCGACGGCCAGCTTGCTGCCTTCATCTTGCGCATCGGCTTTCAAGGGTTTCCAAAATCCGAGCAAGGCCGAAAGCACTACGCTTATTGCAGCCGCACGGCTCCACGTTGCATTCTTCATAGTTTCTCCCTCATTAGGAAATACCGGGGACTAACTAGGAGGCAAAAAGATACTCACGCCTCACTTGAGGTCGTTCCGGACGATCTCCCCGCCTTTCATTACAAATTTTACTCGTTCCAGTTCTGTGATGTCGGCCAGGGGGTTTCCGGCGACCGCAACCACGTCGGCATACTTTCCTTTCTCTATCGTTCCCACTCGATCCTGCCAGCTCATCAGTTCTGCACCCACGTTGGTTATGGCATGCAAAACTTGTACCGGTTTCATACCGTACTCTGCCATGTATTCGACGTCCTTCGCCTGCGTTCCATGTTCCGGCCCACTATCGCCCGCGTTGGGCCCAAAAGCGACCTTGACGCCGGCCTTGAGAGCTCTTTGAAGGCTCGCTTTCTGCATAGCTGCCCGGCTGTACTTACCCTGGGTGGCTTGAAGCTCGGACGACTCCGAGTTCTTAACCTGGGAAAGGGCCATCACCAGGAAGATGCCCTTTTCGGACATCTTGCTGATCGATTCCGGGTCGACGTCGTCGGCCATTTCAATCGAGTCGCAGCCTGCTTCGATGGAATCCCGCAGAGGGACACCGCCAAAGGCGTGGCACGCAGCTTTAATACCTTGCCGGTGCGCTTCATCCACAATCGCCTTGTCCTCCTCGAGGGTCATCGTCGCAGGAACCCACAGCTTGCCGTCGGGCTCGAAGTGCGCGGGAGACCCACCGGGGAAGACCTTGATAAAATCAGCGCCGTACTTGAAGTTATCCCTCACCGCCTTGCGTCCTTCCCAGGGTGAATCCACGGCGCGCGCCCCCATGGGCACCGTCACCTCTGGCGAGAAGCTACGCTGGGGGCCGCGTGAGGGGGGAAGCCAGGTCGTTCCGATAAGCGGTATCGTCGCCACTTGTAATCGGGGGCCCGGAACCAAACCTTCGTTGATAGCGCGGCGAAGGTCTGTATCACTGTACATGGCGCCCACGGTCCCGCAGTCGCGCATCGTGGTAAAACCCGCCTCGAGATTTTTCCTCGCATTTAGCACGGCGACGATCGTGCGGTATTGCCAGGAATCTGTTAGAAGCATCTGCACGGTGAAGGCAGATCCGCCTCCGAGTTTGCTGGTCTTAAAGAGATGTGCGTGGCCGTCAATCAGGCCCGGTAGCACCGTGGCCTTTCCCAAGTCGATTTCCTCCGCGCCGGCAGGAATCTTGACGCTCTCGGCAGGCCCCACCTCAACGATACGATCCCCTTTGATGACGATCAATTGGTTGCTTAACAGTCGGTCAGACTTTCCGTCGAACAGTTGTCCGGCGTGAATCACTACCGTCTTCTGACCCTCGGCGCCTATGCAATAGCCGGCGAGTCCGAAGGCGAGAAATGCGAATCTAATTACGGATCGCTGTTTCATAGCCCCCCACAGAAAAAAATTAGCCACTAGCAAGAACTCCGTCATGTCAGAAGAAGTGGCGCCTGGGTATTGGTGCCATTTGACTCATTACAAAACTGAACCGCGCTTCCGAGGGTCCGTCCAGACGCTTAACGGTCACCGTGGCAAGGCCGGGAGAGCGGGTGTGGTGCTCTTCGGTGGGGGTCTGCGGGCTACATTCACCACCATGGAAAGAAACGTGTAATATCCGTTGACGCTTACCATGTCGATGATGCCCTGTTCATGAAATTTGGCGAGAGCCCTGGAGTACGTTGTGTCGCTTACGCTCTTATTGCGATGCAGCTCATCGCAGAAATCGTAAACGATCTCCTCGTCATCGGACATTCCCGCAGGCCTCCGCGCCTCGGCTAGCGCCTTAATGATCTCCGGACTCAGCCCGGCGTCGATCGCGTGCGGGTAATGGGAGACCCACTCGAATTGTGCCGTCCATTGCCGCGCCGTGATCAATATAACAAGCTCCCTCAGCTTCGGCGGCAACACGCTCTTCGGTCCAAGGCCGTGTCCCTGCAGATAATCTCCCATGGCTTTGGCACGGAGCATTACTTCGGGGCTCCGCAAGAGGGGCACGAAGGGACCAACGGGGGCGTATCCGCGCCCCGCGACGAACTCGTTTACGGCTTTCTTCTGGACCTCAGTCATCTGGTCGACCGGGATCTCCGGCATGCGATCTTGAGCGATCGCGGGAACACTTAGAGCAGAGACCAACCAAAGCAGACAGAAATAGATCATGGAGAAGGCGCTCCCTTGGTACGACTGTCTTGGTGAACCCTCTTTAATACTGTACGTCTCCCAGTCCATTGGTGTACCAACAGACATGACACATTTTTTTGCAAGAATTACTTTCTGTTCGCACTTTCTGTCTTGAACACACTTCTCAGTTCTGATATTTCTGTGCAAAGGCATTGGAGATTCAGCGATGAAACGGAGGTTGACATGAAGCGACGGATGGCTTTCTTCTTGAGTACGGTCGTAGCGTTATTGGGTTTTTCACAGATTGCTGCGCACGGCTCGGACAAAGAGAGAATCGAACAGCAGATACTGAAGACCTTGGAACAGCGAGGCGAGGCGCAGATCCAGCGTGACTTCCCCACGCTCGAGCGCATTATGGCCGACGAGTGTATTTACACTCACGCTTCAAGTCAGACTCAAAGCAAGGCGGAGTTTCTCGCCGACCTTAAATCTGGAAAGCGGGTTTACAAAGCCCTGAAAAATTCGGATCTTCACGTCATGGTTTACGGACATACTGCCGTGCTCACGGGTCGGACCAACATTTCCGCCGTGAATGACGGAAAGGATGTGGAGGTTGCAACCAAGTTCCTTGAGGTTTATCAGAACCGGGATGGACGATGGCAAATGGTTGCCCACCAATCCACTCGCCTTGCGCCGTGAAACCCTTGCGCCAGCCAAACCCCAACGCGATCTCGGCCCAAGACTTGCATTGGGCCGCAATTCGAGCAGCCCTCGTGTCATTATCGCTTATTTTCCTGTGGTCCATTCCGGTTTTTGCTCAGGAGAGGCCAAGCACCGATCAAAGGCCACTTGTGTTCACGCATGTTACGGTTATTGATGCTACGGGTGCACCCGCACAGCCCAATATGACCGTCGTGATTTCGGGCAACCACATCACGGCGCTTGGAAAGGCCAGCGAGGTCACTACTCCGCGAAATGCCCGGGTCATGGACGCGAATAACAAGTTCATGATCCCGGGTTTATGGGATATGCACACCCATGCCTTCATCAGGAGTAGGAAGTCCTTCCCGTTATACGTCATGTATCTCTTCATCGTCAATGGTGTAACTGGGGTTCGCGACATGGGTTCCACGGAAGTGCGTGATGACTTCGGTGATTTCCCCTACGCTCAGGATTTGGAGTGGCGACAAGCGATCGAGGCGGGAGCGCTTATTGGTCCGCGCCTGAACTTGTCACTCACTATTCTTAATGGACCCCACGTACAGGGCTATCCACGCACTTGGGCTATAGTCGCGGATGCGGCACGGGCGCGAGAGGAAGTACTTTTCCTCAAGAAGTTAGGCGCCGACCATATCAAAGTATACGACCAGCTTTCGCGTGATGCGTATTACGCCATCGCCGATGAGGCAAAGAAACAGGGTCTTCTTTTCTCTGGCCATGTACCTATTTTGATTTCCGGCTCAGAGGCTTCCGATGCCGGACAAGCAAGTTTGGAACATGATTATGGAGTGCTTTTCGGATGTTCTAGCAAAGAAAGCGAGTTCATGGCGGAGGAGGAGAAATTATACGGCGCGGGAGTGGGGAGACTGCGCGGCATACTGCCCCTGGAAGATGTGAAAGCCTTGGTCGACTCCTACAGCGGCGAGAAGGCCGCGAGTCTCTTTGCAAAATTCGTCAAGAACGGCACCTTCGTTACACCAACCTTAGTTAGGGCAAGTGTTGACCGAGTGCCGGAAAGTGATCCGCGCGTCGTCAAATATTTCACGCCTGCACTCCGGGAGTTTTCTTACCCGTCATCTGCCAAACCACCGGAGTCCCAAGTCCTCGAAGCCCAAAAGCTCATGTACCAATACCAGGTTCGCATTGTCGGGGCGATGCAGCGTGCTGGAGTAAAGATGCTGGCGGGCACGGATAACTCGTTTTTTGGGTTCGGCGTGCACGACGAACTTGAGCAGCTAGTCAAGGCCGGGCTCACACCAATGGAAGCGTTACAGACTGCAACTCGCAATCCAGCGGAATATCTAAATAAGCTGGGCTCGATGGGTACTGTCGAGAAAGGTAAACTGGCGGATCTGGTCTTGCTTGAGGCCAACCCGCTGGAATCGATCGGAAACGCTCGAAAGATCTCAGCGGTCGTCGTCAACGGACGGTTCCTGGACAGAAAGGTCCTCGATCGACTCCTGTCTCAGGTTGAAGCTGCGGCCAATAATTAGTGATCCGTAGGAACCTGTCCCTGAAGTCCGGGTATCGTCTGTAGATTGGGAGTGAATTACTTCTTCAAGACCTCCACATTGACACAGGTGTCCGGCGGATGGCCATTCAAGACTTTGATCACATTGTTCACCGCAATCTTACCCATGTTAATCCGCGTCTCGGTAGTCGCGGAAGCAATATGGGGTACGAGGACGACGTTATCTAACTTCGTCAGGCCGGGCACGATTTCAGGCTCGTTCTCGAATACATCGAGCCCGGCTGCCCAGATTTGTTTCTCTTGCAGCGCTCTCAGCAGCGCGTTCTCGTCCACTACAGGACCCCGGCAGGCGTTGATGAGTACTGCCGTTCTCTTCATCAACTTCAGCTCCTTTTCGCCGATGTAGTGGTGGGTCTCGGGCATTAATGGGACGTGGAGAGTCAAAAAATCCGATTCTTTCAAGAGAGTTTCCTTGTCCACGTAAGTAACCCCAACCTCCTTCTCCACCTGCGGGTTGCGGCGCACATCGGCATAGATGATCCTCATGTCGAAGCCCTTAGCTTTACGGGCGACATTCGAACCAATCCTTCCCATGCCTGCGATTCCAAGGGTTCTTCTGTCGACATCCAGGCCAATGAAGAACATCGGCGCCCAGCCCTTCCACTTTCCATCGCGGACGAACTTATCCGCCTCTGCCAGCCGCCGGGCAGTGGCCAGCAACAGGGCGATCGTGTGGGTCGCGGTGGCGTCGTCTAACACACCTGGGGTATTGGTGAGGATCACTCCTCGCTTCGTTGCTGCAGCTAAATCGAAATTGTTGACGCCAACCGCATAGTTCGCGATGATCTTGCACTGTGGCCCGGCGGCGTCCATCAATTCGCCATCGATAGTATCGGTAATGAGCGAAACGATGGCATCCCGGCCTTTGGCTTTCTGCTTCAGCTCAGGTTTGGTCAGAGCCCGGTCCTCTGGGTTCACGTCAACATCGAAGTGTTTCCGCAGCTCGTCGATGTTCTCTTGCGGAATCATCCTGGTAATGTACACGCTTGCTTTCTTCATGCGCGCCCTTCTTCCTTAAGTGGCAACCGGCAAGAAAACCCCGACAGCGCGCTTCCTGCGGACTCGCTGCTTGCCATTCGGATCGCATTTTCTGCCCACGAGCCATCCGAATTTTGCAACTGATCCGCGTGAATCTCTCTTAGTCCGCCCAAGTCCGCGGTCAGCATTCGGTTTCTTAAGATTGCCGTTTGACTTCGATCTGGGCCAGCTTCTCGTAAAACCGGACAATCGAACCGTGGTCGCAGTCGCCCATGCCATCGACCTTGAGCGCCTGCATGATTTCCATGACGGCGGCGGCCAGCGGCAGTGGCACTCCCACTTCGTGGCTGGTTTCGAGCACGTTGCCAAGGTCTTTAATGTGCAGGTTGACGCGGAATCCGGGACTAAATTTTCGATCCATCATCAGCGGCGCCTTAGTGTCCAGGACAGTGCTGCCGGCCAGACCACCACGAATGGCTTGATAGACGAGATGAGGATCAACGCCGGCTTTGGTCGCGAGCACTAGGGCTTCCGATACCGCAGCGATATTTACCGCCACGATGATCTGATTCGCAAGCTTGGTAACGTTGCCGGCCCCGATGGCGCCAGTAAGGACCGCCGAAGATCCCATTGCTTTAAAGATCGCGACCATCTGCTCAAAGTCGGCCTTTACCCCGCCGACCATAATCGACAGGGTGCCGTCGATAGCCTTTGGTTCGCCGCCGCTCACCGGCGCGTCGAGCATGCGAATCTTCTTCTTGGCCAATTCCGCGCTCACTTCGCGGGCAACAAGAGGAGCAATCGAGCTCATGTCAACGACCAGGGCGCCCGGCTCGGCGCCCTCGATTATGCCCTTTTCCCCGAGAACCGCCTGCTTCACATGCGGCGAATTCGGAAGCATGGTAATAATGATGTTCGCTTTGGAAGCGACATCACTAGGCGACGTGCCGACTTCGGCCCCGGCCTGTTTCAACTCCTCTACCGGCTTGGGAAGAATGTCGTAAACGACGAGTCTATGCCCCGCCTTGATCAGATTCTTACTCATGGGCTTACCCATGATTCCTAAGCCGATAAAACCGATTTTCTCCATCTCTCTACCCCTCACATATTCTTAAAGCCTGCGACAAGGCTCGTGCTAAAGTGGCCCGCACAGAACGTCGTGCACATTTTCAACCGGAACTGGTTGCGGCTGCCGCAGCGGCTTTTGCGGCACGCTCCCTACACACCTTCCGGAACACCCACGCGGTCAATATGGGGGTCAAGATCGCGGTAACAATGACGGAAGCGGCAACTTGAACGGTTGCGGCCTGCGCAACGCCGTCATACTTCGGATCGGCCATGGCAACGGCTTTCGGGACAGCCGCAGAATTGCCAGCGGTACTCGAGGCAGCTGCTCCGGCGATGCCCGATCCACCCAATAGCGTGTCCGCAATGATGCAGCAGAAGCCGCTAACCACAAAAACGGTTATCCCCAAAGCGACACCTGGGAGCCCCGCCGTGAGGACCGAGCGAAGGTTGATGTTCTGCCCAAGGGTAAAGGCCATGAAGGGAACAATGATAGGCTCGTGGGAGCCGAAGAAATCGCGGATATCGTTATCAATGTTACCCAGAATCGCGCCCACCAAGATGGGGGCGATCACGGAGACCATGGTCAGCCAGGGAATATTGGCTAGTCCTGTCCCGACAAAGATAAGCATGGTGAGGAACGGTCCGGTCTCGATACTTTGCGGAATATAGGTTCCCACGTCTTCCTTATCTCCCATGGCACTAGTGAGCGCCAGGAACATTCCCCCATTCGTGTCGCACATCGCGACCATCACCGCCAGCGTACTGAGGCCCAACAGGTTCCCGTGGAACAACTTGGCAACCGTGAGCGCGAACAGGGTCGCAATTCCAACCTTGGTGACCAAAATCCCGAACCCGCGTTTCAACATTTTCGGTGCCGCTCCCAGGGTCATCTTCGTCCCCACGGTAAACAGGTACATCCCCAGAACTGTCGGGTAACCGATACCGCTCAACGCTTCGGTAAAGCCGCCTATCTTGAGCAGGCGAGGAAAAAATGTGTTGATCGCCATACCGAGGAATAACGGACACACCATCAGCCCGCCCGGTACGCGATTCATAGTTTTCCAAATGTTCATGATTCAGCCTTCGTCCGCATTCCATCAAAAGTAAGGCTGCACGTGACGCAGCAAGCCGTGTGTCCACTACAAGAACGGATGGTCCGCCGTTCTTAATGAGCTTGTTTACTTAAATACGTCTCCAAATGCATCGGTGTACCAATGAAGGCGAGATTTCTTTTACAAATTAAACTGAACTTTTGTATTGAAAATTCCTCTTGGTTTTGTTACTGCTCTTCCCATCTTTTGAAAGCATCGGTGGTCATTCTCCTTGTTCAGGATGCGATGATTCATTCGGTTATGGTTCCGTAGACTGACCGAAAGATTGAGAAGAAAAGTGAGCACTCCGCCGCAACGACGTGCGCTAGCCCTTCCCGTTTTTTGGAGTGGTAGTCCGGCACCCTCGATTAGCCAGCGGGAGACTGCCGTACTTCGGTGTCCGACCGATGAAGAGATGATGGCTCGTCTTCAGGCCAGTGACTCCGACGCGCTGCATATTCTCTTCGACCGTTACGCCTGCCTCGTGTTCAGCATTGCACTGCGCATCGTACACGACCGAGGTGAGGCGGAAGACGTCGTGCAGGATGCGTTCTTCTACCTGTACGAGAAATCAATTCTTTTTGATCGATCGAAGGGCACTGCGAAAGCCTGGATAGCTCGTGTTGCATACCATCGCGCGCTCGACAGAAAATTACACCTGACTCGAAGAGGTTTCTATCTTGGTGCGGATATCGGCTCTGTGGACGATACTCTATTAGGAAAAACCGACCTGGATCGCGAAATCGGATCGAAGCTGAACCGAGCGCAATTAGAAAAAGCTTTCGATGAGCTTGCTGAACTGCAGCGGCGGACGCTTGAGCTGTTTTACTTTGAAGGATTCGAACTACGAGAAATCGCCGAGAAGCTGCACCAATCTTTGGGGAATGTTCGCCACCACCTTTACCGCGGCCTGGAACGGCTTCGGAAAAGCGTATTTGTCCAAAAACTAGGCAGGTGATCCATGTTGACCGAGAATGAGGGGCTAAACGATCACGAGAAATTCAAGGAGCTTGGTGCCTTGGCGAATTCGGGCATCCTAACTCCCAGCGAGTGGGCCGAACTAAGGGATCACTTGCAGATCTGTCAGGATTGTAGCGAAGTCTGTCGTCAATATGGGATCCTGGCCCGCGAAGGAATGCCCGTGCTTGCTGCTCGTTTTGGCGAACAGGAAGAGCAAAGAAGCTGGGCCGACGCTTCAACGTGGGAGAAGCTCTGCGCCCGCATCCAAGCCCGTGAACAGCAACTAGTTTCTGGACCGGCTAACTCGTTTAAGGTCACTGGACAGCCTAATCTTCTGCGGCGAATTCCGGCGAACCTTCTGGCTCGCACAGTACTAGCAGCATGCCTTGTTGGTGCGGTGGGGCTTGCTGCATACCGCATGGGTGGCCGAGCACACACTGAAGCGCAAACCCCAGAGGCTTCCCTCGAAGATCGACTGCAGAGCCTGGCGGCGGAAAAGAAGAAGGCAGTAGACAAATTGAACGAACTACTCGACATTCAAACAAAGAAGCTCGTCGAGTTACAGGAAAAAGATTCGCAGCAGGAGCGTGAACTGAGCAAACTGCGATCCGCTTTGCCTGCGTTGAATGAACGTGTAAGTGAACTCGCGACGGCAAACGAAGCAACGAATCAGCAGTTGCACACCCTTTCGCCACAGCGCGACGCTTTGCTCGGTCAACTTCGAGACGCGGAGCAGGCTTACCAAGAGATCCAGACGGAGCTCACGAACCTCCGTTCAGAACGCGACAAAGCGCTTCTGCGGAGCGCCTCGCTTGAATCTAAAATTGCGGAATTTGACACCACTACCCGAATCCAAGAACGCAGGCTTAGAGACGATGAGCAATTTCTCGCTTCCGACCGGGATATCCGCGAACTGATGGGCGCGCGAAAGCTCTACATTGCGGACGTCTTCGATGTGGATAGCAGCAGCCGTACCCAGAAGCCGTTCGGTCGAATTTTCTACACACAGGGGAAGTCTCTTATCTTCTATGCCTTCGACCTTGATCGCCAACCAAACCTCAAGGACGCCAGCGCGTTCCAGGTATGGGGCAGGAAAGAGCCAGACCAGGGGAGACCTTTAAATTTGGGTATCCTTTATGAGGACAACGAATCCAATCATCGTTGGGCCTTGCGATTCGATAATCCTGAGAAGCTGGCACAAATTGACGCTATGTTTGTTACCGTCGAACCCCGGGGCGGCAGCCTAAAGCCTACTGGCAAGCCTTTCCTTTACGCTTTGCTCCGCAAAGAAGCCAACCACCGGTAAACAGCTGACGAGAGACGATGGCGGATGGATGCAGCAAAGCGTTATTTAGCGGCGAGATTAATCACACAGTTGAGGAACGCCCTCCCTTCGGCTTTCTTTTGCACCAGGGTGGCATCATTGTGGATATTGTTGCAGCCGCTCGCGAAGTGAGGTTGCCCAAGTTGCCCATTTCAGAAACTTCGGTCCAATTTCAGTCCAAAACTGCGCTTTTGTTTGCCCATTTTGGACAGTTTAGTGAACTAAGGCCAATAGAATCATCGGAAGTTTGGTAGGGGCGGTGGGGATCGAAACGACAAGTACTTAAATAAGGCTTGTGCCCTCAATGCGTTGCAGCCATGTAGCCCAGCCAACCGGAACAAACGGAACAAGATCGCAACTTAATCCGAATCCAAGTTGGGAGACCTACCTCCTTTTTGGGCGTATACCCAAACTTCTTTATGATGGCTCAGAAATGTAGGCAACTCCGCCTACTGTGGCCGCATGGTTTGAGTGCATGGCTCTAACGCGGGTTTCGTCTTCCCCAAGTACGAATTTGCTGCTCCCGGGACGTAGCCTCGATTTCGATGCTTCCTAGAACCGGACTGGCTCGCAATAACTTCCGGTTAGCTCGTAATCCGTCAAGAGTCGATGCCAAGCGCGGAGTCTACTTCCTACAAGCCGACTTCCATGATAGGTCTTTGTCAAGAGGGCAAAAGCTCTCCCGACGCGCTTCGGAGGAGCGCGGGTACAAAACTCTTTCTGATTTCTCGCCGCGTGTGTTGGCCTCTCAGGCGTGGTTCTTATTTCAGATAGAACAAGACTTCCATTTGCTGTCTCAGACCAGCGAGTGGTCTTGAACAGAAGATTGAGTTTGTGTTTTCCTGCCAGTCTCGAAACTTATCAACGGGGGCATCCAGAGCTTGCGCTCCTTCGCCCAGTCGGCTTGACGGCAAGACCTGGCAGGCACGCGCCGAAGAAATCCTCCATGTTCATCGCTACGCTTTACGCAGCGATGCAGTTACTTGTCTCTGCCACCTGAAAATTCCGCTGACCACGGTCGACCGCCATGAGGTAGGCCACCAGCTTCCGTGCCACCGCCAGCGTTGCGCGATTGGCATTGCCTTTCTGCTTCTCCTTGTCATAGAGCATCGCCAAGTTCGGGCTGTA
>Ga0210410_10001055_pt1 | contig 26710 bp, 16 predicted proteins | sample IncBWC4MmetaG_FD_161058 | JGI IMG/M metagenome (GOLD analysis project Ga0210410, IMG submission 161058) | Forest soil microbial communities from Barre Woods Harvard Forest LTER site, Petersham, Massachusetts, United States - Inc-BW-C-4-M | ecosystem: Environmental > Terrestrial > Soil >... | reverse complement strand
AACGCGGAAGCAGGTGCCTACGGTGATCGTGGGCCGCGAGATCGACGTCAATAGCGTCAGCACCGTTTCCGTCGATAACGAAGCCGGGGCGCGCATGGCACTCGACCATCTTTATCGCCTCGGTCATCGCGATATTGCTTTTATCCGCGGGCCGAAGACGCTGGCGAGCAGCGGCCAACGCTGGAAAGGCATTCGCAGCTTCGCCCACTCCGCGGGAATTTCTTTGGACCAGAAGCGAGTAGCCGAATTGCCGGAGTCGCTCGATCCGAATTCGAGTTTCGAAGCGGGAGCGAACCTCACCGTGGAATTATTGCGGCGCGAGAAATCGTTCACCGCGCTGGTGGCGTTTGATGACATGACGGCGCTCGGCGCCTTGCGCGCATTGAAAAAGAAGGGTGTGCGAGTGCCCGAAGATTGCTCCGTTGTGGGCTTCGATGATGTGGCGCAAGCGGGGCTTTCGGTTCCCTCGCTTTCCACGGTGCGTCAGCCCATGGAGGCGATGGGGACGTTGAGCGTGGGCATCGTGTTGGAAGCCATCAACGCCGCGAACCAGAAGCGCGAGGTCCCCGTCGTGCGGCGCAAGGTTCCAGCGGAACTGGTGGTGCGTGAATCCACCCGGCAACTGGCTGAGTAAATGCTGGGCGGTCTTCTCTCTTTGTTATGTCGGAGAACAAAAATCGGGAAAGCATCATCGTTTTATTCATACCTAACCATTGGGAAACGGCATCCTTCTATGAATCCAAGATTTATGCTTTGTACCGCGCTGCTGCTCCTTTCCTGTGCGCGCTTGAAGGCGCAGGGGGTTGACGATGTCCGTGGATTGCATCTGCTGCCTGCGCCGAAGCACGCGCAGATCGAGCATGGAAAGTTTTCCGTTGGCTCCGGGACACGTATCCTCATCGATGCGCGCCATGCGACCGAAGACCGGTTCGCGGCGGAGACGCTGGTGGAAGAAATTCGCGAACAGTCCGGGATGAAGCTGGCGGTCGAGATTGCGATTGGCGGGTCGAAGGAAGAAAACGCCATTGTTCTCGCGCGCCTGGATGACCGCGGGCTTCGGAATACGCTGGAAGCCAGAGGCATAAAACTGGATGAAAAGTTAGGCGAGCAAGGTTACGTGCTGTTCGCCGGCAGTTCGCGCATTTTGGTTGCGGGAAATACCGGACGGGGTCTTTTTTATGGCGTGCAAACACTGCGGCAACTGCTGCGGCCAGACGGGAAATCGCTGATCTGTCCGGCGGTAACGTTGCAAGATTGGCCCAGCATGACCTGGCGCGGTGTGCACGACGACATCAGCCGGGGGCCCATTCTGACGATGAAATATTTCAAGAAGCAGGTGCGCGTTCTTTCGTCTTACAAAATCAATCTGCTTGCGCTTTATATGGAGCACGTGTTCGATTTTCAGGGTCATCCGCTGGTTGCGCCGAGGGAAGCCGCGCTCACACCGGGGGAAATCAAGGAGCTGGTCGCTTATGCGAAGAAATATTATGTCACCATTCTGCCCGAGCAGCAGGCGTTCGGACATCTTCACAATGTCCTGAAATACGAAGCGTATTCGAATGTAGCAGAGACGCCGCATGGCCACGTGCTGACACCCACGAAAGAGGAATCCTACGACCTGATCCGCAGTTTTTATTCCGAACTGGTGCCGCTGTTTCCGGGGCCGTTTTTTCATATCGGGGCGGATGAGACTTTTGAGCTCGGCCGCGGCCAGACCAAGGCGCGCGCGGCGGAAGTCGGACTCGGCCGCGTGTACCTCGAACATCTTCAGAAGGTGCACGACATTTTGCAGCCTTATCACAAGCAACTTCTTTTTTGGGGAGACATTGCGGTGAAATATCCGCAACTGCTTAACATTCTCCCGAAAGACATGATCGCGGTGCCGTGGGAATACTCGGCGCGAGCGGAGTTCGAATCGCTGGTGAAGCCGTTTCATGACGCCGGGCTGCAGACGATCGTTGCGCCGGGCGCGAGCAACTGGAAAGTGATTTGGCCGGACTTTGAGACCGCGTACATCAACATTCGGAATTTCGTGCGCGATGGGCAAAAGTACGATTCCATCGGCGTCTTGAATACGACGTGGAGCGACGATGGCGAAAGTCTGTACGAGATGACGTGGCCGGGGTTGGTGTTCGGCGCGGCGGCGGGCTGGCAGCCCGGTGAGAGCTCGATTGGGGATTTTGAGGCGGCGTACGATTGGGCATTTTATCGCAACACCGACTCGACTTTTTGCGATGTGATAAAGAATCTGAACCGCACGCATTCCTTGCTGCGCCAGGCGAAATTTGAAAACGCGGCCGACGACCTGTTCTGGAGCGATCCTTTCACGGAGACCGGGGCTATGGAGATGCAGAGGGCGCTGCCGGTCGCTCGAGAACTGCGGCTGGATGCCGAACAGGCTCTCACCGCACTTTATACCAACCGCAAGAAAGCCCGCGCCAATGCGGAGACGCTCGAGGCCATGATTTTCGCGGCGCAGCGGCTCGATGCCCTGGGAATGAAAATTCAGTACACGCAGGAGATCGGCGGCTACTATGCTGATGCGTTTGCAAATCAGAGCGATGGGGACCGCGTGCAGCGCGACCTCGATGAAATCAACAGCATGAACGCGCGGCTGGAAGACTTGCGAGACGCCACCACGCGCCTGCGCGAACTCTACGAGAAAAATTGGCTCCGCGAGGACCGACCCTACTGGCTGCCGAATGTGCTGGTGCGTTACGACACATTTGCGCGGGAGATGCAGCAGAAAATCGTGATGGTTCGCCAGGCGGGGACGCAGTTCGAAACGCAGAAAACGCTTCCGCCGCCGCAGCAGCTCGGGTTCTTCCTGCTTCCGGATGTGAAATAACGAATAAGGAAGATCGTGAGTTCGCGAACCTAAGCGGCGCACCCGCCAATCGCCGCCGACAAGTTCATAACTTTATCCTGAATTACTCATCCCCGATTTCTTTCATGAGAAATGGAATTCAGATATTCCGGTTTTCAAGAATCGGCGTTTTATAAATCCGATGCAACGGGGTTTCTTTCGCTTTTCGTATGAAGGGTGCATAGCTTTCGATAGTTATGCCAAGACACTCGGGATTTACATTCGATTTATCTCTCAAGCCTCAGATAACAATGGTCTTCCGAGCGGATTGATATTTGCCTTCAATGGCACTCGTCTTGCCTCTTCATGATCGGTACGAGCTCCCGAAGGTGGTCGGGAGATGCCGAGCCTCAAAAATCAACGGAGGACGATTTCCATGGGAACAGGTCTGCGGACTTTACTTAGTGCATTTGTGTTAGCGCTCATCGTTACTTGCTTGCCGGCTTACGCGCAGGACGTCGCGTCCCTGACTGGATTTGTGACCGACCCCAGCGGTGGAAGGGTTGCGGGAGCCAATTTGAAACTGGTCGACACGCGAACGGGGACCGTCTACGAGGCGAAATCCGGTAATGACGGCAGTTACAAGTTTCCGGTTGTGCCGCCCGGACCTGGTTACACGCTAACGGCGTCCAAGGACGGATTTCAGTCCGTTACCATCTCCAACATCTATCTCGCGATCTCGAGCACTCGGAACCAAGATGTTCATTTGGAGGTTGGGGCGATCAGCCAGACGGTTGAGGTAACCTCCGAAGGTTCCGTCACATTGAATACAGTCGACAGCACGATTGGAAACAACTTTGACCTCCGCGCCGTCGCCAGTCTGCCCAATGAGTTTCGCGACGATCCGGCCAATTTGTTGCGTCTGCAACCAGGTGTGGTTAGCGCCCAAGGTGGCGTGAATGCCGACCCCAGCGGAAGCCGCGACGGATCGGTGGCTGGGGCTCGCGCTGACCAGAACAACATCACTGTGGATGGAATAGACGCTACGGATTTCGCCTTTGGAAATTCGTTCTCCACGCAGGCAGCGATTCCTGTGGACTCCGTTCAAGAATTCAGCACGCAAGTAGGGGATCCCACGCCCGCATTCGGCGGCCGCGGCGGTGCGCAAACTGTGATCACCACCAAGAGCGGCACGAACCAATGGCATGGCGCTGCCAGCGAGTTCAATCGAACAGCGCTCACCGAAGCCAACACTTTCTTCAACAATAAAAACGGTATTCCCAGGACTAACCTGGTTCGCAACCAGTTCGCGGCCAACCTTGGCGGCCCCATCAAGAAGGACAAGCTGTTCTTCTTTTTTGATTACGAAGGCCGGCGGGACGCTCAGCAGATCAGCGAAACGCAAATCGTACCTTTTCCCCACGTCCAAAACGGACAACTTGCTTATGTTAATGCGGTTAGCTCAACTACGGGTGCGCCTTGCAGCCCGAACAGCCGCTTGACCTCGGCGGACGTGGGCACGGATTGCGTGACGATCCTTTCGGCCGCACAAGTTGCGGCATTCGATCCATGCTCGCAGGCGGGCGGCTGCCCGAATGCTCCGGGATTTACTGCTCCGGGCGTCGCTCCCTCGCTACAGAATCTCTTTAAGACTCGCTACCCAGCGCCCAACGATTTTTCAGTGGGGGATGGGATCAACACCGCAGGTCTGATCTTCAACGCCCCCAATCCCCTGACAGAGAATGTTTATGTGACTCGAGTGGACTACAACATCAGTTCCAAGCACAAATTATTTGGCAGGTTTAATTTGCGGGATTTGGATTCCATCAACCTTCTCATTCAGTTCCCGGGGGATCCACTAACAGGTCCAAACGTCCTTCGCGACAGGGCAGCGGTGGTGGGCGAAACCTGGACCAAGAGTGCGAATACCGTCAATCAGCTCGTCATTGGAGAAACTCGATCAGACTTAGATCAGCCTGTTAGGTTCAACCCAGCGGGCGGCCTGGTTGAGTTGACTTTCTTTGGAGGGGCGCTAACCACTCCATTCGCGCGGCAAAGCCAAATTGGACATATTTCTCCCGTTCCGACCTTTCGAGACGACGTCAATTTGATTCGCGGCAAACATTCCTTCCAATTTGGTGGCCAATGGAATCCTAATAAGGTTCGCAGCACGCTCACCAATAACTTCAACTTTATTCAAGAAGGTATCGGGGGGACCATTTCCAGCCTCCCGAACAACCTGAGACCGGCGAATATTTTGCAAGATCCTAAGCAAATTGCCACCAGCAATTGGGACAATTTTTTTGTCGGCGCCTTAGGCATAGTTAACAATCTGCAGAGCGCTATTTCCTACACCAAAGACGGTCAAGTTATTCCGCAGGGCACTGAAATACATCGCCGCGATTACCGCTCCAATCTGTTCGCAGGATATTTTCAGGACGGTTGGAGGGTTCGTAGCGATTTGACCCTTACGATGGGTGTGCGCTATCAGTACGCGACGGTTCCGTATGAAGTGAATGGACTGCAAGCCAGCTTCGTCAATACGGACCTCAGTCAGATTCTGGCGGCACGCCTGCAGAACGGACTGAACGGCATTTCAGGACCCAACGCGACACCGCAACTGACCTATCAACTGTCGGGACAGGCCAACCATGGAGCTCCTCCACTTTACGATCCTGAGAAGCATGATTTTTCTCCGCGCTTATCTGCAGCCTGGAATCCGAGCTTCCGTGGCGGCATCCTTGGCAGCATTTTGGGGGACCGGAAGACTGTTCTTCGGGCGCAGGCATCGCTGATTTACGACGAGACGGTCATCAACGCGATAACCAACCTGGAAGACCAGAGCAACTATGTTTACGGCAATACGGTTGCCGCCCAATTCGGCGGTGGAGGGGCCATTGCTTCCTTGCAGAGCGATCCCCGGTTCACATCGGCAAGCCAACTGCCGTTCCCTGTGCCCGCGCCGCCGTTTACCACCCCAGTGACGCCCAATGCAATCTTCAATTTCGGGGTTGACAACAAATTGCACACGCCCTATTCGGAGACTTTTTCGCTGGGTGTGCAACGGGAACTGCCGGGCGGCTTCCAATTGGAAGTCGACTATTTCAGCCGTTACGGCCGCCGGCTATTCGCGTTGGCCGACGCGGCGCAGTTGGTCAACTTCGTTGACAAGGCCTCCGGCCATAGCTTCGTTGGCGACACCACTACCCTGGAGCAGGAAGCGCGCCAAAATGTGAGTCCGAATAACGTGGCTCCCCTGCCGTTCTTCGAGAATCAGATCCAGGCCGGCACCGGACTGTCCTGCGTGGCTGTAAACCAGGATATCTTTGGCACGCCGTTCAACAGTTGCACGCAGGCCGTTTACGCGTTGAATAAAACCGCTCTCCAGCAGGGAAACCTCGGTGGAGTGGCGCTCGGCATTTTTGGGCTGGTACCGCAGAACGTGGTGATCCCTTCGCAGTTTTTCGTAAATGCCCTGGGCACAAACAAGGGATACTCCAGCTACAACGCGATGTTTTTGACGCTGCGCAAGAGGTTGTCGCATAACCTTCAATTTGACTTCAACTACACCTATTCACACTCGATCGACAATAGTTCTGTAATTGGCAACAACAATGGAAATTTCGTTGCCGGCACCACTTCCATTCTGTGCGATCCCTACAATCTAAATGCCTGCCGTGGTAATTCCGAGTTCGACGCCACGCACCAGATCAGCGGGGATTTCATCTACGACCTGCCGATCGGGCGCCGTCAGTGGATCGCCCGTGACGCTCCGCGCTGGCTGGATGAGATCATCGGTGGCTGGCAGGTTTCCGGAATCGTGACCTGGCGCACGGGATTGGCCTTGGATGCGGTCGGCGGCGGCAACACCACCAGCCTTGCCTCTGACGACGGCGCTCAGTTCACGGGCACACAATCCCAGGTGGCCAGCCACATTCACACCGATACGGCCAACAACAATCAGATCCAATTCTTCGCGAATCCAGCAGCCGCACAAGGCGCTTTCTCGTTCGACACCGGCGCGCAGACAGGCAGCCGGGATACTTTGCGCGGCCCCCATTTTTCAAACGTTGATTTGGGAGTCGCAAAGAGTTTTCCCCTGTTTGGAGAGAAATACCGGCTGCAATTCCGTGCGGACGCCTTCAACGCTTTCAATCACCCGAATTTTGGGCTGCCCGACACCAACATCACCAGTTCCACGTTTGGTGTGATCACCACATTGGTGGGCCAAGAAACGGCGCGAGTGCTGCAGTTTGCACTGCGGTTCACGTTCTAGGACGGCACGGTTCAGGTTGGAACGCTGTGGTGGAGCGGGGAACCCTTCTCGCATGAGTGAGGGGTTTTCCGCTTCATCGTTTTCATCGATCGTTGCGAGATTCGTTCCGGTGCCGGCTCAATCCTTGCTGTGCTCCAGCGAATCTCGCACCTTTTCGAGTTGTTTTTTCTTGGCCTTCTCAACATCCGGGAAAGCCAGATCGAGTCCGTCCAGTGTCTCGATGATTGCGGAAGCCACCACCAGCCGCGCAAACCACTTGTTGTCCGCGGGAACTACATACCAGGGCGAATGCTTCGTGGCCGTCACCTGGATCATTTTTTCGTACGCCTTCTGGTAATCGTCCCAGAAGGCGCGTTCTTTGATGTCCGACATGGAAAACTTCCAGTTCTTTTTCGAATCGTCGAGCCGCTCCAGAAAACGCTTCTTTTGCTCTTTTTTAGATAAATGGAGGAAAAACTTGCGCACCACCACGCCGTTGCGGTTTAAGTAACGTTCGAACGCATGAATGTCCTCGTAGCGCTCGCGCCAGATCTCTTTGGTGATCCGTTTCTCCGGCAGCTTCTGTGCCTTCAACAGCTCCGGGTGCACCCGCACCACCAGCACTTCTTCATAGTAAGACCGGTTGAAGATGCTGATCTTGCCTCGCTCGGGTATGGCCTTGTGCGTCCGCCACAGATAGTCGTGGTTCAATTCTTCGCTGCTGGGAGTCTTGAACGGCCACACGTCGCAGCCCTGGGGGTTCACGCCGGACATCACGTGTTCAATCACGCCGTCTTTGCCAGCGGCGTCCATGCCCTGAAGAATCATGAGCAGCGCCCAGCGGTCCTGTGCGTAGAGCTTCTCCTGCAGGCGGCTGAGAAGTCCGACTCGTCGATCGAGGATTTCCTGGGCGTGTTGTTTGTTCTTGACGCCGTTCGTGTCTGCGGGATCGTAATCCTTCAGGCGAAACTTCTCGCCCTTGCCAATGCAAAATGGCTGCGCAAGCAACGCGGCCTCTTCGACCAGTTTTTTGTGTTTCATACGGCAGGCAGTGTAGTACAGACCGCTATGCTCGGAACAGCACACTGATGCGGGGTGATCTCATTCAATGAGAAAAAACCTGGGCCGCTTCGCATTTCGGCGAAACGGCCCAGAGTTGTCGTTTGTGATTAAAGCCGAAGGCTTACTCCCCGGCCGGTTGCGTTATTCCGGCAGCGTCAGCCCGGTTTGGGGATCCAGAATCAGGCGATGATTGCGCGCCCCGTCATCGAAGTCGAAGAGGCCGTTCAACGTCCCGGAGACAGCGTCCGCCGAGCCATTGCCGATGCGTCCGAGGTTCCAATTGTCCTCGATGAAGCGGATGATAGACGACTGATCGGTCACCAAGTGATCGATATAATTGGACTTCGCAAACGGCGAAATCACCATCAATGGAAGCCGCGGACCATATCCGCAGCGTCCATTTTGTGTCCCGCCGGAAACATCGCTGGCCCGTGGCGTGCCGCAATTGCCGTTACCCAGCAGTTGGTCATCGCCCGGTTCGTTGGAGTGGTTGACGATCGGGCCCATCTGATGGTCATACCAGCCGTCGGAATCGTCATAGTTAATAATGATCGCCGTCTCTTTCCACTCCGGCGATTGCATGAGGGCGTTGATGGTGTTCACGAGGAAGGTTTGCTCGTCGATGGGAGTTGAGTATCCGGCGTGTCCATCCTGGTAAGCCCCCGCCTTCAGGAAGCTCACTGCAGGCAGACGCCCTTCGTTCAAGGAGGTGAAGAAGTCCGTCAGGTCATACTGGTGGTTGGCGCCATCCGTGGATGTCCCGATCAGGGCCGGATCGCTCGGCCGTGTGTGATGGATGTTCGCGGTGCTCGGGAAATACTGGAACGGCTCATGGTGTGGAATGTAATCGCCATCGCTAGACTGGGTAACCGCGTCGTCGCCCGCAAGGCTGGAGTGATGCTGGCCGCAAACGGCCCGGCCCTGGCCGTCTACTCCTGTCGGCGCAAACCCGCCCTGGAACCAGCCCCACGTGATGCCCTGTGCGTTCAACAGATCGCCCACGTTCTTTCCGCTCACGGTGATCTGGTTGGCGCCCGCCAAACCCGGTGCGGTTTGCGTGCAGTCATCCAAATGAGGACGAGCATCGCCCACTACGGAACCCATAGTTACCGTCGAGTCCGCCATGCCACCAGCGAGCTGGCCTGACGGGCTGGCCTTCGTCCCGTTTGCTCTCGTCGGGAATAATGTTCCCTCGAAGGTGGTGCCGGCGGCGAGATTCAGAGCGCCGGGAGTTGAAGGCCCGAAAGTCGTTCCGAAGGAATTGTCGCTCATGGCGAAGTGCTGCGCGTAGTTCCACATCGCCCTGACGGTATTCCCGTCGTAGTAGCCCATCGTGCTGTTGGGACCCAGGACCGCGTCGTTGCAGCTCACTTTCGTAAAATTGTCCATGAGCCCGCCGTCAAACGCAGCTTGCTCGTCGTTATAGTTGTGGTCCTCGTCGCACGTTACAGGCACCGTCGGCGGGATGCGGAAGGGGTTCACCTTGTTCGGGTTGTTCGTCAGCAGGCCCGCCGATTCCAACGTATTGGCTCTCGGCGTGTCGTCCTTGGCTACAAACGGAGTCTCACCAGGCAAGTTTGCTGCGTGTGGATAAGTCCCGAAGTAGTGGTCAAACGACACGTTCTCCTGGAAAATCACCACCACGTGTTTGATCGGCGTAGTTGTCTTGAAATCGTCCCTGTCTTTCGCAAAAGCCGGGGTTGCGGGCAGAAGTGTCATGGCCGAAGCGGCCACAATCGCCATCGCCTTGGTCAAGCGACAATGCATATCGATTTTCTCCTTCGAACAGTTAGGTTTGAACGACAGCACAGCATGGAAGGGATGTACGCGGCTGCGGATGGACTCAGATCCGCAGGCGTAGCGGGCCACTTCACCCGCACGGGAACTTGTATGCTGTTTTTGTTATTCCGAGATGAATGGCGGGTCAAAAGTAGTGGCGCCTGCGGCCGTGCCGTATAGAATGAGGGTCGGCGCTATTTCTCCGACATGACCAGGTTGGCTCGCAAACTTCGTCTCGCCGATTATTTCGCGCTGGCGTTCGGAGCGATGATCGGTGTGGGCTGGCTAGTACTCATGGACGACTGGCTCGGCCGCGGCGGTCCGCTCGGTGCCGTTCTGGGCTTCGCCATCGGTGGCATTCTTCTTCTTCCGATCGGATATGTTTACGGCCAATGGGTTCAGCGGCTTCCCGACGCCGCTGGAGAAGCAGCTTATACGGCACAGGTATTCCCGCCCGTCGTGAGCTATTTCTCGGGCTGGATGATGCTGCTTGCCTACTTCATCGTCTGCCCATGGGAAGCAGTTGCTGTTGGCAAGCTCGCTGCCTATATATTTCCTTCGCTCAATTCGTTCGAGCTCTATCGCGTCGTCGGCCAGCCCGTTTTTCTGCCACGCCTTCTCCTTGGCATTGCGCTGACGGTGTTTCTTGCCGTCCTCAATTATCGTGGGATTCGCGCCAGCGCCAACTTTCAAAATTGGGCGGCCTCGATGGTGCTGCTGCTCTTCCTTCTGGTTTTGGGCGTAAGCGCCACGCGCGGTATGCCTGCAAACTTTCATCCTGCATTTAGCGCCACTCCGTTCGTATCGATCCTGCTCACGCTGCAGATCGTGCCATATTTCATGACCGGCTTCGAATCCGTGCCAAAGATGGCGGAAGAGGCGCACACCGAGTTTCGCTCGCGTGGGTTTTTCCGGGCCATTGCCATGGCTGTGATGGTCGGTGCGGTCTTCTACGTCCTCGCCGTGGCGGCTGTCGCTTACGTCGCGCCCTGGCAAAGCCTCTTGGGAAAGCGCTTCGCCACCGCGATTGCGTACGAACATGCGTTGGGAGTGCGTTGGCCGGTTCGGATCATCCTGGTGATGGCGATGTTCGGACTTTTCCAGTGTTTCAACGGCAACTTCGTCGCGTCCAGCCGCTTACTCTTTGCGTTCGGCCGCCGCCGCACCATTCTTCCGAGCTTCGGCGAAGTCCATGAAAAATTTCAGACCCCAAGCATCGCCGTGCTGGGCATCGCCGCCGGTACATTAATCGCGCTTTTTCTAGGTGACGCTCTGCTGGTTCCCGTTACTGAGGTCGGCTCCATGGCTTCCGCGCTCGGCTGGCTTGCAACTTGTGTCTCCTTCTGGATCGTCGAGCCGCGCCCGCGATTGCGCCTCGTCACCGGCATGGGCATTGTCGTTTCGTTGCTACTCGTACTGATGAAACTGCTCCCCGCTTTCCCCGGCCACTTCACTCCCGCCGAATGGATCGCCCTGGGAATTTGGCTCGCGCTCGGCGCTTCCATCCATCGTGGTCCGCCTCGCTCTCCGTTCTAGAGCCAAGCACCGCTGCACCCGCTACTATTTGGATCATGCTACTGCTGTGGTCAGTTCGAAAGTAAGACCTCCTTCGGATATCGCTGCTGGGGTTACGATCTTCGCGGCTAAGTTTCGGCGTGTCATTCGAGCCCACACACCGCGCGCGCATTCGCAACCACAGTTGCCAAGTCGTCCAGCTTGGAGAAAACGGCGGTTATTCCAGACAAAAGAGCTTCTTTTTCCAAACGGACCGTATAGTCCGCCGTCAGCATGAAAATCGGTATTTGAGGCGTAATTGCTTTGAGCGACCGTGCCAACTGCAAGCCGTTCATGCCCGGCATGGAGAAGTCCAGGATCACCAAATTTGGCATCAGCTTCTTTGTCTTGGCAATGGCTTCGGCGCCGTCTCCGGCCTCCGCACAAGCTTTAAAGCCACTGGCGCGATCGAAAAGTGTACGGAGTACTTTCCGGATCGCGGCGTCGTCATCGACGATCAGCACCGTAGACATGATCTTCCCCGTGCTGAGCTACACCGTCAGGAGAATCTGGCCGGGCGCACATCTTTCTGAGTCTTTCAGTAACACGATCAACGAAGCGCGCCAACGTGTCCCTGACGTCGGCTAGTTTGTTACGCAAATCGTCCTAGCCGGATTCGTAAGCCTCCAGGTAACCCGTAACCCGAGATTGGATCAGTGCTTCGTGAATTCGGACTGACACGATCTGAGCTTTCAAAGTGCCTTTCATCGTCCCTTGGGATGCTTCAAGAATGCGGACAGCGCGACTTTGTTTCTTTATCCACCCTGGTTCTCCCCAGCAAAGATCTTGGCGAGCAGCTCAGCCCAAGTGCTTCTCCGGCTGCAACGGTCTATTGCAAAGGGCGCAGCAAGGAACTTTGCCTTGCCAAATAACCTCGAGAGGCTGAAGACAGAATGGGCATTTGGCTGACCATTGGTGATCGCACTCTGGACATGCGCTGAGAATGAGGTCCGCGCGGCGGAAGAGTCTGTCGCCTACTCGAAGCGAAACTAGAAATCGACATTCCCGATTATTGCAGATCAAGAATTCTTCCAAGCGGGAATCCCCCTTGTGAACGAGCCGTGCTAGAAGGGCGAGAGAAGTCGGATGCGGCCAGAAATGTAATTGATGACCTCGAAGCTCTGATATCTTTCCGAGCATCAAAGTTTGATCCAATCAAACGTATTCGGCCGGGCAGGTCGAGGCATCAGTCCATGCCGATAGTCGCCAGGAACGCCCAAGTGTGAAGACCCCGCATTCAGACATTAGGAATGCAAAGTTGGCGGGATACTATCCCGGATATTACGTACGGCTGATTACGTATTGGCTTCTCGATATCTCTTGGATATGTCCCTGGCTATCTCCAATGCAACGCTTCCCTGCTACTCCCCGGATCCCATTCGTGAAATCTGCGCCCCACTGGACGAACTGCGAGCCATTTCTTAAGGAATGGAGTACTATCGCCGCAAGAAAGTAGCGACATCGTCAGCGTTCGCTCCAGACCGAAAACAGGAGTTGAAGCAATCCAATTGATGGGAATTCTTGACGTTTGCCGGTTCGGGTCCGGTGGAGGACACCATGAACCAATCCGGGGCCAACGCTCACCACAGCGATGCTGACGAAGCGTCGAATGATATCGAAGAGCGCCTACGGTTCATCATTGACACAATTCCCACGATCGTCTGGCGCAAATTACCTGATGGCTCGGCTGATTTCCTCAACAAACACTTTCTGGAATATACGGGTCTTTCCCTAGAGGACGGGCTGGGCTGGGGATGGATGAATGCTTTCCATCCTGACGACCGTTTGAAGGAAGAATGGCCCACTGCTTTAGCGTCTGGGAAACCCTTTGAGAAGGAAGCGCGTCTTCGCCGCGCCGACGGGGCCTATCGCTGGTTCCTGCTTCGCGCCGTCCCACTGCGAGACGAGCAGGGAAACATCGTCAAGTGGTATGGAACAACCAGCGACATCGAGGATCTGAAAAGGGCTGAAAACCGCATCCGGCTTATCATCGACACAATTCCGACGATGGTCTGGACCCTTCAGCCTGACGGCGCCGTTGATTTCGTCAATCAGCGGTGGATGGATTTTACGGGCCTCTCTTTGGAGGAGGAAATTGAAGACCCGACTCGCCCAGTTCATCCCGAAGATCTTCCAAGAGTCATGGAAAAGTGGCTCGTGGACTTGGCTGCCGGAGAAGCTTCTGAGGATGAAATACGTTTGCGGCGGGCTGACGGTGAATATCGCTGGTTCCTGGTTCGCACCGTCCCTTTGCGCGGCGACCACGGAGACGTCGTTAAGTGGTACGGAGTATCCATCGACATTGAGGACCGCAAGCGGGCGGAAGAAGCCCTCCGATCCACCGAAAGCGAACAGCGCCATATATCCGCGCAATTGGAAAGAGAGCGCGCTCGCTTGGTCGAGGCTCAGGAGGTGGCGAAAATGGGAAGTTGGGAAGCGGAGTTGCAGAACTTGAACGTGGTTTGGTCAGAGCAAACACACCGCATCTTTGAGACTGATCCGTCTCATTTCCAGCCCACGCGTCCAAAATTTCGCGAATTGATTCATCCGGAAGACCGCGCGAAAGTGGATGCCGCCTTTGCGGCGTCCCTCGGCACGCGCTCGCCTTGCACGGTCGAATATCGAATCGTTATGCCGGATGGCCGCGTCAAGATTCTTGAGGAGCGCTGGCAGGCTTTTCATGATGATGAGGGAAAGCCCCTTCGCGTTGCGGGCACCTGCCGTGACATCACCGAACGTGTGCGCGCCGAGGAGGAGCTCCGTCGCCTATCTGGCCAGCTCTTGCGTCTGCAGGACGAGGAGCGCCGCAGCATCGCTAGAGACTTGCACGATTCCACCGGGCAGAATCTCGTCGCCCTGGCAACGATTCTCAGTCAACTCCATGCTTCCATTCCTTCATCCGGCAGGAAGTTGCGCAAACTCGCCTCCCAGTGTCAGGAGTTGGCGGGTCGCTGCATCCGCGAAGTCCGAACACTTTCTTACCTTTTGCACCCACCGATGCTGGATGAAGCTGGACCTGAGGACGCGATTCGTCTTTATGTGGACGGCTTCTGCGAGCGGACCGGAATCGAAGTGAAATTACAGATTTCACCGCGTTTCGGTCGGTTGCCGCCCGATGTCGAGTTGGCCCTTTTCCGGGTGGTTCAAGAAAGCCTCACAAACATCCACAGGCATTCGGGAAGCTCTCAGGCCAAGATACGAATTGAGCGCGACCCGGGAAAGATCACACTGGAGATCAGCGACGAAGGCAGTGGAATCCCCGGAAACCTGCGGAGACAAAACGGGGCATTATTCTTTGGGCTTGGGGTCGGCATCCCGAGTATGTACGAGCGAGTAAAGCGCATCGGCGGCCGGCTTGATGTTGAATCCAGCGGCAGCGGCACCACCGTGCGCGTCACGATACCCGCATTATGACTAGAGCCGCCAAGAAACTTCGTATCCTGGTGGCAGACGACCACGAACTCGTCCGCCGCGGCACACGGGGTCTACTGCAGGCGCAACGTGGCTGGACCGTTGTGGGTGAAGCCGTGAACGGCCGGGAGGCAGTGGAAAAAGCAAGAAAGCTGAAACCGGACCTGGCCATTATTGATATCGGCATGCCCGAGCTGGACGGCTTGCAAGCGACACGCCAGATCCGTGAGGCGGCTCCGGACACCAGAATCGTGGTTCTAACCATGCATGAGTCGGATCAGATGGTTCGCCGCGTAATGGAAGCGGGGGCCCGCGCGTACGTATTGAAATCCGACCTGGCGGCGAATCTCGTAAGAGCGGTCAGGCGCGTCTCCAGTGGCGAACTCTTCCTCACTCCGAAAGTATCCGAGATTGTGCTGCAAGGGTTTGTTAAAGCGGGAAAAGAAGCTAGGCGAACGGAGAGCTCGAAAGCGTGGCCAACTCCCCGGGAACTTGAAGTCATCCGGCTTCTGGCCGAGGGAAATGCCAACAAAGAAATTGCCGTGGAGCTGGGAATCACCGTCCGCACCGTCGAGACGCACCGCGCTAAGATCATGCTTAAGCTTGGCCTGCACTCTATCACCGAGCTGATTCACTGGGCCATCCGCAATGAGATAACCTCACCGTAGTTCCATCGATCCATCTGCAGTGCATTGTTCCCCCACTATGCCGAGCTGGAGTACGAACTTCCGCGGCGTGCCTCACAACTCGCGTGCGTGAACGGCTTTCTCGATGCGACTAGTCTACGCCCTACAGGCGGCTTTCAGCCCGGGCCATGTATACTTTCGAAGGAGTTTGGTCTCTGAACGTCATGATTCCTTTTCTACATTTTGGCTGGTTCACCATTCCGACTTTCGGCTTGATGGTGGCCACTGGTCTGCTCGCCGCTGCTTACGTTCTACAGGCGGACTTCGACCGTCGCAGGACGCAACTGCAAGGTACTTTAAAGAAGGGAAGCAGTGACGAAGGGTTTCTGATTATCGGCATTGCCGGCCTTGTCGGTATTGTGGGTGCGCGTCTTTATCACGTTCTGGAAAGTCCAGCCGATTTTTTTGCCAATCCGTGGCCGCAGCTCTTCAGCCGGTTCGGTTTCGCCTGGTTTGGCGGTTTTCTCGGCGGGTTTTTCGCGCTGCTTTTCCTGGCGCGGCATTTCAAGATTCCGCTGCTGCAATTCTTGGATATGTGCTCACCGGCGGCGTGCGTCGGTTATGCCATCGGACGCATCGGCTGTCTGCTTTCGGGTGACGGCGATTACGGCAAGCCGACTTCGCTTCCTTGGGGCATGAGCTTTCCAAACGGCGTCGTTCCGACCACCGAACGAGTGCATCCCACGCCGATCTACGAGTTTTTCATCTGGATGGCGATTGCGGCTTTCCTCTGGCACCTCGGTTCCAAAGCGCTGCGCGGCCCGAAGGCCAAGGGCGAAATCTTCTGCAATTACCTGATCTTGACGGGTGTTGCGCGTTTTCTGATCGAGTTCATTCGCATCAATCCGCGGTCGTTCTTTGGCCTCTCGAACGCGCAGACAGCCAGTTTGGTTTCCATTGTGGTTGGCGCGGTGTTACTTTGGCGTGTTAAAAGCCAATTCTACGCGCTGAGCAAGGAGCACCGCATCGTCGAGCACATAGCTTTTCGCGGCGACGTTCTCCAGCCGGAATATCACCGCGCCACGCCGGAGTGCCCGCACCCCGAGCGGTGGCACATGTACGACTCCATGACCGCGGAAGTCGAAGTCCTAGAATTTCTGAAAGCCATCGTAACGACCATCAAACCCGAGCTTGTGGTGGAGACAGGAACGTTTTCAGGGCTGAGCACGCTGCATATGGCGGAAGGTCTCAAAGCCAACGGCTTCGGCCGCGTCATCACCTGCGAATACGACGCCAAAGTCTTTGCCACGGCGCAGAAACGCTTCGCATCGTCAGGCCTGGGCGAATGGATTGACGCGCGCAACGAATCCAGCCTGGACATGAAAGTCGATGGCCGCATCGATCTTCTTTTTTGCGATAGCGACGCACCGCTCCGCGGCCAGGAAGTGCGAAAGTTCCTTCCTCAAATGAACCCGCACGGCCTCATCCTGATGCACGACGCCAGTTCCTCGATGAAAACAGTCCGCGAAGCGGCCCTGAAACTGGAAGCCGAGGGTCTGTTATCCGTGCTGCTGCTGCCCACGCCGCGCGGCCTGGTGATGGCCCAGAAAAAAGAGGGGCGAGTTTAGCACCGCCCACCTGCAAGCTTTTACTGTTTTACAATCGCGCCGTCCTTCATCACAAACGAGACTTTGCGCAGCGTCTGAATGTTTTCTTCTGGATTTTCCGGCGTGGCAATAATGTCCGCCTGATATCCCGCCTTGAGGAAACCGCGCTCCTTATCCACGCCCAGCAAACGTGCCGCATTGACCGTAAGCGCGCGAAGCGTGTCGGCATTCGGCACCCCCGCATCCACCCAGCTCGTGATGTAGTCGATCGCCAGCGTCCCGCGCGTTTCGCCGGGAAGCTGCACGTCAACGTCCGTGCCAAAAGCCATATTGACGCCGATTTTGTAAGCGCGCTGCAAGCGGTCCACCCAGATCTTGTGCTCCTCCGCGTTGCTCGTTTTTTCGGTGAACTCCGTGCCCACCAGCGTCACGTTATTTTTCTTCGCCAGCTCCAGGTCGTCGTTGGTCATCTGGAAGCCATGCTCGATGGAGTCGACGCCCGCTTCCGCCGCGTTGTGTGCTCCCGGATGCGTCCAGCAATGCGCGGCAAGTTTCAAGCCCATCGCGTGCGCTTCCGCGACCATAAAGCGAATGTCGTCCACCGAATAGATGTAGCGCTGGTCGTCCACCACGATCTTGATGACCTTCGCGCCGTAGTGCACGTTCTGCCGGATCGCTTTGCGCATTTCGTCCCGCGAGTCCGCGAAAAGATATTCCGGCGTGGCCAGTTCCTTCTTCTCCGGCTGCAAATGAAACTGTCCGCCGTAAGGAGCGATGATGATTCCCGCGTTGATGATGGTCGGGCCTTGCACCCAGCCGGCTTCGATGGCCTCGCGCAACGCGGTATCGCCATAGTTGCCATTGTTGCCGACGTCGCGCACGCTGGTGAACCCGGATTGCAGCATGGCTTGGCCGTTGGCCACGCCTTCAATCGCGCGATAAGCAGTCGTGTCCACCAGCGTCGTAAAGTAATAGTTGTTGGAGTCGCGATTGGGGATCACCGTCATGCACAGATGCGTGTGCGCGTCGAAGAGCCCAGGAAGCACCGTCGATTTCGAGAGATCGATGACTTTGGCGCCCGCAGGAATCTCAATCTTGCCGCCAATGTCTTTAATCCTTGAGCCCTCGACGAGAATAATTTGGTTTGCCGTCGTCTTGCCGGTCTCCGGATCGAGCAGTTTTCCCGCCTTAATCGCTACGATTTGTGGACTTGGAGTTTTCTGCGCCGAAAGCGGAAAATTCCAGAGCAACAACGCAGCGAGACCGCAGAGGAACAATCGAACTTTCATTCTTACTCCCTGAAAAGTTGAATTCATTGCCAGACGCGTAGTGCCCGCGCATGATACTCCGCCACTTGCAGGAGTTCAATTCAGCGTGGATAAAGTCGCGATGCAATTCCAGCGAGATTTGGCTTATCCACCAAACCCAGCAACCGTGCGAGATATCCGGGCATGATCTTTGTTGAGTGGCTGACGGCGGAAGAATGGGTTATAAAGTCAAAGAGCCTCACGTTCACACTTCGGACGGTAAAAACAGGAATCTCTTGAATATGAAGAAACTCATTCTCCTGCTCCTGATTGCGCAGCCTCTTTTTGCTCAAGAAGCCCCAAAGACCGAACTTGAGAAACCCGAGCGCCATGAATTCGTGATTGCGAACTTTCATACAGAAGGCGGCGTAACCCTCCCGCAAGCGCGCGTGGTCTATGGAACCTACGGCCATTTAGACGCCGCGAAGGACAATGTGGTGCTCCTGCCGTCGCATTATATGGCGGACTTTCATGGCTATGAGTGGCTGATCGGCCCAGACAAAGCTCTCGACGCATCGAAGTTGTTTCTGGTCGCCACGGAACTTTTCGGCAGCGGGCATTCCTCTTCGCCCAGCAACACGCCCGAGCCGTTCCACGGGCCGCGCTTCCCCGTGATGACGATTCGCGACAACGTTGAAGCTGTGCATCGGCTGCTCACCGAAGAACTTAAGATTACCCATGTCCGAGCCATCGTCGGCTTCTCCATGGGCGCAGAGCAAGCCTTTCAATGGGCCGTGAGCTACCCGACCTTCGCCGATCGCATCGTGGCGACTTGCGGCACCGCAAAAAACTATCCGCACGGCGTCGTTCGCCTGGAGGGACAGATCGCGGCGCTCACCGCTGACGCGGCGTTCAAGGATGGCGATTACGCCGCCCAGCCCAAGAAGGGAATGGAGGCGTTTGGAGTGGTGTGGACGGCTTGGCTCTTCTCGCAAGAATGGTGGCGGCGGGAACTATGGCGCGAGGGCGCCAAGCCCGGCACCACGTTCGAGAGCGTATTGCATGACTTTCGGACGGATTTTATCCCCGGCGCCGATGCCAACGACCTGATCCTGCAGGCCCGCACGTGGGAATGGCATGATGTCGGAAAGACGCCAGGTTTCGGCGGCGATGTCGAAAAAGCGCTTCGCTCGATCAAGGTTCCCATCCTCTACATGCCATCGGAAACCGATCTCTACTTTCCTCTCGGCGACGCGAAATATGAAGCAGCCTTCATTCCGGGAGTTTCTCTGGTGCCGATCCCGTCGTTGTGGGGCCACACGGCCGGCGCGGGCGGCAGCGCCGCTGACGGAAAATTCTTGAACGAGAAAATTGGCCAATTCCTCTCAGCGGGAAAATAGCCGCAGAGCTAAGTGAATCCAGCCAACTAAAGCATCTGGCGCAAAACGTACTGCAGAATCCCGCCGTGATGGTAGTAAACGACCTCTTCTGGCGTATCCACGCGCGCGATCGCCGAGAATGTTTTCTCCTTGCTGTCGGCAGCCTTGGCCTTCACCGTGATGGGTTTTTTTGGCGAGAGCGTCGCGACGCCCTCAATCTCGAACACTTCGTGTCCCGTCAGCCCCAGCGTTTCGCGATTCTCGCCCGCCTTGAATTCCAGCGGCAGAACGCCCATGCCCACCAAATTGCTCCGGTGAATGCGCTCATAACTTTCCGCGATCACCGCGCGCACACCGAGGAGCCGCGTTCCCTTGGCCGCCCAGTCGCGCGAAGAGCCCGAACCGTATTCCTTGCCTGCCAGGACCACCAGCGGCACGCCCTCTTCGCGGTATTTCACCGCCGCCTCATAAATCCACATCTTTTCGCCGTCCGGAAGATGCAGCGTCCAGCTTCCTTCCGTGCCTGGAGCCAGCTGATTACGCAGGCGAATATTCGCAAACGTGCCGCGCATCATCACTTCATGATTGCCGCGCCGCGCGCCGTAAGAATTAAAATCGTGCGGCTTCACGCCATTGGCGATCAGATATTTTCCCGCCGCGGAATCCGGCTGAATCGATCCCGCCGGAGAAATGTGATCGGTGGTCACGCTGTCGCCAAGAATCGCCAGCACCCGCGCGCCGTGAATGTCGGCCAGGGCCGCAGGCGTCTTCGGCATATTGTCGAAATACGGCGGCAGCTTGATGTAAGTGGATTTTGCGTCCCACTGATAGAGATCGCCTTCGGGCACCGGCATGGACTTCCAGTGCGCGTCGCCTTCAAACACTTCGCTGTATTGTTTGCGGTACATCTCGGAAGTAACTGAAGCCCGCACCGTCGTCTCGATCTCAAGCGGCGTCGGCCAAATATCGCGCAAATAAACGGGTTTTCCAGCCTGATCCGTGCCGAGCGCTTCTGTCGTCAGGTCCAGATCCATCCGCCCGGCAAGCGCATAGGCCACTACCAGCGGCGGCGAAGCCAGGTAATTCGCGCGCACGAGCGGATGAATGCGCCCTTCAAAATTGCGATTCCCACTGAGCACGGCGACAGCCACCAAATTGTTATCTTTAATCGCCGCGCCGATCGCTTCCGGCAAAGGCCCGCTGTTCCCGATGCAGGTCGTGCAGCCGTAACCGACGAGATTGAATTTCAGTTTGTCGAGATACTGTGTAAGCCCAGCCGCCAGGAGATAATCCGTCACCACTTTCGAGCCGGGCGCAAGACTCGTCTTGACCCACGGCTTCACGGTCAATCCGCGCTCCACCGCTTTCTTGGCCAGCAGACCCGCGCCCAGCATCAGCGAAGGATTTGAAGTATTCGTGCAACTGGTGATCGCCGCAATCACCACCGCCCCGCTGGATAGATCGAACGAATCGCCATTGTTCCGCACGCTGACGTGCTTATCCGGCGTGCCCTCCACAACTTTCGTGAACGAAGATTTCGCTAGCCGCAGCGCGACACGGTCCTGCGGCCGCTTCGGCCCCGCAACGGTCGCTTCGACTGAGCCAAGATCAAGTTCCAGCGTATCGTTGAATGCCGGTTCCGGAGTCTGGTCCGTGCGAAACAGCATCTGTTCCTTGCAGTAGGCTTCAACGAGCGCAATCTGCTCGTGCGATCGCGCCGTAAATTGCAAATAGGCCAGCGTCTCCGCATCGACAGGAAAGAACCCCATCGTCGCGCCATATTCCGGGGCCATGTTGGCAATCGTCGCGCGGTCCGGCACGCTCAAACTGGAAAGCCCCGAGCCATAAAACTCCACGAATTTTCCAACCACGCCCTTCTTGCGCAGCATCTCCGTGACGGTAAGAACGAGATCGGTTGCCGTCGTTCCTTCACGCAACCGCCCGTGCAACCTGAATCCCACCACCTCCGGAATCAGCATCGAAGAGGGCTGCCCCAGCATCGCCGCTTCTGCTTCAATCCCGCCGACGCCCCAACCGAACACGCCCAGCGCATTCACCATGGTCGTGTGCGAATCCGTCCCCACCACCGAATCGGGATACGCTTCAAATTTATTCCCCGATGGCATTACGCAAACCACCCGCGCCAGGTATTCGAGGTTCACCTGATGGCAAATTCCCGTATCCGGCGGCACCACCTTAAAATTCTGAAACGCCTTCTGGCCCCAGCGCAGAAACGCATAACGCTCAACGTTGCGCTGAAATTCCAGTTCCGCATTCAATCCGAAGGCGTTGGCGCTGCCAAAACTATCCACCTGCACGGAATGATCGATCACCAACTCCGCGGGGAAAAGAGGATTGATGCGCTTCGGATTGCCGCCCATGCGCTTCATGGCTTCGCGCATGGTGGCAAAGTCCACGACTGCGGGCACGCCCGTGAAATCCTGCAACAACACGCGTGCCGGCATGAACGCGATCTCTTTTTCCGGAGCGCCCGGCTTCCAGTTCGCCAGCGCGCGAATATCCTGAGGATGCACGAAGCGGCCGTCCTCACACCGCAGCAGATTTTCCAAAAGGATGCGCAACGAAAACGGAAGTTTCGCGAGATTGTTCAGACCATGCTTTTCCAAAGCTTCCAGGCGGTGAATTTCAAAGGTCTGGGCGCCGACGCTGAGCTTGTCGCGCGTGCCAAAAGAATTTCCTGCGGAGATGGCCATTCTAGGCGTCCTTTCGCGGTTATCGATAGCCCTCTATGATAACCGAAATCGTTTCCGCGCGGCGCTTCGCTATACTGGTAGTCCGTGAACACTGTTCTGATTTCGACTTACGAGCTCGGGCGGCAGCCCTTCGGCCTCGCCTCGCCCGCTGCGTGGCTGCGCAAACGCGGCCACAGCGTCACCTGTTTTGATCTGACGCGGCAGTCTCTGGATGACTCCGCAGTTCGCAACTCGGAACTTATCGCTCTCTATCTGCCGATGCACACTGCCACGCGGCTGGCCGCGCAGCTCATCCCCTCGTTGCGTGAACGCAATCCCCGTGCACATCTCTGTTGCTACGGTCTTTACGCGCCAATGAATGCTGATTACTTGCGCTCGCTCGGAGTACAGACCATCCTCGGCGGCGAATTTGAAAATGGGCTTGTTCACCTCGCGGAACGCCTCGGCGCTGCTGAACCAGCAATTTCAGCACCGCAACCAGAGGCGCAGGTCTCTCTCGAACGCCTTTCCTTCGAAGTCCCCGATCGCTCCGGATTTCCTCCTCTCAAAGACTACGCAAATCTGGTCATCCCCGGCGACGGCTACCGCATCGTCGGCTCGACGGAAGCCAGCCGCGGTTGCAAACATCTCTGCCGCCATTGCCCGATCGTGCCTGTCTACAAAGGTGTTTTTCGCATCGTGAGCCGCGACGTCGTCATGGAAGACATTCGCCGCCAGGTGGCTGCCGGCGCGCAGCACATCTCCTTCGGAGATCCGGATTTCTTCAACGGAATAAAACACGCCCTTGATATCGTCGATGAATTTCATGACGCGTTCCCGCAAATCACCTATGACGCGACAATAAAAATCGAGCATCTGAGAAAGTTCGAGAACCATCTGCCCAAGTTGAAAGCGACCGGCTGCCTGTTCGTCATCAGCGCCGTTGAATCCCTGGATGATGCCGTGCTCGCGAATCTTGACAAGGGCCACACGCGCGCCGATTTTTTGCATGTGGTGAAAACGTTTCGCCGTCTCGGCATGACACTCCATCCGACCTTCGTGCCGTTCACTCCTTGGACCACCCTGGAAACTTATCTTGACCTACTCCGTGTGCTGCACGCGGAATCGCTCGTGGAAAACGTCGCCCCCATTCAGCTCGGCATTCGCCTGCTGATTCCCGAAGGCTCCTATTTGCTTCCGCTAGAAGATATCCGGCAAGTCATCGGATCTTTCGACGCGCAAGCGTTGGTCTATCCCTGGAAGCACGCTAACCCGCGCCTCGACGCGCTCAGCGATACAGTGCAATTGATCGCCGCGGCAGCCGATCGCAAGAAACTCTCGCGGTCCGCTGCATTCGAGCAAATTTGGAACGCTGCGCACGCCGCCGCGGGTCTCTCCGCTCCCGCTCTCGATTCCATGCCAGCGCCGCTCGTTCCTGTGCCGTTTCTCAGCGAGCCGTGGTATTGCTGCGCGGAGCCGACCCAGGCCCAGCTGGTCTCCATCGGCGGCGCAGTGAAACCTGTGGAAACACCCGTTGTGGCTGCGGACGGCTTTGTCTGAGGTCATCCCTGGCCAATCCAACGAAATGAATCCGCAATCAAAACGCCTGCTGCTCTTCACCGCCAAGCTGGGCTACCAGACGCGCAGCTTTGAAAATGCCGCTCGCGAGCTCAACGTCGTACTGATCTACGTCACCGATCGCTGCCACCAGCTAGAGGATCCGTGGGGCGACCGTGCCATCGCCGTACATTTTGAAACGCCGGACACAGCTGCATACACGGTCATGGAAAAAGTGCGTGGCCAAGGCGTGGACGGAATTCTCGCGCTCGGCGACCGGCCTGCAGTTGCCGCGGCCTACGCCGCGCGCGGGCTGGGCATTCCCTACAATCATCCGGCGGCGGTGGAAGCCTGCCGCAGCAAAATGCGCATGCGCGAAGTCTTCCGTGATGCAGGCTTGCCAACGCCGTGGTTTCGCAACGTGGCATTGCTGCCTGCCCCCGAGCCCGCGCTGCTTGGCATCAGCTATCCCTGCGTCCTGAAACCATTGTCGCTCTCCGCAAGCCAGGGCGTCATTCGCGCCAACACTCGCGAAGAATTTGCCGCCGCCGCCGCTCGCATTCGACGGCTTCTCGAATCACCCGAAATTCGCGCCACTCATGAACCCAATCTTGATCAAGTCTTGGTCGAGGGATACATCTCGGGAAGGGAAGTCGCGGTGGAAGGTTTACTCACGGACGGTGTTCTTCGCATCCTGGCCATTTTCGACAAGGCCGATCCGCTCGAAGGCCCTTTTTTCGAAGAGACCATTTACATCACTCCTTCGCGCCACTCCGAATCGCAACAAAACGCCATCGAGCGGTGCGCGCAAGACGCAACCCGCGCCCTCGGCCTTTCGCACGGCCCCATTCACGCCGAATTTCGCATCAACGACGATGGCGTGTGGCCGCTTGAAATCGCTCCTCGTCCTATCGGAGGTCTCTGCTCCCGCGCCCTGCGATTCGGTTCGGCGCCGTCTGGCGGCAACATTAGTCTGGAAGAATTGCTCCTGCGCCATGCGCTGGAAATGCCCGGCAGCGACCTGCCCCGCGAGCAGGCCGTTTCCGGCGTGATGATGATTCCGGTTCCTCGAAGCGGAGTCCTGGAGAAGGTCGAGGGAGAAGACTTGGCGCTCGCCACTCCCGGAATCACCGAACTACTCATCAGCGCACGCCTGCACGACTACATCGCCGCCTGGCCGGAAGGCTCAAGCTATCTGGGTTTTCTTTTCGCGCAAGGAAAAACTTCAGAAGAAGTAGAAGCGACAATCCGCAATGCTCATTCCAAACTTAATTTCACCATCACGTCGCGTCTGCCCGTCGAACACCCCGTGACAGGACATCTTCCTGGGAATGCGGGCTAACCCTTCGCCTTGGGCGCCACGTACCCCTCCGGCAGCTTCGCGCCTTCTCCAAAGAAAAACTGTTCCATCTGTTCTTCCATGATTTTTTGCGAACTAGGGTCCAGCGGATTCAGCCGGTATTCGTTCATCACCATTTTCGAGTGCTCCAGCCAGAGCTTCCACGCGTCTCTCGAGACACTCTCATACACGCGCTTCCCAATTTCGCCCTTCCAGGGAACGCGATCGAGCCCTGGCAAGTCCTTATCGAATTTGACGCAATGCACCATCCGGGTGCCCGGCTTCACCGCTTCACTCGCCGTGGGTGTGGGGTCACAAGATTCGTTTGCCATTCTTCTCTCCTCGCCGATAGGACCATTTTCACCTTACTGCAACTTCGCCGAAATTCCTAGCGCATCGCCCTACCTGGCGCGCGTGATCGAACGCGCCGCCGCCCCGTAATTTGCTTGCATTGCACTCTCGGCACAGCACGCAGCCTGGCTCGCTCGGAGCAACTCGTACTTCAATCGCTCGCAAAAAAGCCGCCCTCTGATAGATAATGCTGCGACCGCTGCGGATTCCCGTTCGTCCAACCGGAGACGGAAGCAAGAGCCAGCGGACCGGAGGTGCTGCCTAAGTGCCTGAGATCACGACTCTGTTCTGGGACATCGGGGGCGTCATCCTCACCAACGGCTGGGATCGCTTTTCCCGCCGCGAAGCTGCCAAGGCGTTTCAATTGGATTGGGAGGAATTTCAGGACCGGCACGACTTCTCTTTCCCGGCTTTCGATGCCGGGCATATTTCTCTTCATGAGTATCTCGACCGCACCATTTTCTATCGCCCTCGGCCTTTCAGCCGTGAGGAGTTCACTGTCTTCATGTATGCGGAGTCCAGGGAGTATCCGGAGACCCGCGCTATTCTCAAGGCTGCCGCGCGAACCGGGAAATATTTCATCGGCTCCCTCAACAACGAGCCTCTCGAACTCAACCAGCACCGCATCGAAACATTCAAACTCCGCGAAGACTTCTCGGTTTTTTTCAGTTCCTGCTACGTGCACGCCCGCAAGCCTGAAGAGGCCATCTTTCGCGTGGCTTTGGAAGTCACCCAGCGCCCGCCTGGGCAGTGCGTCTTCATCGACGACCGTGCTTTGAATCTCGAAAGCCCCCGGCGCCTCGGCATTCACACCATTCAACATCAAAACGCAGAGCAGCTTCGGGCAGAGCTAAGAAAACTCGGTGTTGAGGTATAGTTTTTATTGCCGCGCTGATTGGCTGGCCGGTGCATACGCACTCAGGGGGAGAAGATGGCCGCAGAGTTAAACCGTTCCGGTGGTGGCTATGGAGACGTGGCCGAGCCTTGCACTGTGATTTTGTTCGGTGCCTCGGGCGACCTGGCCAAGCGCAAAGTGATCCCCGC
>Ga0210410_10001054_pt1 | contig 26710 bp, 27 predicted proteins | sample IncBWC4MmetaG_FD_161058 | JGI IMG/M metagenome (GOLD analysis project Ga0210410, IMG submission 161058) | Forest soil microbial communities from Barre Woods Harvard Forest LTER site, Petersham, Massachusetts, United States - Inc-BW-C-4-M | ecosystem: Environmental > Terrestrial > Soil >... | reverse complement strand
GAGAACGCGAAGCAGATGCTGCCGCTCACCGAAGACGATTTGCGAGGTACGCGTTAGCCCGCCCTTGTCTTTTTCCTTGTGCTGCACCAAATCGGATCGTCGCATTGTCAGAGTGCTCCAGCCGAATCTTTTCCCAAGCTCGCCGAGAGGCCGGACTACATCCCGCAAAACCCACGGATTGCGCCACCAGGACTGGGTTGATCGTCTCCAGATGGCTTCAGCGGATTATGTTCCGTGCGCCGTGTGCGGTAAAGTTTGGCGCGTGCCGCGTGTGCCCGATGTGCAACCGTCCGCCGCACCGGCTAAAGCCTTCGAACGAACAAGGACTGCAATCCATGAATGCATTTGATGAGCATAAGGATGAGCTGGAGCATTTTGAGCAGATGTACGGGCGGGAGCGCGGGCGGCTCGCAGTGTCGCTGGACCGCCTGACCAATGCGCTGGTGCTCGTCGGCCAGCACGGCGTGTATTGCACGAGCCAGCGAAATACTGCCGTTCCGGCGATGGATCTGCGCATCATCAGTCAGGAACTTGAGCACGCGAAGCAGCTCGTGCAATCGGTGATGGAAGAACTGAAACTCCGGCGGGAACAACGGAACGGGTGATTAGGGCCGCACTCCTCGCTGAAGCGCATCTGCATAAACGAAATCAGCGACGCTCGGCCGTCGCAAGGAATCAGGTGTGAATTAAGAACGGATTGGTGTTGCGTTCCTGGCCGATGCTGGTCAGACGGCCGTGACCGGGATAGACGATGGTGTCATCGGGCAACTGCATGAGTTTGCCGCGAAGCGAGTCGGTGATCTGGTCCATCGAGCCGCCCCACAGATCAGTGCGGCCAATGCTTCCGGCGAAGAGTGTGTCGCCCGCAAAGAGACGCGGAGTAAGCATGGCGACGGCTCCGGCGTCTTTCGGCACGTAGAGGCAAACGCTCCCGGGAGTGTGGCCGGGAGTGTGAATGACGCTGGCCTCGAACGAACCCCAGCTCAGTGCGTCACCCTCTTTCAAAAGCTGATCCACTTCGGTGATTTCCGGTGTGGCAACGCCGAGAAACGCGGCCTGCACTTCCATGCCTTGATAAAGCGGCAGGTCGTCGCGATGCATTAAGATGGGTGCGCCGGTGTACTGCCGCAGCTTGCTAAGACCGCCGACATGATCGATATGGGCATGGGTGCTGACGATGGCTTTGACCGTCAGCTTGTGCCGGCCGAGTAATTCGAGGATGCGTGTGACTTCGTCGCCGGGATCAATGACCAACGCCTCGCGGCTGACGGGATCGCCGATGATCGAGCAGTTGCACTGCAACATTCCAACCGGAATGGTGATGTGGATGAGTCCTTGCGAGACAGCGTCGAAGGTGGGCAAGGCATCGGTCATAGCCATTGATTATAACATCCACGTCCGCCGATTCAGGAGAGGCGCGGGGCGGGGGCTCGCTTTGTTAAGCTGGTAGCTGAAGGAGAAGCATGGAGATTGGAGAGACCGGCACCGCGCAGGAAACGCCACTTGTCGCTTTGCATAAAGGGGCTGGAGCAACCATGGGAACGTGGTTCGGTTGCGTCCTGCCGAACTATTGGACCGACCCGCGAGCCGAGCAGGAGTCTGCGCGCCAGAGCGTTGCTCTGGTCGACAAGAATTACCGCGCCTATCTCTCTTTTGCTGGGCCGGATCGTGTGCGTTATTTGAACGCCATCCTGACGAACAACATTAAGGACCTCGCGACTGGACAGGGCAATGCGTCGCTGCTGCTGAATCCTCAGGGACACATTCTCGCGGAAATCGAGACGCAAGCGCAGTCCGACAGTCTGTTCTGTGTTTCTTACGCGATGATTCGAGAGCGGCTGATCGAATCGCTCGACAAGTACATCATCATGGATGATGTGACGCTGACGGATGAAACGCAACGCTACGGCACATTGGCAGTTGAGGGACCAAAAGCGGCGGCTGTCGCCCAAGAACTTACCGGAATCGATCTTTCGACACTTTCCGAGCTTGGCCGCTGGGAGACTACGGTCGCGTCAATTCCCTGCTGCATCACGAAGCGCTCTCCCGGCGGAATTGCCGGAGGCGAATTTTTGGCGGAGCGAGAGACGCTAGCAAAACTGTGGCAGATCCTTTTGGAAAGTGTGAGGAAACACGGTGGTGGTCCGATGGGCTACGCGGCACTGAGCGCGGAGCGGTTGGCGCAGGGCGTGGCGTGGTTTGGATACGACTTCGGAGAAAAGCAGATTCCGCACGAGGCAGGCCTCGAGGGCAGCCACATCAGCTACACCAAGGGCTGCTACACGGGACAAGAGATAGTCGAACGCGTGCGCTCACGCGGCCAAGTCAACCGGCGGAGGGTTGACCTTATTTTTGACGGAGCGAGCGCGCCGAATGCCGGCGAAACGCTGACGGTGGACGGGAAGGAAGTTGGTTCGGTTACGCGGGCAGCCGTTCCCTCTTTCCTGGCCCAGGCCATCGGTATGGGCTATGTCCGGAAGGACCACAATGCTGCAGGAAGCCAATTGAGATGGTGCGGAGGAGCTGCCGTCGTTTCCAAATTCCCTGACGCTTTTTTCTCCGCCGCGCCAGCTAAATGATCATCCTCGGTTCGCTCTACTGATCGGCTTTGACAAACTTCCAGCTGGGATCGGGATTGTACTCGGTCATCGCGGCAGCGAGTCTCGCGGTGTTGGCACCGAGATTTTTTTCATAGACGCGGCCTTGCTGATTGATGATGAAGGTCATTACGCCGGAACTGCCCCATTTGTCCGGATAAGCGACGAAGGCATAGCCGGCGATCATGCTGCCGTTGATGACGTAGCCGTACTTTCCGCCTGGCGCTGCTGCGCCTTGGCGTGCGAGTATCTTGAAGTAGTAGCCGTGATAGGGAGCACGCTCTTCAGAAACTGTTTCTTTTTCTTGAGCGCCACCTTTTCCGGCAGCATCAGGAGTTTCTGTCTTCGGGCCGTAGCCCTCGGCACGAGCAGCGGCAATTAATTTGCCGAGCGGGCTTGGCTTGTCGTCTTCCGAAGTTTCCCAATATAGCCCGTCATGCTTCCCTGATGTGCTGATCAGCCTCTGCGCGTATTCCGCAACGCCATCGTGATCCCAATCACCTTCGGTGTAGTACTCCCACTGAGCCACGGCGTAAGCGCGGCAGGTGGCGATTGCGGAGAGTTCATTTTCGCCAATCTTGCGGTCGAGAGCTTCTTCAAGGCCCGCTTTGGTGTCGAAGAGCCACTTGCCGTCTTTTTGCACGAGCGGAATGGGCGTCGGCCAATTGTCCTGTCCGACAGTGACAACGAACTTGGAATCATTCACTTTCTGGAGTTGTGCAGATTCACTGGCGGCGGAAGAAAACGCGTCGAGGTCTTTGTTGTCTTCGACTTCGTCACCGGTGAGCAACTTCTGGTAGTCGGGTCCGAAGAGCTTGGCGAGGGAAACACGATCTTTTTCCTTGGCCGCCGAAACGAGGGCCTGCAAAGCGTCGTCGGCCGATGAAAACGTCGATTGGACCGCGGCTTGCGGGTGAGCATTCGGAACGCCCGCAAAGAGGCAGGTGGCAAGAATCAGCGTCATAACCGCAAGCGCGGGCAAAACGGATGTGCTGATGTTTTTCATTTGTCCATCTCCGTTCATGGTTTCCATCGCTTTTTCATGGGTATTCTTCACGGTCTCTTCCTTTCTCCACCGCCATGCGGCGCTGGCGCCGGTCTATTTTCCGCTCTGGGTTGCGCTGCGGGGTGAGAAGGCGGCTGTGGCCGCGCAGCTTGCTGACGGCTGTCTTGGCCGCGTTGACTGGTGACGTGTGGATCGAAGTGGCTTTCGTTCTTGTTAAAGGTGTGGGGGCCGTTGTTTATGCTGGGCTGAACCGGCGGCCGTCCTGGAGTTTGTCCCGGATTGCGGTTCTGGTAGCGCATGTCACTGTTGCTTCCGGGAGTGGGCCGGTTTTGTTGCACGGTATTGGGCGGACGATCGTTGCGAACGTTGTTGTTGTTGTTGTTGTTGTTGTTGTTGTCGCGGCCGCGGTACTGATCGATTCGCGGATTGCCGCGATCGATGTTGCGGTCGATGATTTTGTTGTTTACGCCGGAGCGATTCTCCCCGGGGGACCCACCCCCCGGCCGTCCATAGTTTCCGTTGTTTCCAGGCCGGTTGCCGCCGGGACCGCCCCCCCTGTCGACGCGCATGTTGTTTTTCTGGACGTTGTCGTACCGCACGTCCCTGTGGACCGAGTTGTAGCGATTGATGTTGTTGACGTTCACCTGCCGATTGATGACCGTTCGATTGACGTTGATAGTGGTGTAGCGATTGTTGATGTACACATTGTTTACGATATTCACCCGGCCTCGGCTGCGGCCGATCCAGCCACAGTTCCAGCATCCACCGCCCCAGCCTTCGCGGCGCCATCCGGTGTAGTACACGCCGCCCCAACCGCCGCCGTAGCCCCAGCGGAAATCCAGGTTAAGCCAGGCGCCAATTGGAAAGCCAACGCCAAAGGTGATTGCGGGACCATAGTAGGGGCGGCGATAGTAGATAATCGCGGGGTCGTAGACCGGCACGTAGATATACTCCGGCTGATACGGACTAATCGCGATGTAGTTGTCGTGCTCCAAAACTTCCTGTTGGGGCGAGGATTGAAGATTTCCGGCACTGCGAGCCAAATGTCGAAGACGTTGCACGGAGGATGCGATGTCGGTCGACTGGTTGACATAGGCTTGCCCGAGCGATGTGGTCCAGTCGATCTTGTCGGCCATCATTCCGATAACCGTGGGATAGTGCGCGACGGCTTTTACGCTGACGTCCCAGTCTTGATCGTCTATGCCATTCTGGCCATTTTCGCGAACGTATCGCGCGGCTTCTTCGACCTGATCCGGAAAGGTGGCGGCGACAAAAACCTGAGCGAGGAGCGGGTCGGGATAGAGCGCAATGGGCGAAAGTAGATTGTCGAGCTGATCGGGTGAGAAATTCTCGTAAGGAGCTGCCTGATCCTGGTACGGAACTTGATCCTGCGACTGCGGCGGGGGCTGGTCTTGCTGCTGATCTTGCCAGTCTGGGCGCGTGTGAGCCGGGGCAGCTCGGAGAATGGGGATGCTGGCGAAACACAAGGTGAGTAGGACGGCCAGAACTCTAGACATGAGTCAGATGTCTCCTTTGAGGCGAAGCTTATCAACGTTCCGAAGAGGGCGGAGTCCCGAATTGCACAGTGCGCAGCCGACTGGTGCCGGGCCACAAGGGCTTGGGCCGGACTCTAATTCTACAGCGACAGGTGCGATGCGGCCAAGAAAAAGACGGTCACTTCGGCGCGGTGAATTTTTTCGGAAAGACTGAGATTTGTGTTGGTTCTTGCGGCGTCACTCGAATTCGCGGCGCGGTGTGGCCTGCGCGAGGCCGAGACGGCCCGCGGTAATTTCCGCCTTGAAGTAGTTCTCGCCCTTAATTGGGCAGGCAGCGAGACGGCGCAGCATGGCAATCTGGCCGATGTGAGTGAGCGCGTCCGCGATGGGTCCCTGGAACAAGCCTTCGGCGGAAGAATGTAGGGGTTCTGGCGAAACGAGATAGTCATCGAACTTTTTCAATACGGCGAAGAAACGGGCGATCTCCGCATCCCAAGAGAGCGGCTCGGAATCGTGCCAAGCCGCCTCTCCACGCGCCATCGAAAAGGCCCAATCAAAAAGATCTCCCATGTGGGCGAGGATCTTCGCCGGTGTGCGGGAGCCATCGGTTAGGGCAAACGCGGCGAACGATTCCGGGGCGCCGCGCACGGCTTTGGCCCCGCGATAAGCGACCGTGGCCACCGTGTGGCGAAGAAGCTGGCGGTGATCCTCAGACGAATGGGCCATGTGCGTAGTTCCTTTGGATGTTGGATGAGGCGAGGAGCGCCGGAATTCCGTCGGAGATAATACTTGAGAACCGCGGCGCACCGAAGTTCAGACACACGGGTTTTCGATGAGCGCGTTACGACAAATTCAAAGCGCGCTTGAAGGAGCCCTTTTCGTTGTCGATTTTCTTCTGCAGTTGGAGGATGGCGTAGAGAACCGCTTCAGGGCGCGGCGGGCAGCCGGGCACGTAAACATCGATGGGAATCACTTGGTTGCAGCCTTGCACGATGGCGTAGTTGTTGAACACACCGCCGGAGGTGGCGCAGGCGCCCATGGAGATGACCCACTTCGGCTCGGGCATTTGATCGTATAGCTGGCGGATGACGGGCGCCATTTTCTGCGAGAGGCGGCCGGCGACGATCATCAGGTCGGCTTGGCGAGGCGAGGGACGGAAAACCTCTGCACCGAAACGGGCGACATCAAAGCGCGCGGCGGCCATGGACATCATTTCGATAGCGCAGCAAGCAAGCCCGAAGCCAAGAGGCCAAATGGAACTCTTGCGGGCCCAATTGACGGCCTTGTCGAGCGTCGTAAAAATAATGCCTTCGTCTTCGAGCAGACTGCCGAAGTCGTCGGGTTTGGTGAGTGTGACGTGTTTGCCGAGCGATGTACTCATGGGGCCCTCGTATAACATCATTTTGGCACAGCCGGGCGATGGAGACAAATGAAGTGCCGGCGGCGATTCCCGCAGGGCTACGTCAGATCGTAGTCGGCGGGCGAAACCGTTCGCGTGCGATGGGTGTACGCGACAACCGATCCCGGCCAAAGTGCGGCGTTTTCGCCCGTACGTTGATCTTGATACCAGCTGCGGCAGCCTCCAGATTGCCAGACCGTGCCTGCCAAGCGGCAATGGATGTCAGTGACAAATTGCTTTTCTGTTTCTGGTCACACGTCGAGGACGCGCCTTTGGCCGCGTTTCACGAGCGCCAGACAGCTCATCACGTAGCGGACTTGCGCTTCGATCATCAGAACGACGGAATTGTGTCCCAATCCCGTGGTGGGTCCGAGAAGCAAAAAGAGGCTGGAAAAGCCGCTGACGGTTACGCCAAGATATGCGCTCATGCGCTCGCGCCAGGCATCGTGAATTTCTACGCCGCCGCGGCCCACCAGCTGAACGCCGATGAGCGGCTCTGTGGCACGAAAGCCTGTGCCAATGACTAAGACATGCACTGGGCGCTCGACACCGTCCGCCGTTACGATGCCGTGCTCACGGACTTCCGCGATTGCGTCGATGACCAACTCTACGACGCGTCTGGTCAAGGACGGATAGTAGTCATCCGACACGAGGACCCGTTTGCAGCCCAATTCGTAATTGGGTTTCAATGCAGCACGGAGTTGCGGTCGCTGATTTGCTTCTCGAGATGATGTGTGGCAATTTCCGTCGCCTTTCCGCGAACAAAGCGATTGCCGAGAAAGCCGAGAACGCGAAACTCCTGCCGCGAGAAAATGCATTGCCGAAACGCCCGCATGATGAGCGGGAAACGAGGGAAGCGCTGCCGCCACTTGGCTGCGATGGGAAAATCCACGCGCGGCACAATCCAGGGCGGTGGCGCGCTGGAAAAGAGAAAGCTTTCCGGCGCGAGGGGCGATCTGGGGAACAAACTGGATGGCGCTTGCGTCAGTACCAACGACGGCTACGTTCTTGCCATGCAAGTCGACGCGGTGATTCCAAGCGGAAGAATGAATTGGGGGCCCGCAAAACGCTGAAAGCCCGTCAATTGGGGATATTGCGGCACGTGCAAACCACCGAAGCCAGCGGTGAGCACCCTCGCCCGGATGCGCATTCCCTCACCGGCGGCGGCCCGCCACACGCTCTCTGCCTCATTCCAAAGCGCTTCCTGAAAGCGCGTATTCAGCCGGATGTGGGACGCGTGTTCGTAGCGTTGCACGCAGCGTTTCAGATAATCGTGAATTTCGTCCTGCCCGGGATACATGCGCTACCAATCCGGCGATGGCTCGAACGAAAAGGAATACAAATGCGAGGGCATGTCGCACGCGCAACCGGGATAGCGGTTGTCGTACCAGGTTCCGCCGATGTCGTCGCTCTCCTCGAGGAGCAGAAACGAATTCATACCTGCTTCGCGCGGCTTGATGGCCATGCACAGGCCGGAAAAACCGCCGCCGACGATGAGAATGTCGATTTTGATTTCTTCCACCTGGCGGCCTTGGTTGAGATTATCCGTCATCGACCGTCACGCTACCTTGATCGACGCTTCTGGGGCTGCCACCGCGCGCAGGAACGCCGCGCTTTCACGCAACGACTGCCGAGCTTCTGGAACACGGTGCGGTGCAAGCTGCCACGCGTGCGGAACGACTGGCCAAATTTTAAGCTCGACACGAACACCCGCTGCTCGGGCACGTTCGGCGAAACGCGTGGAATCGTCGCGCAGAATTTCATCCGCGCCAACGTGAATAAGAAGTGGAGGAAGACCAGCGAGGTCTGCATAGAGCGGAGAGGCTAGCGGGTTGCGCGGATCGGTGTCTCCCAAATAGTAGCGCGCACTTGGGCCGATGTCCGGTCCATTGAACATGGCGCAGCGATCTGCGTTCGTGCGAATGGATTCGCCAGTGGCGGCAAGGTCTGTCCACGGTGAAAAAAGGCACCCTCCCGCCGGAAACGGAATCCCTGCTTCGCGGAGCGCCAGCAGAAGAGCGAGCGCAAGACCGCCGCCTGCAGAATCTCCGCCGATAACAATACTTTCGGTCGAATATCCTTCGCCGAGGAGACCGCGATAAGCGGCGACCGCGTCGTCGACCGCGGCTGGAAACTGATTTTCTGGCGCAAGGCGGTAATCAGGAGCTAGAACTCGAAATCCCTCTAGGGCGAAGCCTACAGTGATGGGGCGATGGGATTGCGCCGAACATCCGAAGTATCCGCCGCCATGCAGATACAGCAGAACGGTTTTTGTCGCGCCGTTCCCTCGCACCCATTCTCCGGTAACGCCGCCAACTTGCGCAGGAGAAATGCGAATAGAGGCGGGCACCTTGTAGGGATCAGGGCGAAGAATTTTGCGCGCCACGCGGTAATCTCGTACCCCGCGGAGCTTTCGCTTGACGCGCCATTTGACGATCCACACCGCTAGATGAGCCTGCCAGCTAGCCATGTTCGTTGCTTTCCTTTTTTCGCGCGCGAGACGCCGAGAGAATAGCAGAGTTTCCGCCCGGATGGGCTAAACCGTAAGGACCACTTTGCCGAACTGTGATCCTGCTTGGAGATAAGCATGGGCTGCGGCGGCCTCCGCAAGCGGAAAGAGGCGATCAACTAGGGGCTTAAGGCGGCCTGCGGCCACGAGCTTCATGACCGTTTGCAGCTCCGACTTCGCGCCCATGTAGGAGCCGAGCAAAGAGAGCTGGCGGCTGAACAGAAATCGCAGATCAATCTTGGCGTCATACCCGGTGGTCGCACCACACGTCACCAAGCGGCCGCCGAGAGCCAGACTCGCTACGCTCTCGTCCCACGTTGCGGTGCCCACATGTTCGAACACCACATCCACTCCGCGCTTGTTCGTAATGCGGCGCACTTCGTCGCGGATTTTCTGAGAGTTGTGGTTGATGACGTGGTCGGCGCCCAGTTCTCGGGCTTTCGACAGTTTCTCATCGGTACCCGCCGTGGTAATGACGCGCGCGCCGAAAAACTTGGCGACTTGAATCGCAGCGCTGCCGACGCCGCTTCCTGCGCCGAGAATCAGCACGTCTTCTCCGGGCTGAAGTTCCGCGCGCGAGACAAGCATGTGCCACGCGGTTTGAAAAACAAGCGGAATGCTAGCCGCCTCTTCAAATGATAGGCGTTCGGGATAAGGCAAACAATTCACTTCCGGGCAGCAAACAAATTCAGCGCACCCACCGTCGATCATGTACCCCAAGTTTGTGAATTGCCGGCAGCGATTATCGTGGCCGGAGATGCATGCAGCACATTTGCCGCAGGTCACACCGGGGGCAAGCACCACTTTCTGGCCAACCCGGACCGTTGTGACTTCCGCCCCGATTTGCGCGACTTCGCCGGCCACGTCGCTCCCAGGGATATGCGGTAGCGGAATCGGCACGTTGGGCAAGCCGCCCCGCACCCACAGATCGAGACGATTCAAAGCACAAGCCTTGACGCGCACACGCACGTCGTTTGCGCGCACAACGGGTTCCGGGACATCCTCATATTTCAGAACCTCGGCCCCACCATGCTGATGGAATCGGATGGCCCTCATTCAACCTCCTCGCTTGGTCTAAAAACGCAAGGTAACACCCACGGGATGAGGTGTCCAGAAGGCTTCCGAAATGGCACCCGACCTGACCGCGCTTGCATTGACATGACCAATGCCGCGCCGTAGGCTGAGGGCTGAGGCAAGGCGTGGACTTGTTTGAAGAAATCGTAAAGATGCGGCGCGCGGGGCAGCGCGGGGCCCTGGCGACGATCGTGCACACGAACGGCTCGATTCCCAGTTACGAAAGCTCCCGCATGCTCGTGCGCGACGACGGCTCAATCGCCGGGACCATTGGCGGAGGATGCGTCGAAGCCGAAGTTTGGGCCGCAGCTAATGACGTGATGCACAAGGAAGCGCCGCGCAAAATGGTCTTCAATCTGAACCATGAAGCTACCTACGACAACGGCCTGATTTGCGGCGGAACCCTGGAAGTGTTCGTGGAACCCATTCTGCCGCAGCCTGTTCTCTATTTATTCGGCGGCGGACACGTTTCGATGGCGGTGGCGAAGGCGGCCAGCGCCGCGGGTTTTGGAATTGGAGTCATTGACGACCGCGAAGCTTTTGCAAACCCCGAACGCTTCCCGATGGCTCAGGATATTTACACGACTTACGAGGATGCCTTCGAAAAAATCCACCCGAACGCCGCAAGCTATCTGATCATCGTCACGCGCGGGCACAAGGAAGACATGCGCGTGCTCGGCTGGGCCGTTCGCACGCCAGCGCGCTACATTGGCATGATTGGAAGCAAGCGCAAAGTTCTTTCGGTATATAACGCTTTGGAGAGCGACGGCTATCGCCCTGAAGAGTTTCAACGCGTCTACGCGCCGATGGGACTTGAAATTGGCGCCCTAGCTCCAGAGGAAATTGCCATCAGCATCGTAGCGGAATTGATTGCCATTCGCCGCAACGCGGAATCGGGGGCGCACAAAAAACTGCATTACCAACCGCGCCAGGCATTAACGGAACGCTGAAAACTGAAAGAGGTGGCATGCTCGCTGCCGTCATCCTCTCGGGCGGCGCATCGCGCCGGATGGGTTCGCCGAAGGCGCTCCTGTCCTACCAGGGACGCCCTTTCCTTGAGCATTTGCTGGAGGTGACCCATCACCCGAAAATTGGTTTGCGCCGCATCGTGCTTGGGGCCGATCGAGAGCCCATCGCCAAAGAAGTGAATCTGGCCCTCGATGAAATCGTCATCAACGAGCAATGGGAAAATGGTCAATTGAGTTCGATTCACGCGGCGCTACGGAGCCTCCCGGCGCAAACCGACGGCATCATTGTGCTTCTGATCGATCATCCCCTCATCAGCGCAGTGCTCGTCGGCGAGCTTATCGATAGTTTTTACAACTCCGGCAAATCCATCGTTCTGCCCGTGTATGAAGGCCGCCGAGGACATCCCGTTATTTTTTCCTCTGCGTTGTATCAAGAGCTAATGAATGCGCCACTCGAAACGGGAGCGCGCTCCGTCGTCTGGGCTCATGCCTGCGACGTGCAGGTCGTCCACACCAATGAGGAAGGTTGTGTCCTTGATTTGAACGATCCTGACACACTGCGGAAGGCTTTAGGCGTTTGAGAGCCACCGGATTGTTTCGGCTAACCCAGTTTCGCGAGCAAGAGACTGAGCGCACCCGTGGCAAGTTGTGCGCCGTGAAACGTAGCTGGCGGCAGCCCACCCAGGGCCTCGGAAATGCTTTCGGCGGTTATCGAACGCGCCGCCGCGAGAGTGCTGCCCACCAGTTTCTCCGTCAAGAACGATGCGCAGGCGATGGAAGTCGTGCAGCCGCGGCACAGGAAGCGAACTTCGGCGATCCCGCCGTTTTCGATGCGAACGGCAAGCTCCAGAATGTCCCCGCAAACCGGATTGGTTGCTCGCACTTGCGCGCTCGCGTTCGGCAACTTTCCGGCGTTCCGCGGATTCCGGAAGTGGTCTAGGACCAATTCGCTGAACATTACGCTATGCTAACGCAAATCGCGTCGCACTTTTCAACGGCGGCCGAGTCTCAGCAGCTGGATTGCAAAATCAGACAATTGCCGCAACACTTTCGTTGCGCATCGTCCGAAAGAGGTCGAACATAACAGTAGCGCTCTCATCCAATCATGCCACGGCTAATCATTGAACGGCCCGGCGCCGAGCCGCGTCTCTATGAGCTGAAAGACGGCTCGACGATTCACATTGGACGGGCTGCCTCCAACGACATCACCCTTCCGCACTCGAGCATCTCCCGCAGCCATGCGCTGCTCGAAGGCAAGCGCGACGCTTGGGTTGTCACGGACCAACACAGCGCCAACGGAGTCCTCGTCAATGGCGTGCGCATCGAACACGCGGAGCTGAAGAGCGGAGATGTCATCGGCCTCGGCGATATCAAGCTGCGCTTCGAGAACATGACAACGGGTACCGTCATAGCCAAGGCCTCTCCAGAGCTGGCCTCGCATCTGACGCAAATCCTGGATCAGGAAAATGTCGCCAAGCTTCTCGATCACTCCAAAACCAGGGGGCCCTCGGAATGGACCGACTCGCGCGTCGACACGGACGGGCGTATCGAATACCTCCGGCGCGAAAATCGCCTGCTTACTCTTCTCTATAAAGTCAGCAGGGCCTTGGGCGACAAAACTACCGTCGAAGAGGTGACGCAATGCGTTCTTGACCTCGTGCTGCAGATCGACGGCGCAGAGCGGGGATACGCCATGCTGCTGACGGAAGATTCGCTTCGCGATGCGCCGCACGCCGCGTCAAGTTACACGTTTCTGCCCGCCATTCTGCGCTATCGCCAGGCTCCGAAAACGACCACGCCGCAAATGGCGCTTTCGCGCGCCATCATTCAGCAGGTGATGGAGAGCAAGGGGCCCCTTCTTGTAATGGATGCAAAGCTGGACGTGAGATTCTCGGGCAGCCAAAGCATGGCGATGTCCGGAATGCAATCGGCGATGTGCGCGCCTCTGTTGAGCCGAGATCGCTTGTTTGGACTTCTCTACGTGGACAACCTCTCCAAGCGCGGGACGTTTATGCCGGAGGATCTGGAAGTTTTTGCCGTCATCGCCGCGCAAGCGGGGCTTGTCATCGACCGCGTTATGGCCAAGAGCGAAGTCATGCGTCAAGGCGTACAACTCAGCGCGCTCGAGCGTTTTCTCTCGCCGGCCATTTCCAGAAAAATTACCGCTGAAGCTGCCGACATTCGTCTCGGCGGTGAAAGTCAGCGCATCACGCTTCTCTTTGCCGATGTTCGCGGCTTCACCACCATGGCCGAAAAAATGAATCCCCGCGAAGCCGTGGAAGTCCTAAACGAATTCTTAGCGCGAATGACTAACGTTATTTTCGAGCACGATGGAACACTGGATAAATATCTCGGCGATGGATTGATGGCTCTTTTCGGAGCTCCATTCGCCCTGCAGAACGACGCGGAGGCTGCCGTTCGCGCCGCGGTGAACATGCAAAAGAGTCTCGCGGAGCTGAACATGATTTCCGGCAAATTGCCACTTAACATCGGCATCGGCATTCACACGGGTGAGGCCGTTGTGGGATTCCTCGGCACCGAACGCCGCATGGACTACACCGCGATCGGCGACACCGTAAACGTCGCCTCGCGCCTTACCTCGCAAGCCGGGCCGGGTCAGATTGTCATTTCTACTGCGACGTACGCTCAGATTTGTCGCCAGATTCCCTGCTGCCAGCTCCCCGCGATGAAACTCAAGGGCCGCGATGAACCCATTGAAGTACACGAGGTTCTCTGGCGCGAGCCACTGCCACAAGATCGGGCTGCGAAGGACTTCAAGCCGACTTTGACTGGGTTCGATTGAGGACTGTCTTACGCGCGAGTTTTTGCTTGGTCTGAGGTGGTTCCATACAAGGCGGCTGTCACTTCCTCGGCAAGTATTTCTTCTCAACTGAAGCAACCACCACGTAGTTTGGGTCCACCATCTCTGTCAGATGAATCTTCGCGACCTTTGAAAGCAGCTCGTAGGCATCTAGCTCGGAAAGACCGTAGTCCGCGTGAATCCATGTCACCAACTCGGTAAAAGCAATCCGCACGGCGTCATCCACCGGCCGGTAGATTCCAGTCGTCATGATCTCTTTTTCGTTTTCGAACCTCGGCCATCCTGTCCTCTTTCCTTTCACCACGTCAAACTGCAGCCGAACGCGCATCGGCACTTCAATCGCACTTCCGGCAATTTCGCCGTCTCCCATTGCCGCGTGCCCATCGCCAAAATAAAACAGCGCGCCTGACACATTCACCGGCAGATACAGCGTGTTCCCGACGCTTACTTCCGGCGCATCCATATTCCCGCCAAATTCCGCCGGGACAATCGAGCTGCGCGCCTCGCCGTTGGCTGGAGCCACGCCGATGCATCCAAGAAACGGATGCATCGGGATCTTGACCTTGTAATTCGAGTCCAGAGCCTGAAACGTCGCCGTGTTATCCGCGCGGTCGATGGGATAAAACCAAATCTTTTCCCCTAGCGGTTCCTTCTCAAGCACTGGCGTATAATGCGTGGAATTGATTGCTCCAAATCCGGGAGAAAAGGCGCCCACACCTTGCTTGCCGTCGACTTGCAAATCGAGGATACGCACTACCAGCGTGTCGCCGGGCTCCGCGCCTTCGATGAAGAACGGTCCGGTAAGAGGATTGTCGCCCTTCGCCATAGCGGTCGTATCGCCGGGCTTCTGAATGCCGTTGCCAAAGCAATCCAGCGAATTTGCCTCGAGAATATTTCCGAGCCGCAAACGCGCCACCGGTTGGGCCACGCCGAAAACATATTTCACGTTGTCGAGTGCTCCTTGGTAATGAACCACATCCGTCGCGCGAGTAGCCGGCACGTTCTGGGCGGCAGCACCCATCGCGAAGCAGGACATCCATAGACAGGCCATCAGTACACGCACAAATTACCTCCAGGAATCACGCAGGCAAGGTCCCACACTCCACGCATGGAGTCAATCGACCCCCTCAGCCGCACCTATCGGACTCCCGCTTTGCTATCCTTCTGTCAAATGAAAAAGTCGATTCGTCGGAGCCAGCTTCGCATCGTTTCTCTTGCGCCAAGCGCGACATCCATTCTTTGCGCCATCGGCGCGAAGAAACAACTTGTCGGTGTGACGAGATGGTGCGCGGATGTAGCACCCGTAAACGGCCTGCCAAGTCTCGGCGACTGCTGGCACATGGATTCGGTAGACAAAATCCTGAAATTGAAGCCGTCGCTGGTCATCGGCTCGGTCCCCTACAAACAAGAAACTCTCGCGAAGCTTTTGGAACACCCGCTCAGCTTCCTGGCCACGAATCCCCGCACACTTGCCGACATCGAAAATGACATTCGCATGCTCGGCCAGATCGCCAGCCGGCCGACGCAAGCTGAGCTCCTGATCAAAAAAATGCGCCAGGAATTTGCCTCGCTCGCAAGAAAGGGGCGCAGTTCAAAAAGTAAGCTCCGCGCCTATTGCGAAGCCTGGCCAAACCCGCGCATCAGTTCCCCACCCTGGGTCGCAGAAATCGTGAAAATCTGCGGCGCCGAGATGGTCTTGCCGGCCGGGCAAAAAGTGAGTGATGAACAGGTCGCAAGCGCACGACCGGAAGTGCTGGTGCTTGCGTGGGCCGCCACCGGCGATAACGCCAACCCTCAAAAATCTTACCAGGTTGCGGCATGGAAGGATGTCCCCGCCATCCGCAACAAGCGCGTTTATGTCGTCCGCGACGAACTGCTCAACACACCCGGCCCTCCGCTCGTCGCCGGCGCAAAGCAACTTTTCCGTATCTTTCAAAAAGCCGTAACGCGGGGAGAGACTAAAGATGAAACTCATCGTAGCCGCAGTCATTGAGCGCAGCGACGGCCGCATCCTCATCGGTCAGCGCCGGCGGGGAGACACCTCTCCGCTCAAGTGGGAATTCCCTGGCGGAAAAATCGAAGAAGGGGAAACGCCAGAAGCGGCCTTAGCGCGTGAACTTCACGAAGAATTGAGTGTCACGCTGGAAAAATGTGCGGAGATGGCCCGCGCACGTTACAAATACCCTTCCATGTCCGAGGAACTGGAAATTCGCTTTTACGCTGCCAACATCCAGGAAAGCAAAATCACACTAAACGAGTTCGAACAAACCGCCTGGGCTTTGCCAAAAGAACTGGGCGACTACGACTTTCTCCCCGCCAACTCCCAACTCATAGGACAGCTCGCCACAGGCCGCCTCAGACCCCGCGAAATTCTGGAACGCGCCACGAACACCCCACAAAATAGGAAAAGCGAACCGTAGTTCGCCTTCCCCGACACAAAGGCACGCATCGCTCAGAACCCAGTCGGATCGGTCACGAAATAACGGGGTTCGGTTTGTCCGGATTGATTCCCAAATCTTGAATCGCCTTGTCCACTACCGACCCCTCGATTTTGCCATCCGTGTGTAGTTCGTGCAGGGTCGCCAGCGTGATGAACCGCGAATCGACCTCGAAGAATTCGCGCAAGGACGCTCGGCCCTCGCTGCGTCCAAAACCGTCCGTACCCAGCGACGCCAGTCGCCGCGGCATCCACTTGCTCACCATGTTTGGCAATGTCTTCAGGTAATCGGAAGCGGCCACCAAAACTCCGGGTGCATCCGCAAGACACCTGGTGACGTAGGGAAGGCGGGCCTTTTCGGCAGGGTGCAAACGGTTCCAGCGCTCCGTCGCGTTCCCGTCGACGTAAAGCTCCTTGTAACTCGTTACGCTCCAAACATCGGCAGCGACGCCGTACTTCGTATCCAGAATTTCCTGCGCGCGCAGGACTTCGTTCAGAATAGCGCCGCTCCCGAACAGTTGCGCCCGCAGCTTGGATTTAGGGGTGGGCGCCTGCCGGTAGCGGTACATCCCCTTCAAAATTCCGTCTTTCACGTCTCCCTGCATCGCGGGCATCGCATACGGCTCGTTCATCACCGTAATGTAATAAAAAATGCTTTCGCCGTCCTTGTACATCCGCCGGATGCCGTCCTGCAAAATCACCGCCATCTCGTAGGCAAACGCCGGATCGTAGGCTCGCAAATTCGGCACGGAGAGCGCCAGCACGTGGCTGTTGCCGTCCTGGTGTTGCAAACCCTCACCTGACAACGTGGTGCGCCCCGAAGTTCCTCCCAGCAGGAATCCGCGCGTGCGCATATCAGCAGCGGCCCAAATAAAATCTGCGATCCGTTGGAACCCAAACATCGAGTAGTAAATAAAGAATGGAATCGTATTAATGCCGTGTGTCGCGTAAGCAGACCCCGCGGCAATAAACGACGCCATCGAGCCGGCTTCCGTAATCCCTTCTTCAAGAATCTGCCCGTCTTTCGCTTCCTTGTAATAAAGCAGCGTGTTGACATCGACGGGTTCATACTTCTGCCCGACGCTTGAATAAATCCCGACCGTTCGAAACAACGACTCCATGCCAAACGTGCGCGCTTCGTCGGGAACAATCGGCACCACCAGCTTGCCAATTTCCGGATCTTTCAGCATTTTGCGCAGCATCCCGACGAACGCCATCGTCGTAGAAACTTCCCTGCCCTCACTGCCATCGAAAAATTCCTTGAACAGCTCGTCGTGGTCGGCAGCCAGCGGCTTCGAACGCACGCTGCGCTTCGGCGTATAGCCGCCCAGCGCTTCCCGCCGCGCGCGCAGATATTGAATCTCGATGCTGTCCTCCGCCGGCCGGTAGAACGGTACTTCGACGCAATCATCGTCATTCAGCGGAATCCCAAACCTCGACCGGAACTCGCGCAACTCTTCCTCGTTCAATTTTTTCTGTTGGTGCGTGACGTTTTTGCCTTCGCCCGCTTCTCCAAGGCCGTAACCCTTGATCGTGCGCGCCAGAATGACTGTCGGCGCGCCTTGGTGATCCACCGCCGCCTTGTACGCCGCATACACCTTTCGCGGGTCGTGCCCGCCAAGCCGCAAGCGCCGCAACGCCTCATCCGGCAACGGCTCAACCAATTGCAGTAACCGCGGATCGCTTCCAAAAAAATGTTCGCGCACGTACGCGCCTGACGACACCACCAGCTTCTGGTATTCGCCGTCCACCAATTCGCCCATGCGCTTGACGAGCAGGCCCTCCGTGTCCCGCTCTAAGATCGGATCCCACTCGCTGCCCCACAGCACCTTAATGACGTTCCATCGCGCGCCGCGGAACGCTGATTCCAGCTCTTGAATAATCTGACCGTTGCCGCGGACTGGTCCGTCCAGCCGCTGCAAATTGCAGTTCACGACAAAAATCAGGTTGTCCAACTTTTCCCGCGAGGCCAGCGTGATCGCTCCGAGTGATTCCGGCTCGTCCGTCTCTCCATCGCCAAGAAACGCCCAGACTTTCGCGTCCGTCACCGGCTTCAGACCGCGATCTTCGAGATACCGGTTAAACCGCGCCTGGTAGATCGCCATCAACGGGCTTAGACCCATCGACACCGTTGGGAATTCCCAGAAGTCCGGCATCAGCCACGGATGGGGATACGACGACAGCCCTCCGCCTGGTTTCAACTCGCGGCGAAAATTCTCAAGCTGCTGCGGCGAGATCCGCCCTTCCAGAAACGCTCGCGCGTACATGCCCGGAGCGGCGTGTCCCTGGAAATACACTGTGTCACCTTCAAACTCCTCCGAGCGAGCCCGAAAGAAATGATTGAACCCAACCTCATACAGCGTGGCCGCAGAAGCGTAGGTCGAAATGTGGCCGCCAATATTGTGCTCCACGCGGTTCGCCCGCACGACCATGGCCAGCGCGTTCCATCGGATCAAGCTCTTGATTCGCCGTTCCAGTTCCTGATCTCCGGGAAAAAGCGGCTCGAGCCGCGCGGGAATGGTGTTGGCGTAAGGCGTGTTCGCGGAAAACGGAAGATCGATGCCCGCAACCGTTGCGTGTGCGCGAAGTCTTTCCAGAATCTCCGCCGCCACTTCCGGTCCGCTCGAATCGAGCACGGAGTCCAGCGACTCCAGCCATTCCTGAATCTCCACGTCTTCTATTCGATGCGGGTGGGTGTACGTCTCATTGTCCATGACTTAGGCTGGCCCTCGTTTGTCACATTCCGGCGCACTCGACGCGCCTCCCAAACTTATCTACGCAATAAGGAAATAGAATACACCGCCGCGCGATTCTCTGCACACTGCGTTTCATGAAAACGTCGGCGCGTATTTCTCGCCCCGCTGATGGGCGCCGGACGACATGGCTGTTCGCAATACGAATTAGCATTCTCGACTCGAGAAGGCGAGATTATTGGCAAAGACTTGTATGTGGCTCCGTACCATCGCCCTAGCTGCCACAGCCGCGAGCTGCCACAGCCGCGCTTATGCGCGTGACCGACGCGATTTCAACTCAAAACGCTTCCAATTCCGACAGTGATCAGAATAAAGTCGTTCTGAGGAAATTATCCGCGCCCGTGTATCCCCCGCGCAACGCGCATCAATGGGAACGTCCAGTTGATAGTAAGGTTCGTCAGTTGATTCATTCGAAGTAGTCAGCGGTCACCCGTTACTGCAACAGGCGGCGATGGATAGCGTAAAGCAAGCGCTGCTTGATTGCATTCAGTGCGCCGAATCGCTGACGTCGGACGCCCTGGTGTATACCCCACTCGTACAACCGGTGCGCATTTGCTACCCAGGACCGGACAGAAAAGTCCGTTCACCAAAATGCCTTTACTTTTGGCGGTGTAACAGTCGCTAGTGCGACTACACCTCGGGTCAGCTGGCACGCACTCTTTCCCTACTTAAACTCTTCCTTCGCCGGCCCCAGACTCCTCCCGCCATCCAAGACCAGCGTGTGACCAGTCAAAAACTCCGCGTGCACGAGATAGGAGACGGCGTCTGCGATGTCGCTAGGCGTACCAGTTCTCCGTAGCGGCGCCAGTTTGACGAAATCTGCTTCCCACTCCGGCGGATCGCTGGGCATGGTAATCGTTCCTGGCGCGATCGCGTTTACGCGGACCTCCGGAGCAAGTACCTTCGCAAGCACCTTCGTCAGCATCACCACGCCCGCCTTCGAAATGGAATGCGGAATAAAGCCCGGCCATCCCAGCAGTCCGCCAGCGTCGGCAAAATTCACAATCGCACCTTTCACCCGGCGTAGTAGCGGCGCCGCTGCCTGGGCGCAGAAAAACCCTGCCTTCAAATTCGTATCTAAGGACGCATCCCAAATCTCTTCCGTCGTCGACACGATGCTCGCGGGCAAAAAGTTCGCTGCGCTGTTCACTAAAACATCCAGCCGCCCAAATCTCTTCACCAGCTCTTCGAATAGCCTGCGAATCTCATCCACACTTTGCAAATCCGCTGGAAGGGCCGCCGCGCGCCGCCCCATCTTCTCAATCTCCGTCACTACCTCATTCGCCTCCCCAGGCGACGCACGATGGTGAATGACCAAGTCCGCGCCTTCTTCCGCTAGCCGCAAGGCTACGGCCTTGCCAAGCCTTTTCGCCGAGCCGGTAACAAGTACGACTTTTCCTACAAGCGATCTGGCCTGTCTTTCCGTGTTTTCAGTCATAACAACATTTCCGCAACCCGAAACGTTACCACAACCTGCAATCCCTACGCCCCGCAGTGCCCCGCCACCCAGTGCTATCATCGACCCCTTAGACCTCGTGAAACAGGCAGAAGGAGACCACACGAATGGAACTCGACCTATTGGCTATCGCCGCCCATCCCGACGATGTGGAACTCACCTGCGGCGGCACGCTCCTAAAGATGGTCCACAGCGGCTACAAGACCGGCATTCTCGACGTCACCGCCGGCGAAATGGGCACACGGGGAACGCCGGAAACCCGCTCCAAAGAAGCCGCCAAAGCCGCCAAGATTCTTCGCGTGAGCTGGCGCGGCACGCTTGGCGTCCCCGACTCCGACGTCCAGCCCAGCCGCCAGCACAAGCTCCGCCTAGCCACCGTCATCCGCGAGCTCCGCCCTAAAACGGTCATCCTTCCCTATTGGGAAGCCCGCCATCCCGACCACTACCATGCTTCCACGCTCGGCTACGAAGGCTGCTTCCTCGCCGGCCTTAAGCAACTGCCCCTCGACGGCGAACCTCACCGCCCTTTCAAAATCCTCTATTCCACGGCTTTCGCCACAGTCCACCCGACCTTCGTTGTAGACATCACTCCACATTTCGAGGAGCGTCGCCGCGCCATCCTCGCCTTCTCGTCCCAATTCCGTCCCAACAAAGGAGAATCCCGTAGGAAGTTCAAGAAGACAAATGTCTTCTTAGCCATCGACCGTCTCGAAGACCAAATGAGCCAACTAGCCCGTCACTATGGCGAAATGATCGGCGTAAAGTACGGCGAACCCTTCCTGGTTAGGGAGCTAATGCAAGTACACGACGTCATCAAGATGGACGTCCGGTCCATCTGAATCTTCGTCTTTGTCTTTGTGGGAGAAAATTTGCAAGGTCGACGCGGAAGGCAGAACGCACTACCCACTATCCATTAATCAGCACTCGCTGCTCCCTCAAAAATTCTCCTCGTCCTGCGCCGGCGAATACCCCGGAATCCCCGGCCCCTTAGGCGTAGTCTCCGCCCGCAGCCGCGTCAAGGCCTCATCCTCCGCCCCGGATTTCCGAAGCACCACGATCGTGCTAAGCGCTTCGCTGTAAACGCGCGTCACCAGATAAACATCCCCGGTGTCATTCTTCCGCCACAGCTGGCCGATCTGAATCTTTTTTACGCTCATGGTGCCTACCTTGACTCTAGAAGCCCTGGCCAAACGTGTCAACCCTTCTAATCGGGCAATTTGCACTCCATTCACCAGGCTTTTCATCCGGCACAACCCCTCATCTTCCCTGAATCAACAGCCAACCCTCCAAGCCACGCCTCTGCTGTCGCCCCCACCCATCCTTGCAGCAGCCCGCCAAATGCGGCGAATCCTTGCGGGGAATAGGAAACCTTCTTAGGGGGTCTTACATCGTAGTGGTTAAGGGCGTGGACGCCATTGCACCCGCGCACTTGGCAAAAGGGTGTATACTGACCAGATCGAGAGGTTAATGCCATGACACAGATTCCGAGATTAGCGTTAGGCCTTACGGTGGCAGGCCTCCTTGTCACGGCTACTTCTCTGGCGACTTCCCGGCCTCAACAGTCAAGCCAGGACCCTGGCCAAACGCAGACGCAGGCCCCTCCGCAACCTGCGCCCGCGCAAACGCAAGTTCCCCAGGATCAACCGGTTCCCCAGAAGGATGCCGTCCATCCCAAGAATTCCAAGGAAGATGTCGAGGCCATCGGCAACCGCAACGTCGGCAAGGGCGTCAATTTCTACTCTCTCGAACACGAAATCGCCCTCGGCAAGTCTCTCGCCCAAGAAGTTGAGCGCTCCTCCAAGCTCATCGATGACCCCGTCGTCACCGAGTACGTGAACCGCGTAGGCCAAAATCTAGTCCGCAATTCCGATGCTCGCGTCCCGTTCACCATCAAGGTGATCGACTCCGATGAAGTCAACGCCTTCGCCCTCCCCGGCGGTTTTTTCTATGTGAACAGCGGCCTAATCCTGCGCGCCCAGGAAGAGTCCGAGCTCGCCGGCGTCATGGCCCACGAAATCTCTCATGTCTGTGCGCGCCACGGCACAAAGAACGCCACCAAGGGCGAAGCCATGCAACTCGCCATGATCCCGCTTATGCTTCTCGGCCCTGGCGGCTGGGCCGGTTACGGTATCTATGAGGCCGCAAGCCTCGCCATCCCCGTAACCTACCTGAAATTCAGCCGAGACGCCGAGCGCGAAGCCGACTACCTTGGCGTCGAATACATGTACAAGGCCGGCTATGATCCCAATTCTTATGTGACCTTCTTCGAGCGCATCCAGGCCGACGAAAAGCGCCGCCCCGGCACCATCCCGAAAGTTTTCTCGACGCATCCGCCCACTCCGGATCGCATCGAAGCCACCCAAAAAGAAATTGCGCGCATTCTCCCCGCGCGGCCGGAATACATCGTCACCACTTCCGAATTCGATTCCGTAAAGTCCCGCCTCCGCAACATCATGTTCGCGCGCAAAGTTTCGGACAACGCCCCCGGCAAGCCCACGCTGCGCACAAAAACCGCGCAGTCCAAGCAGCCCACATCCACGACCGATCCCAACGCCACCACGAGCGACGGTACCGACGACGGCCGCCCCACTCTCAAGCGCCGCCCCGATCAACCATAGTCGCGAATCTGGACGTCTCCACCAGACTGTTTGATCGGGATACGGCAGACGGTCACCCCTCCTCCTCTCCCTCACGGCGCGCCGCACGCGCTGTCCACCGCTCTAACGTCTCCACCCAATCCACATCCTGCCGACCAATCGTGCCTCACGGGCGTTCAATACCGGACAGCATTGGAGACTTTATCTTCCTATACTGAGCCTACACTGCCGAGATACCGTCGGCTCCGTAAATGTCGCGTATTCCACTTGGGGCTGCAACGCAACTTTTCAGATTGCAGATCGTTGAGATTGAGCTGAATTAGCCTGATCGACCTCGTGCACGCAAAAGATCATCAGGCAGAAGGAAACAAAATGCGTTTTATCTTGTCCGTTCGTTCGTTGTTGTTCGCACTGCTATTGCTAGCCATCTCGGCGGCCTCCTCCGCTCAAATTGGCGTGGCCATATCGATCAGAATTGCGCCGCCCGAATTGCCCGTCTATGAGCAGCCTGTCTGTCCCGAAGACGGCTATATCTGGACTCCGGGCTATTGGGCTTACGGTGACGAAGATTACTATTGGGTCCCCGGAACGTGGGTCGTGGCTCCGGAAGTCGGCTATCTCTGGACTCCCGGCTACTGGGGCGGCGACGGCGATGACTACGTCTTCCACGAAGGCTATTGGGGAACCGAAGTCGGTTTCTACGGCGGCATCAGCTACGGCTATGGCTACTTTGGCCACGGCTACGAAGGCGGCCGCTGGGACAAAGGCCATTTTGACTACAACCAATCGGTGAGCCACGTAGATGTCTCGATCAATCACAACGTTTACAACGCGAGAGTAGAGGACAACACCAGGGGTAATCGCGTCAGCTTCAACGGCGGCAACGGTGGCGTGCAAGTGCGTGCCACAAGCCAAGAAGAAGCTGCCGGACGCAGGAAGCACATAGCTCCCGTCGCCGCACAATCCGCGCACGTTGAGTCTGCCCGCGCCAACCCCGAGTTACGCGCCTCCGCCAATCACGGCAAACCTCCCATCGCTGCTACATCCAAGCCCGGCGCCTTCAAGGAAACTGGCGCAGTAGCCGCCAAAGAAGGTGGGACGGTTCACACCGCCCCAGCGGCGTCCGCGAACAACACTGCTCGCTCCACCAATGAGACCGCGCGCCCCACCAACGAAACTCTTCGCCCGGCCGTAGAGGCTTCTCACCCCAACGCCGATAGCAATCGCCCACCCACCGAGACCGCGCGCCCAAGCCCCGCAATCCATGTCAAGGATCTTCAGCCAGCGGAACACCTCACCGCTCCAAACACGGGCAACGCCAAACAAGACCAGAAATATCAGCAACAACAACAAAAACTCCAAGTACAGCAAGTCAATGAGCGCCAAAAACTCCAGACCAAACAGGAGCAAGATCACCAGCGCATCCCGCAACAACCGGCGAATGAACCAAAACAACAAAAGTTAGAACAGGTTCACCAGCAGCAAACGCAACAACTGGAGCAGAAACACACTCTACAACAACAACAGCTGCAGCAGCGCCAGCAACCCGCCTCACACCAACCCGAACCCAAACCAGCAGAAAAACCAAAGCCTGCGGGCCACTAGAAACATCGCGGGCCGAGTCGCCCCATCGGAGGAGAGAAGTGACGAGACGGGTACGGGGTTGCGAATGGGCTAGACTTGTGGCCAGTGTGAAAAGCCAAATGCCCCCAGGCTTCGAGATTGTCGAAGACTGGGGCGCGGCGTCAATCCACAGAGGCCGATCTAGAACAAACCTTGGCCCCGCGACTCTCGTACGAGGCGTAAGAATCATTGCTGGCACGCGGAGCACTTAACGAGGTAGGAGACTTCTGGCTCCCGTATCTCTTTGAGATTTGGTTCACGGTGGCACAGACTTCGGTCTGTGCTCTTCCCAACTCACCCTGGTCTCGGAATTCACAAGATCGGATGTCAGTCTGCTGAGCGCAGACAAATTAACTTACGACCGGCGGCGGTCGTCAGGAGCGGCGGCTATACCCAGGCGACGAAGTTCGTCCGCGTAATACTTGCGGTAGAGGATGTCCCATTCCTCACTGCCTTCGAGGATTTCCTTTTTCTGCGAGGTGATTTTTTTGCGGACTTCGAGGTCAGCCTTTTCCTCTTCGTGGAGCGTGTCGGTCAGAATCTGCACCACCTGCTGGCGGATGGTATCGCGGTCTTCAACGAATTCCACGTCGTCGCTGGAAACAAGTACGTCTGTGATTTGATGAGAGATTCGCACAATCTTTTCGCGGCTCAGTCGCATCCCAATCGCTTACCCTCGAGTCTTTCAGTTCAGGTCAACATATGCACCGCCACAATGGGCTGTGCCAGCGTAAAAACGCAATCCATGCACAGTCAAGAGTGCCTGTGCTACCGCAGAACCAGCTTGCGGTCGCGCGCCAGTTGCTGCTTCACCCTTTTGTACATTTCCTGGTACGAGACGCTCGTGCGTCGCATTTCTTCCTGGTGCTCGGTGAGGATTTGGCGCACTTCTTCGTTCAGCCGGTCTTCGACAGTGATCTCTTCCATCATCCGCTGCCGCAACCGCTGCGCCACCGCGTCCGCAACCTTCGTCTCAATCAACTTCCCTTCCACCAGCCGCTTCACCACTTCGGTTGCCATGTATCCGACGTAATCTCGTGCGATCAGCATCCCAGAGTGAGTCCTTTGCGCGTAAGCAAGACAAAGAGTTTACTGGCTGTCCCCCCAAAGTGCAAGGAAGCGGAATTCTGTAATTCGGTAGCACCGGCACACTCCTGTGCGGTTTTTGGAGCCGCCGTGGCAGGGCGCATAGCCAGGATTGGCCGTGCCACTGGCCGATGGAAGTTTGGAAACGTTCAGAACAAAGGGAGTCACACCACTGATCTCAAACAGGCAGCTCGCCTGTCTAAGTGAAAAAATGGAGGCGCGGGGCGGAATCGAACCGCCGATAAAGGTTTTGCAGTCCTATGTCGATAGTCTAAAGAAACCGGAAACTCTTGAGCTGACGGAAGAGCCCAGGTAGGCCCCTAGATGCGAAAGGAAATGGGACGATGTTTCAAAGCCGGAATCCACGTAGCTCAGGGTGACCACAGGGGGAGCACCTGAGAAAGGCGAAGAAAGAAACAGGGGAAACTTGTCGACGAAATAGCGGAGGGTCGGCTGGCTACCTGGGCCGCCCTCGTAAACCTTGGCCGGCAGAGAGTCCTTGGGGACCCCCAGTTCATCACAAAAGAAACTGACCTTGTCCTGCTCCGTTTCGAAGTACTGCAAATCCTGGTTGGCCAGAATGAAGTCCAAAAGCACGAGGCGGGAACGCATGAAATCGAACGAGTGCCGTTTGCGGTTGCGGAGGTTGTCCTTGTCGATCTGTCGGTAGAGGGGGCGGGAAAACAGATGAAAGATGGAGCCCCTGCGCATGTAATCCCGGATCGTGGCGTGACCGCGCTTAAGGACTTTCTCGGCGAAGGAAGTAGGCCTTTTTCCGGACGCAGTGCCGGCAAAAGCCCGGAACTGTCCCAGAGTGAAGTAGCCAGAGTGGACGGCAACGATATAGAGAAAACGGGCCTCCGATTCGGAGTAGCCGAATTCCTTGAT
>Ga0210410_10001053_pt1 | contig 26770 bp, 20 predicted proteins | sample IncBWC4MmetaG_FD_161058 | JGI IMG/M metagenome (GOLD analysis project Ga0210410, IMG submission 161058) | Forest soil microbial communities from Barre Woods Harvard Forest LTER site, Petersham, Massachusetts, United States - Inc-BW-C-4-M | ecosystem: Environmental > Terrestrial > Soil >... | reverse complement strand
GCGGCCGTCGCCGTAGGGTTCGTTGCGCACGTGAACTACCCTTGCGGTGCAGCGCGCTTCCTCGGCCCTGGCGCCGGTCACTTCGCTGGGCAGCCGCAAGGTCGCCTCGATGGGCATGCCCACCTGCAGCGGCGCCGATGTGGCGAAAAAGAATCCGCCCTTGGAAATGTTCAGGGCTTCGGTGAAATGTTCGGTTTTGTCCACGGCCAAACCCATGGCGCGAAAGCGCAACGGGGTACGCAGATTGTAGCGAGTCAATTGCCGGCGTTCTGCACCCATGTTGTTTATCCTCCACGCGTCGCAGCTTGGACGCAGCTCTCGGGGCTTTGGAGGAGAATACCAGCCTAACAAAGCAGCGGGAGGGGTCAAGTACTAAAGCCCCAGTACAGAGGGCCTGCGAGTAACCCTGCGCCTTCCCGCCTGTTCCCTTTGTCTTCGAGGGCGAACAAACCTTCGCCATGCCATAATGCATCTTTAAGCTCTGCGCCGCGAGTGCTAAACAGGAGACCTTGGCGGGAACCTCGGCGCCAGAAGGAGTTGCATGAGCACAGTACCGCAAATTGAGACTCCGAGCTACTCGCCACCAGCCTGGCAGGCGATTGCAGAGGCGCACGCGCGGATCGCACCGCGGATTCACCGCACGCCCGTTTTGACTTCTCGATCGCTGGACGCGATCGCTGGCGCAAAACTGTTTTTCAAATGCGAGAACTTTCAGAAAACTGGCTCGTTCAAAATTCGCGGGGCGAGCAACGCCATTCTTTCGCTGACGGAGGAAGAAGCTTCGCGGGGCATTGTTACGCCCTCGAGCGGAAACCATGGCGCCGCGGTAGCTTGCGCGGCGGCGTGGCGCGGCGTTCCGGCGTTTATCGTGATGCCGAAAAATGCGCCGCGTGTTAAGTGCGACGCGGTCGAATCTTACGGCGGCAAAATCACGTTCTGCGAACCAACCATCACCGCGCGAAAAGAAGCTGCGGCGCGAGTGCAGGCGGAGACCGGGGCGTATCTGGTGCATCCGTACGACGACGACCGCATCATCGCAGGGCAAGCCACCGCAGCGAAAGAGTTGCTGGAAGAGTGTCCGGACTTGGATGCAGTGTTCGCCCCGGTGAGTGGCGGCGGATTGCTGAGCGGCACGTGCTTGGGGGCCAAGGGCATGCGCGCTGATGTGCGCATCTTTGGGTGCGAGCCTGCTTTGGCCGACGATGCTTATCGCTCGCTGACGACGGGAACGCTACAATGTCAGGATTCGAGCGAAACGATTGCGGATGGATTGCGCGCATCGCTCGCGCCAAGAACTTTTGCAATTTTGCGGCGGCACGTCGAGGCCATTTTGCTGGTAAGCGAGGAAGAGATTATCGCGGCTGCCCGCCGGGTCTGGGAGCGCATGAAAATTATCATCGAGCCTTCGAGTGCGGTGGCCATTGCGCCCCTGTTGCGCCCGGGGACGATTGCAAGTCTCGCGTTGCCCCCGCGAGCCGATGGTGGCGCGGCGAAATTGGGCGTGATTTTTTCGGGCGGTAATGTCGATCTTTCTTCCCTGCCTTGGGCCGGCTAAAGAGCCTCACAACCGTACCGCGCAATCCTGAAAAGCGAGGAATCCCGGATCTGACCCACGGGCCAGCCGGTGAACTCGCTGTTTCTAGCGATTCCCGCTCCCGAGAGCGCTGACTAACATTCTTGCGCCGCGTGTATACTCGGCCCTGAAATCGATGTACTGGATGCGAGTCAATCGGAACGGGATCTCGCAGTCGCGGTAAAGGATGGGCAGGACCTTTTTTTTCTTGTCCAGGGCGAACGCCACTTCATCGCTGACGTTATCAGAGCGGACGGAAAAAGGCGAGAGAATCACGAGGAACGCCGGGCATTTGGTCAAAGCTTCCTGGACGGTGAGGTCCCAGGGGGCGCCCGGCGGAATATCGAGTTGGTCGAGCCAGACGCGGGCCCCCGCGGCCTTCAGGTCGGTGGCGAGGCGCAGGGCAAATTCGGAATCGGAACGTGAGTAGCTGACAAACGCGGATTTGAAATTCGCCGGAATCGCAGGCGTGGGAGTTCGCGAGGGCACGAAGGAGGGCGGAGGCGCGCTCGAGGCGTACGCTTGCTGCGCCGGGGCCGGTTGCACCGCAGGAACATTTCTAACAGAAAACACCGGGCCGCCGCTGTGGCGTTTTGCGACCATATACGCATCGATGGCCATCCAAATCCAGCCACCAAACATGCAGAGGATCGCAAACGCGGCTCCTGCTTCCCCACCGTTGTTCCCAATTCCCCAAAGAAAAATGTAAACGAACCAGATCACGCCGGCCTTCTTGAAATCCCTGTTGTAAATTTGCCCGACCGCCGGAAAGAACGGAATGAACGAGAGCAGCACGGCAGCAACGGGGCTTTTGGCTGTCGAGTTCACCCTATGCTCTTGGCGTGGGTATTGGGTGTGCTGCGGAATTGCGGATGGCTGGAACGACGGCCCCGGAGCGGGAGAAGGATAACGAGGTGGGATTTGCGACGATTGGCCGTAGCTCTGCAGGGCCGCGCCGCAATGCACACAGTAAGCGGCACTGTCGCTATTCTGATACCGGCACTTACTGCAGAGCATGAACTTCTCCTCAAGACCGGAAGCACGCACGGAACTTGCAGGAAGGGTACTTTTGCTGCCCTCTGGCACGCAAGGCTTCACATTTGACGAAAATCGAGCACTGTCGTGGGAGCGATTCGTACAATCGGATGTACGGAGTGCTCGAAGTAACCCGTCTAAAGGTACGGCGATTATGCCCGAGCAGATGAACGCACTCAAGCCCTTGGGCGCGCAGGTTCAGTGATCTGTCGGCCAGAATCTGCAAGAGCGATCCAGCGGCGGCATGATTCGGTGGGCGATACGTGTGAAATCTAGGTCGAACTTGAACTCGGACGCCCTCGCATCCGCCGCCCCGCCGAATTCGTATTCCAGTTTGGAGCAGTCTGGGCCCCTATTTTTCTTTTAGCTTCAGCTTGCCTTCAGCTTTGTTGGATTCAAGAAATTCGCGGAGCTGGGGCGCGGTGTCGAGGAGACGGACCCATTGTTCGTAGTAGAGCGTGACGGGAAAGCGGCCCAGGCCGTAGACGCTGACGCCGCCTTTTTCTCCCACGCGAAATTCGAGAGCGCCGGTGCGGCGCGGGCCTCCCTGCTTTTCCAACTCTGCGAGGCGCGCTTTCAGTTCCTCGTAAGACGGCTCGGTCATATTTCCTCCTCCGCTGTAGAGTTCGCGGGAAGGATTATACAGCCAGTGGCACTATGTGCTGCCAGCCGAGTTGGCGGGATGGTTGGAGTGGTGGAAAGTGGTGCGAGGCAGGAGCGTTCTCAGGGCCCCGAATTCGAGAGACCGCATTCTACGCTTCTGCCTGCGCGGCGGCTTACGCGCTGGACACGACCGCAACATTTAATGGGCATCCCGTGTTTTAATAGGGTCATCTTATTATTGGGTGGGGGGATGAGCGGAGAAAGTGGTTCAGAATGAACGGGATTATAGGGAGAAGACCCATTATGAAAAGCACGTCAAGACAATGGAAAGCCTCTGCCATGGCGACGCGCGGGACCTGGGTTCTGGCGCTGGCGCTGGTCGCGGGACCGGGAGCATGGGCGCAGCAGGACCAACCGCCTCCACCGCAGGATCAGCAGCAACAGCAGCAGAATCAGCAAGATACGCAGGGGCAGCCCCCTGATCAGCAGCAGGCCCCGAATGCGAGCCGCCCGGCCTCGCGGAATCGCCGCGTTCTGAGCACGGACAGACTGCCGAACGCTCAGCCGCAAGATAATCAGCCGCCGAATGGACAAGCTCCGGACGACCAACAGCAGGGAGGCCAACCGCAGCAAGGGCCGCCGCAGGGAAGCAGGCCCAATCGTGGCGGGCAATCCGACACCCGGCGTATAACGCCGGCGCGCCCCGTACCAGATGCGTTGACCTTGCCTAAGAGCACGGTCATTGTTATACGGACGAACGAACCGCTATCCAGCGACCACAGCAAGAAGGGCGATCATTTCACGGCGACGCTGCAACAGCCTTTGGTAGTGAATGGCTTCGTGGTAGCACGCCGTGGGCAGACGATTGAGGGCGAAGTTGTGGGAGCGCAGAAAGCCGGACGCGTAAAAGGTGTCTCGCAATTGGCCCTGAAGCTGACCGATGTCGCGCTGGTGGACGGGCAATCGATTCCTGTAGAGACGGAGCTATGGCAAGGGACGGGAGGCACTTCGCACGGTGCGGATGCGGCGACCATCGCGGGGACGACCGGAGTCGGCGCGGCGATCGGCGCCGTGGCGAACGGGGGAACCGGAGCGGCCGTGGGAGCGGGAGCAGGTCTTCTCGCCGGTATCGGCACGGTGCTTCTGACGCGTGGCCGTCCGACGATCATCCCGCCAGAGACCGAGCTGACTTTCCGGCTGACCGATGCGACAACCATCAATACGACGGATAACAAGCAAGCCTTCCAACTTCTGCGGCAAGAGGATTTTGGTGGCAATGGGCATGGGGGACGGAGGCCGGGCGGACCCTATGTAGCGGGCTATCCGCCGCCGTATCCTTGCGGGCCTTATGGGCCGTGTTATGTTGGGCCACCGGTTTACTACGGGCCGTATTTTTATTACGGACGGCCGTGGGGCTGGCGCCGCTGGTAACAACCGGCTAAAGCGCCGAGAACAAGTTAAGAGCAGGACGAAGAGGGGCACAAAATTTTGTGCCCCTACTTTTTTGCGGGCGATGAAATTGCGCGCGCGCAAAATCGCGAGCGCGTTAACTCCAAGTCGAACGGGGCTGCGGCTACTTCACGATCACGGTGCCGGCCATGTCTTTGCCGCCGGCAGCGCCGTGATATTCGCAATAGTAAGGGAACTTGCCAGGTTTATCGAACTTGTGCTGGAAGTGCGCGCCGGCAGTCAGTGCTTCGGATTTGAAGGAGCCGTCGTCGGCTTTGACGGTGTGGCGGCCAGTGTCATCGAGCCAGTCTACGGTGCCGCCCACCGGTACGGTAACTTCCTGGGGATCGAACTTGAAATTGGTGATGGTGACCTTTACGGGAGCCGCGGCGGCGGAAGCCTGTGGGGCTGCGCTAGTTTTCGGCGTGGCGCCGGAAATCGGCTGAACGTACCAGAGGTAGTATGTGCCGACGCCCAGAATCACAACGACCCACCACAGCGCGAGAGTGGAGCGCATCCAGAGTTTGTAATTTTTGAAACACAAAATTTGTGGCAGCATCTTTGTCCCCGCAACGACGATGACATATAAGCCGAGAAGCTCGGCGAGCGTGCCGAGTATACCGTGAACAAAGGCGAAAGCGTGATAAGCATCGCGCGTGGCTCGAGCGGGGTGGCGAAGAATCTGCAGGCGATAGGACGGCCACATCACCCATGCGATGACAACGAGATTGAGGAGCAGGACCGAGGATTGCATCCAGGCGTGTGCGCGGTACATTTTTTTGCGCGCGAGGAGCATGCCGATGGTCAACGCAGCGGCCATGGCGAGCTGCAGGAGTAGATTGAGGTCGGCGGCGAAATTGCCGCCCATACCTAGAAAGCCCATCATTGGATTCTTTGCACCTGCTGAGATTGTAGACCACGGAAAACACGAAAAAATTCCGCAGTCCGATGCTGCCGGTAGGTGGGCCGGGATTCTGGCGCGGATGGCATTGAAATGAAAAGCGCCGGTCTAGAGACCGGCCACTACAGAAGTCCCAAAGAGTGGGAGAAAAGGTGGGAAGCGCCTCGGGCTCAGCGGGACAAGACTGAGGCGCCCCCTCAGAGTTGCGGTCACAGCACGTTACGGCTTCTCGACGATGTCGGACTTCATGGGGCCGAGGACACCGAGGAGCGTTTTTTGGTCCTCATCTGCTACCTTGAACTTATTCAAAGCGGCGACGAGATCCTCTACGAGAGCATTGAAATCAGCGGTGCTGATGCCCATGCCCGCGTGCGCAGTCTTCATGTCCTTGCCGGTGTACTTGCAGGGGCCGCCGGACGCCTGGCAAATCTGATCGACCAGGTTGCCCTTGAACTTCTTCAAGCGCGCTGGATCGTCGAGATCCGGCTTGAAGAAGGCCTTGATTCGTGCGTCCGTGGCGCAGCGACCAACGAAATCATCGACCACTGCGGTGATGCCCTTCTTTTTGCCCAGGCGGTCATACAACGTCTTGCCGGCCGGAGCAGCAAAAATGCCGCTGGCTACGACGAACAAGACCAGGGCCGTAGAAAGGATTCTGGCGAAGCGATTCTGCATATTGACTCCCTTCATGATTTTGAGCAGGTTGTTCCGCCGGCCGGCGTGCCTAGCGAGGACTGTTGGGCAGACCGAGGCACTTGACCGTTGGATTGCAGAACACTATACGCCTTTTCCGGGCAGATGGATGATGGGAGAAATGATTTCATCGTAACGTAACGTTGGGGGTTCGCTGTATTTTCGCTGTCCGTTGGGCGCGCGGTTAGGGGCCGAGGCGGCAGCTGAGCGGCGAGTTCCAAACTTCACAAAAAAGCGACACCGCCACTTTCAATCTCCAACTTCGCAACAAAAGCGATGGAGCAGGGTTAAGATTTTGGTTCGATCAGGATTCCGTGACGGGTCGCGCTTTGCAGCCCTTGGAAACTCACTCCCGGTGGTGGACGAGGCGGGATGGGAACCGGCGAGAGCATCCCTGCGATTTCGCATGGCATCCAAACCGCAAGACGAGGGGTGTGCTCGTGCTTGCGGAGACGTTGGTTTTTCGTGCACATCGTGAACAAGTCGTTACAAACTTCGTTTGGAGCTTGTGGTAGCCTCTAAATCGTTCCTTGGGGAATCGTTACCGTCGCATGCGCAGATCATCGCAAACCCAGTCCTGAGCTATCCTCTCCGGGAGTGGTGTGCGCAGTCAGGTCGAGAACGATTCGGGTGTTGAGTAAAATTCTTCGGCGTGGGCGGAATATGAAAATTCAATCCTTCTTGGTACGTGCTTCCCTATCCTTCCTTCTCGCATTTCTAACATTTTCAGGTGTACGGCTGGCGGCGCAGACGCAGGCGGACAATGCCAGCGGCGCGCAGGCGGCTCCGGCGGTCCCCGCTCGGATTACGCAAGCAATCGATGACACCCAGTTGGTGACGCTCAAGGGGAACGTGCAGCTACAGGCGCGTCCGGAATTCGATAAGGGCCCGGTCTCCGATGCACAACCGATGAAGAGAATGATGCTGCTGTTGCGGCGCAGCCCGGAGCAGCAGGCGGCGCTCACGCAATTGATGGCCGGGCAGTTGAGCAAGGAGTCGCCAAATTTCCACAAATGGCTGACGCCCGTGCAGTTCGGGCAGCAGTTCGGGCCAGCGGACGCGGATATTCAGACGGTGACGGACTGGTTGACGCGGCAGGGATTCCAGGGAATCAAGCCCGCGAACGGACGCACGGTGATTGAATTCTCGGGGACCGTGGCTCAGGTGCGGAATACGTTTCACACCGAGATTCACAATTTTGTGGTGGACGGCAAAACCTACAGCGCGAACGTCAGCGATCCGCAGATTCCGGTGGCGCTATCGCCGGTCGTGGCAGGGATCGTCTCGCTGCATAATTTCCCGAGAAAGTCGTTCCGGCACGATGCAGGCATCCACACCGTCACGCGGGATAGCCATGGCACGCCGCAATTCACGACGGCAACGGGTTGCGGAACAGGCGCTACGCCGCAGTGTTTCTTTGTTGGACCTGCGGATTTTGCAAAAATCTACAATGTTCCGGCGGCTCTTGACGGAACTGGCGTGACCATCGGCATCGTCGGAGACTCCAACATCGATCCCAACGACGCGGTCCATTTCCGAACCGTGTTTGGCTTGTCGCCCACAACGGGACCAGCGATCATCGTGGACGGACCTGACCCCGGAATTAGCGGCCCGCAGGGAGACGAGGGTGAGGGAGATTTGGATGTGCAAATCTCGGGAATGGTCGCGCCCAAAGCCGCCATCGACTTTGTCGTGGCAGAAGGAACGCTTACCGCATTGGGAACTGACATAGCCACTCTCCGGCTCGTCGACGACAATTTGGCGGACGTGATCAGCGAGAGTTTTGGGAGTTGCGAGCTGGCGTTAAATAACAACAACACAATTGGATTTTACCAATCCGTTTGGGAGCAAGCCGCGGCGCAAGGCACTTCTGTGATGGTTTCAGCCGGGGACAACGGCTCGGCGGCCTGCGATGACTTCCATACAGAAGCGGTGGCTACCGGTGGGCTGGCGGTAAATGGTGTCGCTTCCACAATATTCAACGTTGCGGTGGGCGGAACAGATTTCGACGACTTTACAACCCAGACAAATTTTTGGAATTTGACAAATGCAGCAGGGACCCTGGAATCTGCTAAAGGGTACATTATCGAAAGAACATGGAATGATTCCTGCGCGGCCACCACAACCGCCGGAACTCTCAACACCGTATGCGCGAACCCTACGAACATCACAGCGGGGAGCGGCGGACCCAGCGGCGGGCCCGACCACAACGTCATAGCGGTTCCAAAACCTGCCTACCAGACAGCGCTCACTCCTGCAGACGGCGTCCGTGACCTCCCTGACGTTTCCTTGTTCGCCAGCAATGGTCCGCAAAGCCACAGTTTTTACCCAGTTTGCGAGGCCGACGCCGCTCCAGGACAGCCGGTATGCACCGGCAACCAATTCGTGATCGGCGGTGCGGGAGGCACGTCCGCTTCTTCACCTGCGTTCGCGGGCATCATGGCCCTGATCAATCAAAAGCTCGGTGGGCGCCAGGGCAACGCCAACGTTGTTCTTTACCAGCTCGCAGCGAATGCGGTGAATGCGGCAAGCAGTTGCAATTCTTCGGCTCAAGCGCTGGCAGGTTCGGCCACCTGCGCTTTCTACGATATTACGGTGGGAAATAACTCTGTTCCCTGTCAGGGCAATACAGCGGATTGCAGCAGCCCCGCCGCAGGTACAAATGGCGTGCTGGTCGATCCGGCAAATCCGACAACTCCGGCCTGGACAGCAAAAACCGGGTACGACTTTGCTACTGGACTAGGTTCCGTGAACGTGACTAACCTCGCGGCGCAATGGGCCACGGCCGTTGGAGCTTTCAAGGGCACAACCACCGGACTCACACTCAATGGGGGAACCACGACGGTGACGACAACGCACGGAACGCCCGTGAACGTTGTCGGGACCGTGTCCGTAAATGCTCCGAATAGTGGGACTCCAACGGGAGACGTCTCCCTGCTTGGCGGCGCAGCGGGCAACATTAATTCCGGAACCGACTTCAACACCCTCAACGGCGGAAGTCCGGACACGGTCAGTTTCGCGACATCCTTTTTGCCAGGTGGCAGCTATAACGTCAAACTCCACTACACAGGTGACGGAACGTTTGCGCCCAGCGACTCAAACGCAATTCCGGTTGTGGTGAACAAGGAGAATAGCCGGCTGCAATATGAAATCGCAATTTTCGACACCACTGGGAATTTCATTACTTCAAGCCCGACAACGTACGCCTTCGGTACGCTCGGTCTTCTGCGATTCGACATCCTGAATAGCAGTACGGGGCTGTGCCAAATCTTCGCACCTCCATCGCCTCCGGCGCCGCCCCCAGATTTCACTGGCTGCGCGGTCGACTCAACAGGGACAGTGACCATCACCGACAATGGAGCTTCGCTGGATGGCGGCACGTTTCACGTAAATGCTCAGGGGAACCTCGAGGACCGGAATCTGCAACTTTCCCTCGGGGCCCACACCTTGTCGGCGACCTATTCCGGAGACGTCAGCTACAATCCTGTCGCTACTCCAGTGATCGTCATGACAACGGTGACAAAAGGGCCCACAACCGCAGCCGTGGTGGCCAACCCAACGACCGTGGCCACTGGTGCTCAGGTTGCGCTGAGCGCCACGGTCACGACTTCGAGCTTCAACGCGGCCGGACCAACGGGAACGGTAACGTTCTTCAACGGAGGGACGGCCATCGGGAGTCCCGTGAACGTTGCATCGTCCGGGGGTTCGCAGACGAACTTCATCCTCGCGGGAGCCACGGCGACGCTGAACACGACGTTCAGCACCGCGGGTACGAAGAGCATTACGGCGACGTACAACGGCGACACCAACTACTCAGCATCTGCTGCCTCACCGGCAGCCACGGTCACGGTGAATGCCGCGACCGGCAGCTTTACGGTGGCGTCAACCGCGGTGACTCTGAGTTCCGCAACCGGCGCGAGTCAGAATTCAACGATCACGGTGACGTCGAGCGGCGGGTTTAATTCCGCCGTGACCGTCGTGTGCCCCACTACCCTGCCCCCAGGCATGACTTGCACAGCGCCTGCGGCAATCACGCCACCCGCTAATGGCACCGCCACAGGAACGCTGGCGCTGTCGGTGACGGCGACCTCGACAACCTTGTCGGCCGCTAACACCCGGCAGGATCAGATGCTGGAAGCTAAGACAACTCCTTCGGGAGGCAAGGGATGGTGGACGTTGAGCGCGGGAACGGGCTTTGCGGCGCTGTTCTTGCTCTTCCTGCCAGGCGGGCGGAAGCGGTATCGCACGGCACTTGGGTTTGGACTCGTTTGCATGCTCGGTTTGACGATGGGATGCAGCGGAACTCCAAAGGGAAACACCGGTCCGGTAGCCACGGTTACCAAACTGACCGTGCCAAGCGCCAAGGTTGCTTCCCCGACTGCGTTCACTTTCAGCGTGGCGGTAACGGGTGGTACTCCTGGCGGAATGGTTCAGCTGTTCGACGGCGCGACCATGATCGGCACGGCAGCCACGGTTACAGGCGGCACCGCGACACCTACGGCGCCGGCTCTGACGGTGGGAACTCATGCGATCACCGCTCACTATCTGGGTGACGCAAACACAAAGGCGTCACAGAGCGGCGCGATCAACATGACGGTAACCGGAAGCACTACCGTGGCGATCACGACGAACCCTGTGGCAACGCCGGCTGCGCCAGCGATCATGGTTACCATCAACTAAACACCAACCCATCTTAAATAACGGTCGAAGCGGCCCCGATTCCTCGGGGCCGCTTTTTTTGTGCTCTATGTGGGGCGCAGCATTGCTGCGCCCCAGCTGAGCAAGATCCCGACAAAGACAGCCACGTCCTCATCTTTCCTGCGGATTGCGGCAAAGACTGCGGAGTTAATTGACGACGGGCGGGAAGAAGATGTTCCAGAACGCCGGGGAAGGCGACAGGAATTCCACGGGGACGAGCGCGCCGTCGTGGGACATTTGCGGAGGCCGCACGACGCGGGCTTCCACGATTTTTTCGGTCTTGGCGTTCTGGATGGAAATTTTGGTGCCCTCGGGAAGCGGGTCGGGAATGACCAGCATGGCCCCGTTTTCACTGACGGTGTGCGTAAACCCTTTGACCGGATTGGCCTTGCCGGGAATGTGCACCACGACGGCCATCTTAAGCAGCACGCGCTGCGCCCGGCGGCGTTCTTCCGCGCTGAGCATGCGCGTGGTGGCGCCGCGTTTTACCTGCGCTGGCTGGCCGACGGCGGGATTTGGAGCAGGCTTCACAGTTCAATTCCCCAGAAGTCCATTTCAGGAGCGACAAGTTCGACGCCGTACTCCCAGCCATCGGGACGCTTGTTCCCTTTCCACACGATGATGGCGGCGTTGCTGGATTGCGTAGCGAGATTGGTGAGCGCCAGCCGGTGGTCGAGGTCGAGAGTCTGCTCGAGCACCACCATGCAGCCGTAGGGATTGACGACGCGCGTGTGCGCTTCCACCAGAAAACGCTTGCCGGCATCGCCGTCCCACTCGAGGCGCACGGGAACGCGGGAGTTCATGCGCACGCCGCGGCGTTTCTCGTGAACGCTGGAGTTGACCGGTTTGTTTTCGCGCAGCTTTACGGACATATTTCCCTCAATATGCCCATGCTAGAGTTGAGGAAGAAAGCGGTCAATGGTACGAGAACGGGCGGGGGCTCAACTGAGTAGCTGTACTAAAGGACAGGTAGAGGCCCGGCAACGGGATGGGGCGGCTTGAAGAACTTGATTGTCAATGCGGATGATTTGGGGTGGACCGAGGGCGTGAACCGCGGGATCGCAGAGGCCCACCGCAGCGGGATCGTGACTAGCACTTCCCTGCTGGCCAATGGCGGGGCGTTTGCTCTCGGCGTCGAGCTGGCGCGAACCACGCCGGGGATAGGTGTGGGCGTGCATTTGAACTTGAGCGATGGAGCGCCGGTGGCGCCCCGCGAATTGGTGACCAGTTTGGTGAATAACGCGGGCGAGTTTCAAGGCGGGCCGGAGAATTTGTTGGTGCGGATCGGTAGGCGAAGGTTGGTGATGGAAGAAGTGGAGCGCGAGTGGGACGCGCAGATTGCGAAAGTACGCGATGCGGGCATTGCGCCGACGCACCTGGACGGACACAAGCATGTACACATGCTGCCGGGGCTGTTCGAGATTGCGCTGCGGCTGGCCAAGCGCCACGGGATTGGCGCTGTGCGCGTGGCGCATGAAGAATCGAGCTTGCGCGCGGCGCTTTCGGCGGGGGCCCAGAAGCATGGCGCAGTGGTAATAAAGCAGGGCGTTCAAGCGCGTGGGTTGAAGCTGCTGGCGCGGGATGCGCGGGACATCGCCGAACGTGCGGGGATCGCCACGGCGGACTATTTTTGCGGAATCGCACAGACGGGGGAGCTGACGCGGGAAGGCGTGCTGCAACTGGTGAAAAGCCTGCCAGAGGGCACCACGGAGTTGATGTGCCACCCCGGGTATGTCGACGCCCAGCTGCAAAATTCGCCAACCCGATTGCAGCATTCGCGGCAGACGGAGCTGGAGATTTTGACGGACACGGAGATCCGAAATCTTGTCGCGTCGCAGGGGATTCGCCTGATAGACTATGGATTCGCGACCCGGGAAGCTTGAAAATACGGCGAAAAGAGGGTTTGCAAGACGCAAGGCATGAGCAACGATTCTTCCACGCGCTATTCGATTGTCGTTCCGTTCTTCAACGAACAGGAAAACATTCCACCTCTGTACATGAAACTGACGGAGGTAATGGATTCCATCGGCGAGCCCTACGAACTGGTGTTTGTCGACGACGGCAGCCGGGACAATACCTTCAAGGTGCTTTCGGAGATTTACGAGCACGACCGCCGGGTAAATCTGGTGCGGCTACGTAGGAATTTCGGGCAGACTTCGGCGCTGAAGGCGGGATTTGATTTTGCGCGCGGCGAAGTGATTATTTCCATGGACGGCGATTTGCAGCACGATCCGGAAGAGATCCCGCGGTTCCTGGAGAAAATTGAAGAAGGCTACGACCTCGTTAGCGGATGGCGCTACGCGCGGCGCGATCACTGGCTGATGCGGCAAATTCCCAGCCGCATCGCCAATTGGATGATGGCCAAGCTTTCGGGCGTCGATTTGCACGATTTTGGCACTACCTTCAAGGCCTACCGCCGCGAGATCATTCAGGAGATCCAGCTTTACGGCGAACTGCACCGGTTTATTCCGGCGTTGGCCAGCTCGACGGGCGCGAAGATTACGGAAGTTCCCATTGCCAATCTTCAGCGGAAGAGTGGCAAATCGAATTACGGAATCGGCCGGACCATCCGCGTGTTTCTCGATCTGGTGATGGTGAAATTCCTGCTCGATTACTCCACGCGGCCGCTGCAGTTTTTTGGCTTGCTGGGCATGGGCGGAACCGGGCTAGGCATTCTGCTCGGAGCGGTGCTGGTATTTGATAAATTCTACTATCACACCTCGCTCATGACGGAACACGGCCCGCTGCTGCTGCTGGCCGTGGCGCTGATTGTCAGCGGAATTCAGTTCATCTCCATGGGGCTGCTAGGCGAAATCAGTGCCCGTACATATTATGAATCGCAGAACAAGCCGATTTACGCGCTGCGTGAAGTCAAGAGCCATCGCAAAGAGCTGGGCGATTCCGCGGAATCGGCGCGGCCTTCGGGCAATTCCGAACGGTAAGGTTCTCTGCCTCAACCAAAGGTCACACTTACCCCTTTTGCGTTAGCGTGAACGTACAAATTCCTTTGCCGCAGCGGGCGGCGTTTTTTGCTCGCGCGGCCAGCCACATCAGGAGGCTCGCAGTGAATCGCGAACAGTTTTACGCCATCATGAGCGGCGAGGGCACGCTCGACTACGAGCTGTATCTGAATACGAAGACGCTGCTGTCCTGCCAATTGGATTTCGATGAGCTATGCAATCGCGACGAGATGCAATTTCAGATCGTCCACCAGGTCGAAGAGCTTTGGATGAAGCTGATCGCCTACACACTGCTCGACATCGATGAATATTTGCAGCAGGAGAATACCAATCGCGTGTTGACGCTGTTCCGAAGAGTGCACACCGCTCAGCGGCTGATGACCCAGCAACTCGCGTTGCTGGAAACCATGTCGCCGAAGGAGTATCAGGAGATTCGCAAGAAGCTGGGGAACGGCAGCGGGCAGGAATCGCCGGGATTTCGCGTGCTGCTGAAGATGTACCAGCCGATCTGGAATTCGTTCAAGGAACATTATTTGGACAAACACGCCCTGACGGTCGATAAAATCTACGACTCCGAGTACACGCATGGTGACGCCTATGTAGTAGCGGAAGCGCTGGCGGAATTTGATGAACAGTTTCAGAAATTTCGCTACGAGCACATGCAATTAATTTACCGTACCATTGGCTTTGGATCGAAATCATTGAAGGGTCGACCCGTGGAAATTCTTGAAGACGGCATGCGGCACAAATTCTTTCCCGAGTTGTGGGAGGTTCGCGGCCACATGACGGACAAGTGGGGAGCGGAGTACGGAGTAAAGAGGGATCCGCTAGGCGGGCATTAGCGAGCCCGGATTTCTCACCATCTGCAAGCAAGGCATCGACAATTCCCTGTAGGGGCGCAGCACTGCTGCGCCCCAGTTGCTAAGACGCACGACTCAAAGTGTTCCTACGTTAACGCGGCAAGCCAATTTGCCGGTATTGACCACGAAAGAATAGCAGCGGCTCGCCGGAAAAGACTTTCGCCGTCTCCACTTCCCCAATAAAAACGGTGTGGTCACCGGAAAGGTAGGTGGCGACCACGTTGCAACCGAGCTGTACCAGCGTATCTTCAAGAAGGGGGATGCCGCTAGCGGTCCAGCCAAAGCGGACGCCGAGGCGCTCCTCTGTTTCGGCATTCTCTTCCGGCTGTGCGAAGTATTCGGCCATGGCGCGTTGATCTTCTTTCAGCACACTTACTCCAAAACGTTTCTTGGCACGGACCATCGGAAGTAGATGGGCTCGTTGATCGACGCAAATGAGAATGAGAGGCGGGTCAAGTGAAACCGAAGCAAAGGAATTCGCCGTCATGCCATGCACCTGGCCGGGAGCGCGCTCGGCAGTGACCACGGTTACGCCGGTAGCAAACTGGCCGAGGGCATGGCGAAATTCGAGCGCGGTGAGCGGATTGGCAGACATGTCCGAAGTTTTTGACGATACCACAGTGTGCGCGGTCAAGTTAGCGGCCTTAAGTCAGCAGCGAATATTGTAAGAAATAGAGTCTCAACTTCGAGCTAATTCTAGAAGCGCGCGAGCGAGTTTGCGTTTTTGCGCGAGTGTCTTCATCACTGTGGGCAATACGGCCACGCGCATTCCCAGGTTGCGGATTTTTTCTTCTTGTGATTTATCCGCGCGGTCGATCACGAAGGTTCCCGCAAAATCTGCATAGAGGTGGGCAACACCGATGGCGGACGATTCGTGGCCCAACTGGACGAGCATCCGGTCCGAAGGTCCCTTGAGCGATTTGCCGCCGACCAAGGGGCACACCGCGATAACGCTCTCCCGCCGAGCGCGCAACTGTTCGCGAACGCCGGGCACCGCGAGGATTGGTCCGATGCTGATCAACGGATTGCTGGGACAGATGACAATGTGATCCGCATCACAAATTGCTTCCATAACGCCGCGAGCGGCGCGCGCGGATGTAATTCCTTCAAAGCGGATGCCGCGAACAACGGGTTCCGCGCGGCGCTTTACGAGATATTCCTGAAAGTGCAGCGGGCCTTCGCTGGACTCGATGATCGTGGGAATAGGCTGATCGGACATGGGCAGAATGCGGGATTTCACGCCCAGCGCGGTACGAATGGATTCAGATGCTTCCGTAAGGGTTTTCCCCTCGGCAAGCATGGCCGTGCGGTGGAGGTGCGTGGCCAGGTCGCGGTCGCCGAGATTAAACCAGTTGGCGCGCCCGAAAAGGGCAAGGCGCTCCAGCATATGAAATGTTTCGCCGCGAAAGCCCCAGCCCTTTACAGGATCGATGAGCCCCGCAAGCGTGTAGGTAACGATGTCGAGATCGGGAGATATTTTCAGTCCATGGAGAACGATGTCATCTCCCGTGTTGACGATGACGGTCAGCGCGCGCGGGTCCATCTCTTTGTACAAGCCAAGAAGTAGTTTCGAAGCGCCGATACCTCCTGCCAGCGCAGTAATCGTGAATTTCTTTTTCATATTTTGCGGCTAGGCACGAGCGTACCCGCCGGAATCGGCGAGCACAGTCAGGCACTTGCGAACTTGAGGAGACAAGAATTCCTCACGGTTGACGAATTCAGGGTAAAGAGCCAGCCGCTCGCGGAGCGTGAAGCCACGAGCCTCTGTCTCAGCGCGCAGCGTGGCGATCTGCGGCCAGGCAGCTTCGGGATTGATGAAGTCCCTGGTAACAGGCGAGATGCCGCCCCAGTCATTGATACCAGCTTCCAGCAACCGGGGAAAATCCGCGTAGCTGAGATTGGGTGGCGCCTGGATATTCATGTCGGAACCAAGAATCAGCCGTGCGAGAGCAGTGGTACGGAGCATTTCTTCAAGAGTCGCATCGGGATGAGCGGCCATGGGAATTTCCGGCTTGGTACGAAAATTCTGGATGATGACTTCCTGGATGTGGCCATACTTTTCATGCATGCCGCGAATAGCCAGCAGCGAATCGATGCGCTCTTCGATGGTTTCCCCTATCCCAATGAGAATTCCAGTGGTGAATGCGATGTGCAGCTTGCCGGCTTCTTCGATCGTGCGAAGACGCAACGCCGGAACTTTGTCCGGCGCCTTCGCGTGGGGCAACCCGTCGTGCATCAAGCGCGGGCTGACAGTTTCCAGCATAAGGCCCACGCTAGCGTTGCAATCCTTGATGCGCGACAGAAAGGAAGCGTCCATGACGCCTGGATTCGCATGCGGAAGCAGTCCTGTCCTTTCTAAAACGAGCTCGGACATGGCCGCAACGTAGTCGAGCGTGCGCGTGAAGCCCTGCCGCCGCAGGAATTCGCGAGCTTCGGGGAAGATGCGCTCCGGTTGATCGCCAAGACTGAAAAGTGCCTCTTTGCAACCGGCAACGCGGCCACGCTCGGCGAGAGCAAGAACTTCCTCCGGGGTCATGAAGTGCGCGCCAGGCTGCCCAGGATCCTTCCGAAACGTGCAATAGCTGCAATAATCGCGGCAAAGCGTGGTAAGCGGGATGAACACTTTCTTCGAATAGCTGACGACAGTTCCCTTCCCGGCAGCCCGCACCTCTGTGGCAGCCGAGAGCAGATTGGCAAGCGTTTCCTGGTGGCCAAGGAGGATCGCCGCCGCGCGATCGATGCCATGACCCTCGTTCGCACGGTTCAGCACGCGATCGAGATTTGAGCTTGATGGGTGCCCGGCTGTGGCGTTTTGAACGTTGGTATTCATGTTTCAAAGCAATTCTGCGGAACAACTGAATTTAACACGGAGCGCACAGAGAACACAGAGAAGAGGAAGGGAAAACCGGGGCAACGGAGCCCGATGCTAACGGAAGAGATCTTCGTTCACAGGGCGGATGATGCGGGCGGCGGAGTCCTGCACAGGCTGGAAGTGGTAGCCGCGAATGATGATGACGGGCGTGCCTTTGGCCTTGCCCATGAGCAGGCCCGCGGCGGCGGCAAGCTCATCGGCGACGGCGAGGATGGTGGCATGCAACGGCTTTTTGTCGCGGTCGTGAGTGCCGCGAAGATCGATGAGCGCGGGAACGCCCGAAATGCCGATGGCAACATTCGTGAGACCGAGCCGCCAGGGGCGGCCGAATGTATCGCTGATGATGACAGCGATTCTTTTGCCCGTTTTTTTGCGTAGCGTAACAGCTAGGCGGCGAGCAGAACTGTCGGGGGCGCGCGGAAGCAGCGTGACGCTGTACACACCGGGGACATTGGACTGATCCACTCCGGCGTTTGCGCAAACGAAACCGTGATGCGTCTCGACGATGAGGACATGCTCGCTGCGCACAATGCGGCGCGATTCGCGGAGAACGACTTCCATCAACCGCGGATCTTTTTTCAGCGAGCTCGCGAGTTTCCGCGCTTTAGGAGACGGCTTGATTCTCGCAAGCTGTACGATCCGTCCTTCGGATTTCGAAACAATTTTCTGAGCGACGACAAGAATGTCGCCGTGTTCGAACGCGATCTTCCCGTAGCGTGCAGCGGCAGCGATTTTCCGCGCCAAGTCATCACCTTTATAAATCTCCGGGAGGCCCGGGATGCAAAGAAGCCTGATGCCGGCAGAGGCAGCGGCCGGCGGCTTCCTTCCCCGATGAAGTGTAGGGCGTCTTGGCATTACTTCGCGAAGATAGAATTCTACGCGAGAGCAGGATGCGTTTCACCTCGAAGTAAGCACAAAGCTAGTTGTAAGAAACTCTGCTGTTCAAAAGAGCGGGGGCGCCCACCTCGCGGCAAGCGCCCCGCCAAGGACCAGTGTTATCAGCGTTGACTATTTGCCGTGGGGCTTTTCCTTTTCATCCTTCGGCGGCTTCTCCTGCTTCGGCGGTTTTGCCTGCTGCTGCTTTTGCTTCTCCTGCTGTTGTTCCTGTTTCAGTTTTGCTGCTTCGGCGTCGTGTTTCTGTTGCAATTCCTGAAGCTGCTGATTGTGTTTTTGATCGAGCTGTTCTTGTTGCTGCTTCTGCTTTTGTTCATCGGCAAGCTTTTGTGCCGCCTGGCGTTCCTGCTGTTGTTGCTGCTCGACTTTTTGGCGCTCCTGGTCCTGTTGCTGGCGGAGTTGTTCGACCTGCTGCTGATGCTTTTGCTCGAGCTGCGGATCGACCACAGGAGCTGCCGGACGCGCGGAAGGTGGACGGTCGTTGTTGGGCCTCTGGGGGGTATTGGCCGGCGGGTTGTTCTGAACGTTAGCGGGCTTGTTGCCAGTGTTTGCCGGAGGAAGATTGTTCGGTGCGTTCGGCCGGTTGTCATTGTTTATGGGCTGGTTGGCAGTGTTCGGCGCACCGGGCCTGTTAGCGTTGTTCACCGGCTGACCAGGATTGTTGGCACGCGCGTTTTGCGGCGTAGCGGGCTTTGCCGGCGGCGCAATCTTGATGGTGGGCCGGGCAGCCTGCGCGGCCTGCGGCTCAATCTGTCGCGTCTGCGAAATCGCGAGCGGCCTTCCGCCATTGGCTTGAATGGCCTGCTGCTGCTTGGCAAATGTGGGCGGTGGAGGTGGCGGCGCTGTCTTGGCAACCACCTGGCGGGATTGCAGCGCAGCCGGCGGCCGTTTCGCCGCGACTACGCCTGAACCGAGAACCGCCTGCTTCGATGGCGCGACCGCTGGCGTCGCCACACTTACAGGCGCGCTCGCCACTTCGCGTTGATCTACGACCACGGCGTTTCGCGACACGGGCTGCGCCGAAGTGAAGGCCTGCGAGGTTGTGGCCGTCACCGCGCCCGGAACGCGCTGGTTCACATACGTAACGTTGGTGACGTTCACCGTTTTGTTCACGACGGTCGTGTTGTAGTAGTTGTTCACCACCGTGGTGTTCACCGTCGTGTTCGAAATGTTGACGTTGTTCACGTAATTGCGGCTCACGTGGTACGACGGAACGTAAACCTCACGAGGGCCCAGCGGAAACCAGCCGACGTTTACTCCAACTCCGACGCCAAAGTGCGGTCCGCCAACCCAAGCCACCAGCGCGGGCGCGTACACCGGACGAACATAAACGACGCCGACAACCGCCACCGGCCGCGGCGCGCAAGGTACCCAGCCCCAGACGCCGCCAACGGTAACCCAGCGGCCGTAGTGGAACGGAGCAAAGCCCCAAGGCGCGTCATCCACCCAGGTGTAACCCCAGGGCGCGATATAGGCCCAGTGGCCGTAGTGATAAGGAGCCCAGCCGACGACGGCCGTGTGCGGGAACCAGATCGTCCCGTATTCGGGGACCGGGCGCCAGCCGCCATATTCGTCGAGATCTTCATAGCCGATGGCGTCTGTCGAAACGTAGCGAGCAGAAACGGAAACATCCTCGCGATGATCGCGCTCCGCGCTCCAGGCGTCGAAATCATCATCTTCGTCGTAAATGCTTTCGACGTCGGCGCTCAGTTCGTCAACGCCATTGAAACTGCCTTCTTCTCCCGCATGAACGGTGTAAGCCACGCCTCCGCCGGTGACTTCGCCTTCGCCTTTGACAACCTTGACGATCGTGGTGTCGCCATTTTCATTGACATTGATCTTGTAGATGCCGGTACGCAGGATGGAAAAGGCCAGATTGGGAGTATCGACTTCAAAAGTTTCGTTGTCGTCCAGGCGCTTGACGCGAATGCGCAACGTGCCTTCCGTAATGCGCAACTGCGTGGTGTCGTCGGTAAGATTCAAAAACGAAAACCCAGTCGTACTGCCGAGCCGTATGGAAGCCGAGCCGATGTGCAGTTCGGCGCGCGAATCCTGATCGGACCACAGTTTGTCGCCGGTGGTCATCGGGCGGTTGACCACCGCGGAAACCCAGTCGTCGGTCCCGGCCGGCTGAAAGGAAACCGCGCCACTGACGTAGCCAAGACGAGCAACGCGGCTGGGTGGATCGTCGTCATCCGCGGCGGCGCGTTGCGGTGTGAAAACAGCCACCAGCAGCGCAAGGCCGAGGAGGCTCACCAGATGGAATGCATGTTTTCTCATGAAGCTATCTCTCCTGAATCTTTAAGTGCGCTCGTAGCGAGCGCCGCTTATTTTCTGTCCCACGCTGGAGGTACTTCGGGAGTCTTGGCTCGATACTAGCACTGCACCCCAGCCGTGGAACTATCAGGTCTTGCCTGTAGATCGAATAAAGGAGTGCGCCAGACCTGATGTGCTAGTCAATTTAACACGTTAGAACAAGCGGAGTTGCGAGGAGATACAGAAGTGCGCCGTAACTGAAAACCGTGTCGCTTGCAAAAGAAAAGGCCCGCTCCCAAGAGAGTCGGAGCGGGCTTTTGTCAAAAAGAAAACTTAGCGATGGCCGTGCGAACCACCACCGCCGCCGTGAGAACCTCCGCCACCACCACCGCCACCATGCGAGCCACCACCCGAACTGTGGCTCGGTGCTGGCGCAGAATGCGATGGAGCGGAATTGGCGTGGCTCGGTGCAGAATAAGACCGTTGTGGCGCCGAGTACGTCCGCGATGGCGGAGTATAGCTCCGCGAAGGAGCGGTGTTGGCCCGCTGCGGCGGCGTGTAAGAACGATTGCCATTGTTGGCGCCGTTGACGCTGGTTTGTCCCCCGCGGCTGGAGGGCGGGCGGTCACCCTGACTCACGTGCGCCGTCGTCGACGAGTTATTGCTGCGGCCATTGGTTACCCCGCCCCGCGAGGCCCCCGCGCCAGAAGGTGCGGTGCCATGGTCGGTGACATTTCCCTGCGCGGCCCAAGTGCGACTAGCACTGGTGGACGACGGACGGTTTTGCGAAAGACGGCCAGTTGTCAACGCGCTGGTATTCATCGTGTGGACGGGCATGTTGGACGCCGCACGAGCAGGCGCGGTTCGCGCCACCACGGAACGGTTTTGCACGGAAGAAGGCGGCCGGGCAACGTTGGACTTGGCATTTGCCGCGCCCAGGAAGCTCTGGTGCGTGGGCGATAAGCCAGCACTACTGGTCACCTGAGCGCCTTTCAGCGACGCCGCTGTAACGTGCACGGCGCCACGATTGACAGGCTGCCCGCTCACGAAACCATTCCGCGAAGTGGTGGTCACCGCGCGAACGTTATGCGCATTGGCAAAATTGAAATTGCGATTGTTGATCACCGTCGTGTTGCGGATGAAGGTGTTGTGGACGTTGATGTTGTTCACAAAGAAGCGGCTGGAGTGGAACCACGGGTGAAACGGCTCGCCAAATCCAAGTGGGAACCAACTAACTCCGAAACCCAATCCAAAGCCAAATCCGCCACCGAGAAATCCGACGAACGCCGGTCCATAAATCGGATAGCCGAAAGCCGGGCCAGGGCACCAGCCCCACGCCCCGCCAATGTAGTTCCAGCGCCCATAGTGAAACGGCGCGAAACCCCACGGCTCGTAGCCAACCCAAGTCCAACCCCAAGGTGCGACGTAATTCCAAGAGCCCTCGCTGTACGGCGCCCAATCGGGATTCTGTTCTTGTTCATTGGGATACCACACGTGCCCGTATTCCGGCTCGTCGCGCCACTTTCCATTGTCATCGAGGTCCGAATAGCCAACGGTGTCTCGGGAAATGTACTTGGCGGAAACCGAATTTTCTTCTTTCAAGTCGCGCTCGGCGGCCCAGCGATCCAGATCATCCGGGTCGGGCGCTCGCTCGGAGCTGTATTGAATCTGGTTGTCGTCGCCATCAAACTGAGCGCGCTCGCCGAGATGCACAGCGTAGGTCTTGCCACCTGCTGTAACTTCCCCGTCCCCGCGGATCACCGTCACGCGCGTGGCGTAGCCGTCTTCGCTCACATCCACGCGAAACGCACCGGCTTGCTTCACTGTGAACGCCAGATTCGGCGTGTCCACTTCATACAAATCGCCTTCACGCAGTTCGCGTACACGAAAATTCATTTTGCCTTCGGCCAGCCGCATCTGAATCACGGTTTGGTCGAGGTTCAGGAAGGACAGCGCCGTCATTTCGCCGACGTGGACAGCCGCCTGGCCCGCTTGCAGTTCCACGCGTGAATCCTTGTCGGCCCAAATCTTATCGCCCACGGTAACCGGTCGGTTCTTGGCGGCCGCTCCCCAATCTCCCACGCCTCCCGGCTGGAACGAAACGTTGCCATCCAGAAAACTGATGCGCGCCACACGCGTCGGTGGATCACCTGGCTGAGAATCCTGTTCTTGGGATTGGTCCGGGCCCAGCGCGCCTGCCCTCGGCGTCGTCAAGCAGAGAAGACCGGTCAAACACACCAGCAGACCAAGTCTGCTCTTTCGGGTGAATGGAGTCTTCGTCATAGTGATTCCCCTGTTCTGGGCTAGGTTGCGGGGCCAGCCAATGGGAGTTTACCTTAATAGGATTCCCATAGGGTAGAACACGGGTACGGGAAAGAAGTTGCCCATTGCCCGAGGCGGCATGAGAGGCCTCTGAGAAGCTGTACTAGTACTTCGCCTGAGAGTAACTAGCACGAAATCTGTCCCTTAGGACAGGCGACCTTCCACAGTAAAATCCCTACACTCTCTCCTTGTGAGCGCCTCTGCGCTCTGGGAGAATCGCATGCTTATGAACGGCAAATGGCTCGGGGCTCTGGCGATTATTTTGGTGGCGGCAGTAGCAGCCCCGGCGCAGACGTGGCGCCAAGTGGGACCTCCTGGCGGCACGGTCATCTCCCTCGTCGCGGACTCCCGCGACCTCAAAAAACTCTACCTGGGAACTTCTGACGGCCACGTTTTCAGCTCGAATGATGAAGGCGGCCACTGGCAATTGCTCAGCCGCATCGGCACCGGCCAGGATGATGTCATCACCCACATCTTGATCGACTCACGCGATTCCAACCGTTTGTACGCCAGCACCTGGACGCTTTATTCGGGTGGAGGCGGCGTTTACAAGAGCGATGATGCCGGACGCACCTGGAAAATTATCGGGCTGGCGCATGAAACGGTTCGCGCACTGGCGCAGTCGCCCACGAATCCCAAAACCCTGGTAGCAGGCGCCATCTCCGGCGTTTACCGCTCCCTCGATGAAGGCACAACTTGGGAGCGTCTGACTCCGGTGCATCACGATGATCTGCGGAATTTTGACTCGGTAGCCTTCGATCCCCACGACGACAATATCATCTATGCAGGCACCTATCACTTGCCCTGGAAAACCAGCAACGGCGGCAAGGACTGGTTCCCCATCGGTAAGGGCATGATCGATGACTCCGACGTAATGAGCATCATCGTCGATCCGGCAAATCCCGAAAACGTGCATGCCACGGCGTGCTCCGGCATCTACCACAGCGTGAACTCCGCGCAGCAGTGGACGAAGTATCAAGGGATTCCCTTCGTTTTCCGCCGCACGCAACTCATCCGGCAAGACCCTCAGAATCCCCAAGTTTTGTATGCGGGAACAACCAGCGGCCTGTGGAAGACCACCAACGATCGTGATTTCAAGCGCGTTACGCCGGGAGATTGGGTCGTCAACTCCATCCTCATCGATCAAAAGAATCCCGAGAAAATCATACTGGGAACGGAACGCCAGGGCGTGCAAATCAGCGAGAACGGCGGCGCGACGTTCACTTCCGCAAACGTGGGCTTCCAGCACCAGCACATCCTCGATGTGGCCATGGACCACGACCACCCCGAGCGCGCACTCGTGGTGCTGACTTTTGATACCGATGCGTTTCTTGCCACGCACGATGGCGGCACATCATGGTCGGCGCTAGGTCCTGGGCTAAAGCGCACCGACTTGCGCCATGTCTACGCAGCGCCGGGCGCATGGTGGGCCTCGCTTTCCAATGGCGGCTGGATGAAATATGAAGAAGCCACCCATAAATGGGTCAAGGCGGGACTCTACGTTGCCGATGCAACTCCAGTAGCCGCGGCAGCGTCTGCCCCCAAAGGAAAGAAGGGCGCGGCAGTGCCTGCGAAGCGTCCAGCCGCAAAAGCAAAGACAGCGCCGGTGTTCGTGGCGTTCCAAGTCAATGACATGGTTTTCGCAAACGAGGCCTGGTTCGCGGCAACCGCGGGCGGCGTGCTCGTTTCCAAGGATCGTGGCACGACCTGGAAGTCCGCCGGCAGCAACAGTTTCGTAAAACAGCCGGCACAATCCCTGGAAGCTTCCGCGGATGGCTCGCAGGTTTGGGCCGTTTCGCAGCGCAACCTGCTCTACTCGGCCGATGGCGGCAAGAGTTGGGATGCCAAGGAACTTTCTTTCGCTGCGGCGGGCAATTTGAAGCTGCACCGCGTGGACGATACGAATCTTTTCGTCACTTCCAACATGGGCCTCTACGCTTCGCATGACGCGGGCCGCAACTGGAACCGCTCCGACGTTCGCGAACTGCAATTCCAGGATGTCGCGGGTTCCGGAAATGCCCTCGTCGTGGCGCTGCAAAAACATGGATTGCTGGCTTCGTTCGACGCCGGCAAGTCCTGGCAGCGCGTCAACGATCCGCTCGCCGAAGGCTTCTTCCCTGTGGTGCGGACGCAACGCAGCGGCGCGGTGGTGGCCGCTTCCGCTACCGAAGGCCTGCTGACCTTCTCACCTGAAGCGCACTCGGCTAACGGCGGAGGCACGGCGCAGCTTGTTCCCGCGGCGACCATGCAGAAGCCACAGAACTGATCCGCCTTCAAGCCACATCCTAATTTAACGATCCGAACAACGGCGGGACGGCCAGCTCGATGGCCAGTCCCGCCGCTGTCTTATTCCTTCCCCGTGTTAACAACGTTTTCCTTGTCGTGCGCTCTGGAACAATGGCAGGATTCTGCGCGAGGAGGCTCGGTGAGCCCATGGAAAACCAACACGGTATGGAATGCGTGGCCAGCGCGCACGATTTTGCAGGCACGGTTGAGAAACTGGAATCCATTCTCAAAGCCAAAGGCTTGAAGATTTTTGCCAAGATTGATTTCAGCGGAGATGCGAAGCGCGCGGGTTGGGAGATGCTGCCCACCCTGATGCTGATTTTTGGCAGCCCCAAGGCGGGTACGCCCATCATGGTGGCCGCGCCGAGTTCGGCGCTGGACTTGCCGCTGAAAGTGCTGATCGCTCAGGATGCCAATGGGAAAATCTCGCTAAGCTACAACTCGCCCGAATATCTTGCAGAGCGCCACGCAATCCCTGCTGCTTTGGTGCCAAACATCTCGGGAATCCGTGGCTTGGTCCAGGCGGCTGCCGCTTAATGCGGCCACTTCGATGCAGGCAACCTTCCGCTGCCCTTTTTCAGTCTAGAATGGAAGTGTCTTCGCATCGGTTGGAGGAGCAACTCGTGACCCTTCTTAAGTCGCATCCGGTTTTGTCACCGGCAAAGATGGCTGTGCCTCTGGTGCTCGCCGTCTGTCTGATCCTTGGCTACGCGCAGCGGATCACCGCACAGACCGCTATGAATTGTCACGCCATGGACTCGCGCGAGGAGCTCCCTCCCGAAAAGTTGCCACCCCCAGAGAAACTCACCGGCATCGGCAATGCCCATATGCACATCACGGCAACTCCCGAAGCCCAAATGTGGTTCGACCAGGGCTTGAATTTGCTCCATGACTTCTGGGACTACGAATCCGCCCGCGCTTTCGAGCAGGGCGTGCGCGCCGATCCGCAGTGCGCCATGTGCTATTGGGGACTCTACAGAGCGGAAATATTCACTCACAGCAACTCCAAGTATTACGCGGATCTGTTGCTGAACAAGGCCGTCAGCCTCAAGAGCCATGTAAGCAAATCGGAGCGTCTGTATATCGAAGCAAGCGCCGCCGGGGACGCCGAAAAATTTTCAAAACGAGACAAACACGCCGGGGACTCGCAAGAAGTGCAAATCTACCGCAAGCTCGTCAAGCGCGATCCCAAGGACACGCAGGCGCGAATTTTTCTGGCCGAGGCGCTCACGGACGGCTACGACGATAGCGGCCAGCCGCGCGAAGGCCAAAGAGAAGCCCTGGCAATTTTACAATCCCTCCTGAAAGAAGATCCCGACAATTCCGCCGCGAATCACTACTGGATTCACGCCGTGGAGGCCAGTCCGC
>Ga0210410_10001052_pt1 | contig 26777 bp, 24 predicted proteins | sample IncBWC4MmetaG_FD_161058 | JGI IMG/M metagenome (GOLD analysis project Ga0210410, IMG submission 161058) | Forest soil microbial communities from Barre Woods Harvard Forest LTER site, Petersham, Massachusetts, United States - Inc-BW-C-4-M | ecosystem: Environmental > Terrestrial > Soil >... | reverse complement strand
CCAGTCTCGCGGGCTGTGCAATAACAAATCTAGTGTAGCGGTTGCGCAACAACGCTGAACGGTCCATTTGTTAAACGCGGAGATGAGGTTCTAGTCCAAGTGCAACCTAGACCCGTCGCAAGCGAAAGAACGGAAGCCTCGGCTCCCGACGGGAGGACGACAACATCGTATAATTCGGGTTGGGATTCGATGCGCACACCTTACGGCCTCGAGATCATCGAAAGTTGCCTGATTTGCCCGCTCCGGCACGACCGGATCTTTTGCGATTTGCCGCTTCGAGATCTGGAGACATTGCAGGCTATGTCTTCGTTGGCAACATACCCGAAAGGTTCACTCCTTTTCGTGGAGGGTCAGGAGCCTCGCGGTGTTTTCATCCTGTGTAACGGCAGAGTCAAGCTCAGCGCAGGCTCGGCGGATGGGAAATCCCTGATTGTGCGCTTCGCCGTCGGCGGTGAGATCATCGGCCTTCCCAGCGCCATTTCCGCGAAACCTTACGAACTCACTGCGGAGACGCTCGAACCGGTGCAGGCAAACTTCATCGGGCGCGAGTCCTTCCTCAGGTTCTTGCGCGAGCATGGAGACGCCGCGCTGAGAGTCGCGCAAATCCTGAGCGACATTTATTACGCCACCTGCCGGGAGGTGCGCTATTTGGGTTTATCCAGTTCCGCCGCGGAAAAACTGGCTCGCTTCCTTCTGGACTGGAATGACAATCACGGCACCGATCCCCGCGGGCTGCACTCCGTCTTGGCTCTGACTCATGAAGAGATCGCGGAAATGCTGGGGACCTCCCGTGAAACCATCAGCCGGCTTTTTGCCGATTTTAAGCGTCAGCAACTGGTCGAGGTTCGCGGCTCCAGGCTGGTGATTACCGATAAGGCAGCGCTCCAGCAGCTTCTCGCTTCGTAATCCGTCCCGGCAGATTATTTGAGACTTTCCACGTACGCGATCAAAGCTTTTAAATCATCGGGCGGCAGGTCAATCGGCGGCATGCCACCTGCAGTCATCTTCGCAGTGGGATGCTTGAAGATATTCCCCAACTGGTCGGCGGAGAATTTTGCATTTATGCCGACAAGCGCTGGAGCCGCGGCGGTCCCGATCCCTCCGTCCCCGTGGCAGGCGTTACACGATTGCCCCTCAAAAATAGTCTTTCCTTTGGCGGCGAGCGGATCCGCGAGGGTCACGTTCGCTGCCGCCAGTGACGCGGATGAAAGTTCCGGCTCGAACGGTTTTTGAGAGTATGCCTCTTCCTCCGCATTCTGCTTCGCCAATTGCTGAGCCACTCCTGAGTCGTGCCGATCCAAATACTGGCTGCGGAAGCCGAGGCCCAGCAGCGAGAACACCAGAAAGGCATAGGCTCCCATCGCGGCGGGACGTTTCCAGGGGCGACGCTCGACACCGCGATCCAGAAACGGGAGCGAAAGGATGGCCAGTGCGAGGAGAGTTGGAATCAAAAGTACGCCGACGATCGCGGCCGAACCATGCCAGTATTTCAGCCACTGAAATATGGGCAAGTAATACCACTCCGGCCGCGGTACGTATTGCGTGTCTGCGGGATTCGCCGGCGGACCCAGTTGGATTGGAATGAAGAAGCACAGCAATCCTAGCCCGACGATGAGCAGCGCCGTGAGCGAAAGATCCATCAAAACCTGGCGTGGGTAGAACGGCTCCGCCTTCTGTTGTGGGTGAAAAGGATCTTCGTTGACCGGCCCCGCCGCTCCGGCCTTTCGGAATAGAAAAATATGGGATGCGACCAGGGCGAAGATGCAGGCTGGAATAAGGAAAACATGGGCCACGAAAAACCGTGAGATGGTGAGCGTACCCATTTCCGTTCCGCCGCGCATCAAGCGCTTAATGCTCTCCCCGATCCATGGGATTTCGCTAACGGCGTTGGTCCCGACCGCGGTGGCAAAATACGCTCTCTGGTCCCACGGGAGCAGGTAACCGGTGAAGGCCATCGCCAGCACCAGGCCAAAGAGCACGCAACCGGAGAGCCAAAGAAGCTCGCGCCGCCCTTTGTACGATCCGAAGATGTAGGTTTGCGACAGGTGCAGAAACAGCACGACGACCATCGCGCTGGCCCCGTAGGCATGCAGGCTACGCAAAAAAGAGCCGGCGGTCACCGCTTTTGTGATATAGGCCACCGTGGTGTGCGCGTGATCCGCCGAAGGAACGTAGTACAGGGCAAGAAATATTCCAGTGATTACCTGCGAAATGAAAATGAACAGGAGTCCGGATCCGAATATGTAGGCGAACCGTGCCCCGCCCGGAATTGGCTCATCAAGGGCGGCCCGCAGCAGATCATCCACGCCGGTGCGACGATTCAGCCATCGCCACAATCCCGATTGGGGGATCGGAGCGGAACCATTGCCGGTCTTGGGTGTCGAATGCATTCCTTGCGGGAATTCCTTCCTCAGCCGATGACTTCTTTGTCGGAGACGAGTTGCCGGAAATACTGGAATCGCACCAGCAATTGACCATCCTGAACCGACGTCTCCAGCGTATCCATTCCCCGCAGCGAGGGCCCGCTGACCCGAGTTCCATCCGGGGAGAAAGTGGCGCCATGGCACGGGCAAACAAAGTGTTGCTTCTCCTTGTTCCAGGGAACCGTGCAACCAAGGTGAGGGCAAATGGAAGTGAGGGCGCGAAGCTGGCCTTGGCTGTCCTTGGTCACGTAAACGGCTTTTTCCGACACCGCCTTGCGCCAGCCATCTACCTGTTCGATCTGAATCGTGCGCATCACCGGTTCGGTCAGGGACGAGAACTCGCCGACTTGTCCCAACGATGAATCCTTTAGTTCGGTTGTCCGGCGGAGCAATGGAAAAAGCGCGAAGCGAATCAGCGGGACCGAAAGCAGGGTGCCGACAAAAACTGAGCCGAGCGTGAGCAACACGCCCAGAAAGGAGCGCCTGCTTTCCCCAGATAATCCCGGCGACGAATCCTCGGGCGCCGTGCTTTCAGGTTGTCCCGTCCGTTCGAACATAAGAATCCCTAGATCGCCCCTGGAAGGTCATCAGTAGCAGGGAAGTCCCGGCCAACGAGTGGCACTGGCACCAGAGGCTACTTTTTCGACGCCAGGCTTCTGATGTAAGCTACCAGCTTGGTGACGTCATCCGGCTTGAGCTTCGCACCAAAAGCGGGCATTTTCCCCTTGCCCTTGGTGATCGCGTCACTGAGTTCTGCGTCGCTTTGCTTCTGAACTTCCTCGGAACGCAGATCCTTGGCATGCATTGCCTTGCCGGTCGGGCTGTCGCCACTGCCATCGGCGGAATGACAGAGAGCACAATTCGCCTTGAAATTCTTGGCGGGATCAGACTGGGCTTGCATCACGCAGGTCAGCGCCAGGCCGCACAGGATGCCTGCTGTAACCAGACGCAGAAAAAACTCTCGCATAGGATCTCCTTGAAATCGTTTGCCTCGGCAGCTCAAATCCTTACTGCTTGGCTTGTAGACTTCCAGCCCGTTCGATAGGGCAGTTCTTTCCGGCTAGGAGTTTACAATATGCGCCAGCGATCAGAAAATGAATCGGGCGAGCAGGTAAACCGTGTTGTTCGCCGCTGCATTCCGTCCAGCGCCATCGTAGTTTGTTTGCGCGCCATTGAACCGGAAGTAGCCCGTGAACTGCATCGCAAGATCAATATTCTGTTCCGGCCACCACGAAACATTCAGGATGTAGCCATTGCTTTGGGGAGATCCGTTGGCGCTTCCGGCGACTGCGGCGGGAGCAAAGAACAGCGCATCCCGAGTTCCAGTGATGTCGAACAGTCCAGCCGTCCCAGAGATTTTAGTGCCGAAGTGGTATTCGACGTCTGCCTGGGCCGTGTTCAGATGGTGGCCAGTTTGCGCTGCGCCGCCAGCGGCGAAGGTCCCCAGCAGAGATGAATTCTCCCGGATATAGGTGCCGCGGACGGAAAGCACGTCGTTCTTGAACTGAGGAATGGTGCGGTCATACTGAAAGTCTCCGGCAAAGTCTGTGTAGCCATCCGTCGGTCCGGCGACTGAATTCGGAGTGCTTTTCACATGTATCCCGTAGCTGCCGATTTCCAAATAGTTGTTCTTGCTGGAAGTCTGCCAGGCCAGACGCCAGTAGGGCGCAACACCCTGGATATTGTGGGCAAACTTTGCGCCTCCATTGGGCTGCGCGCCTCCGATATGTTCTGACCGGTAGACGGTCCCGGCCACGTACCAGTGCTCGTTCCACATCGTGTATCCACCCGCTCCCGCCACGTCCTGCGCCAGGCCGCCATTGATCAGCGCCCGCGCCGAAGGTCCGGGAGCCACGTTGCTCCCGACGAACGGGAATCCCCAGGCAGGCGTAGTGTTCCAAAGATCCTCAACCGTCGGATTATTGTTAAGCGTGAGCCCGTAGGTGACGGGCTTTCCGAATAGCGTGCCTCCGTGATTGGCATAGCGGATATCGGTATTATCCCAGCTAAAGTGATCGGCCTGAGTAGAGTAAGTGACCTGCACAAAGCTGCCGACGTGGCTCGCCCATGCCCCAGCCAGGAACAGCGATGCCGCCTGCGGAAACTGGAAATTGCCATTCTGCGTAGCTGGTTGCCGGGATCTTGTGGCTGTCAGCGAGGTATCAAAGAGTACGGAAAGAGGGTACGCCTCAAGGAGGTGGAGCGCGGCATTGTGGCCTTTTTTTTCATCGCTCACCTCCGCCTTGGTGGTGAAGGTGTAACCTTCCAGCTTGAACGTTCTACCGAATGGCGTCAGCTCGGGTGGAGTATAGTGGCAGGACGCACACGGAAGCCCTGTCTGGCGTGAGTAGCTGGGGACTGCGTGCGCATCTGGTGCGAGGGTTAGGGCCGCAGCTAACCCTAGAGTGGAACCGAGAAGGCGGCGAATTTTCATCAAATTTTTCCTTTCCTTTGCTAACGCGATGAGGTGTGCGGCTGCTGACGGTTGGCAAGCTTTGATAAATCCGATGGAACCCCGGCGTCCCATTGTCTCGGGAAATGCTGGCTGGCACTGTTCAATTGTGCTCATGTGCGATTATTTGCTGCCGCGGGTTGGAAGTTCTGTGATCCGTGTCACCAAACCAGGTGTCCGGCGTCACTGTGAGAGCGAAAACGGCACCACGAAGATTGCGTCGGAGCATGCACCGCGATACCGCCGAAAACCAAGGCCCAAAATGGAAACGCCCCTCGATCTCCGCGATTTCTGTTCTTGACTTTTACGCACGCTTTGAGTTAATCATGTAACTGTATATTCAGCCTATAGATAACATGGAGAACCGCTAACTGCTTTGCCCGGAAGATTTTGCATATAAGTCCTTCTAACTCAAAGATCTTGGTGATAGTGTGGCCCTAATCCCATGATTCCAAAAGACCAGGGGGGAGGGGGTGGAGGGGGTGCCCGTCCACCAAAAAGTAAACCAGCCTTTCCCAGCCGAGTGGTGCAAAATAAATCTGTGGACGAACGGCGTCTGACAAGCCGGCATCACATTTAAAGACAATGGCAACCAGGAATAGAACTCGCCTCGTCCTGCTACTAATAGCGGCTGCATTCGTCCTCGCCATTCCAGCCGCGGCCCAGCAACTCGCCAAACGCCTCATCCTGAAAGACGGCTCCTACCAAATGGCCACAAAATGGGAAATCAAAGGCGACCGCGTCCGTTACCTGAGCGCGGAGCGCGACGAATGGGAAGAGCTGCCCAACTCGCTGGTGGATTGGGCCGCAACAGACAAATTCGAAAAAGACCGCGCCGCCGGAGTTCCCGCTCCCGAGGCGGTCGAAATCGACAAGGAGGCGGAAGCGGAACGCCTGGCCGAGGAGGCCAGAACCCCCGAGGTCGCGCCCGGCCTGCATTTGCCCGACGATGGGGGAATGTTGCTGCTCGATACCTATCAGACGCAGCAGCAACTCGTAGTGCTGCAGCAGAACACGGGCGAAATTAACCGCAACATGAAAACCAATATTCTCCGCTCCGCCATTAACCCCATCGCCAGCAGCAAGCAGACCATCGAACTCGACGGCCTGCACGCCAGCGTCCAGGCGCACGCATTACTGCCGTCAATTTACGTCAGCCTCGATCAGGATCAGGGTCTGAACGTCGGTTCGCAGTCGGGACCTCAACAAGGCCAGCAGCCTGTACAACCACAACAACCCTGGGATCGTTTTCAAGTCGTCCGGGTGCAATCGAAAAAAGGCAAAAGAATCATTGGAGACATAAAAATCAATCCACTGGGCAAGACCACTCAGGAGCAGACCCTGATTCCAACCACCTCACGCAGATTGACTGGAGGCTGGGTCAAAGTCACACCCGTCAGTCCACTTGAGCCGGGAGAGTACGCGGTTGTCGAGATGCTGGGCAAGGATGGAATGAACACGTATGTTTGGGATTTCGGGGTGAACCCGTCAGCTCCAGCGAACACCAGCACACTGAAACCTGAACCACCACCAGCCAAGCCGTTGCCTGGCAAGCCCAAGGATTAGAAATCCCGCCACCACATGGTCTGCGATCCGGTTTTATTTGCTGCATGTCCCTGATCGAATCCCGATGAATTGAGTCCGCAAGCTCCCAGCCCAGCCTACCCCACTGAAGACACTGAATCCTCACGAATGTGCGTGGCCCTTGAGCCAATCTCCTACCGCTTTGCGCTTTGAAGGATAAGGCATGGTAACGGGCCGTTTGCCATCGTTATCCCCGGAAGTTTTATGGGGTGCCATTTCGTACTTCAAATCAGAGGGGAGTTTCGGTTATGACCTTTACTCGCATCTCGCAGCTTTCCACTTTCGTGACGCTGGTGTTAGTAATCGCGGCCGGCGTTGTCCAAGCGCAGAATTTTTCCGTGTTGTACGATTTCGGAAGCAACAGCGGCGACCCGTACAGCCCCAGCTATTCTGGAATCGTAGCCCAGGGCCGGGACGGCAATCTGTACAGCACCTCGCCCAAAGGAGGCACCTGCTGTGGGGCGGTATTCCAGATCACCCCGGCGGGGAAGCTGAAGAACATACACGACTTCACCGGCAGCAACAACGATGGCGCGTTCCCCCAAGGTGGCGTGACGCTCGGTACCGATGGCAACTTCTACGGCACTACGTACGAGGGCGGCTCGGTAACGGCCGGGGCGGTGTTCAAGGTAACGCAGGGGGGGACTTACACGACGCTCTATAGCTTCACGGGCGGCAGCGACGGAGCGTATCCGTACGCGCCACCCGTCGAGGGAAACGATGGAAATTTCTACGGCACAACCACCGCCGGAGGGAGTACCGTGAAGTGCGGGAGCGGCTGCGGAACGATTTATAAGATTACGCCTGCAGGAGCACTCACGACCCTGCACCAGTTCGACATCACCGACGGCTATGCGCCGTACGGGCCTCTGGTCCTCGGTACCGACGGCAGTTTCTACGGAACGACCACGTTCGGGACTAGTGCGAATGCCGGTGTTGTCTTCAAGATTAGCCCCGCCGGCAAGTTTACCCTGCTTTACAGTTTTGACAGCACTCACGGGGAAACCCCTTTCGCCGGCCTGGTTCAGGGCGCCGACGGTAATTTCTACGGAACCACGATCTACGGCGGCACTGGCGGCGGAGTCGTCTTCAAGATTACCCGGTCGGGCACGTTAACCGTCTTGCACGAAATGAACGGAACCACGGACGGAGCCAGACCGTACGGCGGTCTGGTGCTGGCGAGCGACGGCAACTTCTATGGCGTAAATGCCAACGGAGGAACTGTCAATTCCAACTGTGCGGATGGCTGTGGCACGGTTTTCAAGATTACCCCCAAGGGAGCTTATTCGGTGCTCTACAAGTTTGATTTCACGACTGGAGCGACGCCCGAGATTACGCCTTTCCAACACACCACTGGAGTGGCTTATGGGGACAGTTCGGTAGGAGGCACTGGGACCGTGAGTCCCTGCACTGCAGGACTTTGTGGCGTCTTTTATAGCTGGAAGAACACCAGTCTGCCGGCATTCGTCAGCCTGCTGACTTACTCCGGCAAAGTGAGCAAGGGAATTGAGTTCCTTGGACAAGGGTTTGTGAAGGGGAAAACGACCGTATCGTTCAATGGGACAGCCGCGACGCCAACTGTAGTGTCCGCCACCTACTTGACAGCCCCAGTCCCTGACGGTGCGACCACCGGTCCAGTGACCGTGACCACGTCCGGCGTGAAATTGACTAGCAACAAGATATTTCGGGTCACGCCGCAGATCCTCAGCTTCACACCGACCAGCGGCCCGGTGGGCACGCAAGTAATGATCACGGGAGTCAGTCTTACGCAGACTACGAAGGTCTCTTTTGGCGGTGTGGTCGCAACCAGCTTCACTGTGAACTCCGATAAGCTGGTCACCGCAACCGTTCCCACAGGCGCGCAGACTGGGCACATCGCGGTTACCACGAAAGGCGGAGGGGCCGTCAGCAGCGGCGTTTTCACGGTAACGCAGTGAGACGTGGCGGGCCTTGTGAGCCCACCTTTACTTTCCAATTTCTTAGGACGTTGTGAGTTCGTGGTGACGAGCGCGGCAGTGAGGGGTTGTTGGAACCTGCTGATCCGCGTCAAGACAACGGGCAGGGACGCGCGGTCACCGGATATCGAGCTTCCCTGCTTCTTCTTGAATCCTGCTCCAGGCCCGCGCCACGTGACGCTCCATGGTGTTGGTCTGGCCAACACAAACTCGCAGCGTGAACCGATCGTTCAAACGAGTATGCGTCAGGTAGAGGTCTCCGCTTCGATTGAGTCGATCCATCAGCGCCTGATTCACCTCGTTCCCACCCTTGTGCCGGAAGCAGACCAGATTCAGCGGCACGGGCGCGGCTAGCTCGAAGCGGCTGTCATTCCGCACCCATCCAGCAAGCTCCTGCGCCAATTCCACATGACGCCGAATGTGGTACTGCAAGCCTTCGACACCGTAGTGACGGATCACAAACCACAGCTTCAGAGCGCGAAAGCGACGCCCCAGCGGAATCTGCCAGTCGCGATAGTCAATCACCGCGCCGGATTCTGTAGCCTTATTGCGCAGGTATTCGGGCAGAATGCTCAAAGTTTGAATCAACGCTTTGCGATCGGCCACGTAGAAGCAGTTGCAATCAAAATTGGTGAACATCCACTTGTGCGGATTGAATGTGTAACTGTCGGCCAGCTCAACTCCAATATGAATCCGGCGAAATTCGGGGCAAAGCGCGGCTGTTCCGGACATCGCCGCATCGACGTGCAACCATAAATTACCTTCCCGGCAGATGCGGCCAATTTCCGGCAGCGGATCAATCGCGTTTGACGAAGTCGTCCCAACCGTGGCGCAAACGAAGGACGGAACCAGACCTGCAAGGCGATCACGCTCGATCTGTTGCGCCAGCGCTTCCGGACGCATGGCGAAGTTTTCGTCTACGTCTATGAGCCGCAAGGTGTCGAGGCCGAGCCCGGCAATCCGTACTCCCTTTTCGATGGAAGAGTGCGCCTGCGACGACGTATACGCCACCAGCTTTCCATCGCATCCGCGCCGGTTGCTGGCGAAGTTCGTCGCCCGCTCCCGCGCCGCCAGCAACGCGCACAAAGATGCGCTCGACGCAGTGTCCTGGATCACGCCTCCTCCGGTGCTGGTGGAAAGAAATTTCCGCGGCAGGTCGAGCATTTCAACCAGCCAGTCGAGGACGTGGGTTTCCAGTTCAGTGCACGCCGGGCTGGTCGCCCAAAGCATGCCCTGCACACCTAGTCCAGAGGAAAGCAAGTCCCCCAGAATCGCTGGCCCCGACGCATTGGCGGGGAAGAAAGCGAAAAAATTCGGTGACTGCCAATGGGTGACGCCGGGAAGAATCTGTTTCTCGACATCATCTAGGATTGCCGCGAAAGACTCGCCCTTCGATGGAGGATTCGCCGGCAGTGAAGCCCGGACTTGACCAGGCTCGGCGCGTGAAAGCACGGGATACGATTCGATCCGCGCGTAGTAATCCGCGATCCAGTCCACCACCGCATGGCCATGCCGGCGGAACTCGTCGGGAGTCATGTGAAAAGTTTTTTCGTCAGGCATTGAGTCTCCGAGAAACAACTCCGGATTTCCTTCGTGTACCCTAGTGTCCTTTGTGGTTTATGCCTTTTGGGTTTACGAGAGCTGACCACAATAAACCAGGGTGTTGTATTCAAGCGAGACACGATCGTGGACCTGATGCGATTCGAAGATCCGCCGCAACTCGCGCAACATAGATTCGTAGCTGGCGTCGTCCGGCGTTGGCGTATACGAAGAAGACAGAAGCCGGCCTTCGAGCGCGGGGTAGTCAACTTCCTGGCGCATGTCTAACGCCCACGATCGAAACGGCGCCGGCGCGAAGAACCCGGCAATCTCCGCAGTCGTGCGTTCGTGCCGCACTTCCTGGTAGTCGGTTCCATAGGTGAGTAGCAGGCGTTCGTACTCGCGAAGAAAAGGCGTCGAATCGGTCCGGCGCTCATTCCATAACAGCACCGTCCAACCGCCAGGCTTCAGGATGCGGATAAACTCACAGCGAGCTTTCTCACGATCGAACCAATGCGCCGCCTGCGCAGCGGTAACAAGGTCCACGCTGTGATCTGCAAGCGTGGTTGCCTCCGCAGTCCCCGCCACGCTGGTAAACCGCGGGTAGTTCTTCAGAAACTGCTCCCCGGCTCGCCGCATTTCATGGTTTGGTTCCACGCCGAAAACGCGATTGCCATTCTCGGCCAGCATCCGGGTGAAGATGCCCGTGCCGGAGGCAATGTCGGCGATCACAGAATCGGTTGTGAGTCCACATTCTTTCTTCAAAAGTGGCAGAACTTCAGGCGGATACCCTGGGCGGAAACGCACATAATTGTCTACTCGCGAGGAGAATCGCTGAGTGGCATCTTTGACCGGCATGCTAGCAGTTTATCGCGTTGGAAGCGTCCGCGGGCCCAGGGAAACATTGGGATGAGCAGTTACGTGGCCTTAGCGCCAGACGGCAACGCGCATCACATCGAAGTGATGGTCGTAGGTCCAAACTTCCAGACTGAGGCGGCGAGCCATCGTAGCCACCAACGCGTCGAACAACGTGATAGGTTGGTCCTTCAACGACTGCACCCTGGCAACAGCCTGCCGATAGTCTTCGACGCTGGGATTCACTAAGGCTGCGCCTGCCATCTCTTCCAGCCATCTGAGGGCAGCGCTTTCGCCGAGGCGAAACAACACCAGAGTGTAAGCCTCGAGCAGGGTAGGATAGGCGACAACCACTTCCTGATGCCCGACGGCGAGGCGATTAAGTTCTCGGTGGGCCCGCTTGTGATGAGCGTCGTCCGGATCAGCGGCCGCGTACAGCGGTCCGGTGTCGGCCAGCACCGGTGGTCTCACTTCTGTCTCCGCGCCAGATAACGATCGTGCTGCTGACTCACGTCGGAACGTCCGCTTCCGTACCGTGCGGGCGTGATCTCGAGAGTCTTGCGTGTCCTTAGAAACCCTCGCTCACTTAGATACTGCCGCAAAGCCGCTTGCACCATCGTGGTCAGGGAGGGAGGCGCCTCTTGCGAAGCCAGATATTTCTCCACCGCCTTAGCCAAGTCGTCGGGTAAGGTCATGGTCGCGCGCTTCATGAACTTCATTGTATCACCAAGTGGTGTAAAGTATGAAGTTGGTGCAAATGAAACAAATCGCTTCTACGTGAACTGATCAATTCAGACCACTCGGACTCCGGATGTCAACTTAGCAAGGACGACAGCTTTCACCTGCCAAGAAGCTTGGAGTCGCAACAATCTGGTGACGACCGCTCCCGTCGAATCATGTACACTACCTGTTTCATCACGAAACCCTATGGCTCTTCGATCCTGCTCCACCTTGTTTTGCAGCCTCCTACTGTTGAGCATTCCCCAAACTCAAAGCGCACAGGGTGCTCCGAAGTCGTCCACCGAGATCTTCGGCTTCCGCAACTCTGCGGCAGAAAGCGCGCGGGAAAGTAAGTTTCTCGGTGTGCCAGACCCCAAGCTTGCCGAACAACATCTGCACACTCTGACCATCGCTCCCCACGTTGCCGGCTCGCCTGAAGACAAAGCCACCGCGGACTACGTCGCGCAAAAATTCCGCGAGGCGGGCTTGGACACGGAAATCGTTGAATACCGCGTCTGGATCAACTACCCCGCCGAGATCAGCGTTGATGTAACCGCTCCCGCTGGCGTTCACATGCACGGGCCCACGCGCGAGCACGTGGAGGGCGATCCCTTGCCCGACGATGCGCGGGTGATAACGCCGTTCAATGCCATGTCGCCGTCCGGCGACGCCGAGGCAGAAGTGGTGTATGCCAACTATGGCTCGCCGGAAGATTTCAAAAAGCTCGAGCAGATGAAAGTTGACCCGCGTCGGAAGATTGTCCTGGTGCGCTACGGCCAGAACTTCCGCGGCGTGAAAGCGTTCGTCGCGCAGGAGCACGGCGCCGCAGGCCTGATCATTTACTCTGATCCTGCCGACGACGGCTGGCGCCGCGGCGACAAATATCCGGAAGGTCCATGGCGCCCCGATTCCGGCGTGCAGCGCGGGTCCATCGGCTATATGTTCCAGTTTCCTGGCGATCCCACGACGCCGGGGATTGCTTCCGTGTCTTCGCTTTCCGATGCGCAGCGCACGCCGCCTGAGCAATCCGCACAACTGCCGAAGATTCCCACGACGCCACTTTCGTATAGCGACGCGTGGCCCATCCTTGAACACATGGGCGGACCGGATTCCCCACGCGAGTGGCAAGGCGCGCTGCCATTCACTTATCACGTTGGACCTGGACCGGTGAAGGTGAAGCTGCATCTCAAACAGGATTACCAGTTCCGCACCATCTGGGATGTGATCGGACGCGTGCGTGGCAGCGAACTTCCCGACGAGTGGGTGGTCGCCGGCAATCATCGCGACGCCTGGGTGTACGGAGCGGTTGATCCGAACAGTGGCACTGCGGCCATGCTGGAAGCGGTGCATGGGCTGGGGGAGCTGCTCAAATCCGGATGGAAGCCGAAGCGCACAATCGTTCTTGGGAGCTGGGACGGCGAAGAAGAAGGTCTGATCGGCTCCACCGAATGGGGCGAGCAGCACGAGAGTGAACTAGCCAATGCCGTGGCCTATTTCAATATGGACGTCGCCGTCGCCGGTCCAAAATTCGGAGCGGCCGCCGTGCCCAGCTTGAAACAGTTTCTGCGCGACGTTACCAAAGCGGTCCCCGGAGCCAAGGGCGGGACGGTTTATGAGAACTGGGAAAAGACCAGCCAGTCAGATACGGTGAATCCGCAAGACGGCAGCAACTATCACCCGCCTGCTGCGCAGGGGAAAGCCGATGTGCCCGTAGGCGACTTAGGGAGCGGGTCGGATTACACCGTCTTCCTGCAACACCTGGGAGTGCCTTCGACCGACATCGGTTCTACCGGGCCTTATGGCGTTTATCACTCGGCCTTCGACAATTTCAACTGGTTCAAGAAATTCGCTGATCCCGACTTCACCTACGAGCAACAAATGGCGCGTATCTTCGGACTCTCGATCCTGCGCATGGCCGACGCCGATGTGCTGCCCTACGATTACGAAGAATACGGCAAGGAAATCGTCTCCTATATCGAATCTGCCAAGAAGAAAGCGCTGGCCGAGTTCGTCGACCAGACTGTGGACTTCGCCGACGCGTCGCAGGCGGCACATCATTTTGAACAAGCCGGAGCAAAACTTCTTGCCCGGCAAGAAAACTCTTCAAGTGATGCCGCCAAGCTCAACCGGGCTTTGCGCGACGCCGAGCGCGCCCTCCTAATGCCCGAGGGACTGCCGAATCGTCCCTGGTACCGCCACGCTATCTACGCCCCAGGCCAGTACACCGGATACGCCGCCGTAGTCATTCCCGGCATCAGCGAAGCCATCGACAAGCACGACGTGGCGCGGACCCGGCAGCAGATCGCAGCCCTGGCAGCAGCTTTGAATCGCGCTAGCAAAGTGCTGGAGAGTTATCGCTAGAACCCGTCATGCGGAATGGCGGAGCCGCGCCTGCATTCTTTCTCCGCTTCGACAACTGCAGTCCATTCCCAGCCGCTTTTCGGAATCCCATCCTACTGTTAAGCTTTCTCCCAATGACTCCCGGCAACGCGCTGCAACATATTCTGCGAGATTTGCCTTCGGCGGCGGTGACCACGTTCCTGGCGTTGTTTCCAATCGTGAACCCTTTCGGTGGCGTTCCCGTGTTCTTTACCCTGACCGCGAACTTCCCATCGACGGAGCGCAACCACACCGCGCTGAAGACCGCAGCCTATGTGATCGTGATCCTGGTAGTTTTTCTGTTCTTTGGGCGTTTTGTGCTGATACTCTTCGGCATTTCGCTGCCTGTGCTGGAGATTGCCGGGGGGCTGATCGTTGCCAACACAGCCTGGGATATGGTGACCGGAGACCCGCGCATGACCACCGCGGAAAGCAATGAAGCCAGCACCAAAGAAGACATTTCGCTAATCCCCATGGCGATGCCCATGCTGTCCGGCCCCGGATCGATCGGAGTCGTCATGGGCTTGTCGGCGCACGCCGACAGCACGGTCGCCTACCTTGGCATGGTCATCGGCATCGCCGCCCTTGGCCTGGTCGTCTATCTGTTTCTCCGTCTCGGAGGCCCGCTGGTAAAGCGTCTCGGTCCCGGCGCCGCCGGCGCCATCAACCGCATCTTCGGCTTCCTGCTCTTAGCCATCGCAGTGCAGTTAGTCTGGAACGGCGTAGCCGACTTCAAGGGATAGATCGTGTGGCGCGGGCGCCTTTGTCCACGCGGTGAATCGCAGCCGTTAGAAGTCAATACTTTCCCTCTGAGCGGTTCTAAAGTACGCCGTTGGCGTGGTCCCCAAAGCTTTCCGGAACATATGAATAAATGCGCTCGGCGTACTGTAGCCCGATTCCAGAGCGGCGTGCGTGACCTTCGCTCCTTCCGCCAATAGACGCATGGCCTGCATGAGACGAAGCTGCTGCCGCCACTTTCCAAAGGTCATGTCCACGTCTTCCTGGAAGAGTCTCTCGATCGTTCTCTTGCTTGCGCCTGCTGACTTGCAGAGGTGCGCCAAGGGCCGACGGTCGCCCGGGTCGGCTAAGAGCACGGCGGTGATTCGCTGCGCCCTGGGGTCGGAGGGATTGGGAAGCTGCAAGGGAACCAGGTTGATGACTTTGAGTTGGTCGATGATCACCTGGATTAAATGACGCTGGCATTGAATCTTTTTTTTCAGGGCGGTGAGCGCGCAAGCATGGAGGATGAGTTCCTTCAGCAGGGGCGATACGTTCACTACGCAACAGTCTCGCGGCAGGGTTCGCGCCAGCCGCGGCTTGAGGTAGAGAGTTCGCATCGCGACCGCGCCGGACATCGTGATGGTGTGCGGGACCGTCGCCGGGATCCAAACTGCGCGCTGGGTCGGTACCACCCATGTCCCCCCGCTGGTGCGAACCGTCATCACGCCGTGGGAGGCATAGACAAGCTGGTCACGATCGTGAAAGTGCGACTGGACTACGTGCCCGGCAGGGTAGTCGCGGGTAAGAGAAGTAACCTGGGAGCGGCGGTCTCGCAGGGGATCGAAAATTGCAGCTCGACGCTTTCTCGACATTGATTGTCATAATAGCGGAAGTACGCAGGTCCTCCAACCACTAAGCTAAGCCAGTCTGACATTGGCCGCAGGTTGACCTCAGGAGGAATTCAGTCATGAAAGACGTAGTTGTTCTCAGTTCTCGTTGGTCAAAGAACGTGCTCTTTCGTGTTGGGAGAAGAGACACACCCTACAAGTGGACGCTCTGTGCTGCGCTCGCCTGCTTAGCGGTTCCTATGCTCATGGTGGGCGCCGACGCAGACTCGACCGCAATTGGGACCCGCACCGTTGAGGGATTGGTCCGTGACATCGCCTGCCCACTGCAGAACCGGAAATCCACTGCCACCAGTTACAGCGCGGAGTGCATCACGATGTGCGCTAAGGCAGGCTCGCCGTTGGGGATTCTGACCGGCGACGGCTCGGTGTATGTTCCGATCACTGAATCCATGCCAGACATGGGGCAACATGCGCTGAAGCCTTTCGTTGGCGAGCACGTGCAGGCAACGGGCAAAGTGTTCGAGAGGAACGGCGGGCATGCCATCGAAATCAGCGAAGTACATCGGCTTCCAAATGATGCGGCGGGAAAGTAGTCGCCACAGCAAAAAGCGAAGGGAATCGTCCATGACACAAGACAGGGCTGTTCGAAGTTCGTGCTGGTTCAGACACAGGCTTTTGCTTGTTGTCATCGCAGGATGGTTTTCTTTCGCAACGCCGTCTATCGTGGCCGCAGTCGATGCACGGCCGTGTTCCGCAAACTCGGAGAGTCGGCAACTGGATTTCTGGCTTGGCAGTTGGACTGTAACCTATCCCGGCATGCGGGGCAGCGCTGCCAGCGAAGTCTCCCTCGATCTCGATCAATGCCTGCTCCTCGAAAGCTGGGATGGGGGAAAAAGTCATACTGGCAAGAACATGTTCGCGTACAGCTCGGACGATAAGATCTGGCACGGCATGTTCGCGGACAACCAGGGTCGCGTCCACGTGTTTGAAGGAAAGGTTACGCCAGGCTCTGCGGAATTTACCGGACCCAGCCGTGGACCAAATGGACTCACGGTTCTCAACAGAATCAAGGTGGTGCGTGTGAGTGCGAACAAGGTTCAGCAGTCGTGGGAGAAATCGAGAGACAACGGCATCACCTGGACGATGGAATTCAGGGGAGCATACTCGCGCAAGAATCCTTAGTCGGACGTTCGGTGAGCTTTACTTGATCGAAACCAGCTTCTCCACCAGTTCCGAATAGTCTTTCTTTTCCAGGCCGTGGACCTCTTTGTTGTACTCGTCGACTTTGCTGGAATAGTTCATGGAGCAGAATTTGGGGCCGCACATGGAGCAGAAGGCGGCTTCTTTGTAGTAGTCGTCGGGCAGGGTTTCGTCGTGCATGGAGCGGGCTGTCTCCGGGTCGAGCGACAGCGCGAATTGTTTTTCCCAGTCGAATTTGTAGCGGGCGTAGCTGAGGGCGTCGTCGCGGTCTTGAGCGCCCGGACGATGCCGCGCTAAATCCGCGGCGTGCGCTGCGATTTTGTAGGCGATGATTCCGTCTTTTACATCTTTCTCGTTCGGAAGCCCGAGATGCTCTTTGGGGGTGACGTAGCAAAGCATGGCCGCGCCGTGCCAGCCGATCATGGCCGCGCCAATCGCCGACGTGATGTGATCGTATCCGGGCGCGATGTCGGTTACGAGCGGCCCCAACGTGTAAAACGGCGCTTCGTAGCAAAGTTCTTTTTCTTTATCAACCTGCTCTTTGATTTTGTCTAGCGGGACGTGGCCGGGGCCTTCGATCATTACCTGCACGTCGTGCTGCCAGGCTTTCTTGGTCAGCTCGCCCAGGGTCTTCAACTCGGCGAATTGGGCTTCGTCGCTGGCGTCGGCGATGCAGCCGGGACGCAGGCCATCGCCCAGGGAGAACGAGACGTCGTGCCTGGCGAAAATCTTGCAGAGGTCGTCGAAACGTTCGTAGAGAAAATTCTGTTTGTGGTGGTGGGCCATCCATTGCGCCAGAATTGCGCCGCCGCGGCTCACAATCCCGGTGATGCGTTTCGAAACCATGGGCAGATACTGAATCAGCACGCCGGCGTGAATGGTCATATAATCCACGCCCTGCTCGGCCTGCTCTTCGATCACTTCGAGCATCACCTCGGCATTCAAGTCTTCGATGCGTTTCACCCGCGAGATGGCTTCATAGATCGGCACCGTTCCGATGGGCACGGGCGAGTGACGCAGCATGGCTTCGCGAATCTCGTGAATATCACCGCCGGTCGAGAGGTCCATGACTGTGTCGGCGCCGAAGTGCACTGAGGTGTGCAGCTTCTTGAGCTCTTCATCAATATTGGAGGTGACGGCGGAATTTCCGATGTTGGAGTTGATCTTGCACAGCGAAGCTACGCCGATGCACATCGGCTCGAGTTCCGGATGATTGATGTTGGCTGGAACAATCATGCGACCGCGGGCGATTTCGTCGCGCACCAGTTCGGCGGGAATCTTCTCACGATCGGCCACATACGCCATTTCTTCCGTGATCAGGCCCTTGCGCGCATAGTGCATCTGGGAAAAGTTGCCGTCGCGATTCTCCGCCTTGCGGCGCGCAATCCACTCAGCTCGCGGCTGAGGAATGCTGTGTCCGTTGTTGCTGTGACCGTTATCTCCGTTGCCGGAGGTGCTGTTCGTAGGAGACATAACAATCATCCTCGCTGGGAATCTATGAAGGCTGATTATACGCTGTGAAAAGAGGTTGAGACTCCGTCAGGCGAAATGCGGCTATCCGATTCCACGGTTGCCCGGCGAAAACCATTAAGCTAGAATCGCTGCTTCTACTTAACGAGGTCACATGCGCTTAGATCGTTTCTTGCCAGCATTCCTGCTGCTCTCGACCGTGATCATTTCTGCCCAGACTGATTCAACCATAAAAACTGGCTCTGGTTTCAGCATTGACAACATCGACAAGACGCTTGATCCCTGCGTCGATTTCTATCAATACGCCTGCGGTAACTGGCTCAAGGCCGCGGAAATTCCTCCGGACCAGACCTCATGGGTCAGCTTTGTTGACTTGCACGAACGCAACACGATCACCTTGCGTGGCATTCTGGAGAAGGCTTCGGTTGAGAGTGCCAGCCGCAGCGCCGTCGATCAGAAGATCGGAGACTTCTACGCTTCGTGTATGGACGAGAAGTCCGTGGATGCAAAGGGTCTCGACCCGATCAAACCGGAACTCGACCGGATCGCCGCTGCCAGCGACAAAGCTGCGCTGATGGACGCGATCGCGCGCGTTCACCTGATCGGGCCCAGCGCGCTGTTTAATTTCTATTCTTCGCCCGACCTGCACAATGCCGACCAGGTCATCGCCTTCTTAGACCAAGGCGGGCTTTCGCTGCCTGACCGCGACTACTACATCAAAGATGATCCCAGGATGGTGGAGATGCGGAAGCATTTAGTCGAGGAAGCCACCCAAATGTTTATTCTGACCGGGCAGACGGCGACGCAGGCTGCGGAGCGGGCGCAGACGGTGTTGCGTATAGAGACCGCGTTGGCCAAGGCTTCCATGGATCGGACTTTGCGGCGGGATCCCAAGAACCGCGATCACAAGATGACGCGGGATGCCGCCGTCGCCCTGGCGCCGAACTTTTATCTGGATCGTTATTTCGCCGCTATGGGTGCGCCCAGTTTTTCTGAACTCAACGTGGTCAACCCGGAGTTTTTTAAGCAGGTCAACAGCGTCTTGGAATCCGAGTCGCTGGATTCGCTGAAGGTGTATGTGAGCTGGCAGTTGCTGAACCGCACCGCGCCGTGGCTCTCCCAGCCATTCGTCGACGCCAACTTCAAAATGCGCCAGCAACTGACTGGACAGAAGGAAAACCAGGCGCGGTGGAAGCGTTGCGTCAACGCGACCGACAATGCCTTAGGCGAAGCGTTGGGACAGAGTTATGTTGAGCTCACTTTCGGCGCCGACGGAAAGCAGCGCATGCTGAAGATGGTGGATGCGCTGGAGAAGTCGTTGGATGAGGATATCCACGGCCTGCCCTGGATGTCGGAAGAGACCAAGAAGCAGGCCAAGGTGAAGCTGCAAGCGATTCGCAACAAGATCGGCTATCCCGACGTGTGGCGCGATTACAGCTCGCTCAAGATCGTGCGCGGCGATTTGATGGGCAACTATCTTCGCTCCACGGAATTCGAATCGAAGCGTGACATCGCGAAAATCAACAAACCGCTCGACCGCAAAGAGTGGGGCATGACTCCGCCAACGGTCAACGCTTATTACAGCGGTTCCTACAACGAGATTGTGTTTCCGGCGGGTATCCTGCAGCCGCCGTTTTTCGACAAGAGTATGGATGACGCGGTGAACTTCGGCGGTATCGGAGTCGTCATCGGCCATGAACTCACCCACGGTTTCGACGACCAAGGGCGAAAATACGATGCCCAGGGTAATTTGCGGGACTGGTGGACCGAGCAGGATGGCAAGGAATTTGAGAAGCGCGCCAGTTGCGTCGCGGACGAATATGGCAGCTTTGTCGCCGTGGATGATTTGAAGCTGAATGGCCGGCTCACCCTGGGCGAGAATACCGCCGACAATGGCGGCGCGCGCATCGCGCTGATGGCCCTCGAGCACATGATCGCCGACGACAAGTCCGGCAAGGAGGGACAAAAGATCGACGGCTACACTCCGGAACAGCGCTTCTTCCTGGGGTTTGGGCGTGTGTGGTGCGAGAAACAGCGTCCCGAGTTCGCACGCATGCGGGTCAGCGTCGATCCGCATTCACCGGGGAAGTATCGCATCAACGGCGTAGTGCAGAACATGCCTGAGTTCCAGCGGGCATGGGGTTGCAAGGCGGGACAGCCGATGGTGAGCGCGAACTCGTGCCACGTGTGGTGAGAGTCGTTCCTCTTGTGTAGAGCGGACACTCTTGTCCGCTTTGTTTAAGAGTTAAGAACCAAGTCAAAGGCGGCGGACAAGAGTGTCCGCCCCACACGTCCTGAATCTTGACCCGCCCCGAGCTGAGGAATAGAGTTTTCTTATGTCCCGCGAATCCAGCACCTATCTTAAATTTGGCGGCGCGACGGTGATCATACTATTGGCGCTGGGATATCTGGCCTACACCGGCGTCCAGGAAAGTAAGAGTTATTACGTCACCATCAAGGAACTGCGCGGCATGGGAGACTCGGCGCACACCAAGCGGCTGCGGGTCGCCGGGAATGTGCAGCCTGGTTCGATCAAGCGGAACGGCACCAAGGTTGAGTTCGTCCTGGTGGAGAACGAGCAAACGCTTGCAGTCTCGTACAGCGGCACCGAACCTCCGCCGGATACTTTCAAGGACAATTCCCAGGCGCTAGCCGACGGCAGTTTCGGGCGCGACGGCGTCTTCCACGCCAAGCAACTGCAAGCCAAGTGCGCCTCGAAGTATGCGCCACAACAGCCGGGAGCGCCCGCTGGCGGCACATCTCCAGAAGTGCCCGCGAAGAGCATGACCTAGGTCGAGACCGGTGGCTCGGACGGGTGTCGAACGAGAAACCACCAGCTATTTCGTAAAGGCCCGGCATGGACTCCAGAAGACCACCGCGGTCCACAGGGCGCTGGGGCGCAGTCGATCACAATTCAGGAGCCGTCTTCCTGCGAGCGTGCTCAAATGGCGGTTTAGCGATTTTCGTGATTCGGGTCGGCGGGCGCCGCGCTCGCGACTTTGGAGGCGTGAATGGTCAACGTACGCTTCAACTCTCCGCCGGATTCACCTTCAGATATGGTCTGTATAAAAGAATCGGGAGTGACCTCGGAAAAGACTTCCCGGTAGACGACTTTCTTGCCATCGCGCTCGAACTCATCTCCGATGGCAAACTGGTCACCTTCCCAGTGCGCCAATTTACTCATGACCACGCAACCTCTGGGATTCGCGCTCCCGCACCAGATGACTCGGTAGCCCTGTCCCTGAGCGTCCCACCAAATGACGCCCAAACCGGAAAACTCCCGGTCGCCTACTCTCGTCTGAAACTCTTCGATTAGAGAGCGCGCGCCCGGACCGGGTCGCCACACTTCCGTGCCTTGTCCCAAGACACCTTTTGGCATTCCACCACGGGGCTCAAATGCTTGGCCGATGGACCATCTTCCCGATAGCATGTTGGTGAGCCTTTGCATTTCGTGTGCTGGCTGAGGCGTGGTTGGGGAGGGAGCTTGCGAGGTGGGGGGCGGCACACGAGAAGCATCTGCAGACCGATTCACTGATTCGTTCCCCGACTGTTGAGCCCAGCCGAAGGAGACACAAATCATCACTACAGCGAGCATTCGCATGACAGAACCAGATGGCCATTAGGCCGGGCGCTAGAGCTGGGTGCCAGCATCCGACTTAGCATTTTTCCGTTGCGTCATAAGGCCGCACTTCACTTCTCCTGACTTCTAACCGGTTTGTATTGTATTCTTGTTTCCGTTCACCTGTGCGTGCCCCGTGCCAATTGTAAAGAAATCCACCGCAATGAAACACAGGCTCGGGCGCTTCGGTTGGGTGAGCGCGCAAAGGGCTTCAGTTTTGTCGGATTCTCCTTGTGGCGGGACGGATTCGACGCCCGCCCTCCATTGTGGGCAGCGCTCGACTTCGCCGGGCGCTTCGGTTATCTTCGGTTCCAATGCCTCCAGCCGTTGTCGTTACCGATCTCGTCAAACAATTTGGACGCTTTGCCGCCCTCCGTGGCGTGAGTTGTGATTTTGCTCCCAGCCGCCTCTACGCCGTTCTCGGCGACAACGGGGCAGGGAAGACTACCCTGTTGCGCGCGATGGCCGGGTTGACGCCTCCCACGCAGGGCAGCATTTCGATGTTGGGAACAACCGACCTCCGGTCCGTCTGCGGCCAAGTTGGATACATGGCCCACCCTTCATTGCTTTACGACGAAATGAGCGGGATGGAGAACCTGCGCTACTTCGCTCGGCTTTACGACGTCAACACGAAGGACCAGCGTTGCGCCGATGCGATCCGGGCGGTGAAACTTGATCCGTCGCTGACGCGGCCTGTCGGTCAATATTCCCAAGGCATGCGCCAACGGATGTCGCTGGCTCGGGCGCTGCTCAACGATCCTAAAATTCTTCTTCTGGACGAACCTTTCTCCAATATTGACATGCGATCTGCGCGAGAGATGGTGAGTTTGCTCACCGGATTGCGCGACGCTGGCAAGACGATCATCGTAGTCACGCACCAAGCCTCCCTTCTCGAAGGCGCTGCTGATGAATTCGTTTGGATGGAGGCCGGGCAAATCGTCAGTCGCACTCCGGATCTCGCAGCGAGAATGGAGGCCAGATGAACACCATCGCCAGTCTTACGCGAGCGACTCTGGCCAAAGACCTTCGCCTGGAGTGGCGATCGAAAGACGCCATCAACTCCATGTTGTTCTTCTCTTTGCTGGTGGTCGTGATCTTCAGTTTCTCTTTCGATCCGACGGCCGAAGAGTCGCGGCAGATTGCGGGCGGGTTGGTGTGGGTGGCGTTTCTCTTCGCCGCCGTGGTGGCGCTGAATCAGACCTGGGCGCGGGAGATGCGCAATCAGGTGCTCGATGCTTATCGGGTTTCCCCTGCTCCGCCGAACGCGCTGTTCCTGGCAAAGGTCCTGGGGAATTTCATCTTTGTTACCGTGCTGCAGGCGCTGATGACACCGCTCTTCATCGTGTTTTACAACCTGCGGGCGCTTGGGCCCGCATACCAGTTGCCCATCGTCGCGGCGTTGGGAACTTGGGCGCTGGTGGTGAATGGAACATTTTTCGCGGCTATGTCTTTGCGCACGCGCAGCCGCGAGATCATGCTCCCGCTGCTGCTGTTTCCCATCTCCATCCCTGCGTTGCTGGCCATGGTCGAGGCCACGGGCGCCATCCTGACGGGAGAATTTTCCGCCAAGTTCTGGATCGTGTTGCTTGCGGCCTACGATGTGGTGTTTACTATCGCTAGCCTCTTCTTATTCGGTTTCGTGTTGCAGGCGGAATGAAGCGCGTTTTTCCCATCCTCGCTGTGCTCACGGCTGGCCTGCTCAGCTATGCCTTGTATGAGGCGCTGGTCGCCGCCCCCACCGAGCAGACCATGGGCGACGTGCAGCGCATCTTCTACTATCACGTGCCTTCGGCGTGGACGGCTTTCATTTTGTTTTTCGTCAACTTCTTCGCTTCCATCGCGTACCTGATCTGGCGCAACACGAAAGCAGATATGGTTGCCCTGGTCACAGCGGAAGTGGGCGTCATCTTCTGCACCGTGGTGCTTGTGACCGGGCCGATCTGGGCGCGGCCGGTGTGGGGGATTTGGTGGACCTGGGATTTGCGTTTGACCCTGACCCTGGTGCTCTGGCTGATTTACGTCAGCTATCTGGTTCTGCGCAGGTTTTCCAGCAGCGGGCAGACGCCGTTGTTGGCTGCGGTGCTGGCCGTGTTTGGGGCGCTCGACGTTCCCCTCGTCTATTTTTCCATCTGGTTTTTCCGCACTCAGCATCCGCAGCCCGTGGTCGGCGGAGGCGGCTCCATTGATCCTCGCATGCTGCACGTGCTGCTGATCAACTGGCTTGCCTTCTCGTGCTTCGCGGCTTTGGTTTGCTGGTCTCGCTACCGGTTGGAAGCGCTGCGGCGGGAGGTGGATGAAACTCTGGCGCTGGAAGCGCTGCTCGATCCTTCCCAAGCAAAGACATCGCGATCCAGGAGCGCCGGATGAAATACCTTTACGCTGCTTATATCGCGACCTGGGCCATCCATGTCGGTTATCTCGGCACGCTCTTGCGCCGCTATGTCAGACTGCGGGACGAGATCCAAGAGTTCAAGACGCGGATAGAAGACAAGTAGCAGTAAAGGCGCAAACGCTCTGTAGAGACCTAGGTTGCTACGTCTCGGCTGCGGCCTGGCGCCGCACGGGCGACGACGCCCGCACCCACAATTTCCGACCTTAGCGAACTACCAGCGTAAGCACCGTGCTTCGCGTCGCATTGCTTCCCGAGGTGGCGTTGATGGTTATCGGATAAGTGCCGGCCGGAGTTCCGGACGTAATGGTTGAGTGCGAGCTTGACCCGCAGGCTGGCTGGAACAAGATAAGCGCGAAGAACCCGCCCAGGAGCAGCCCCATCACAATTCGCCGCTGTCGCGAGCGCTTGCCGCCGAGCCGCAAACCGAGCAGCGCCAGCCCGGACACCGGAAACCACGCAGCATAAAGCGGGACGCCCAGACCGCCGCCGTGGCGCAATTCTGTGGTGGTAGTCACGCGTGCAGTAGTGTTAATGACCACTTGCGAACTTTGTGCGCCGGTGTCGAGATTCGGAATGGGATTGTTGCTCCCGAGCAGGCAAGTTGCGCCCGTGGGCAAACCGCTGCCGCAGGAGATGGACACGCTGGCGGGAAATCCGGTCTGGGTGCTGTTGACGGAGCTGGGCGTAACCGTAGCGGTGAAGGTCGCCGGAACACCTGCCGGTACGGTGGCTGAAGCTGGCGCGACTTGAAGGCTGAAATCGTTTACCTGGACGCTCGCATTGGCCGTGGCTAACGTCGATCCCCCGATTCCCGCCGAGCCGCTATTCCCCAACGTGACCGGGCCTCCGGGCACGGTCGGCGCGACTGGAGTCACAACGATGGTCACGGTTGCGGTGGCCGCATTGTTCAAAGTGCCGATAGCGCAGGTGATCGCGACCCCGACGGGTGCGCCGCAACTGCCCGGGGCCGCGGTTGCGGAAACGAAGGTCGCGCCCGATGCCTGCAACTGGTCGGTAAAACTCACTCCGTTGGTAAAGTCGCCGCTGTTGGTAATCGTGTAAACGAAACTGACCGTACTGCCTACGCTGGCCGGAGAAGGTGTCACCGTCGGCGTCGCAATGGTCAAGCTCAGGACCGGTCCAAGTTTGCTGACAAAGGCGTCTGTGTTTCCGTGAAGCTGGCCTTGGAAGGGATGATTGAGAAAGCCACCCAGTGAAGACGTTTCCCCGGTCAGGTAGCTCGAACCCTGCTGATCGATGGCGATGCTGGTACCGAAATCGTTGCCGTTTCCGCCGAAGTAGCTGGAAGAGTTCGCGGTGGAGAGCGTATCGATGCGGGCAAGGAACGCGTCGCTAGCGCCTCCCGCAAAAGTTGTCTGCAGGGGGTTGCCGACCGGAGGCGTGGGGAAGTTTGTGGAACTTGTCCAGCCAGCAATGCGTGCTCCCTGATTGCTGTCCACCGCGATAGCGGTGCCGACGTCCGTTCCCGAGCCGCCGAGGTAGCTGAAGTAACTCAAAGGAAGCGGCGTCGTGCAGGTCGAACCCGAGCAGGGGAGGCCAAACTTGGCGACGAAGGCATCCGTTCCGCCACCGGGATTGGCCTGGAAGGGTGTAGTTCCGGTGGGAATGACGAAATCAGACGAAGCGGTCCAACCGGTGACGTAAGCGTTCGTGGTCGAATCGACAGCGATCCCGTTGCCTACGTCGTCGCCCGAGCCGCCTAAGTAAGTCGAATACACCAGTTGCGCCCCAACCACCCCGGCCGGGTTGAGCTTGGCTACAAAGGCGTCGAGGCCGTTCGGGCCTCCCTTGTTGGTAGGTTGATAGGCATTCAGCTTCGGCAGGTCCGTGAAATTTGTGCCGCCAGTGAAGTAGACGTTGTTAGTGCTGTCTACCGCGATGCCGCCGCCCAAGGCTACCTCCGCTACACCGGACGGATTCGCCCCACCAAAATACGTGGAGTACGGAACACTCGCCGTTCCCGACAGGTTGGGATCAATCTTGCTCATGAAGAACTGGATGGACGAACCCGGAGCAGGCGCGGGTTGATAGGAGCCAAGGGTGGATGGGAATCCCGTCTCAAACTCGTTGGACGCCGTTGTACCGGTCACGTAGGCATTGCCGCCGGGATCAAGGGCCAGGCCTGAGGCAATATCCGCGCCGCTACCCGAAAGATAGGTTGAGTACAGCAGCTTGGTTCCTGCGTTATTGAGTTGACTCACAAAAACGTGCTTGCCGACAGTGGCGGGAGCGGTCTGAAATGCGGTGGTGCTGGTGGGAAAATTACTCGAAGACGTGGTCCCGGCGACGATCACATTGAACCCGCCATCCACGGCGATCCCCGCAGTGTAGTCGGTGCCGTTTCCGCCAAGATATGTAGCGAACACCAAGGAACCGGCAATGTTGAACTTGGCGATGAAGGCATTAGCCGGCCCCGCCTTCACAGTCTGGAATACCCCGGACGTCACCGGGAAATCAGTCGAGTTAGTCGAGCCCGCCACATAAGCGTTGCCGACTGGATCCACGGCGATCGCGGGACAGCCGGCAGGTGGTGCCGGTATGCCTGCAATCATGATCGGAGCTATGACGGAGCACGCTTCATCTCCAGTGCCGCCCAAGTA
>Ga0210410_10001051_pt1 | contig 26788 bp, 23 predicted proteins | sample IncBWC4MmetaG_FD_161058 | JGI IMG/M metagenome (GOLD analysis project Ga0210410, IMG submission 161058) | Forest soil microbial communities from Barre Woods Harvard Forest LTER site, Petersham, Massachusetts, United States - Inc-BW-C-4-M | ecosystem: Environmental > Terrestrial > Soil >... | reverse complement strand
CAGACTGTTCCGCGCTTTCAGATGTACTCTCGGGTCAAGATGGGGCGGTCTTTTGCCTCGGAACCTACACTGGCTCGGTGTCAGACGCGGAACTCCACAGAATAACCGTGGACTATACCGTCGAGTTCTCACGTGTTCTCCGCGGTGGCAGCCCAGGAGCGGCGTTCTCATTCCTAAGCGGAAACGGCGCCGACCCGACAGGACGAAGCCGGCTTGCGTTCGCGCGCTACAAGGGAGAGGCTGAGAACGCATTGCTAGCGGCGGGTTTCCCTCATGTTTACCTTTTCCGGCCTGCGTATATCTACCCCGTCGAGCCGCGGAACGAACCGAACTTCAGCTACCGGCTGTTGCGCGCGGTGTATCCGGTATTCCGGGTTCTGTTCCCGAACCAGGTCATTCGCGCCGATGACTTGGCCCGGACAATGGTGGATGTTGTGCTCCGACAAACACAGGAGCGCCAAGACGTGGTCTTCGAGAACCGAGATATCCGAGCCATGGTCGAGTTGCGAACTCCAGTAAGGAATCGCGTTGCTTGATCGACCGGCAGTTCGACAAGGTAGCGGCGTGAATCACTAAGGGAGGCAGTAGGTGAAAAGAATCCTGATCGTGGGCGCCGGGTTTGCAGGGCTTGCGGCCGCAAAAGCCCTGAGACACGCAGACGCGGAAGTTCTTGTGGTTGATCGGGCGAATCACAACCTCTTTCAGCCTCTGCTCTATCAAGTGGCGACAACCGTGCTGTCTCCTGCTCAAATAGCGTCTCCGATCCGTGGACTTCTGCAGAAACAGCGAAATACGACCGTAATTCTTGGGGAAGTCGGCGGCGTCAATAAAGATGCAAAGTGTGTCTATGTCAGCAATCAGGACCAGAAGGATGTTCCCCTTCGCTATGACATCTTGGTAATGGCCACTGGAGTCACGCACAGTTACTTTGGCCATGATGAATTCTCAGAGTTCGCGCCCGGCTTGAAAGGGCTGGCGGACGCTGTGCGCATCCGCAATAAAGTGTTGCAAGCATTTGAGCAAGCGGAAGCAGAACAAGATCCGAGACGGCACCAGGATCTTCTGACCTTTGTCTTGGTTGGCGCTGGCCCAACTGGGGTTGAACTCTCCGCCGCACTGGCAATGCTCGTTCGCTCGATGTTGAAGACCGAGTTCCGCCGGATCGATCCCGCCATCGCCCGCGTCGTGCTGGTTGACATGGCGCCTCGCGTTTTGGGCACTTTTGCTGCGGAACTCTCTGAGGCAGCCCAACACCGGCTGAAGAAGCTTGGGGTAGAAGTACGGCTAGGGCACGGCGCTGATCAAATTGACGCGGATGGAGTAGTCGTGGGCGGAGAACGCATCGCAAGCAAGGCCGTTATCTGGACTGCGGGTGTGGTTCCTTCCCCAGCGGGTAAATGGCTGAATGTGGAGACCGACCGGGCAGGCCGCGTTCGGATTCAGGACGATCTCACCGTTCCCGGATATCCGGACATATACGTAATTGGAGATACGGCTTCCCTTCAGCAGGATGGAAAGCCGCTGCCAGGCGTCGCCCAGGTAGCGATTCAACAAGGCCAATACGCCGGCCGGCGCATCGCTCAAAGCTTGCTTGGCCAGCCATCCTCCAAGCCGTTCCGGTATTTCGATAAAGGGAATATGGCCGTTATCGGAGCGGGTTTCGCAATCCTTCAAGCAGGTAAAGTCCGGCTGAGCGGATTAGTAGCTTGGATGGCGGGGCAGGGGTTCATCTACAGTTTCTCGCAACTAGCAGTTTGCGTCTCACCGTGCTTTTGCAGTGGATCTGGAGTTTTTTGACCGGTCAGACAGGGGTTCGATTGATCGTGAACCACATTCCTCTTTCCAACCAGCGTAAGGATATAGAACTGCCTATTGCTAGCGGGGGAAGGAAATGACAGGGCTTTGTGGGCGACCGCCAACGATGGACGCGATGCAACCTTTGACTGTTGTTACCCCAGACTTTGGAGCTGAGCGTACTCGGCTTTGGCTTGTCGATAAATGGGAAGATAGGGGCCGGCATCTTTCCAAATGGTGAGGAACTCTCGCGAGCAGATCAATCTACGCTCGGCTCGTGAATTCGAGACGAACCTTCGAACAAGCGTGCGGTCACCGCCCCGAAAGCAAACCCGCCGACATGCGCCAAATATGCCACACCGCCCGTTTGTACCTGCGCGACAGCGCCCGCATGCACGAGTTGGGTCAGGAACCAAAACCCAATTAAGAGCGCGGCCGGAATGAACGTGATGCGCACGAATACAAAAATGAACAGTACCGCCTTGATCCGATCGCGAGGATAGGTCACGATGAACGCGCCCATCACTGCTGCGATGGCTCCACTCGCGCCAAGGTTTGGAACCGTCGAATGAGGATCGGCAAGAATCTGGGCAAGCATGGCCACCAGTCCGCCGGCCAGATAAAAGAGGAGGTATCGGCCGCGGCCCATCACCTCTTCGATCTCAGGGCCGAGGGCCCATAGGAAAATCATATTCCCGATGATGTGCGACCAGTTGCCATGTATGAACATCGCAGTGAGGATGGTGATCCAGTGATGGCCGGAAATGATCTGGGCAGGAATGGCGGACCACTGCAAGACGAATGCGTCACCACGCAGCAGCTCAAGCAGAAAAACGAAAACGTTCACCACGATAATGAACGCAGTGACCACCGGCAATCGCACCGGACGTCGCGAGGTATCGCTCAGTGGAATCAACCCTCCCAATTGAGTCTCCCTTCAACACAAGCCATGTTTGCCCTAAAGCACGGAGTCTAGTCTCATTACAGAGCGACCCGTCTTCACGGGACGTTTCACAGCAAAGCGCCGGAACTGACTCAACTGGCGGGTGGCACTTTGAACCGATATTTGTTGATTTTGAAACGCTTGATCTTAGAATCGAGCGTTCGCGCCGGCAAGCCTAGTTTCATCGCTGCGCCGGATGGGCGCGAGATTTGTCCATAACATTCCTTTAGTGCGGTTTCGATCATTTCCTTCTCCTGCCGCATGAGCACACGATTAAGCGTACTCACTCGGTTACGAGCAACCGGGAGTTCGCGCCGAAGCCAGGTCTCATCCACCGAAAAGCCTTCGCCCTCGCATAGGATGACGGCACGCTCAATTGCGTTCTGAAGTTCACGAATGTTTCCAGGCCAATCATAAGCCTGTAGCAAACCCAGACTCTTCTTATCGATCGTTGTGAATTTCTTTCCAGCTTTCTTGCTGAAGCGGTCAATGAAATACTCAATCAGCAAGGGAATGTCCGCTTTTCGTTCGCATAACGGCGGTACATCGATAGGGACTACGTTCAGCCTATATAGGAGGTCCTCGCGAAATTTCCCTTCAGCTACCAGCGCATTCAAATCACGATGAGTAGCTGCAATTATCCTGACGTCGATGGGAATGACCTTACTACTACCCACGCGTTCGATTTCACGCTCCTGCAGCACCCATAACAATGCGACTTGGATCTCGGGAGGCAGGTCGCCGACTTCGTCCAGAAAAATTGTTCCGCCGCTGGCCGCCTCGAAACGTCCGAGGCGTCGTTGGGTAGCACCGGTGAAAGCGCCCTTCTCATGACCGAAAAGTTCGGAAGCAATTAGCGATTGTGGGATTGCGGCGCAATTCACACCGATGAACGCGCGATCCGCACGATTGGATCGCTTGTGAATGAAAATGACCCTTTCTCGCCGACGCCGGCGCGCAACATATGCGCGCCGGCTCCTTTGTGACGTGGCCGCCGGGAAATGCGGAATGAATGTGGAGCATCTTCGTTTTTCATTATCAGCCGTATCTGGCAGACATGGCTGCCCCAGCGGACACTAACGCGTTTTTCAACAATCACGGGGACGTTGTCGTCGAGTCGCGAAGAAGTGACAACCTCTTGACACGGTAGTTACACTTTTCGAGCCGCGCCGAGATAGCGTCTATTGCGAAGATCAAAGCAAATTGGATTTTCGCCAAGCCAACAATCAATCGTCAAGGAGAAGAGATGAAATTACACACACCAATCGTGCTGTTATGGCGGTCAGCCCTGGCAGCCGTACTTACTGCACTCTGGCTGTTATCATCCGCTTACGCACAAGCTCCGGCCAAACCCAAGTCAATCTGGCAGATTCAGAAAGTTCCGCTCAAAGGATTGCTGGCAGTAGGGGTCTCGGCAGACTCCGCGAACGACGTTTGGGTAGTGGGCAACGGATCCTTGCATTTTGACGGCAAGACGTGGACACAGATTCCGATCGCCCAGGAAACGGGGAATCCCGATCTCGTCCTTAACAGCGTTGCTGCACTTTCCCCAACCAATGTGTGGGCCGTAGGCTTCTTCGAAAACAGTAAAAGCTTCGACACTGAGGTAGTCCAGCACTTCGATGGCAAGGCATGGAGAAACGTCAAGGATTTGAACCTCGTCGGGAAGCAAGTGGACAATGCAACAGTTTTGAGCGAAGCATTGGTCTCCATCGCGGCGTTGTCGCCTACCGATCTTTGGGCCGCAGGATATCTGCTGGCGCAAAGTGGCAGCCAGCAATTCCTGGTTCCATTTATTGAACACTTCAATGGCAAGAAGTGGTCTCTTTCTGGGGCGCCTTTTGTCACCGGCAGCGACCTCTTGGTTGGAGTAAACGGCATCGCACCGATCTCCGACACAGACGTGTGGATGACGGCCTTCGACGATATAAACGGACAAGATGGTCAGGGAGAGCTTTTCCATTTCGATGGTCATACCTGGAGTCTATTTGCAACCGCCGATGCGCGGGCGAGCACTTTTCGTGCCGCAGCCGCGATTTCAAGCAGTGATGTCTGGGCGGTGGGTGATCAAAATGATCTTCAAAACACGCTGATTGAGCACTTTGATGGCAAGCAGTGGACCGTGATACCCAGCCCCACGCCGGCGAACGCGCAAGTGGTCGAACTGTGGGGCGCAACCGCTATCTCAAGCAAAGATGTGTGGGCAAGCGGTTTCCAGGAAGGATTTGACGGCAAGAACAGCCCTCTCGTTCTTCATTGGGACGGAACTAAGTGGAGCTTGGTCCCAGCGCCTTCCGAGGGGACGCGATCGACGACCACGTTCGGAATCGCTTCGGTCGCACCCGGAGATGTGTGGGTGGCAGGAAGTTTCCTCAGCAACCACATCCCGCTCGAACACCCGTTCGTTCTGTTTACCAACCAGGCAAAGTAATTCGTTCAGGGGACAGCGCTCACTGGGGGTGCTGTCCCCATTCAATGTTCCAGGCTACTGCGTGACCAGCGCAGTGGCGGAATACAACAAGCGGCAGTGCAGATAATTGAGAGCCACAAAATCTTATTAGAAGAAGAAAAATGTAACCGCCGACGGCTAAAACAGTTTCTTATCGTACAAGGCTCCGGTCTCAGAGCGCCCGATCTCGAGAGTAATATCGGGCGCGGTCGATCGCTTGGAACAGTGCGCGAAGCAGCTAGGACGCTTTCTTGAGCACATTCGCGGTCTTGTACTCGAAACTGTCCGTCAAAAGGCCGTAGCTTTCGATAGTGGCGTGGAAGATCCAGCCCCTGGCTCCAGTTCCATTGAGGTTCCCGCGCAAATCAAGCTCCTGTTTTTGTTCGCTCTTTATTACGCCGCTGCGGTAGTTCCTTGAACCTCTGTTGCGGCGCTACGGATTACATCGATGACCAAGTCAGGGTGAGAGAGCATGGGAACGTGGCTGCTGGCGACCTCGGTCACTTTGGCGCCCATGCGCTTCGCAACGAACCGTTCCATATCCGGGTGGACGGTGCGGTCGTTCTTGGCGACGATGTACCAGCTTGGCTTCGATCTCCAGGCAGTCCCTCCGACTTTCGCGTTGAACAGGTCGGGAAGCGGGACGCACTGGGTCGCCCAAACCAGCTTCTTTTCCTGCTCGGACAAATCGTCTGCGAAACAGTCGATGCCTTCAGGACGCAGCCAGATACGACCATCGGCGACCTCGATGTGGGAGAAGACGTCGGTAGTTGGGAACTTAGACAGCTGTGTCTGAGATGTCTCGTCGGCGTCCGGAGCGAGCGCGGCGATGTAGACCAGTCCCGCGACGCGGTCGTCGGTTCCGGCGCCAGTGATGACGCTTCCGCCGTAAGAGTGACCGACGAGAATGGCAGGGCTGCTGACCCGACCCAGCGTGCTTTTTACGGTGGCGATGTCGTCCGCGGTTGTGTTGAGTGCGTACTGGGCGGCGATCACCTGGTGACCCTCTGCCTGAAGTGTAGGAATCACTTTGCCAAAGCACGATCCGTCCGCCCAGAGCCCGTGGCAGAAGACAATGCTAGGTTTGGTTTGCGTAGGTTTCATTTTGCTCTCCTTATTTGCCTCTCGCGCACGGGTTTGTAGTCGAGGCCGTGCGATTCGGGCTTATTGTTTTAGAAAGTCGTCCAAGTTACCGTTTCGTTCTATGAACATGTTAACCGCCCGCCAACGATCGTCTAGCCCGGACGTTTGCTGAATCTTCATCTCCCATCGTCGGATCAACTTCTCGGAAAATACCGCCTGAGGCCAAAAACTAAACCGCTGAACGGCATGCCGAGTGCGCCGTAGACCGCCTCGGCATCTGGCGCCATCCACAAAACCGCCGTGCACCAGAACGATATTCTTCATCGCCGTCATCTCCCTATTTTAAAAATTCTAAAAAGTGTGTGAAATAAGAACTTATAGGCTGCGGTGCTCACGTCCAGAATCATTGGGTGTCCTTGCCCTCCGCGAGTTACTTCGCTTCAGTCGCGCAGCTTGGTTGTTCCAGTCGTGCCACAGCCTGCTCAAAACGAGCGAGCAGTTGCGACTCAACCGGCGCCAGTGCAAAGGCTTCATCGCACAAGATCTCGAGAAACATCCTGACGCAAGGACTGAGCGATCCTGGGACACCCCCGTTTTGCATCATGATTCCCTCGTGCCTGGCAATCGGCAAGCTTTGATGATCTGCCACAAGGCATGGACAACGCATCACGAGATACAGGGTTTTTTCGCTACCACTGAAGGCTGGGCAAAATATACCCTTTTTGTGGTAGTCAGTATCCTTCCTGGCGGCGAGTGTGGAGTGCAGGGTCGAGTGCAGGAAATACCTCGAAAGTGGTACCAAAACAACACGAAATCAGGGGATTCGCCCGCGCCTGGTCGACTCATAGCCTTGGATCTGAGCCTGCTTGAGCCGGGATGTTGCGGCGGCCACTCAAGTCGACCTCACAAAACGTGACCTTGCCCTTACACATCCAGCCAAAATTGCTTTACATCTTTCTTGCGTTTGCCGTTCTTTGTGTTGAATCCTGTGCACAGCAGGTGGCACCTCACGTAGTCCCGCAATCCAATTGGACCCTTACCTGGAGCGACGAATTCGATGGGCCCGACGGCTCCCCACCCGATCCGGCCAAGTGGACTGTTGAAAGCGGCGGAAATGGCTGGGGCAATAACGAACTCGAATACTACACTCCTCGCACTGAGAACGTTCACCAGCAGAATGGCATGCTTGCTATCGAGGCAATCAAGGAAAAATTCATTGCCCCGGACGGAGTCCGGCGTGACTACACGTCGGCGCGACTCAAGACCGAAAGACGTTTCAGTCAACAGTACGGTAGATTCGAAGCGCGTATCCAAATTCCATCCGGGCAGGGCGCATGGCCCGCATTTTGGATGCTCGGCGACGACTATTCCGTGAAAGGCTGGCCGGCATGCGGCGAGATTGATGTCATGGAAAGTGTCGGCTCCAGCGCAGACACCATCGAAGGCAGCCTGCACGGTCCGGGATACTCTGGGTCGAACCCGTTAATCTCCGCTTATCGGCTGCCAAGGGGGCGGTTCAGTGACTCATTCCACCTTTTCGCCGTAGAGTGGGAACCACGGGTGGTGCGTTTTTATGTGGACGATGAACTCTATGCGACGCGAACGCCGGCAGATCTGCCGGGTGACGCACCTTGGGTGTACGATCACGCATTTTTTCTTTTGTTGAATCTGGCGGTCGGTGGAGATCTTCCCGGCCGGCCAGGCGATTCCACCGTATTCCCACAGCGCATGTTGGTGGATTATGTCCGCGTGTACAAGCGCAAGTAATTGTTGTGTCTGGCTGGCTAGTTGGGTCATAGGATGAGATGCAAATCTGATAGCAATCCGGTAAGCTCTATGGACCATCCGGGTAGGAACAGCGGCGGAGCCTTCCAACGCTTGCATCGTCGAATCACAGAGGCGGGATTGCGGGGATCAGATGAAATTGTGGTTCGCACTTTTGCTGGTGTTTTTCTTCAATGCCCGGAGAGTGCTTGCGCAATCCGACCGTGCCACAATCAGCGGAACCGTCAAAGATGTGAGCGGCGCGCTCGTCGCGGGATCGCAGGTCGTCGTGACCAATGTGAACAATAATCTGCAATCCTCTGCCACAACAAACGCGGGCGGTCGCTTTGCGTTGCTGAACTTGGCGATCGGGAAATACACCATCGCCTGCTCAAAGGATGGCTTCGAGAAATACCAGCATCCTGATCTTGATCTTGCAACTAGCCAGGAAATTGACCTTGATATCGCGCTTACCGCTGGTTCCAAGGGTGAGACGCTGACGGTTGTCGGAGAGCCACCACAGCTTCAAACGCTGACCTCCTCCATCTCAACAAATCTGGGCAACACAGCGGTTACGGAGTTACCCCTGAACGTACAAGGGGGACGGAACCTTGCAGCTTTTATGTTCGACTATGTGCCAGGCGTTGAAGGCAACGGCCCCAACCCTTCGGACAAGGACTTCGAATCGCACATAAACGGCAGTTTGAGCGACACCAAGGAAGTCATGATCGATGGCACATCAGCGGTGTCTCAGATCGGCGGATACTTCAGTGAATCCAGCCCTCCGATGGAAGCGGTGCAGGAGTTTCAAGTCACAAGTGCGGGCATTACCGCTGACGATGGGCGCACTGGCGGTGGCGTGTTCCGTTATGAAATGAAGTCGGGAACAAACGCCTGGCACGGTAGTGGGCTTTTCTACATGCATAATCAAGCCTTCGACGCGAGATCGTGGGGAGATATCTATAACGAGGCAATTTGCATGAACACCGCTGACGGCAATCCGACGCAGACGGCAAGTTGTCAGCGAGGTTTCGGAAAGCCGGCCGACAGCTTGTACGACTATGGCGCGAGCTTTGGTGGTCCGATTAAGAAGGACAAGCTTTTTTTCTACGCGGCATGGGAACGATACACGTTTGCGAACAACGGAGTCGGTGCGCTCTCTTCCACGGTTCCTACGACCGCCTTCTTGAAGGGCGATTTCAGCGCCCTACTGGATAAGTCGGTCGTTCTGGGGACCGATATCGCCGGCCAGACTGTCTACAAGGGCGCAATTATTGATCCGCAGACCGGAGATGCCTTTGCGGGGAACATCATTCCCGCATCACGCATCAGCACAGCTTCCAAAAACATCGTCGGCCTATACCAGAAATACTACCAACCACTGGCACCGACTGTCACGAACAACAACGCATTGCCGCTTTTCAATCCGGCGACTTGGTATGAAAGCAATGAGTACAGCGTAAAGCTTGATTACAACGCGACCGTGACGCATCGACTCGATGGATCCGTGATTTATGCGTATATTCCGCGATTGCTCTCGAACCAGGGCGGAATCTGGTCTGCCGGATCCTCAGACGGCGGGCCCATGGCCAACGCCTACGACCACAACACAACGGCTCCTTCGTTGCGAGCACGCGATTCATGGACCATTTCGAGCACGCTGTTGAATGTCTTCAGCGTTACGTTCAATCGCTTTCGCAATCCGAGTGAAGCCCGGTCACGCGAAGGAAATTGGCCGACGACGTTAGGATTAGGGAATTTTGGCGCCAGAAATTTCCCCATCATCAAGTTTCAGGGAATCAACGGCACGGACCAAACTTACGTCAACGGATTGCCTATCGACGAGACCCAACTGGGCAGCCAATTCAATGATTTCTACGCCGCCAATACTTTTATCTATGATGACACGCTCTCGTGGGTTCGCGGCCGCCATACCTACCAGTTCGGCGCCGAATTTCGCGTGCAGCAATTCAACTCCCACGGCGACTATGGAGTGCCCACATTCATCTTCGATTCCGCACAAACCGCAGGGACCTTCGGCCCTACAGCGGGATTCGGATTTGCCAGCTTCTTATTGGGCGATGTGAACCAGGCATCGCTCAGCGAGCCTAACAATACCTACGGTAGGCGAAAATCCGTTTCGTTGTTCGCGCAGGACAATATGAAGGTGACGTCGCGGTTCACGTTGAACGCAAACCTGCGCTGGGATTTCAACGGACACTATCATGAGAAGTATGGCCACTGGTCGAACTTCGATACACCACGATCAACCCGGCAACGGGCCAGCCGGGAGCGCTGGAGTTTGCCAGCAGCGGCAGTGACTCGTTCGAGAAAAAACAGTACAACCACAATTTCTCGGGATACCTGGGGGGAGCTTTCCAAATCACTTCGAAGACCGTGGCGCGAGCTTCGTTTGGAGTGTTTTATGTTCCGCTGAATTTGAATACATACAGCGGAATCCCGTACGGCTTTGACCCCGGTTTCGTGCTGAACAACCAAGTGCTAACCCCGTTTAATTGGGAGACGGGTTATCCGGGAAAGGCGGTGAACATCGGCAAGAATCCCAATTTTACGGAATACGGAATGGTCTCAATCGATCCTCGCATGTTGGAACTGGGCAATGTCCAGGCGTGGAACGCAGGGGTGCAGCGTGAGGTCGCTAGTGGAATTGTCGTTGAGGCCAACGTCCTTCAAAACCACGGCTACCATCTGGAAAGCGGTTACGTGAATGCGAACCAGCCCATCCTCTCCACCTACACCCAACTGGTTCAAGCGGGCTTGCAGTACGCGACAGTGACAATACCTGGCTTCACGGGTCCGGGATGGGCCTCGGTGGCGCCGTTTCCGAATGTTGCGGCGACTTATGGGCCGCTTTACTACGTCGGTGCGCCTCGTGGAAACACCGATTACCAGGCGCTGCAATTCAGCGTAAGGAAACAGGCGAACCATGGACTTTCCTTACTGGCGAGCTATAACCTGTCCTCCTCGCATGGAGACACCGATACCGCCTTTGAAGATCTTTACTACGCGGGACCACTGCAGGACGTCTACAACCTCGAGCAGGAGCGGCATACGATTTCCGATTTCGATCAGACACACATCGTGAAGGGATACATCTTATATGAGCTGCCCTTTGGTCGTGGCAAGGCCTTTATCGCCAACGGAAGCCCTGTAGTGAACGGGTTAGTGGGGGGATGGACAGTCAGCGAGGATTTCCATTATGCCACGGGAATGCCGATTCGTATTCCGGCCAACGTGTTCTATCCGGGCATCACTAATGTTTATGCCGACGTCGTGCCGGGCTGTAATATTCACGAGCACTACAATGGTCAAGCGGGAGGGCTGTACTTCAACCCGGCTTGCTTTGTGAATCCACCCAACGGCGAATTCGGGAATGCTCCCGGCTATCTTTCCGGGCTTCGGAATCCAGGTTTTGCGGTAGAGGATCTCGGAGTAAGTAAGTCGCAGCGGTTCGGCGAACGCTACCAGCTACGTCTTTATTTTCAGATCTTCAACGTGTTCAATCGCCACGGATTTGCTGGTCCGAACACGCAAATTGGAACGACAGGTTTTGGCGCGATTCTTCCGCAGGATCTGAATGGTGTTCCGGGCCCTCGCGTTGGCCAGTTCGGAGCTCGTTTCAGTTTCTAGGAAGGAGGAAGTCCGCCAAGTTCGAGTCATTACGAACTATGGTGAATGTGAAACCAATCGGCGCTTGGATCCGTCACCGGACGCGCATTGTTACTGCGTCTCTGACGCTGTGCGGAAGGGTCACGGTTTTGTTGTGCGTCGGCTCTTTTTTTGGCGGCTGCCAAGGTTCGCGGACGAATACCCAAAGTACTGGTCCGGCGATTGAATTTACCAGCGTCCCATCGCTTAGTCGGCGGGACGTCCTGGGCGACCCAGGCAGAGTGAACACCATCAAGGGGCGGGTGATTGGCGCCCAGCCCGGTCAACAAATCGTTCTCTACGCTCACGCGCTCGATGAGAACGGGCAAATGACCTGGTTCGTACAACCACTTGCCCTACAGCCATTCACAAGAATTCGCGCCAACTCAACCTGGCGCAACACAACTCACCCTGGGTCCGAGTATGCGGCGCTGCTGGTAAACTCGGGGTTCAAGCCGCCACTGCGGGTACTCTCGCTGCCAACCGACGGAGTCGTTGCCCTTGCGCGCACGCAAGGATGGCCTCCAGTCTGGCAAGGCTGGTGGTTCCCACTAGTCTGTGTTGCTATTTTGGGGGCGCTAACCTTTGCTTTGTACCGCGTGTGGGCTTTTCAAGTCACCAGAAAACTCAATCTGCGATTTGAAGAGCGCTTGGCCGAACGCACTCGAGTTGCTCAAGAACTGCATGACACGTTGCTCCAGGGTGTGCTGAGCGCGTCCATGCAACTTCACGTGGCTGTCGACCAACTGCCTGAAAGTTCGCCCGCCCGTCCGGCACTTAACCGAGTTCTTGAATTGATGGGGCACGTCGTCGACGAAGGGCGGAATACGCTTCGAGGACTGCGGCCCTCAATAGAGAATCCACAAGATCTCAAGAATTCATTTTCCCGCGTTCCCGAAGAGTTGGGAATGCAGGAAGGAATTGATTTCCGCGTGGTTGTGGAAGGGGCGTCCATGCCATTGCGGTCAGTTGTACGCGATGATGTTTACAGCATCGGACGAGAAGCCCTGGTCAATGCATTCCGCCATTCCCAAGCCAAGCGGATTGATGTTGAACTGGATTATGCCCCCGGCCAGTTTCGAGTCCTGGTCCGCGATGACGGCTGCGGAATTGATACCCAAGTCCTCAAATCCGGACGCGATGGGCATTGGGGATTGTCAGGCATGCGCGAGCGAGCCGGAAGAATTGGCGCGAAACTCAGAGTCATGAGCCGCGCCGGCGCAGGAACTGAAGTTGAGCTTCGCGTTCCTGGGGACATTGCCTTCGAATCGGTCTTCCCAGCCTCGGCGTCAAAGTGGCTCACCGGTGTCTTTCACTGGCCCGGTCGGAGAAACGATCGAGCATCTAGGCGGCAAGAGGGTTAAATGAGCGGACCTGTGCGTCTCTGCTGGCGTTGCTGAATCTCATAGTTCCGGCAATGCGTCTAAGGGACTGTTGGCGGAGCAGGCTCGAAAAACTGGAGTGACAGCACCAGAGAGAGGCGAGCAAAGCTAAATGGCCGAGGTGGCAAAAATTCGGGTCTTCAGCGTGGATGATCATCCTCTGCTGCACGAGGGGCTTGCCATCGTGATCAAGAATCAGCCGGATCTGCTCCTGGTAGCGGAGGCATCCAATGGCCGCGATGCCATCCAGCGGTTTCGGGAACATCAGCCGGACGTGACTCTGATGGACCTTCGGCTTCCTGATATGAGCGGCATCGATGCGATGATAGCCATCCGCTCTGAATTTCCTGAGGCCCGTATCATCATGCTCACGACATTTGCAGGCGATGTAGAAATCGAGCGCGCGCTCCACGCCGGAGCGCGGGCCTATGTGCTCAAAAGCATGCCTCCAAAAGAGCTCGTTGAAATCATCCGTCAGGTGCATGCGGGGAAAAAGCGAATCCCGGCTGAGATCGCCGCGCATTTGGCCGAGCACTACAGCGACGAGGCTCTCACAGGACGCGAAGTAGAGGTTCTCGGACAAGTTGCTGGCGGAAACCGGAACCGTGACATCGCAGAAAAACTGTTCATTACCGAAGAGACTGTCAAAGTGCACGTCAAGCACATTATGGAAAAGCTTGGCGCAGCCGATCGCACCCAGGCAGTCGCCATAGCCGTGCGCCGCGGAATTATTCAGCTTTAAGACATCGAGTAGCATGTACCTCATTTGGAGTATGGCGGAGTTTTGGGGATGATGACCTCGCGCCGTCCGAACAGTATTGCATCGACGGAGAAAGCGCCCGCTCCAAGGCAAGTCAAAGCCATTGCGGTCACAATGGCAAAAGCGGCCGCCGTACGGCTCTCAAAAATGCCGACGCGCGGACCTGGAAACCACGCAAACATGCTGGCCAGGCAGAGAAGCGCAGCGACCACCGCTAAGAATCGAGTCAGACAGCCAACTAAGAGTAAGGCGCCGAGAACGGCAACAATGACAGCAAGAATTAGGTTCGGCAGCACCGGTTCGGGGTTGCCGGTGAAATAAGCGATGCTTTGTACGAGAAGCCCAGAGCCAACGGCAACCCGCAAGAGGAGAATACCCGCCCCGGGCCATCCGTCGAAAAATGTAGAGAACATGTATAAAGCAACCTGACCTTATTCGCATTAGTCTAAAGATTTCGCGGGTTTGACGAATCCCACCTGTTCGGAGGTTTTTCCTACCACTTTTGGGGTATCGCAAACAAGGTGGGTCGTAGTCTTGTCGAATGAACCCAAAAAAGGAGGAGGGGTTCCGGCCGGGTCGGCAGGAGGAGCCTCCACGGGCGACCTCCCAGAAACTTGCGCCGCTTGCTCTGTTCGCTGATGCACTTCAGTAAGCTCTACACATCGACCCGAACCTGGCATGCTGTTTGTTCGCTGAAAACCGTTGTTGGCAGGAGTCGCAGACCCTTCGCACGATCGCCTAGTTTTCCGGAACCTTTACGCCTAGATTTCGGCTTAGGGCAGGAGACGCCATTGGGAACGCGGGTCGCCTTGCGAAATCTCTCAATCAGCTTGGCTCGGCCACGGGCCAGCCGTGCCTTCACAGTTCCAACTGGCACCCCCAGTGTCTCCGCCGCACTTCGTATAGAAAAGTCATCCCGTCGGCGGAGGTGCAAAGCCGCGCGCTGGGAAGGTGGCAGCGTACAAATCAACTTGGTGACAATTTCACGCAACTCGCATTGTTCGAAGCTCTGCTCCGGAGTAGGTCTCGGATCCATAAGGAAGTCCGCAGGGGTCCATTGGCTCTCGCTCGGATCCTCGTTAAGCGACAGGATCTGGTGTCGAGGACGGCGTCGCAAGTGCATGCGGAGCACGTTAGTCACAATCGCCAGGAGCCAGGTCGACATCTGCGCTCGCCCCTCGAATCGACCAATGTTCTTGAAAGCAGACAGCAGTGCATCTTGCACGGCGTCCTCAGCGTCCTCGGGATTGCGCAGCCAGCGCGTCGCCATTCTCCGCAAACGTGGCAGTCCGTGCGACAGAATATTCTCGAATTCCCGTCGACGTTCCGGGCTCGCTTCCGCGGAGACTCTTCGCGTGCCACCGGCAGCCACCGACGATGGCAAGTCACGATCTTCGTGTGGCGCTATAGACGCAAGCATTTTTCACCAATCTCCGCTTCTTGATAGCGGCCGTATCGTCAGCCGACTTCCTTCAAAGCAAACCGGGGGTTGCGATGAAGCTGGCGGCTCTCGCCGCCGTTTCATACAGGCCTTCGTTCACCCACGCGCGCTGCATTTTTGATGCCAATATTCAAACGGCAATGGCGCCGCGCCTCGTGATGACCAGTTCAGTCCAGGGCCGAGAGTGCCCTGTCACGTGCCAACTGATTGGCACACCTGTCTTTTCACATCGTCGGATGATCGGCTCCTTCTCCCCGGACCACAGTCAACCCATTGTCGCGAAATGAAATGGCGGACACAGGCGAGTGTGCATTCTGGTGGAAGCCTACGTGCGATGAGCAGGCCGGGGATTCTGTTGAAGAGCAGCATGGCCAATCCGGCCGACCTGGAAATCATTGTGGATGATGGCGGTGAGAGCAACGCTCTGCGCTTGAAAGGCCGTTTGGCGATCGATTCCTCCCCGGCCCTGCGTGACCGGCTTCTTGCGATGCTGCGAACTCAATCGCCGAAGGCTGTCGTGGTTGATTTGGCGGAAGTCTCCTACATCGATGCCTCCGGCGTTGCGACCTTGCTCGAAGCGCTCAAATGGGCGCGCAATCGCCAGACCACCCTGTGCTTAAAGGGAGTGCAAGGCCGTCCGCTTCACTTGCTCGAAGTCTCGGGCGTGTTGCACCTGTTCGAAACGTACGGCTGTAGAAATGCTTCCGCACCAGAGATGAAGGGGTCTTGATGGCAACTCTACTTGAAGACGTCGGAGAAAGAACCCTTACCGAACTCGACTATGTCGGCAGCTTGAATATTCAGTTGTGGGCGACGCTGCGCGCAATGGTGAAATCGTTGCCTTTTGTAGGGAATCGCCATCGGTGGCAGGCAGCGGTGCGTCAGATGCTGGAGATAGGCGTTGACGCGTTGCCTATGGTATCGCTGATGGCGATTTGCACCGGGTTCATTCTGGCCATGCAAGGGGCGTCTGAACTGCGCCGCTTCGGAGCCTTGCACTACGTTATCGACCTCGTTGCGGTTGGCTTCACGCGTGAGCTTGGCCCGCTGCTAACCGCCATCGCGGTTAGCGGACGATCGGGCTCCGCCTTTGCGGCTGAGATCGGCACCATGAAGGTGACCGAGGAACTCGATTCTCTTCGGGTCATGGCGCTCGAACCCGTGGAGTTCATCCTGGCGCCAAAGTATCTGGCGGCGCTGGTCTCCGTTCCCTGTCTCAGCATTGCTTCCAACGTTTGCGGAATTCTTGCAGGCGGATTGTTCATGTTCTTCAGCACGCATCTCTCGCTGATTATGTACGGCCGTTATGTGTTGACTTCCATCCAGCTGAGGGACGTAATCACGGGACTCATCAAGAGCATTGCCTTCGCGACCATCATCGCTCATGTCGGTTGTCTGGAAGGGTTCCGTGTCCGCGGAGGACCGGATTCGGTAGGACGTTCGACGACCAGCGCGGTGGTGAAGTCGACCTTCCTCGTGATCGTGACGGACGCCGTGTTTACCGCGATCTTTTACTTAACGGTGAAAAGCTGATGGCAATTATCGAGGTTCGCGACTTGGTAGTCGAATACGAAGGGCGGCGAATATTGGACGGCCTGAATCTCGACATTCAGCAAGGAGAGACCATGGTCCTGCTGGGCGGCAGCGGCTCAGGGAAGAGCACGCTGCTGCGACAGATCATCGGGCTGGAACGCCCGAAATCGGGGAGCGTCCACGTAAAAGGCATAGATATTACACGCTGCTCACAGGCCGAATTGAAAACCGTCCACCGTTCCATCGGCGTAGCTTTTCAAAGTGCGGCTTTGTTCAACTCGTTGTCAGTCGAAGACAATGTTGCTCTTACCCTGCGAGAACACACCCAGCTGGCGCCCTCCATTATCGAATTGATGGTATGGATGAAATTAGCACTGGTGGGACTGGCAGACTTCGGAAAACTGCGCCCACAGGAACTGTCCGGGGGGATGAAAAAGCGCGCTGCCGTCGCACGTGCTCTCGCGCTTAGCCCCGAGATTCTGGTTTTGGATGAACCTTCCGCGGGCCTGGATCCCATCGTGGCGGCAGAACTGGATGAACTCATTCTGCTCCTGAAAGAAGCCTTCCAGATGACCGTAATCGTAGTCACCCATGAGATGCCGAGCGCTTTTCGAATCGCCGACCGCATCGCGATGCTATACAAGGGCGCGTTTCGTTCTATCGGCACTAAAGAGGAGATCAGAGCGAGCACAGATGTTCGCGTCCGCCATTTCCTCGATCGCATTCCCGAAAACCTGACAGAGGCGCCTGCGACGGCCGCTTACTTCGAAAAATACTTGCAGAGTCCGGAGGCAAACTAGTGACAAGCGAGGCAAAAGTCGGAGCCTTCGTTTTGGGGTCTTTCGCAATCCTGGCGTTCACGGTGGTCTACCTTCTGAACGCACAGTTCAGCGGCCACACGGTTCCGTATCGAACGTATCTGCGCTATGCCGGAGGTCTGGAGCCGGGAGCTTCCGTGCTCTTTGGCGGAATTGCCGCGGGGAAGGTAACCGCAGTACGACCTTGGACGACCGACCCCACCCGGATTGAAATTCTTCTGGAAGTGAAGCAGGGAACACCTCTGAATGAGAAGTCCGTGGCCAAACTGGGTCTCACCAGCATCATGAACAGCGCCTCGCTATCGATTACTACCGGCAGTAACGACGCAAAGCGGCTTTCGCCAGGCTCCTTGATCCCATCACAGGAAGCCGCCAGCCTCGACGAAATCGCAGGCAAGGTGGCTACCGTCGCTGACAACGCAAATGCCCTGATCGTCCAGGTGCAAGGGGAACTGCAAGGGATCACCGGCGACGCACGACATCTTCTGGCAAACCTCAATACCGTGACAGGTCCCCCGACGCAACAGAAAGTTCAAGCTGTGTTGGATCGCGTCAACAACCTGCTGGCCACGGAAGGCCCAAAGATCGATCGAATTTCAGATCAATTAGTCACGCTCAGCCAGCATGCTGATGAGACCGTACAGAACGTCAATGGCACAGTCACCGAAATACGCGAGCCGGCGCGGAAAGACTTGGCGGAGTTGCAGGATACTTTGCTCCAAGCCAAGAAACTACTGGCGGACATGCAAGTGATAGTCCGGGCAAACAACACTAAGATCGACGACACCGTCGAAAACCTGCGGGTGGCAACAGAGAACCTGGACGAACTAACTGACTCGGTGAAGCAGCGTCCGTGGAGCCTGGTTCGAATCAAGCAACCGAAAGAGCGCAAGGTGCCGCAATGAAGAGAGAGGCAATTGTGACAAAACATTTGATGGCAGTTGTTTTCACGCTCGTCGCGTCAACCGCATTGGTTGGTTGCGCAGGCAAGATAAAGTATCCGTCGTATTACACGCTGACCGTGCCTCCGCCGCCAGATCCGCCCACCCCAGAGGGTGTCCGTACAACAGTAGCGATACGCGAATTTCGATCCCCCTTTTATCTGCGGCAAGGACCTATTGTCTACAAGGCGTCTCCTGAGCAGATCGGTTTTTATAACTATCATCGCTGGGCCGTCGATCCCCGTGACTTCGTCACCAACGCGGTGGCGGACCGTCTGCGAGCCAGCGGAACCTTCGCGCAAGTAAAGCTTTACGACGGACGCCCGGACATTGATTACATTCTCAGCGGACGCCTCGAAAAGCTGGAGGAAGTTGACTACGAAGGCGGGGTCAAGGTCGAAGTAGCGATTTCCGCTCAGATGACAAGGCTTGCCACTGGCGAAACAGTTTGGAGAAATGACGTTACCGAATTTGGAACCGTTGCCCAGCGAGACGTGCCTGCGGTTGTATCGGAGATGAACCGGACGATGGAGCGGACGATCGAGAAGCTGCTGACGCCATCTCCGGGCGCTATGGCAAAATAACTGAAGATCCCCGCAGCTATTCGACCGCGTGAGAATGCGATAATGTGGGACACTCTGGGGATCGCGCGAATGCGAGTGCGACACCTATTCGCGTTGGGAATTGTGCTGGCTGGTTCGTTGCTGGCGGGGTTTCCTCGTGCGCTTGCGCTTGATCCGGACCGGCGGATCTCCCAGTATGGTCACACTGTGTGGCGCATTCAGGATGGCGCCATCTCTCCCCCTACCAATATCGCTCAGACCGCCGACGGGTTTCTCTGGATAGCAACTGCGCAAGGGTTGCTGCGTTTCGATGGAGTCCGGTTCATCCCGTGGCAGCCTCCCCAGGGACAGAATCTGCCCGGCACACATTTCTCGGCTATATTCGGCTCTCGCGATGGCAGCCTCTGGATCGGTACCACACGCGGTTTAGCTCGCTGGAAGGACGGCCAACTGCGAACCTACACGGACTTGGCGCATCCCGCCGGCATATTCGCAATTGTCGAGGACGACTCCGGGACAATATGGGCGACTCGCTATGGGCCTAATGCACGCGAAGCGCCGCTGTGCAGCATCTCCGAGGAGACGCTGCGCTGCTTCGGGAAAAAGGACGGTATCCCCGTCGGCTACGGCCTGGGGCTGACCCACGACAGCGAAGGCAATATTTGGTTCGGGTCCACAGTGCTCGTTCGCTGGCGGCCCGGTACTCCGGCTACAACATATTTTGGTGAAATTGCTGCACTTGCAAAAAGCGATGGAGTAATTCAGGTCGTGCTTGGTCCGTCAGGCACGCCATGGGCGAGCTTAGATGGAACGGGACCGCAACTTGGCGTCCGGCATTACTCCGGAGGTAGGTGGACGAGCTTAGCTGTCCCGGGATTCGACGGGGCAAGAGTCCGTTCTGGTGCCCTGTTGGTCGATCGTCGAGGGTCACTCTGGGTGGGCACAATGAATGATGGTGTCTACCGTATTTGCGGTGGTGTCGCCGACCACTACGGCGTGTCGGATGGGCTGTCAGGCAACACCGCGGGAAACCTGTTTGAGGATCGAGAAGGAAACGTCTGGGTGCTCACCGATGGGGGACTCGATATGTTTCGCGACACGCCCCTCATTAGTTACACGACACGGCAGGGAGTTTCGGACTCCCATTTCTACTCGGTTATGGCGTTACGCAACGGAGCGGTGTTGATGGGTACCGGTGGCGCCCTTAATATTTTGCGAAAACAAGACGGCAAGGCCGCGGTTTTCGATCAAAAAGTGGCGCGCCAAGGGGTTGGGCCAATGCTGGAAGACCACAGCGGCGTGGTTTGGCTTGGAGTGGATCTGGCCCTTATTCGGTTTCAGAATAGCCGTTTTCGAGAAATCCGGGCGCCCGGTGGGCAGCGTTTCGCGAGCCTCGGCGGCGTGTCAGGTATTGCCGAAGATTCGAGCGGAACGATTTGGGTTCTTAGTTCCAGCGGGCAGTTATTCAGCATTGCCGGCGACAAGATTAAGCAAGCCTCGCCCAATTCCGAACTCGGCCAACAGAAATATCTGGCGGCAGACCCGAACGGCGGTCTTTGGTTCGGCGCTCCAAGAGGTACCGTTTCTTACTTCCGCGATGGACGTTCGCAGACTACGTCGCTGAGTTCTCCTCAGGGCCCGGTTAGCATTCACGCACTGTTCGTGGACTCCGACAACTCTCTCCTCGTCCCAACTTCGCAGGGTCTCTACAGGCTCAACCATGGGCAGTTGACACTCTTCGGCGGCGACAATGGCTTGCCCTGCCCCGAGACGTTCAACGTGATTAGAGATAACCACGGCGCTCTTTGGATCTATACCCGATGCGGCATGGTGAGGATCGCAGAAGCCGAATGGGCGAAGTGGATTGAGAGCCCCCACGTTGCGGTGTCCGTCACGATTCTCGACGCCCGGGACGGAGCGCAAGCTGGGACCGGGGGCTCTTACCAGCCGAACTCCTCCAAGGCGCCGGACGGTCGATTGTGGTTCGAAACCGGCGTCTCAGTACAAATGCTGGATCCGGACCGCCTCTACGAGAACGCGCTTCCGCCACCGGTGCATATCGAAGATGTAATCGCTGATCGAAAGGCGTATTCTGCGCATAACCTTCGTCTTCCAGCCCTTACTCGTGATTTAGAAATTGACTACACGGCTCTAAGCTTTGTCGTTCCCCAGAAGGTGCATTTTCAGTACAAGCTGGAAGGCTATGATCGCGATTGGCAGGACGCAGGAACTCGGAGGCAAGCTTTCTATAGCAACCTTCCCCCGCGAAACTACGTCTTTCGGGTGAAGGCTTGCAACAACAGCGGCCTATGGAACGAAGCTGGGGCTGCCCTCGATTTCAACATCGCTCCCGCCTACTATCAGACAAAATGGTTTCTAGCACTATTCATCGCTACGGCATCAGTCGGGCTGTACCTGTTGTACTTATTGCGACTGAAACAGGCGACCCAGCGGGTACGAGTAAACATGGAGGCGCGACTTGCCGAACGGGAAAGCATCGCCCGCGACTTGCATGACACGCTGCTGCAAAGCGTGCAGGGCCTGATTTTAACGTTCCACGCCGTTACAAAACGAATTCCTGACGGAGAGCCAGTACGAAAAGATATGGAGAGGGCGCTCGACTACGCCGATCAGGTTTTGATGGAAGGCAGAGACCGGGTTAGCAATCTGCGTACTACTGGGCCATTAATCCGCGACTTGCCAGCGGCATTCCGGCAAATTGCGGATTATACATCCCACGACCCCAAGGTGATTGTCCAGACGGTTGTAGAGGGTACGCCTCGCGAGTTGCACCCGCTGGTGCTGGAGGAGGCATTTGCCATCGGACGTGAGGCGCTCATTAACGCCTTGAGCCACTCCACAGGCCAACATGTGGAAGTCGAAATCATCTATGACCCACAACAGTTTCGCTTGCGAGTTCGCGATGATGGACGAGGAATTGACTCCGCCATTCTTGAAAAGGGCGGCCGTGACAAACACTGGGGTCTGAACGGCATGCGAGAGCGTGCCGGCAAGATTGGCGCGCAGCTTGAGCTATGGAGCCGCCCAGGGAATGGAACCGAAGCTGAGTTGACGGTGCCGGCGGGAACGGCGTATCGAGCTGAGCCAAAATCCAAGAAGGTTTAGCATCGCCGGTCGTCCGCTGCTGCTGACAGTTTGCTCTCAAATTTTTCGCTGCCAACTGTTCGTCACCTGCTACCCCTTTGACACAGGCTGCCCGCGCTCGCTTTCCATTTTCAAACGCTTACAAATGGCCATCATGTTGCAGTTTATAGAGTTGCTTTCGCACCTGCGAAGAGCCTGAGCCGAGCCCTGAGCGATCCAATCACAACCCGCCGCGATGCCACCGCAAGACACTACGGGAGCGGCACCGATATGCCGGGAATCACCGGATGGAGGTGGCTGCAACGGTCAGAATAGCCGTACCGACTATGGAGTGGCGGTCCGAAAGAGCGGCGACTCCAAGCTCTATCAACCAATGAACCGGACGCAAACTCCGGCGCGAAAGGATCTTGCATGAGCACAGTATTGGAATCTCCCGTTTCCCCCGCACGGAAAGAAACAAATCAGCAGGAAATGGATCGACTCTCGGTCAACACCATCCGCACGCTTGCCATGGACGGAGTGCAGGCAGCCGATTCTGGGCATCCCGGAACTCCGATGGCGATGGCCCCGGTGGCTTATACCCTATGGCAGCAGTTCCTGCGATTCGATCCGCAGGATCCCGTATGGCCGAATCGCGATCGATTCGTACTGTCGATGGGGCACGCGTCCATGCTTCTGTATTCCCTGCTTCATTTGACCGAAGTGCGGGCCGTCAGCAAGGACTACGAAACCCTTGGCGAAGTCTCGGTTCCGCTGGACGCACTGAAGAGGTTTCGTCAAATAGATAGCCGCTGTCCCGGACATCCCGAGTACCGCTGGACGTCCGGAGTAGAGACAACCACGGGACCACTCGGCCAAGGTGTCGCCACTAGCGTCGGTATGGCTATCGCCCGTCAGTGGCTCGCAGCGCGTTACAACCGGCCGGGCTTTGAGGACCTTTTTAATTTCAATGTCTACGCGCTCTGCGGCGATGGATGCATGATGGAAGGAATCTCCCACGAGGCGGCCTCTCTCGCCGCCCACCTGCGGCTCTCCAATCTTTGCTGGATTTACGACAACAATCACATCACAATCGAAGGCAACACCCGCTTGGCCTTTACCGAAGACGTGGCCACTCGCTTTATCGGGTACGGATGGAATGTGACGCGGGTTGGCGATGCCAACGACCTTGAAATGCTGGCCAGAGCGTTCCGTACATTTCAGAACTGCAACGACCGTCCCACTCTGATCATCGTGGACAGCCACATCGGATATGGCGCACCGCACAAACAGGATACCAATGCTGCTCACGGAGAACCGCTGGGCGAAGAGGAAATCCGTCTAGCCAAGCGCAATTATGGCTGGCCGGAAGACGCAAAGTTTTGCGTGCCGGACGGGGTTTACGATCACTTTCGTCAAGGCATCGGTAAGCGTGGCAAAGAGCTGCGCGATGCCTGGTTTGCGCGAATCGAAAATTATGGCAAGCAATACCCGGAGCTCGGCGAACAACTATACCGGATGCAGCACCGCCAGCTCCCAGAAGGCTGGGACCGCGATCTGCCTACATTCCCCGCAGACCCGAAAGGCCTCGCGACCCGCGAATCCAACGCCAAGGTTTTAAATGCGGTGGCCAAAAACATTCCGTGGCTCATCGGAGGAGCCGCTGATCTCGCTCCCTCCACCAAGACTCGGCTCACGTTCGACGGAGCCGGAGATTTCGAGGCTGACAATTACGCGGGACGCAATTTCCACTTCGGAATTCGCGAACACGCCATGGGCGCCATACTCAATGGAATGAGCCTGGTGAAAGTTCGTCCCTTCGGCTCGGGATTCTTCATCTTCGTTGATTACATGCGGGGATCTCTTCGCTTAAGCGCCTTGATGGAGCTTCCCGTGATTTATATCTTCACTCACGACTCGATTGGAGTCGGCGAGGATGGTCCGACACACCAGCCGATTGAGCAACTGGCTCACATGCGCTCCATGCCAGGCCTGATTCTAATCCGGCCTGGGGACGCGAATGAAGTGACCGAGGCATGGAAGGTTATCCTGCAACTGCATCACGCGCCCGCGGTGCTGGCGCTCAGTCGTCAAGCCCTGCCCACTCTTGATAGGACGAAATACGCTCCGGCTTCAGGTCTGGCTCGCGGCGCCTACATTCTGGCGGACTCGCCGAACGGCAAACCCGAAGTGATCCTCATTGGCACGGGCAGTGAGGTGTCGCTGTGTATCGAGGCATATGAACAGCTTAATAAAGAAAACGTGCCAACACGGGTCGTCAGTATGCCGTCGTGGGAGTTGTTTGACGATCAGGATCAGACCTACCGGGAATCGGTTCTCCCCCCAGGTGTGAAGGCTCGTGTCTCGGTGGAACAGGCATCCGATTTTGGATGGTCCAAGTACACCGGATCCGAAGGGGCGCACGTTGGCATGGAGAGCTTTGGAGCCTCGGCGCCTCTCAAGCAACTCCTGAAGAAGTTTGGGTTTAACGTAGAACACGTTGTAGCAGCGGCGAAGAGCCAGATCGCGCGGCACCGGAGCACAAAATGAAAGTAGGCGTTGGCGCAGACCACGGCGGATTCGAAATGAAACAGCAACTCACGAAGTTGCTGGCAGCAGAAGGTCACGAGGTCGTTGACTTCGGCAACAAAGTCCAGGACAACAATGATGATTATCCGGATTTTGCCATCCCCCTTGCCCGTGCCGTGGCCGGCGGAGCGGTAGAGCGTGGCGTCCTGGTGTGTGGCAGCGGTGTCGGAGCTTCCGTAGCCGCCAACAAAATTGTTGGCGTTCGGGCCGCGCTTTGCCACGATGACTTTTCGGCGCGCCAGGGCGTAGAAGACGACAATATGAACATCATCTGCTTTGGAGGCCGGACGATGGGCATTGCTATCGCTTGGGATTGCACAAGGAATTTCCTTGACGCCCGCTTTAGCGGTGCAGAACGGCATCGCCGCAGGCTGGCCAAGGTCACTCAACTCGAAGCACGGCAGCCGGCGATGCAGGCTGGCTAGTTTATTAAGCTTGAATTACAGGAGAAAACAATGACGTTGCTGGAATCTTTGAAGAAATATACGATCGTGGTAGCGGACACGGGCGATATCGAGGCCATCGATCGGCACCGACCCCAGGACGCAACCACCAATCCTTCGCTTCTTTATCACGCCGCGCAGATGCCGGCTTACCAGCATCTGGTGGAAGAGGCGGTTGAAGAGGCTTCAAACCTGGGTGGCAGCCACGAAGAAATGGCGGCCGAGTTCATCGATCACATGTTCGTTCTGTTCGGATCCGAGATTCTCAAGGTGGTCCCCGGCCGCGTATCTACAGAAGTCGCAGCCAGCTTGAGTTTCGACACTCCCGGTACGCTTACCAAGGCGCGTAAGCTGATTTCGCTCTACGAGAAAAGAGGCGTATCGCGGCAGCGCGTCCTGATCAAGATCGCCAGCACCTGGGAGGGAATTCAAGCAGCCGCCGAACTGGAACAGGAAGGCATCCACTGTAACCTGACGCTTCTTTTCAGCTTTGCCCAGGCGGTCGCATGCGCGGAAGCGGGCGTGACTTTGATTTCGCCTTTCGTCGGCCGTATCTACGACTGGTATAAGAAAGAGGGAGGCGGCAAGGCGATTCCCGACGATCAGGACCCTGGAGTCGCATCCGTCACCCGCATCTACAACTACTACAAGAAATATGGTTGCAAGACGCAGGTGATGGGAGCGAGTTTCCGCAACCTGAATCAAGTCATCCGGCTCGCCGGATCGGATTTGCTGACCATCAGCCCCGAGTTGCTTGAACAACTGGAACAGACCGAAGGCGCTGTCGAACGCAAACTCGATCCAGCAACAGCTAAAGCAAGCAAAGATGTACAACTGCATCTCACCGAAAAAACTTTCCGCTGGATGCACAACGAAGACGCCATGGCGACCGAGAAGCTCGCCGAAGGCATCCGCAAATTTAACAGCGATGCGCAGCACCTGGAAGAGTACGCGCTCTCCCAGGTTGCGAAAAAGGCAGTTGCGTAAAAGTGGGGTGAGAAGCTCCCCAGCGAAGCGTGCGGCTCGCCTAGGTCGAGCCGCAGCGCATCGTATGCCGTGGGATGCAGTCATGGTCATCAGATGAGCTCCGACAGAAACAATCAGCGCACCAGGTTTTGCTGCAACTTCCTTCGATGCATGCATCTAGACATCGAGGCCCGATTTCCAAGAGGAGACGAGTCATGTCCCACAGCATAGCGACCTTGCTGCTTCGTAATCTGAGCGACGTATTTGGCGAAAATGACCCAGTGCGTCGGCGCGCGGCCATCGACGACATCTGGAATGAAGATGGTGTGTTCTACGATCCCAACGGAGGCATCTACCGAGGCCGTGACGAGGTTGATCGCATTGCTGGTGTGATAAAAGCAACACATCCAGATTTCAAATACCAGCCTCTCTCCCCTCCCGAGGAATTAAGTGATGCCGGACGGGTCCGATGGGTATCTGGCACTCCCGGCAAACCTCCAGCTTACGCGGGAACCGATTTTGTCGTTGCCCGGAACGGTCGCATCGCTGCGATCTATATGTTTTTC